>Ga0187871_10000183_pt1 | contig 56763 bp, 65 predicted proteins | sample June2016WEW_16_1_FD_132988 | JGI IMG/M metagenome (GOLD analysis project Ga0187871, IMG submission 132988) | Peatland microbial communities from SPRUCE experiment site at the Marcell Experimental Forest, Minnesota, USA - June2016WEW_16_10 | ecosystem: Environmental > Terrestrial > Soil >...
AGTGCACACAACCACTACAACTTCAGGTACAACCACAGGAACCTCAACATCAGGTACTACTTCCACTTCTCATACAACAAGCACAACCTCAACTTCAGGTACCACAAGTACAATCTCCCATACAACAACCATTTCGGGAACAAGCACAATATCCACAATCGGAAGCACCAGCACATCTGTTCCAACAACAACTTCACAACCAACATCAACTATTGGAGGAGGTGGAGGCGGGGGCGGTGGCGGCGGAGGTGGAGGAGGCGGAAGCTCAAAGCCGATAATAACTCTCATAAGCAACGGCTACAGGATAAGCAACATCGCCCAATTAAATAATTTCAACGTTACTATTCAAAATCTGAATCTGATAGTTACTGAAAATTATGTGACCCCTACCAGTGCTGGATACACGATAAACGGGAAAGAGTATAATGTAAGCCTGAATAATCAGACGAATCAATTTACCAATTACGATGGATTCGACTATTATCTGCAATTGATAAACATATCATATATTCCAATAGCCAAAACAACGGCAATAAACATAACTGCACTATATCCTTCTTCAAATACCTCTACAACAGCATCAACAACTTCCACAACATCCACATCCAGCATTGCAAGGACGACACGCTCCACAACAATACCGTTTACCACTTCCATAAAATCTACAATAATACAGAATAGCACGAATTCAACTGGACAAAGCTCATTTACTAATATAATATCCAAAAACGCATACTACATAATCATCGTTGTAATAATACTGGCGGTATTGTTCATGTTGTCTAGAATGGCTGCATCAAGGCGAAGGAAAAGAGACAGCATTCAAATTGAAAAGGAAAGGAAAATTAAGGAAATGCAGGAGCAACTGTCAAAGAACAAGTTTCTTGACCGTCCTGCTGATCAGGATTAAAGAATCAATACATATGCTCCAGCTTTTCTATCCTGTCTTCTATTGGCGGATGCGTTGAGAAAAGATTCATGAATGATTTTTTGCTCAAAGGATTCTCAAAGTATAATGGAGCTGTCATCTCGTTTGCATTTTTTACCGGCGCAGCTGCTGGCTTTTGCTCATAGCTCTGTATCTTTTTCAATGCGCTTGCAAGATAGCTAGGTGCTCTTGTGACTCGTGCACCGTTGGCATCTGCCATGTATTCCCTTTTCCTTGAGATCGCAAGTCTTATCAGCAACGCAAACAAAGGTGCCAGCAATCCTATGATTAATCCTATTATTACGAAAAGCCCTCCGTTGTTCCTTTCTCCACCAATAACTCCGAAGAAGAATATGCTTCTTATTATCGCAGCTAATATTCCTATTGCACCTGCAAACACAACAGCATAGAGCATGAACTGTATGTCATTGTTGTATATGTGCGACATTTCATGTGCAAGAACACCTTCCAATTCGTTCTTGTTCATCATTGCCAGCAATCCTGTAGTAACTGCAATGGATGCGCTCTTCTTGTTCTTTCCCGTTGCAAATGCATTGGGGCTTGGGTCATTTACTATGTAAACTGTTGGCATGGGCAATTGCGATGCAAGCGCCAATTCCTCAACTATATTGTATAATTGCGGGTATTGCTTCCTGTCTGCAAGCTGCGCCTTTGACATCTTCAATACCATCTTGCTTCCGTAAGTGTAGACAACAATGGCATAGATCAGAACTATCACAATTCCTATGAATAGTCCAATAAGCCCTCCTCCCAATAGCGCTACGACTAGGTATATTATGAATGCGAACAATGCTCCAAAGAGAAGCATTAGTACGATTGAACCTATTCTATTCTTGCTTATCTGGTCAAAGAAACTTGCCATTTAATATCACTCTATTGCTGCTTTTTCTTCTTTGCGCCTTTTGATGCTGTTTTCTTCGCCTTTGCTGGTGTGCTTGCTGTTTTGCTGGTTGATGCCGATGGAACAGATTGTTCGCTGTTCACATCGCTGAAATCTACTTTCACTACCTGCTTCTCTTCATCCGGTGCCTGGAAGAAGTCAGCCTTCTGGAAATGGAACCAGTTTGCAAATGAGCTTCCTGGGAATGTCATTATTGCATTGTTGTAATCAAGAACATAATCGTTGTATGATGTTCTTACATATGAGATTCTATCTTCTGTGTTTTCCAGTTCATCCTGCAGTTTCTTGAAGTTTTCTGATGCTTTTAAATCTGGATAGTTTTCTGCAACGGCAAAGATTGTCTTCAATGCTTGACTAAGCTGGTTGTTTGCCTGAGCTTTGTCCTCCATAGTTCCGTTTACTATCGAGCTTCTGAGACTTGTCACTTTTGTAAGCACCTGCTTTTCATACTTCATGTAGCCTTTTACAGTGCTTACCAGGTTTGGTATCAGGTCGTATCTTCTCTTCAATTGAACGTCGATCTGAGCAGATGCGTCCTGCACCCTGTTCCTTTTGCTTATCAATCCATTGTAAGTGAGTATTACGATGAGTATAAGTATCACTACAACTATTGCCGCGATTATCAATCCTAAAACCATGTCATTACCCCAAAATTAGATATTACTATATCTATCTTTAAAACTTATAAACCTATCTTTGCAATTAGGTAAAAATATCTGCGAATGAATTTGGAATTGAACCTGAATTTATATAATACGTTTGTCTATTCTTCTTTATTTAATTCAACTAAATTTTCTATTTTTTCAATAGCAGAACTAAGTCCCAAAGCAGAACCAACAGTAATAACTAATCCAATTCCAAATGAGGTAGCCAAAACTATTGGATCTGCTGCAATTGCAGCTGTCAGTGATATAAATCCCGACGTGGCTGCTATTCCACCCCCAACGAATGTACTCATTGTGTAGAAAGCCGCCGCCTTTCTTAATTTGGATAGTTCTTTTGATACACTTTTTTTCAATGTTTCCACTTCAGTCTGTTGTTTTGTTGCTAAATGTTCAGTTAATCTACTTCTGGTTTGTGTAGTTGTTGTTTCTACTGTCGCTTCTTTTTGTATATTTCTATTTACAGGTTTTCTATCCATTTCTACCATATTTACACCAGATTGTTGTAATACTTTTATAATATCTTAGATATAAATAACTTATTAGTGTGTTTAAAGAGCTATTCATTGATATAATTTTGTTTAAAATTATGAAAACTGTTTATAAATTACTAATTTTTAAACAAGACTAACCATAACGGCTTTGTCTTTTAAATGAAAATCTGTCTTTTTAATACTTATTCTGTCTTTTTATTAATTCTCATCCTTAGTTTAGCATGAATAAAGCTGATATGTTTCAGATAGTAAAGAAATTGCCTTTTGATAAAGAAAAGATATTGTATAAAGAAGCTAATCTTTCCCTTTACATCTTTAGACCTTCTAAACTATCGAGCAGATTCAAAGGTTATAATCTCAAAAAGAACTTTCAAATATGGTTAAAAGAGGGAGAAAGGCAGTTTAAACCTAATCATATGAGGATATTCATAGATCTAAACCTTAGAGTTAGAAGCAGACCAAAACTTAAAAAGGAACTACTTACAGCTTTTGATAATATCTTTTATGGTAAAGATCCAGAAAAAGAGCTTAAGTTATTGGCAAAAGAGAAATTTGACCACTCTTTAAACCATATAACAGTCATTGGAATCTTAGCTCAATTATTCATTATAGAACAGGAATATAATTACAATAAGCCGAGCAATTTTATGCCACCGACATTATTCTTTCAAGGATAGGTAAGAGAATTTATAGACAATCCAAAAGAGATAGATAATTTATGTATGAGTGAAGCTAATGGACAACCACCCTTAGCAAAATATACAGATTTAGAAAATCAAAAAGGTAAAAAGTTTCAAAAGAATCTAAAACCATTATGGTATTTGACTACTCAAAAGTAAGTTTTGCTTCTTTGAATAACTTACTATTAGCTTCTCTCTCAAGACGTTTTTTTATCAGTTCTATATATTTTTTATCTTTTTCTATTCCTATACTGTTTCTCTGATATTGTAAAGCCACTAAGTTAGTAGTTCCGCTTCCTGCAAAAGGATCTAATATTGTATCTCCTTTGTCAGTACAAGAGATTATTATTCTTTTAAGTAATTCTATCGGCTTTTGTGTTGGATGACTTCCAGCAGTTTTTTCGCTTGGTGGTGTTAATGATATAGACCATACGTTTCTTGTTTGTTTTCCTTTAGGGTTTATATCGTCGAATATATCACTTTTTGTTAATTCATAGTTAAACTTCCATTTCTTATTTTTTCCATTTTTAGAAGCCCATATCAAATGTTCTGTACTCTCTGTAAAGAATCTGCAAGTTATATTAGGTTGTGCATTAGGTTTAAACCATACTACGCTATTGTTTATCTTTATATCTGGTAAATTTTGTATGATAAAACCAAGCTGATAAATATTGTGAAAAGAACCAGATACCCATAAGCTACCGCCATGCTTTAGAATCCTAAAACATTCAGATACCCATTTTAGATTAAACTCGAAAAAGTCATCCTTACTAAATATATCCCATGCTTCTTGCATGGTTATATGGTTGCTAAATTTCCATCCTAAGCCCTTTTTCTTTGAGATATTGTAAGGTGGATCTGCAAACACTAAGTCTATTGATTCGCTAGGAATCTGCTTTAACTTTTCTAAGCAGTCGCCAAATATAATTTTGTGAGTTGTTTCCATTTATACACCACTTATAAAATTAGGCTCTATACCTAACTCAAAACTCTCTTGAATAAGAACACATATATTATGACAGAGAAACTTTAAAAGGACTTCATTCAACTGTGCTGTCTCGTCTTTGCTTCTTACCAAATCTGTAAACTTAGATTTTACCATGAAAACAGTAGTTTCTACATTACTGCGATTATGATAATGTTGTAGGAATTCCTCTCTGTTGTAAGTGAAATATCTATACATTCTCATCCAAGTATAGCTACCGCTTGAATTACCAGTAGCATTACTTCTAAAGGCAATAAATGGAGTTCCACCTATTGAACGTACAAAGTTATGATTATGCCTTGAACTATAAGCCTTATCGGCACTTGCTTCATCTACTACGAAGCCGTTGTCATGTGTTTCTTTTAAGAGAGGTATAAATTGAGGATCATCTGCACTTTGATTATGTGTACCTGTATCTACTTGTACTGCCGTTACTATATTGGTTTTTACACCAGTACATATATGAGCCTTAATCCACTCATGCTGTTTTTCTATATTATGCTTTTCTTTGCAGTAATCAGTAAATTTTGTAGTTCTGAATCCTGTACTATCAATAGCAAATTTAGTTTCTATTGATTTTAAAGGCATAGAAGATAAGGCAATAAGTTCTTGTAGTATTGGTGTTAATTCCTCTTTTTGCATGTATTTTGAAACAACGCTGAAATAAGGTGCTTTTTCTACATAACCTAATTCTTTAGCAGTTTTCATATCGGATCCAAAACGCCTTAGACTAAATGTAGTAAATATTTTTAATGCAGAGCTAAAAACTACATCCTTCATAGGTATTTCAGGTCTACCTTTTCCTAAGTGCTTACGCTCTTGTGGTATTGATTTGCAGAGATCAAAAAGAAGTTTTAAAAACAATTCTTTCTGATTAATCTGTGCTTTATTATAATTTGCCCAGTCTTGAGGATATGTTTTTCTTACTATCTTCGTTTCCTTAACGTTACCGTAATTGTCGACTTCTTTTGTTATCGTTATTTCTACTGCAAAGATATGTTTGCAGGTCATTCCTCTTTCTGTATAATCTAGACATGTGCACACCTTTTTATCTAAATATAATGTAACTTCATACTTTTTATTACTTGTCTGCGAAGGTACAATCCACTTCTTATCTTTTTGAACTATCTTATTAGTCTTAGCTATTTCATAGCCTTTTTGTTTCCTTATTTTTAAAAGTTCTTGTATCTGCATTTATACACCTATTGTGATTCTGTTTAGAATCTATATAGATATATATGAACCTACTAATATATAAAGGTATCTATTCAGAATATATAATAGAGGTTTAAGTAATCTAATAGGAATCTTTATGGAAAAGAAAAGTAAAGGCTCGAAGAAAATTCAGGTAACACTTGATTTAGGGATATATGAAATTATTTCTGAATTAAGAGATAAAGTGTATAAGACCGATTCTGACTCTAAAGTATGTGCAAGTATCATAGAGGCATTTCTAAATGAACATGGCTATACAAGAGCAAAAATGGAAAAATAGATTAAGTTAGTAAAGATCCTTTTATACCTTTATATATCTCTTTAGTACCTCTTAGATAGTCTCCATCTCTTTCAAATATTTCTGCATCAACCAAATGATTAATTTGACTCGTTGCTTTTGCTTCCAATGGACGTTTATTATAGAGATTTCTGTAATTCTTTATTAATGCAAATTTATCTAATAACATTAGTTTTTCGTTTTCTAGGGAGGGTAAATAATAAGAGGTAGACCATCTTAAAAATGGCTTTATTGCAGTAAGTCTAAGATATTCACTTACATACCTATAACCACCACTTAATACATCTGCTAATAGTGCATTATATATTGTTTCCTGATTTTCATTATTCTTTTTAAGTTTTTCTTCAATTGCATCAAATCTATTTCCATAGACTATAGTATTCTTACTAACCCTTATTAGTTCCAGTTTCTCAAGAAAAGATAGATATCTTTTAAGTTTTGATTCTTCCCTATATTTTAAGAATTTTTCTATGGCTATTTCATTTTTGTAGCTATCATATACACCTATAAGAATTTCACCAAGCGGGTTAAGAGCTGACTGTATTAGTGGTATTCTAACAAGATTATGGAATGTTTTTTCCAATAATGAACGCTCGACACTAAAAACAAGTTTAGACATCTTATTTGCGACAGTTTCTTTTAGAAATTCTATATCAGGTAAAACTATCTTTAGTTTATTATTATCTTTTTCTATTTCCATTAACCCTATCGGATCAAATTTAAGAAATCTTATTCTCCTCTCAAATGTTTTAGAATCGTCTATTATTTTAGGAACATATACTCCCAACAATAAACTATTTTGTTCTTTATTTGCATATCCAGAAACATAAACTCCATTACCTAATCTCTGTTTTACTATGTGTTTTATATCACGTTCTAACTGTGATTTACTTTCAAATTGATATTCGTTATTTATTCCTAATTTCATTTTATTAACCCCTTTTGTCCAGCTTCAAGTGTTGGTTCTTCTTTACCTTTTGTGATCCAAATTGTATCTCGCTTTGTGCTATCCCAGTAATCAATAAAATGAGATATCGGTATTTTAACAAGCCCATTTTTGTTTATTGATTCATTGTGTTGTCTAAGTCTTGGTGTATCTGGATCAAATAATTCTATTTCATCCGTATCTTTATGAATATCATTAACTATAAGCTGGTGTTGGTACTCAAGTGTATTAACTTCAGAAACATGATAACCTTTATTATGTTCTGTATAATATTTTTCGCCCACACTAACAATTGGAGGAGAAAAATTATTATTGTTAAGTATTGGTATTAGATTATTTAAGTCTAATAATCCATTGTCTCCTCTCTTAATTGTATATCCATTTTTCTTTAAGTACTTATTATATAACCTATCCAAACCAATTACACTATCGCCCATAACGGCAAACCCTTTTTTATATCCGCAAATACTGTTTAGTTTATGTACACTAATCCCTCTTAATTCTAATTTATTATGTGCCACAGCTAATTTGTCTAATATAACCTTTAAAGTTACTGCATAGCACGAGTCGTCTTCTTGTTGAAAAGTTGCATTAAATGGCTCTAATTTCATAGTTAAACTACTATCAAGAGTTATAAAAATATATCGTTGTATAATTTTTGTCGTTTTAATCATCTTTTTGTCTTTTTATTGGAATTAAAGGACAAAGCCAACCATAACGAAAGGTATTTATACCTTAATTGAGCGGTATTATTACATTTTATCACTTGGTGGTAGGCTGAGCCGCGGTTTTAACGCTGCGGTATACTACCATCTAATATTTATCTAATATTTCTTATTATAAAAAACAAATGATTAGCTTGAGAAGCGCTGACCAAAGTACAATACTGAGAATACTACTTGTACTTTTTGTAATATATCTGATAATAATAAAGTACCCGGCCACAATTTCAATAATACTACTTGCAGTTGCGTTTCTTCTTGATGGTGTTGATGGGTATCTTGCGCTTCGCGAAACAAGCAAAGGCAAAATAACATTATCAATGTACATAAATTACTCATTGGGAGATAAGACAAATGCAAAGCAAATAAAGGCATTCAAAGAAAGCACTGCAAAAACAGCAAAGTATGGCCCTAGATTTGATGTTGCTGCTGATAGAATTGCAGAATATTCCTTCTGGGCCCTTTTCACAGTTCTTAATATTGTTCCATTTTTTGTACTAATTATAGTAATAATAAGGCACTCGCTTGCGGATGCATTCCTTGGCTCAAAAGGAACTTCCTCAAAGATGAAAACAGGAATTGCAAGCAAATTATACTCATCGAACATTTCAAGAGGTGCAATAAACGTTCTGAAATTTGTCACTTTCGCGTATCTGATACTTGTGTATGTTGCAAGTTATCCAATAGTTCCTGGATATATTCTGATAGCATTGCTTGTACTTTTCATTGTTGCAAGAGGTGCAGCAGAAATTTACGAATCGCTCAAAAGTTAATATACTTTTTTAGAACCAAGAATCATTTATAAGGCCAAAAACTACGTACATGCCTCCAGCCAATGTTAAACTCTGTCCAATTTTTACCCCACATGAAGTTATGCTTAACAGTCTCTCATTATCGGGAATAAGATTCACTCCTGCACTAGAAATAAGTATGGCTAAACCTGATGCACCGATACAAAATCCAAATTCCATAGGATTTTCTACAGAATAGTCTCTTAAAATGCGATATGAATCAAGCGGCTTTCTTAAAAGTGTTTCGGCCCTTTTTATGCCATTACTAAAAGAATTTTCTATTTTTCCCCTGGTTTTCAATTTTATCCATTTTAATTAGAAATTGGAAATATTTATAACCTTTTCTTTTGTATATCCTACGAAATCGGGGGTACTATGCAGTTCTATTATTATAGTCTAATAGCAGGAATTCTCTCTTTGCTTGTTTCATTAGTCATGGCAATGAAGATACTGAAGAAGCCAGAAGGAACAGCGAAGATGCAGGAAATATCCAAGGCCATAAGGGAAGGCGCAAACGCCTATCTCAATCGACAACTTAAGACAATTGCAATATTTGCAATAATCATTGCTGTTATCATATTCTTTTTGCTTCCAGGTGGACATCAAATAGCAATTGCATTTGTTGTTGGAGCGGTTGCATCATATCTTACCGCTTATCTTGGCATGAACATTGCTGCTCGCTCAAATGCAAGAACAGCAAAGAGCGCAGAGAATGGATTGAAGGACGCATTCTGGACCGGAATATTAGGCGGTTCAGTTACTGGATTCGCAGCTGTTGGATTTTCGCTTATAGGAATTAGCGTGCTACTTGCATATCTTACTGTTTCAGGCATTGCAATATTGATCGGATTCGGATTCGGAGCTTCGCTCGTTTCGCTTTTCGCAAGAGTTGGCGGAGGAATATTCACAAAGGCCGCTGACGTAGGTGCTGACTTAGTTGGCAAGACGGAATTAAATCTACCAGAAGATGACCCAAGAAACCCGGCTGTAATAGCTGACAATGTAGGTGACATAGTGGGAGACTGTGCAGGCATGGCTGCAGACGTTTTCGAGAGTTACTCTGTAACTCTTGTTGCAGCATTGCTTATTGCGATAGGACTATCAGGTGCATCTATACATTCGTTCTCCTATCCATTGTATATTGCTGTTCTAGGATTCTTTGCAAGTCTGATAAGCCTTCCTGTTCTAAAGCAATTCGGCAGAACGCCGAACAAGGCGCTTTACTATGGCATAGGCGTTGCGGTTTTGCTTGCAGCGCTGCTTGACCTATTATTGACAATAGGCTTGCATGTTAGCATAATACAATTCTTCATACCAGTATTATCTGGATTGGTGCTCGCATTCCTTCTGTTCTGGGTTGCAGATTACTTCACTGGAGGAAAGAGCAAATACGTGATAAAAATAGCGAATGCATCTACTGGAGGTGCAGGAACTAATGTAATAACAGGATTGGCAGTGGGACTTAGAAGCACATGGCTTCCAGTCCTTTTCATAGTTGCTGCAATAATAGTAAGTGCAGTAAGCGGAGGAGTTTACGGCATCGGATTAGCCGCTGTTGGAATGCTTTCATTGACAGCAACAATACTCACAATAGATTCGTTTGGTCCTATAACTGACAATGCAGGAGGAATTGCTGAAATGGCAGCACTTCCCAGCTCTGTAAGAAAGGTAACGGACCATTTGGATGCGCTAGGCAATACAACAAAGGCAACTACAAAGGCATTTGCAATAGGAGGAGCAGCGCTTTCGGCAATCGCATTGTTCGTTGCGTTCGCGCAGGCAGTCCATCTTACTTCAATAGATGCGCTCAGCCCATTCGTAACTGTGGGAATATTCATAGGAGCATTATTGCCCTTTGTGTTCTCATCATTCCTCATGGAAGCTGTTGGACATGCGGCTAACCTCATGGTAGAGGAAGTAAGACGCCAAGTAAGAACAATAAAAGGATTAATGACAGGCAAGGCAAAGCCGGACTATGCGCGTGCAGTTGACATCGCAACAGTTAATGCATTGAAATCCCTTGCGGTTCCTGAATTGATTGCAATAGTAACTCCAATAGCGGTTGGATTGATACTAGGCCCTGCAGCACTTGGAGGATTATTGGTCGGAATGATTCCAGCTAGCTTGATGCTTGCACTATTCATGGCAAACAGCGGTGCGGCAATGGACAACGCCAAGAAATACATAGAAACAGGAAAGCTTGGAGGCAAAGGAAGCGATGCTCACAAAGCTGCTGTTGTTGGTGACACACTGGGAGATCCATTGAAAGACACAGCTGGACCTGCACTCAACTCAATGATAAAAGTAGTCAGCACAATCTCGATACTTCTGGCAAGCGTAATCGTGATGTATGCATTGGTGCACTGATGAAATTGATGGTAAAAACCATCAATTCATTTATTTTTAACAAGTTCCGTCAGGTCTTACAGACAACGCAGCAAATCCATATACTTCTCTTAATAATGGTCTGAATTTTTCAGGCGCTGGTTCTGTTGATGTTCTTAATAATTTACTTGGTTCTGGTCCTTTACTTTCCTTTTTAGATTCAACTGTAATATTTACACTCATTTACTCACCTTGGTCGTAGTTACCATACCTCAAATACGGTATATATATCTGATGCAAAAAACGGATTAGCGGAATTAAAGTAATTTTAATTCAAATCTATCAGATTTTTATTTATATATTAAAATCTCCGACAGGTTTTCTTAGGAACCTTTCTGTTCTTTTAACAATAAATGGCAATAAAGAATCTCTTCCATCAGTTCTTTCCAAAGATGCCAAAGTTTTATCTCTGCCAATCATTACAACTGCATTTTTGTCACTTGGTTTATTCTCATTTCCTTCTAGTCGTTTTGTTGTCGTCATATTAATACCTCATTTACCAAGGTCGTCAAACATTGGTGGTGAAGTAATTGATATTAAAGTAGCTATTTATTCTTTTTGTATGTCAGGGCATTAGCGGAACAGCGCAAAGTAATATCATTTAAGCTGATGTAATCAGCCTAATCCTTCGATTTCTATGTCCTCTAATTTCTGGACCCTTCTCTTGATGCCCTCTTCTGTATATTCAGGGAAGTCCACTCCTGTTATTACCAGCATTACTCTCAATGCATCCTTCTGCATCTCCGTATCTATTCTTGCTCCCCATTTGAGCATTGCATCGCCGCTTATCCTTCCTGCAATATCCTGGAATACTGTCTCAGCTTCTCTAAGTGTAAGGCTGTCTCCTCCTACTATGTTGACCAATGCTCTTCTTGCGCTTCCTAGATCAGCATCAAGCATGGGGCTTTTTATCGCGTTTTCCAATGCGACAACAGCCCTGTTAGTTCCTCCGTTTGTTGCCATGCCCTCTCCGCTTCCTATTACTGCGTAACCTGAATCTCTTAATACTGTCTTAAGATCTGCAAAATCAATGTTGACTAATCCGGGCTTTGTGACCATTTCAACAATTCCTTTTGTTGCACCGGCAAGCACTTCATCCGATACTCTGAATGCCATGTTAAGAGGCAAGTCAGGCGCCACTGAAAGCAGTTTATCGTTATGTATTATTATCGTAGTATCAGTTACTTTTCTCAATTTGGAAAGCCCTTCAAGCGCATTCCTCATTCTTGTTTTGCCTTCGCTTGAGAAAGGAAGCGTTGCAATCGCAACTACCAATGCTCCAGCATCCTTTGCCTGCTGTGCTATAACTGATATAGAACCAGTTCCAGTTCCTCCACCCAATCCGCATGTTACAAATACCAAATTCGTGTCTCCGAAAAGGTGCTTTATCTCCTCCTTGCTTTCCAATGCAGCAGCTTCGCCAACTTTTATGTCGCTACCAGCTCCTAATCCCTTTGTCATTTTCTTTCCCAGAAGAAGCTTGCGCTCTGCCTTTGTCTTTACAAGATGTGCAGCATCGGTATTCATTGCCACTAGAGTAGCACCCTGAACGCCAACATTGAATAATCTGTTTATCGTATTGCTGCCGCTTCCGCCTGTGCCAACAACATAAATCTTTGGCTTCGCTCCCTCAATAAATCTAAGAATCTCCTCATCATCTGGGCTCAACGCTTCCATTAAATCACACTAATCGTCTTTACTTATAACGATACGAAAAGATAAAAATGTATGTAATAAAATAAGTAATGTACATTACTGTTTTTCGTGATGCTATGACAAACAAAGATCTATTGTTGAAAAGGCCCGTTAAGGACATAAGATTGAAGAAAGGAATGAAGACATCAGAGCTTATGGATGCAATGCAAGAAATGGGAGGATTCTCCGGACAGCACATGGCCAACGGAACAAACATAATCAAGGAAATGCTTGAGGACAAGGATTCGTTCAATTTCCTGTCTTTCCCTGCCGATATAACATCAACAGGATTGAGGGGTGTCATCGCCAGTTCAGTAAAGCACTTCGACGCGATAATAACTACAGGAGGAACACTCGACCATGACATAGCAAGGGCATTCGGAGGTGTATATTCCGTAGGTATTTTCAATGCGGATGACGTTGAGCTTCACAAGATGGGAATATACCGACTAGGCAACGTATTCATAGAAAACAAGGAATACGGCCAAAAGCTTGAGGACAGCTTCACGGCTATAATGAACGACATATACAACTCAAAGGATTACAAGGAAGAATATTCTGCATCTGAGCTAATAAACGAATTTGGCAAACGAATGACGGATGAAAATTCGATAATAAGACAAGCTTATCTGCATAAGGTTCCAATATTCAATCCTGGAATACTTGACGGAGCATTTGGAACTGCACTCAGCATTTTCTCCCAAACGCACAAATTCAAGCTCAATCTGATAAAAGACGAACTCGAATTGAGCAACATATCATTCGACAACAAAGTTACTGGTGCACTTATGATAGGTGGCGGAATAAGCAAGCACCACGTAATATGGTGGAACCAATTCAAGGGAGGACTAGACTACGCTGTATACATAACAACAGCAACCCAATACGATGGAAGCTTATCCGGTGCAAGACTGGAAGAAGCAGTTTCATGGGGCAAGATAAAAGAGAAAGGAAAGCATGCAACAATAGATGGAGATGCAACTATAATATTGCCAATGATGTTTTCAGCACTTGATATTGTTTAATTAGTTCCTTAATGGAATTATCTTTATAGACTTTATTTTTTTGAAGTCTTTTACATTATCTGTCAAAATAGAGGCATCATTTTGGATTGCATGTTGTGCTATCAAAGCATCATTTATTCTCATTTGGAAATCCCTTGCTAATTTTACTGCTTTTATCATAGATTCTGGGGTAAAATCTAGAAAATCAACAAAAGAACTATTCAAAATATTCTCGACCCTGTAAGCAGCTCCACCCAATCCGCTTATTTTTCTAGAAAAATGAAATACTTCTGATAATATTATTGCATTTGTACCTATTCTGTCACTTTCACACGCCCTTTTGTATTTTAGTATTGCCATTTCATGTTCCGGCGCTAATTCTGTTTCTCCAAAAATAAATATATTAGCATCTACTATTATCATGGATTCCACATCTCTTCTTTCCACTTTTCCAACAGTTTTCCTGTTATTTTTATTTTTGAATGCATGGGCCGTTCTACCATGTCCCTTATTACAGGATCGCTGTTTATATCGAAATTTTTAGGTCTGCTTAAGTGTATCTCATCACCCTTTATCTCAACATCCAAAATCTCTTTACTCTTTAGCTTAAATTTCTTGCTAACGTGTTTAGGTAGCCTCACTCTCATCTTTTGATCTACTCTTATTAAAGCCATAATTATCCCACTAATATTGTGGGAATATACATATATAAATGTTTCTATACTTTAGTATTTTATCAATCTTAGTTTACTAAGATGGTTCTGGTGTTGTATCTTCCTCTTTTTTCTATTTCTTTTAATCTTTTCAGCACTTCTTTATTTTCTTTGCAAATATTCCTGTAGCTTTCAAGGAAGATACCAAAATTCTTTTTATCTATGGAGCGTTTCATGAGCAGAACATCCAAAGATTTTTCTTCTATTGAATTTGTTATCTGCGAAAGCCCGAAATCTATTACAAATAAATTGCCATTTTTGCCAATCATTACGTTTGCAGGTGTATAATCCCCATGCACGATGTTGTTGTTGTGCAATATTGCAAGATAATTTCCAAGCAAAACAAACATTCCGCTTAAATTATTTATTTTTTTACCTGAGGAAAGAAGATTATTCAGCATAAGTCCGTTTATTTTTGTCATATAAATATCGTATTTGTCAACAAGCAGCAGCTTTGATGATTTCAAACCAAGATTAGAAACAGCTGAAAGTATTTTTGCCTCGTTTCTTGTACGCAGAATTCTTATGTTCTCATCAATTTCCTTAGCTCTGTATTTTTTGATGATTCTTTTTTTGATAATTGCATCTAAGCCTAGAAAATCAGTCGAATAAATGTATGCCTCTGCCCCCTCTGAAATCTTGTTCATGCAACCAACACCTCATCTATCTTGTATTTCTGGTTTATTGTGCATTCCGATTCATGTATTTTAACTTTTGAGTTGAACAATTTTTCCGCAACAATTGCAATCATCGCACCGTTGTCTGCGTTGAATTCATTTGGCGCAACCGCAAATCTTGTTTTGTGCTCTTTTGAAATTATCTTCAGCATTTGCTGCAATCTTTGGCTTTGTGCAACTCCTCCACAAAGTATAATCTCTTTTTTCTTGGTTAGGAAAAGTGCACGCTCAGTTGCTTCACACAGCATTGCGAATGCTGTTTCTTGCAATGAATATGCAACATCCTTTGTTGGGTTTTTCTTAAGAGACTCAATTGCATTGGTAAGCAATCCTGTAAATGTGAAATCCATTCCTTTTACTGTGTAGGGCATTTGAATGTATTTTCCTCCTATTGCTGTCTTTGCGACATTTGAACCCCATGCTGGATTGAGTTTTGCCTCTCTTGCAAAAGAATCGAGCATGTTTCCTATCCCTATGTCAAATGTCTCTCCATAAATGTGATAATGCTTTTTCGGTTTGTCCAGCAATGCAAGTATCTGGGAATTTCCACCACTAACATACAATGCTATTGGATCTTTCATCTTGAAAATATTCTTTGTAATTTCTATGTGCGCAACTCCGTGATTTACCGGGAAAATAGGTATTTTGTATCTTTGCGAAATTGACTTTGCTGCAATATAACCTATTTGAAGGCAAGAGCCTATACCTGGTCCTTTTGTATAGCCTATTGCGTCTATTTCGCTTATTGATAGTTTTGCGCTTTTCAGTGCAGCTTCAAGTGTTTTTCTTACATTGTTTGCATGGAAATCAGATACCTTGCTTGGAATTATTCCTTTATCTGTTATTTTGTACATGTTCCTTTCGTTCGCCAATATTTTGCCATTGTCTACTATTCCAATGCCAAGAGTGTGTGCACTGCTCTCTATTCCTAACACTACCATGTTTTCTCACTAAAAGATTTATATATTTGAATAATTATAAATCCTATGTGATAAATTGCCAACAGCTGCAAGCAAAAATAAGGATAGAGAAGAATTTTCTAAGATTATGTTAAGTAGAGTATCAAATGATCCTATTAATAATTGGCATATGAATTTTTACATGGGTCTAGGTAGAAATCTTGCAATACCAAAATGTGAAGGAGCTGCAAATTCTCTCCCTATTTGTAATTTGGAAATTAGAAATACTACTAATGTAAAACAAGCCCAATTTGCATTTGGTGCTGAATGGATACCAAAAACAAAATATATAATGACTAATGATATTGGTGAATGTGTTGGAATAATCGCATATAATCCTGAATATAAAGTAAGTTTCTTGGCACATGCAGACTGTAGAAGATGTGCAATAGATGCAATGAACAAGGCAATGTGGATAAACCCTCAAACAATGATGTTTTATGGTGGGAGTGCAGGTTGTAGTTATTCTTTAGATACCGTTGCAGTTATTGAAGGATTTTTATCTAAAAATAATGTAAATGTTTTAGGTAAAGATCTTTTAAGAGGATGGTCAGAGAGGGAAAAAATGCATCGTTTGGGTAAGGGATTAGTTATAGCAATAGAAACACAGACAGGTAACGTATTCATACCTAAAAATCCAAGTTATGGCGATGAAGATGAATATTCCTTTTATTTGATGCCCCACACTTTAAACTATGATAGAACTCACAGAAAAATAATGGACTTATTTAATTAAGACAAATCAATATTCGAATCCTTGTAGCCAATGCTTATGAGCGCCTTCTTCGTTGCAAGCTTGTGCTCACCCTGCAATTCAATTGCATTGTCCTTGTGGGTTCCCCCGCAGGCAAGAATACGCTTCAAGCTTTTTGTTGTTCTTTCTATCTCATCTGGATTGATGCCTTCAACAACAGTCACATACTTGTCAAATTTAGCCTTCTTTGTATATACCTTTATTTTCGTCTCGGTTTCTCTATCCAGTATATTACAAACACACAACTCTTTTGGTAATCCACATCGTGGACAGATTTCTGCCATTTTAAACCTTTGCACCTCTCTCGTTAAGTATGGTATTGATCCTTGCTATAGTGCGCCTTATCGCCCTAGTCTTTACAACCTTGCTTGCAACTCCTGTGCTTGCTATCTTTCTTTTCTCTATACTTAATTCGAGCGTAAGCTGCTTAAGATTGTCTTTAAGTGACTCTTCTGACAAAGCTCTAATATCCTTTATCTTGATAAAAACACCTGATAATACGTATATTAATTATGCACTTTAATCCTTTTAAAACCTACTATTTTATTAGGCAATTCCTCTATAAGCAATTAGAAATTGAAAAATACCGCTATACCTGCACCTCCGCCCTTCGGATAACCTTCAAACGTGGCAGCTGTAGACTTCCATTTCCAGCCAAATCCTACCTTTGAATAAGTTGCAAGTATGTTTGGATAGTATTTGTCGTAATAACCTGCTGTGAAAACCGGACCACTGGATATGCCATCCTGCGTACTGGATGATGTTATCATAAAAGCACCATCGGCAAATCCATTCTTTATGCCATTGCCTTTTGCCGCAAAGGCAAACTTTATTACACCACCGAATTTTCCATTAGCATTTAGAAATACTGTAGCTGGCAAAGTGGTATTCCATTCAGTATCTGCATCACCAATCCAGGCATTTTGTTGTGCTTCGTAGCGAGTGGTAAATGTACCTTGCTGCAATGGCAATACCTCTCTTGGATAAAATGGAAGTTTATTGTTTATCCCAATTGCCTCGGAAGTTTCTACAAGTCCCAGTGTATTGTATGTAACCTGCCAAGTTGAATGCTTAAATGAGAAATCCCCATTTATGTCTGTATTGGGTAGACTTCCAAGTTTAGCCTGTCTATAATCTGTGAAAATAGAAACAAGCTTGTCATCCTTACTATGCCATACGTATCCAAATCTGTAATTATTTGTATTTTTTATATCTGAGTATATGAAAAATATGCTACTCTTTTCGCTAAACTTTATTTGTGGCCCAAAACTATAATTTATCCAAGAAGATCCATCATATTCAAAATGTGCAATATTTCCCAGTAGTGTGAGGTGTGATGTTATGTATTTCTCTGCATCAAATCCGGCAGATATGTCAAATCTATTTACTTGTATATTTTTATTCGACAGTATTGTGAAACGATAAAGATCACTACCATTATCGTATCTTATGCCAATATCCTGGGCATTTAATGCTCCTCTTGCATCATAAGTATCTCCAATTACAACGGTCGCAGTTTTTCCCTCTTTAAAATTTATGAAAAGTTCTGTTAAGGTTGCATTTGAAGGAATACCGTCAGCCATATTGGCTATGTCATATACAAACCCGGTAAATTTCTTCAGCTCCCTCTTTTTCCCTTCAGCCAGTGTAATCCCTTCTGTTTGATCCTGTGAATACATTGAACTTAAAGAGCAGTCGACAGAAGGTTTGATAATATCCATTTGGTTGCTTTGTGCTAATGCTGTATTGCCAATGATTCCTAGCGCCAAAACTGTACCATAGGTGGCCAAAGAAGCCCTGCGTAACATTGATTTTGGACTAAAATGGCTTTTAGTTGTGTTGGTTGCCTCTGCACTTACCATTTTATCACTTCAGTAGCAATTTAACATTTCAAATATATATACTTTTATATTGGGAATTTTACCGAAAATAAGAGAATCGTATAAATATTCGTATATTGATATATATTTATAATCCTTTTTAGGCTAATATTTATGCCTTATTTTTTTATCAAGGAAGAGAAACATGGCCACTCCAAAATCAACTGAAAATGTAAAGATACCTGATAAGCTTATAGACCAGGTAATAGGACAGAAGAAGGCAGCGGATATAGTGAAAAAAGCTGCAAAACAGCGCAGAAATGTTCTATTGATTGGTGAACCTGGAACAGGTAAGACAATGCTAGCACAGGCAATGGCAGAACTTCTTCCTCCTACTGAACTGGAAGACATACTTGTATATAAAAACATTAACGATGAGAATGTTCCGATAGTAAAGGACGTAAAAACCTATCCTGATGCTAAATCATTGGAAAAGCTTGGAGATGGCCAAGGGCGTTTAATAGTCCAAAAGGAACGCATGAAAAACAGAATGGGCGCCAACAGGGGCAATTCGGTAATAGTTCCAATAGTGTTTCTTATAGTTATTTTCCTTGTCGGGATTGTCATATTCGGATTCATAAAAGGATACGAGATAATACTTATAGGTGCACTTATTCTCGGAATAATGATATTCGGCGCAGTCGCGCTTTTCATGAGCGGCCTTGCAAGAAGAGTAGGAATACCTGGAATGGTTGAAGGAAATGAACCGAAGCTAATAGTTGACAACAGCGGTCTCAATCATGCGCCATTCATAGATGCAACTGGATCCAAAGCCGGTGCATTATTCGGCGATGTGCGTCACGATCCGTTGCAATCAGGGGGATTAGGAACACCTGCGCACCTCAGAGTTGAAAGCGGTGCAATTCACAAGGCAAACAAAGGCGTATTGTTCATTGACGAAGTCTCTAATCTTGATCCGAGATCGCAGCAGGAGCTTCTCACTTCACTGCAAGAGAAAAAATACTCAATAACTGGCCAAAGCGAAATGAGCTCTGGTGCGCTTGTCAAAACCGAGCCGGTTCCATCAGATTTCATATTAGTGGCTGCAGGAAATCTTCAAGACCTTCAGCGAATGCATCCTGCATTAAGATCAAGAATACGCGGTTACGGTTATGAGGTTTACATGGAATCTACAATGGAAGACAATGCAACAAACCGTGAATTGCTTGTTCAGTTTGTTGCCCAAGAAGTAAAGAAAGACGCAAAAATACCACCATTCGATTCTGGTGCAATAGAGGAAATAATAGAAGAGGCGAGAAGAAGAGCAGGCAGAAAGAAAAGGCTTACTCTTATACTCAGAGATCTTGGCGGTCTTGTTAGAGCTGCAGGAGACCTTGCAATAGAAAAGAAGAAAAGCATTGTAACAAAGGAAGAGGTCATAGGTGCAAAGAACCTCGCTGCATCGATAGAAGCCCAGGTAGTCAATCAAGAATTGGAATACAGGAAAGATTATCGTGTATTTAGCACATCAGGCTTTGCAGTTGGAAAGGTCAACGGACTTGCAGTTATAGGCAGCAGCGCAACCAATGCTGGTATAGTAATACCTATTGTATCTGAAGTGACTCCAGCCGGTTCAAGAAGCGAGGGTAAATTCATACCAACTGGCAAGCTCGGCAAAATAGCAAACGAAGCTGTGAAGAACGTAAGCGCAATAATAAAGAAGCACATGGGCAAGGACGTTGCAAATTATGACATGCACGTGCAATTCCTCCAGATAGAGGGCGTTGAAGGCGATAGTGCAAGCATATCAGTTGCTGTCAGCATAATCTCAGCAATGGAAAATGTGCCAATAGATCAATCGGTTGCAATGACCGGCTCGCTCTCTGTAAGAGGGGAGGTGCTTCCTGTAGGCGGGGTTACAAGCAAAGTAGAAGCAGCTATAAATGCAGGCATAAAGAAGATAATACTGCCAGCCAGTAATCTTGACGATGTATCATTATCAAAGGACAAATTGAAGAACGTTAAACTAATACCAACAAAGAACCTTGCGGAAGTGCTGAAATACTCGCTAAAGGACTGCAAGCGCAAGGATGAAATAATAAAAGAATTAAAGTACAACGAAAGCGGTAATAATGGCAAATCCGGAAAAAAAGAAAGATAAGGACGCAAAGGCACGACTGGAAGATTTTGGGAACAACATAGCAAAGGACATAGAGCAAAGGAAGAACCCAAAGTTCGTAACAGGAGCGCGTACCAGGTCGAATATAGTTTACAACGAGAAGAAAGGGTATTTGTCGTTGGGACCAGCCCAGGAGGAAAGAAACTTCATCAATACGGCCCAATCAAAAAGATTCATGCAAACCGTTGCAATCGCAGCAAAGTGCCACAAGTTCAAGGAGGAGAATCTTCACACAACAATAAGGGGTCTTTACTACCAATTGAAGTATTCACTTGGGGAAGATGTGGATGAAAACATCTTTAATGAACAGGCAGAATCAAATCCATTAATCGAGGACCTAGAGGTAGCGCTTGATCTTAAGCGAGAGGACCTCAACATAAACGCAAACAGGAAAGGAAGTCTTGCCGGAAGAGTAAAAATCATGGATACTTTTAGGGGGGAAAGACAGGAAATTGATGCAAGCAAGATGGGAAGAAGCGGCTGGGCAATACCCAGTGATGTGGACAATGAAATCGAATTTGTAGACCTCAAAGCAAAATATGTTTTGGTTGTCGAAAAACTTGCATTATGGGAAATTCTAAATGAAATAGGATTATGGAAAAGTGAAAACTGCATCTTAATTTCGCCTCAGGGCCAGGCAGCCAGAGGAACAAGAAGATTAATAAGAAAATTTGCAGACATGGACATGCCAGTATATGTTTTCAACGATGCAGATGCGTGGGGATGGTATATTTACTGGACGATAAAGACAGGAAGTATAAATCTTGCCTACATGGGCAATTCAATAGCAACTCCAGAGGCAAAATTCATAGGCGTTACAATGTCAGATATTGAAAATTATAAATTCCTCCAAAGTCTTACTTTAAAAGCAACTGAGGTGGATTTGAAAAGGGCACAGGAAATGCTCTCCTATCCTTGGATAAACAAGCACAAGCAATGGGCAGATGAATTGAAGAAAGTACTAACAACAAAAACAAAATTGGAATCAGATGCACTTCAGGGGCCAAGGCTTACCTTCGTGCAAGATTATTTGAGAGAAAAGATAAAGAACAAGGACTTCCTGCCATGATTATTCTGTCGTGATCTGTGAACTGAGATGCTCTACTATTACCGGCCTCAATAATGCGTTGGCAGCTCCCTTAAATTCCATTGATAGTTTACTATTTCCCTCTCTATCAATGCCTTTAATAAAAGCTACAATATACTGAGCCATTCTGCTTTTCCTTAATTGTTCCTCATTAAGCGGATGAGGAATGTTATCTCCTAACATATATACGTCGTTTATTACGACCCTATCCAAAGATGAGTATTCTTTATTATCATCTAACCTAATTATTTTATATCCTATTGCATAGTAGGCGCACAAAGTCACATTCGGGTCTGAAGATATAGGTTCTTCAACAGTAACACAGAAAGTTTTGTATGTGAGCGACTTATATAGTGTAATACTAATTTTCAATTCAGCGCTATTTCCTATTTCTCTCTCTTCTGATTCTGGATCAGGCTTCCTTGCCCATGCAGTCACTTTATCAAGCACTGTGTGATCTGGGTTTACTACGTCGCGGACCACTAACCATCCATTTATCTTATCTTTTAATCCTACGAAAGTCATCCTGTCCCTATTCTCTTTAGGTTCCGAAGATTTGCACCGCAGAGCGTTATCTGCCATTCTACCACTATATTTTTATATAGTGTTCAGATATAAATAAGTTGTTAGACAGGGCCGATCAGGAGGTTAGGTTGCTCACCAATCTTTTGAATGATATTCTCAAATACCATCCTGCCTGCAATAGTCCGTTTGCAGGTACTGGCACATATTTTATTGTATTGGATTGCGTGTAATTGTATACTGTAAACGGAAATATGCTGTTTACAGTAAGGAATGTAAGCACATTGCCGTTTGTCTGCTTTGTGTTGTTGTCATATTTAACCTTAAATAGCGCATTTGTTGGCAATCCGTTTTCACTGAATGTTGTGTTTATGCTGTTGTATGGTATTGTTGTAGTTGGAGCAGTTGTTGTTGTTCCAAAAACATAATGATAGTATGCAACTTCTGTTATGTTGCTGTTCACTGTAACTATGGTATTGTTTGAAAATCCTGTATAACTTCCGATGCCTCTTCCTGTCCAGTTTAGGAACTGGCATCCTCCTGCTCTGCTGTATGCGATTATTGGCACGTTGGAACCGGGCGAATAATATCCACTAACATTTGTATTTACAAGGTATTGGCACTCTAGCGTGTTGCCATTTATGGTATTGGATGAAACGGATAAGTAGAATTCCCTTGGTCGTATTGTTGTGCTTGTGGTGCTGCGGGAGCTTGTGGAACCAATTGTTGAAGTTGATGTTACTCTTGATGTTTTAACATATGCTCCTGTTACTGTGCAGTTGGTCAGTGCATTGAAAGATGCTGATCTCAATGTCAATCCGCAGGTGCTTGTGACATTGCTGAATGTATAGCTGAATGGCGATGCGATGTTTATGACATTTGGTGCATAGGAATAATTGTGAATTGTGCCTACATTAAACTGGAATGTATCTGGCATTTCTGAAAGCGAATATGGGTTTCCATCCACTCTCAATACGATTGCCCCTGGGGAATAGTTCCTGGGTATTGTAACACTGAATGTGTAGTAAACCTTGCCTGAAATCGGCTGCCTGAAGTTGCTGCTGTAACTGGAATTTTCGAATGACCTGAAAACCAGGAAGGCTCCTGCAATGACTATTACTGCAAGAACTACAACAATTGCTATTTTTGAAACTGCCATGGAATCAACTAATAATATACTAAAAAGATTTATAAGCCTTACTTTAATAGTATCTGAACTCCTCCTAATCTATCGGAAAGCCAGTTGTAGAGCCATGCCACAAGAAGAGAACTTACAAAACCCAGCACGAAGTAGAATATTGGATAGGCAATAAGCGAAAATGGACCAAGCCTTGAGACCATTGCAGGTAATGTTGCGCTCGTGTTAATTGTGAGATAATATAGAATAGTGTAGAATATGCCCACAACAATTCCTATTATAAGGCAGCCAAGTGCCTCTATTTTCGCATAGGACATTATGCCAACGCTTTTCACTGTATTTTGCTTGATGTTTATCCTGATTCCTCCTATTGCAGATGCAAGCACGTTGTACACGAACGATGCCAATAGGCCAATTATGATGAAGCTGATTATAAGCACTACTAATATTGCAACTGCCGCAATTAATCCTGCGCCAGCGCCCGTGCTAACTGCAATTATCAATCCGAAAATAATGGCGAATATGATTCCTATTATTATTCCTGCAAATGCGGCGATTTTAGTTGTTGACATGACATCGATGGTCTTAAGCTCGCTGCCCTTGAATTGCAGCTTTATGCCTCCGAATTTTTCCGCAACAAAATTGTATATCACTGCTTCCAACGCATAGGCAACAAATCCCACAACAACCGCAAACAACGGAATTATGATCAGCAATAGCAGCCTTCTGCTCCCAAACATCATCGATGTTCCATAGATCCCATGAAATGCGCTGCCGAGCGTTACAATTACAACAGCTGCCAATATTCCAACGACGAGCTCTATTATTGCAGCAATCTTTGCAATGGAAAGCGGATCTACGTGCTTCAATGTTTGCATGTATAATGACCTCAACAAAGTAATAAATAGGTTTCTAACTCTTCAATATTAAATCATACACTTAATGGCGATTCCATATCAGTGATGCCTAATTTCTTGAGTTCCGCATTGGGATTATCGTAATAATTCTTGACAGCTTCGCTTATGTCCCTTATACCTCTCTTCCCTAATTTGTTGAGTTTTTCCAATATCACTCCACGAACCTTCTCTTCAGCAAGTATTGATGTTGTTGGAACTCCAAGCAGATTAGATATCATGTCCCTGTAGGTTACGCTTGGAAGTATTGGCGATCCGCGCTTTGTCTTATAGTCATATTTATACAAATCGGAAAGTAGGACCTGCGTTTCTATTCCTGCGATTTCCGAGATTTGCGTTATCTTTCTGTAGGAGGTGCCTTTATTGTAAAATGCAGAAACGACTACCAAGGCATCTATTACCGGTACTATGTCCATGGGTACATTCATTGGCGTATGCTGTAATCTGTTTATTATGTCTCTTGAAGAGGATCCGTGTATTGTGCCCATGGCTATTTTTCCTATGTTCATTGCAGTTATCATGTCATTAGCCTCTGCACCTCTTACCTCTCCTATAATTATGGTATCCGGACGCATTCTCAGCGCGTTTTTGACCAACGCTTCCATGCTCAAATCCTCATTGGTCTCAAGGTTTACGCAGTTTTCCTGTATTGTACTGTCAAGTTCGTAAGTTTCCTCTATTGTTACTATCCTTTGGTCCGGTCTGAAAAATGAGAACATTGCATTGAGAAGGGTTGTCTTTCCTGCTGCTGGAATGCCGCCTATCAGCAAATTTGCAGGCCTTACGTTCAACCCATCTACATAGAGCCAAAGCCTTGCCGCCATGTTATAGTCCATTAATCCTCCGTTTATCAAATCTATTATGCTCAATGGCGTTCTCTTTATGTTTCTTATGGAAACGTCATAGCCAATAGGAGAAGTTACCACATTTGCTCTACTGCCATTGGGTAAATGTATGTCCATTATGTTTCCTTTGTATTCCGAATTAGTCGTATAAAGTTTCAGTTTACCTACGAATCTCTTTAATTCATCTCTGTTATCTATCTTTTTTTCTAGTTTCAAGCGCCCTTTTTTCGAACCGAAGGCGAATATTCCCTCGGTATTGTTTATCATTATGTCTTCTATGTCCTCATCCACAAGAAACGCAGTTATTGGTTCGAAATTGTTTATGTCATCTATTATCTCATTTATTTCGCTCTGCTTTATTGTTGGGTGATCCTTCTTTGCAAGCGTTGTTATGAGCTCATTTCTTCGATCTATGTCAATTATCTCATTGAATTTTCCAACCATCTGCCTTAGTATATCCTCTTCTACAACATTGAGGCGCTTCTCCATCAAAACCACACTACCAAATAATATGTAAGATAAACTATATAAATCAAATAGAAAAGCCGCTATCTCTGAGTCTTTCATTGCGTGTTGGTTTTCTTAAAAACTTTAACAAATGCGTTAAATTTGCACTTTCGAGCAACATTGCCGCATCATTGCGTTTTAATGCTGCGAATTCTTTATTATTTTCCCTTTCCTCTTTTCTTGCCTCTATTATTAGACTAAGGGCATTTACAGCATTCCAACCTTTGAATAATTTTTCAACACTCCAAGCTTTGAATGTGGTTTCGCTCATTTTATCAATTTAAATTTGGCTCTGCGTATATTTATAGTTAACCGTGAAATTGAAACAGAAAAGTTCTAATTATTCTCCGGAAGTATTGCGTTTACTATGTAGCTCGGGTCATAGGGAATTATCGCATCGTAGCCTTCGCCAATACCCAGGAACAATATGGGTATCCCTGTAGTGTGCGTTATGGATATGGCACCTCCTCCCTTCGCGTCGCAGTCCAGCTTTGTTAGTATTATCCCATTTATCTTGACGAACTTGTTGAATTCCTTTATCTGCTCGGCAATCTGGTTCCCTGCTGTGCTTTCGCCTACAAATATTGTTATGTCTGGTTTTGAGACGCGCACTAATTTCTGTATCTCATTGATGAGGCTCTTGTTTGTCTCCTGCCTTCCTGCGCTGTCTATCAAAACAAGGTCTATGTTATGAGCTTTTGCATAGGCTATCGCATCGAACGCAATGCTTGCCGGATCCGCCCCATAGTTGCTCTTTATTATGGGAACGCCTATCCTCTTTGCATGGTGCTCTAACTGCTCTATCGCAGCTGCCCTGAATGTGTCGCTGGCTGAGAGCACGTTGCTAATGCCCCTGCTTTTGAAATGATGGGCGATCTTTGCGATTGTTGTTGTTTTTCCTGCACCGTTAGGTCCAAGGAATAGTATGGTTACTGGAGTTTCTTTTGAATCCTTGCGTCTTTTGACAAATGAATCTACATCTATTCGCTCAGAAGTTGGCTCAAGAATCGAGAACAGTGAACCTCTTACGTTTTCGACTATTTCCTCTTTAACTCTTCTTGAGTTTATCTCCTTTTCACGCAGTTTTGAGTGCAGGTCATCTATGAATTGCTCTGTTGTATTGTAGGAAACATCCGATTCAAGCATCGAGACTTTGAGTGTTTCAAGGAAGTTGTTGACTTCATTTTCGTTTAGTTTTATCTTGCCCAGAAAGGCGCTTTTGATTTTCGTAGTAAGCGACAATTTTATGATTTCCTCTTTTTTCTTTTCCTGATGGTGCTCCTTGCTTACTGAATGCTCTTTTTTCTCCTCTTTTTCAACATGTATTTCCTTAATGTGCTCCTCTTTTTTAGGCTCAGCTTCTTTATGCTCTTCTTTGTGTTCCTGTTTCTCTTCCTGATGATGTTTTACTTCTTCTTTCTTCTCTTTCTGTTCCTCTTGGTGATGCTCTATTTCTTCCTTTTTTTCTGGCTCCTGCTGCTCTTCCTCTTTTTCTACTATCTGTTCCTCTTTTTTTATAAAGCCCTTTACTGCATCGGAGAGCTTTTTTCTGAGACCTTCAAACATGTTAATACCTAAGCCATACTGTCTATCTTATAGGAAATCTCGATTAGCGCAGCTTCAAGCTCCTTCCTGTTTTTCATAAGCCTATTCAGATTATCGTTGCTTTTCTCTATTATTTTTGCAACATGCTCCTTTGCCTCATCAGTTGTTTTCTCAACAAGGTAATTTGCGCCTACCCCCACAAGGAAAGTCTTCGAGTCCTTAATTCTATTTACTGAATAAAATGCCGCGCCGATGCTCATGATCATATCTTTGCCTTCGAGCAGGTCCGCATTCTCGAGCGTTTTCTGGGCTGAATTGAGCTCCTGAAGCTCCTGCAGAGCCATGTTTATCGAATTGCTCGCAATGGAGTATTGGTTCTGATACACCTGCTGGATGTATTTAAGCTCTTCAACGCTTTGTTGAGTGTTAGGTTTAGGATTTTCGTTGGCCATAATATCAATAGCATTAGGGTTTTGCATTTTAAATTAGTTGCTATTAAAACTCAAAAGTGAAAGTATTTATATCTCCATAAATAGATTATTTTTGAGTGATATGAATGACAAACCGAAGCGCAACAAAAGAATTTGTTTCTGTAAATAGAGATGGTGGAATATCTCGTTCAGGTATTGTTGATTGGAGAGATTATATACACATAACTTTACCAGAAACTTCAATACGTCATGTGTATCAAAGTGTGACTGATAATGTAAGAAATGTAGGGCACTATATAAGGCTGCTAAATAATGGTCTTGTTTCTGAAATTATGAAAAATGATACTGTAAACAGAATTGGAAATACACTTACGGAAGCATATATTGATGCAGTTAAAGAACATTTTACGGAAGCATATATTGATGCAGTTAAAGAACATTTGGCAATATACGGAACGCCAAAACCTGTCCAATTAGATATTGAAAGAAGTTTGGGATATGAATCACTTTGTTATAATATACAAATAGAATACCGTTTTCTTACTCCTAAGGAATTAAAACCAACCATAATAAAGAAAATAGAAGAAAAAGGCTACATATTCATTAAGGAATCGAATTCTGGCTTATTGTCCTTTGAGGTTGAAATTCCATACATACCTCCTGAAATAATCGCCACTTTAAAAGTAGGTTTGAATATAGAAAAAGGAAACTGGTAATATTCTATTCCAATGCATCTACGATTCTCGCAAGCTCGTAACCTGTTGTGCTGTCTCCAGCAACAACCGCATTCGAATTCGCTACAACGCAGAACCCTATTGCAAAAGAACCAACATTAGCTGTTGTTCTTATGGAATCAAAGCCAGTAAGCTTGTCAATGTATTCCTTGTCGCTGTCGGTGCTTCTGTTGTTTATTGCCAAGCCTTTGTTTGTTAGTATGTTATTCGCTCCAACGGTCTTGAAGTTTCCTATTTCTGCGCTTATGACTTCAACACCCAGTATGTCACCTATCTGCTTTGCTTCATCTTTGGTGTAATCCGTATTTATTATCGCAATTTTGTCATTGGCAAGGATGTTGCTTCCCAGCGCATTCAAGTTGCTGTCAATTACCCCTATGTTTATGTTGTCCATGTCCTGCTTTTGAAGGTTCTTCAGTTCATAATCCTCTATAAGATTGGATATTATGATGCCATTCGAATTGGCCTTTGAGAAAAGCCCCGTAAGGTTTGAACCAGAAACTGATAAATCAATGCACTTCGCTTTCAGATTATCTGAAAGTATTTTTTTATTATGCTCTGTAAGGTTGGAGCCTACGAAAACGAACCTGTCCGTTGCGGTAGCGAATACTCCAACATAGTCGCTGCCCATTATACTATATCTAGCAGCATCCATAAGGATCAGTTATACTATTGCTTTGAGTCTTTAACATCCTTTTGTTTTGATGCGTCGACCTTCTTTGGCTCTGTTTTTTTAGTTACATTTGTAGCCGGGGCTTTAGCTGTTGTTGCAGCAGTAGTTGGTTTGGCTGGCGTTGCCTTTGTAGCTGCTGGCTTTACTTCCTCTTTCTTGGGTGCATCGCTGAATGCTGTTACCGTTGCCTTGCCCTTGTCTATGCTTATGTTAACTTTCAATGGGATCATTTTCTTTACATATTGCTTCTGTATTATCGAGTTAAGCGCCTGGGTTATTATTATATTATCTGATGTCATGTTTGTCTGCTGTGCTATTCTTTCTCGTATGAATCTTGAAATCCTTGCAGGTCTTTTTCTTCTCGGCTGGCTTGCAAGATATTGCCTTATGTTTATCGTAAGTAATCTGTTTGCCATAATCTCACTAGTCTTCTATCTTCTGGCTCCTCCAGTTTCTGTTGAACCTGTTTTGCTGAGTTCTTCTATGGGTTCTAAGCGTTACCAGCAAAGGCATTCTTCTCGCTTGCTTGAGCTTCTTTCCCAGTCTTTTTTTCTTCAATGCGGTTTTCTTTCCCATATTCACACTTATTTGTGCTTGAATTCTATTGTCGGTTCACGTTTGTAAGTCATTTTCTCTATTATTGATTTCAGTTGCGCCTCAGTTAATTTTCCTGATATCCTGTTGTTCTGTGCAAGCGCAACGACCATGTTCACCAATTGATTATAAAGGTCATAGTTTGATATTCTTACGTTCATAATTCTTTCATAGGCTTTGTCATCGAGAAATTGCTTGAGTATTTCCTTCTTTTGCTGCTCTATTTGAGCATTCTTTATTGCCTCTGCAACTCTCTTCTTCAACTTCTTTTGATAAGATGCCTCTTCATCTTCCATTTAAACACTTAAGATTTATCCAACTCTTTGCAGATCTTGTCCATGAATGACTTGCCTTTCGGAGTTATTACGCGTCCTGCCTTAGTGTTTTTAACATAATTGATTCTTTCAAGCTCTATCATCGCATCTCTTATTACGCTTCCTCCTGATTTTACGTGATGCCTTCTGTGTACTACGTGCTCCTTTCTTGAGCCGTATCTTGTCCTTAATTTTGAAACACCTATAGGTCCATTGAGATAAACCTGTCTAAGTATCGAGCCTGTTCTCATATAGAAGAAGTCAGGGTCCTGGGGCACTCTTTCCTTGTTTGCTCCCGATTTTACATAATCAACATAGGCTGGTTTTTTTATTGATCCCTTGAGCTGCTCCGCTGCCATTTTTACGACATCTGAAGCCTTTACATCATATACATTAGCCATTTTGCTCACTAATTATCAGAATTACGACTGAAATAGTAGATTAATAATAAGCCTATAAACATATTAATACCTTCCTTTTAGGTGCTTTTCGTAGTCAACATGGCTAATTACATCTATTTTCTTATCTGCGCAAATATTTATGTAATAATCTAAAAGTTCGTTTTTTGTTATTATGACTATCCTATCGTAATTAAGAATCCTGGAATTTATCATTTTTGACGTGCTTTCCAATGACTTCGAACCAGTTTCATACTCAATTGCGATCTTCTTGCCATCTATAAAAGCAACTATGTCTGGGCCTGTTGAGTTGTCTACAATCCTGTGCGTTATTCCATTAACTTGAAAGAATTCAGATATTATTTTTACATTTACCTCATGTTCTATGCTTAATGATGGGTTGTGCCACATTATCCACTCTTCATTCAATAGAAATTTATCGACAAATCTCTCTACTATCAATTTATCAATGATATTGTTTGGTGTGTTTGCGTCTTTTCTTCTTATTGGGCGCTTTGCCGCTGTTTTCATCAATTCCTTTGCTTCACTATAGCTAATTTCCTTCCTTTCAAATTTTATCTCATTGAAATTCGGCGTAGATATAACTACTGGACTTCTGAATTCGTTGCTTATCACAATTGCCTCATTCTTTTGCAGTGAATTCAACCTTCCCATTACTGCAAAAGCGACATAATTGTCATTTCCTGAAAGAACCTTTGATATGTAGCTTACTTCTGACGGTTCTCTTGCGTAGAAAGAAACAAATGTAGATGAATTTCCTATGATCTTCTTGTTGAGGGTGCTAGCCGCATGTGTAACTATTATGATTCCAACCCCGTATTTTCTTCCCTCTTCTATGAGCTTTGGTATTATTGCGTTGCTTTCCGAATTATCAGTAATGAATTGCGCTTCATCTATCATGATGTAAAGTTTTAGCGTGTGCTTTCTCTCTCTGTCGTGCATGGTCGCATATATCCTGTTGAGTAATTCACCTATGTAGATATATTGCACTTCTTTGCTTTTCATGCTTGCCAATGAGAAAGAATGAAGCTCATTCGAAATATCTTTAAGGGATAGGAAATTACCGGAAAAAGCAGTATTGTTCAGCAAGGAAATTCTGTCCCTTAAATGAATTAACGTATTCCTTTCTCCCTGGCTTTTTGAATTCTTTATGAATATGCTCAATTCGTCCAGAAGGTCTTTTATGACAGGTGCTTTTGCTATGCTCCTGTCGCTTCTGCTTCTGGCACCGGATTTCCTGTAAGTATACCACAAGCACTCGCTCAATTTCGTGCTTTGTATATATCCAAGTGCATATACTTCCTTGAACAATCTTGTAAGCTCCGATATCCTTTCCGATACGCTTGCACCATCAAGTTCAAGTATATTGATCCCTGAATAAATTGCATTATGCACACTTCCTTTAAGATTTCTTACAACATCGGCATGCTCGTTATGCGCGTCGAATATGATGCACGGTATATCAAAGCTGCGTATCTGCATCAATAGCGACTTGAACAGAGTGCTTTTGCCGAAGCCGCTCATTCCAGATATTATTATATGTGGATTTGATTCATTCTTTGGACATATGAAGAAATCCCTTTTTCTTTTGGTCCATGCAAATGAAAATCCGTTTTCTATGATATGGGATTTAGGATTAAACGAAATGCTTCGCCTTTTTAACAGAATGTAATTCATTTTTCCAAATTTCAAACAAACTGATTTGCTCTTGCTGCCTTCTGCAGCAAAGTAATTGAAAATACTTTTTATTTTTTCATTTATATTTATCATAAAATCATCATATCCTAATTTATAACTTAAAACCGGAATTCTACCATGGATAAAAAGAACAGAGTGCCTCCTGGGCAGATAGTGACAAAAATATTCCCTGTTCTCAGCGCAACCGATGTTCCTGAGATAGACCTTAAAAACTTCAAGTTCAGGGTTTTCGGCGCTGTTGAAAAGCCCTATTATATGTCCTGGGATGAGTTAATGCAGATGCCAAAGATAAAAAGAACTCTAGATGAAAATTGTGTAACTCACTGGAGCAGATTAGATGATGAATGGGAAGGAATTTCGCTAAAGGCGATACTTGAAAGGGCAAAACCGAAAGGAGCGTATACAATGCACTATTCAAATACTGTTGGCTATTCAACCAACGTTCCAATGGAATATTGCATGAATGAAGATGCAATGGTCGCATTCAATTTCAATGGGAAGCCGCTTGAGCCGAAGCATGGAGGGCCATTGCGCGGGGTAATACCAAACCTATACTTCTGGAAGAGCGCAAAATGGATTGATGCGATAGAAGTCATGGAGGCAGATAGACCTGGCTTCTGGGAAGAGCGAGGATACAACATGCATGGAGACCCATGGAAGAGCGAGCGTTATTCTGAGAATCAAGGCTCCGTTAGCGACATACTGAAAAAAATATTAAAAGTAAGGCAGCACAGGGACCAAGAATAAAACAAGCAGTAATTTAAGATTAATAGATAAAACTCTATTTATGCCAGGGTGGCGGAATCCGGTAACGCGCCGGTCTTGAGCTTGCAAAGCTTCAAGAGCTGATTAGTGATGCAATAGGTAAACCGGTTTCCTCACGGAATTTAGGGTTCAAATCCCTACCCTGGCGAATTAGAAATATAGACTAGATGCATATGCTAAACATAGGGGTTATAGGGGCGCTACTAAGCCTGTTGATGTATCTTATCTACTATACATTAGCGAAGAAATTTGCCGCTGCCACAGGAAACTACAAGGCCGCAATGGTAATAATGACATGCAGCATTGTACCTATGCTCGTTGCTGCTTACTTAATAAAACCGTCATGGATAAGCAATGCCGATGTTTTCCTATCGATAATTGGGGGAATATTTGTTTTCCTGGGTTTTGAGCTGTTGTATAGATCATTGCATACCGAACAACTCACCAATACCGTGGGTGTTACTGAGGTTGGCAGTGCGATAATGATAATATTTGGTATACTAGTCCTCAATGAGAAGATTTCTGCATTGGGACTAATAGGAATTGTAATGATATTTGTTGGCACATTTTTTATTGCACGAAAGAAGAAGTTCCTGTTCAACAAAAAACTTGTTCCCGCAATACTTGCAAGTGTGTGTTTCGGTTTATCCTGGGTGGTCAATGCAACTGCAATAAGCAACTCGGGAAATTTTATTATACCTCTTCTAATATCCAGATCCATTGCCGTTCTAATCACAATCCCTTACTTACATTTATTCAAGAAGCCCAAAGAAAATGAAAGCAAGCCCCAAAAAATTAACCTTTTAAACTTGAGTCTAATGGTGTTATTAATGGGTTTAACGGCTGGGATATTTGACGGAGTTGGTGATGTGCTGTTTGGGTTCATCACATTGCATAAGTATCTTGCTTTGGGCGGTGCATTTGGAATATTGCAGATTGCGATAATAGCAATAATCGGCTACTTTGTATACAAGGACAAACTAAAATGGCCCGAATTAGCCGGATTGGTTGTATCTATAGTTGGTGCAATTTTACTCGCATTTTTCTAGTAGCATGATTTTAGAACCCAAATCCGTACAATGGCGAATTATAGCTTCTGAGCTGCGCTAAATTTAAAGAAAAAGAAATTGCAGATCCGAACGAATCTGCCAAATCTAAACGATTATGTTGTTACCGGGCCAGGCAGTGCCGTTATGGCTGCTGTTGGTGCTGAACCGCTACCTATCAAAGTTTCAGTGTAATTGAAACTTCCGTTCTGAGCTGAGCTGCCGGTTGTCAACTTGGTGGTGCCTGCCAAGATTGTCTTCAACGAAAGGTTGTTCTGATTTGATATGCAGGCGCTCAATATTCCATTGCTCAGCACATAGCTGCCCTTTGCCGATACTGCATTGACGTATAGATTGCCGGTTATCAGCGTGCATGGTTGGCCGTTGACGCTGCTGTCAGATACCTGTATGTTGCTGAAGTACCCGTTTACTGTTGTGTTTGCGCCTCCCTTGCTTATTACATAGTTTATGGCACTGTTGCCGTTGCTTATGCTCTCATTAAGGCTTGTTACATAGCACGTGTAGGAGCCGCTTGCACCGCTGCATGTGTAGGATGTGTGTGAAGATGCGTTGTATATGCTAACCGTCTGTATATTGTGGCCAGAGTATGTTAGATTCGTGGTGGTTCTTGAGCTGTTCTGATAGAGTTCCTGCATTAATGATCCGTTCAATTTCGTGGTATTTGTGCTTTCAGTTATCGAGATATTAAAGTCATAGAGTGCATTAACCGAAGCCAGCTTTGCGAATGTATCCTGTCCAAGCTCCTGGCTGAATGTGTTAAGAGACAGGTTCTTTCCCTCCCACGACGAGAACGTGTTGTTGCTTTGCTGCGTTACCGTGGTTGTATTGACCGTTGTAGCTGCAATGGACGTGCTGCCTAGTGTTGACGTTCCTGCCGTGGTTGTTGCAATCGTAGTCGATCGCTGCGCGCCGCCCTTGCCAGTAAGCAATACAGCTGCCGCAACGATAATTATCACTACAACTACCGCTGCCACTATCATTATCATATTATTTCCAGATTTACTTCCTGCCATTTAATAACCTCAGGAAATATTTATCCTGGAAAGTTATTAAATGTGCACGTATCTGCATGGTAGCTGAAACCTAAGCCCACAAAAGTTAAGGTTCAAATCCCACATTGCAAAGCTAAATTTATTATATCTTATGAGCTGCAATAGTATGTGGTAAAAATGGCTGCAACAACGAAAAGTGCATTAACAATAGAAAAATTGATAGAATCTGCAAAAAAAGAAGATTGGATTTATGTTGATTCCGTAATGCCTTCAATTGCAAAGGATAGGAATTTTCTCACCTGGGCTCGCTCCAAAGGAATTAGGGACAATAACGAACATGTAAGGGATCTTGCAGTGAGCATAATAGAAAAGACCGAAATGCGCCCTGACGAATTCACAAGTTTGCGAGTTCCAATCCGATTGATGATGATAAAAGACTCTAATAAATATGTTAGGTTCAGAGCGGCATTCGCATTGGCAAACCACGGACCAGGGCTATTTTACAAAGAAGTGGAAAAAACATTGATTGAAGCTAAAGATGACAAAGATGTTTCGGAAATAGCTACCGAATACCTAAGAAATTTAAATTCCCAAAGCCAAAGCAGGTCATAATAGGTCAAATCGACAATAAACGTAGCATAGTAAACCTATATATATCTGAAAAGACGCAATAATAATGTGATAAATATGCAAACAGGAAAAGACCCAATAGTAGTTCCAAAGGGACTTAAAGAAACAGACATGCCACTTGTGGGACGCCTTTTTAGTCAAGAAGTAGGTGTACGCCAAAGCGCGCTTAGTGAATTATTCTCAGAACCGGAACGGAAAATAAGAGTTATAAATCATATACTTTCAAAACCTTTTGCGGATAAAAATTCCCCAGATGCTGATTTAATGCTGTCTATTTTGCAGCATACCGAAACTCCAAAAATAGAAACCAAATACTTAAGGGCACTGGAACATCATCCTGATAACCTTTTGAGGCAAACAGTATCTGTATTATTGAAAACCAGAATGGCAGAAGAATTCCAGGATAACAATCGTAGCTATCTGTTACGAAATGCTGTCATTGATCCAGAGGATCTGCCAATATTCGGTACGACTCTGTTTACAGAAGATTCACCGAACGTGCCATTCGAATTAAATGATGGAAGGAACGAATGGGCCTAAATTTATCTTATGGTAACAACTCCATTTGCAGATGCATTTGGTATTACTGCAGTTGGGCCGACTGTTCTGGCCCCTATTTTTGATATAGTGATTCTTGTCAATCCGTTGCCGTAGGCACAAATCAATGCACCGTTGCTTACTGTGCAATTTGTTGTTACATTGCTATTGTTGTTGTTTGTTATGCTTAATGTCCCGCTTTCGCCCACGTTGTTTCCGGAATTCCAGTTTATGTATGCTCCATTGTTAAGCGCAGTTGCGCTTATTATGGTGCTTGGAGAAGGCCCAGGATAGGCAGTTGCCGATGCATTGTTTGACCCATTGGCATTTACCGACATCGGATAGGCTATGGGTATGCATTTCCTGTACTGCAAACTGTTGTTCAATGGGCCCTGAGATGGTACTACGATTCCCCAATTGCAGCAGTTTAATATTGAATTTGCCGTTGAATTATTTCCATTTACTGCATTGGGTCCTGGTCTGCAGCAGCTCCCGGCTAGTTTGCAATTATTGCATAAAGCATTTGAAGGTCCTCCTGCTTGGCAGCAGTTTCCAGTTGCATTAATGCCCTGAGAATTTGCTGCAGTTAAGCATGCCTCGCAATTATTGCAGCAAGGCGACACTATTCCATTACCTGTATTGATCAGAACGTCGCAGATTGGTTCTCTTATGCAGTTAGTGTTGTACGGTCCTGTTTCCAGTGCATTGGCGTTTCCGCCACCGATTGGCAGATAATAGCACCTTCTTATTAAGATTGCCGATGCTCCTATACTAAGATTGGAGCTTGTTGCATTTGTGGCATTTGCGCTTCCCGAGCTTATGTTAAGCAATGCGCCTGCATCTCCTCCTATGGAGAGCTCCCCGTTGCTCCTTATTATTATCGGAGTAGGTCCAAAGCCGTTCTGCCTTAGCTGGCCCTGCGCGTCAGGCGCTATGCTTATGTTTTGGGGCTCAGAATAGTTCTGTACGAGGTTTCCGTTTATGCTCATTCCGTATTCTGCATAGGCGCGTACATTTCCTGGCCCTCTTGCAATAATTATCGAGCTCTGGTTTACGCTTAAGTTGCTGTCGCTCAGGTGCCTTACGAACAATACTGGCAATAAGATTATCTGACCGTTGGATCCTATGTGCAATGAGCTTTCAAGATTGAAGTCTATGTTTATCCAGTTGGTTGAGTTTGTGGTGTTGGATATGTTGAATGCGCCTTTTATGTCAAGCATGTTGTTTGGAAGATATACTTTCTGAGTTGTTCCATTGGCTGTTGCTGTTACGTTGGACACTTGGAATACTATCTGATCATAGATTCCCGGGTTGAGCTTTGCGCCTGCAATTACCTGCGAAATGTCCTTTAATTTAATCAGATTGAACGTAGATGTCTGCAAAGGTATGGTATACCATTGGCCTGTTGTTACGCTGTGTATCTCCGCGCTATCAACTGTTACCAGCAATGAAGTTATATTGTAGGATGTTGGTGCATCAGAGACTGAGAATACTGTGCTTCCCTGCGGAACTGTAGAATTTGAAGCAAGATATACCTGCTGCAACGATGCTGTTGTAAGTGGAACCGTTGATAGCGTATTAACTGTATTGCCCCTGTTCCCTGAAAGATAAAATCCAAATGCGAATATCGCTATAACCAAAACAATAATTGTTGGTATTACGTATCTATGCACTGAGAAGTTCATACTGTTTTGGACATAATTTTTATTTATTTCATAGTATTTCCATTTCCTTGGACGGTCATCCACCTGCTTTATCAATCCTGCATCAACAAGCTCCTGCAGATGCTGGCTCACTGTTGATGGCGCAAGTTTCAATATGTTGCTTATGTCTGTTAGTGTTTCATTTTTGTGTTTAAGTAATTCTAATATCTGTTTTTTTGTATCTCCGGTTTTTGTCATTTTACACACCCACTAATGTATAAATATTGAACTAATGGCTATAAATACCTACCAAATCTCTTCGGTTTTCATTTCGGTTTTACGACTTCATAATTTTTGCAATTTAATTACAGCATTAATATTCCATTTCGGTTTTCAAAAACCATTATCTTCGATTAGGATTATGCAAATCTAATGCTACTGATCTAAATTTAGAAACTAATTAATAGGTAAAAGTGCAAACTGTATGTATGGCGGAATATAAGCTGCTTAACGAGACCGGCCAGAAAATACCTTCCATTGGGATTGGCACCTGGAAAATGGGAAATGATCCACGGATGGACCAGGAAGCGATAGAGGCGGCAATTGCTTCTGGAATGCGTTTTGTTGACACTGCAGAAATGTACGGCTCCGAATGGATAGTAGCCAATGCAATAAAAAACGAGGAGGATGTATTCCTAGCTACAAAAGTATCTCCAAACCATTTCAGATACGATGATGTGATCAAATCCTGCAACGCCAGCCTGAAGAACCTTAATGTTAACCACATAGACCTTTATCAACTGCACTGGCCGAATCATAGAGTGCCGATAGGTGAAACAATGCATGCGATGGAGGATCTTGTGGATCAGGGAAAGATAAGCTACATCGGGGTCAGCAATTTCAACATTGATGAAATGGTGGAAGCCCAGGAATCAACGAAGAAATACGATATTGTTTCTAATCAGGTTGAATACAGCATAATAGTTAGGGACATAGAAAACGAATTGACTGAATTCTGTGCGAAGAACAAGATAACTATTATAGCATACAGCCCGTTTGCGCATGGCGCCATTTTCGATCCAAAATACGCTAATGTATTGAATGTGCTTGAAAGCATAGGAAAAGAGCATGGCAAGACACCTGCCCAAGTCGCACTGAATTGGTTATTGTCAAAAAAGGAGGTAGTTGTCATACCGAAAGCTAGCGACAAACAGCACGTATTGGAAAATGCTGGCGCCTGGGGCTGGAAATTGTCAAATGAAAAGCTCAATACATTGGATTCAATCAAGGAGAAGAAATCATCTCTTGCATTTGGATTAATGGGTCATGTTCTGAAAAGCAATGGACTATGGGCCAACGCAGCGGGCAAATTTTACTCGAAGAAAGATGCTACTCATTCAAAAAGCAGCACAACCAAATCCTCAAAGAAGTAATGCTCCTTTGCTACCACTTTTGCCTTTAGTTTTTTTACGTCTTTCCCATAATCATTGAAAGAGCTTTCCAGCAAAAGAACAACATGATCTTCTGCAACTTTGCTTTTGTAGGAATTCATGAACCTATTTATCAAGTCTCTTCCTGATTTTCCTCCATCGTAGGCCAAATGCTTCTTATCATCGCTTGGAAGATACGGCGGATTGAATATTATGGTATTGAATTTGCCATTTATGTTGCTAAACAAATCCGAAACTACAAATTTTGCATCAATCTTGTTCAAAGTTGCATTTCTTTTGCAGCAATGTACTGCACTCCTGTCAATATCTGCAAAAGTGACTTTGCATCCTTTTCCTGCTGCTGTTATGCCCTGTATTCCTGTTCCTGCACCAAGATCAAGCGTGTTGCCGAATGCATATTTCTCAACGCATTTTGCAAGCAGGTAGGAATCCTCCCGTGGCTCGTAAACATTACTGCAGTTTTTAATCTCAATATCATTCATGCTAGATTATCATAGGGAAAATATAAAAATAAAAAAGAAAAAGAAAAAAAACATGGCAGGTTCAGAATTCCTATTATTCATATTTGCGGACCAGTGCAGATGACAGATTCTCGCTGCTTATCCTTACATTAATCTCGTAGACAATGCTCTTCATTTGCTCGTGCATCATTCTTTCGCTTATCTTCTTGTAAATGATTTCCTCCTTTATTTGTTGTACTAGCTTGTCTCGTAGATCTATGTCTCTCATTCTTGCATCTATCTCTGCATTTTCATTCAGTTCCGCAGAATAGGCCTTGTTCGCTTCATCCACCATGGCATCAATGCACCTCTCTAGCTCACGCTCGCATTTGTTTGTAGATCCCATCGGCTAACCTCGGAAAACGCACCTTGCGCTACATTGCAGACAACCCCAGAAAAAGCACCCACACATCGCAGGTTACCAACTTGTATGGCGCAGGTATGCGCAACTTTCTTGATACTATTCTGATTGCTTGTTTATTTATATCTATTTGTTTACTTTAATAAATAAATAGATACTAAAGGATAAGATATAAATACTTGAATGTTCACTAATATTAGCGCCAAGTAGATCTTGGTCAACCTCAGGGACGCGCCTGCGCTACGGCGCAGGCGAATTATGTTTTCATGGTTCTTTTTGTCAATACTCTCCTTGAAATTTCCTTACCAATCTCTTCCCCTGCGCTGTCCTCAGGGATGAATGTCTTGTAGGCACCGGCGCTCATGAGTCCTTTCACGTTCTCCTCTTCATTTGCTCTTGATATTATCTTTATGTGCGGGTTTGCAGTTTTTGCAGTTATTGCTATCAATGCATTTTGGACGTCATCCTTGCTGCAGGCAATTATTGCCCTTGCCTTGCTGATTCTTGCTATCTCGAACGTCTCTATGGATCGAACATCACCATGTATTGCAAGCTCTCCATTTCTGTAGAGCTGCATAAGCTCCTTCTTGTTTTCAACTATTGTAACTGTTTTTATTCCTGAATTCTTGAGCTCCTTGAGTATGGCTTTGCAGAAATTGTTGTAGGGCACCAATATCACATGGCCCTCCAGCTTTTGTATTCTTGAAATTTCGATTTTTTCCTTTATGTTTACATGATTGATGAAGTCAAAGAACCATGCAGCAAGAAGCACCGTAAGCACCGGGAATACCATGGCATCGAGAATTTTTGCCGCAAGTATCAACGGATTTGATGCAATGGAAAGCTGTATTAGATTGTAATTGACTTCAAGGGCGTCAAGCGCTGCATCTACAACTGATACGGATGGGCTTACCCCAGCGATTATTGTTATAATTATGGAAGCAATGAATAATACCAATATTATCAAGATCATCGTATATTGGGTCCTTTTTAGATTTGCCATGATTACACCTTCAGTATTCTTTCACCTAGTTCTATTCCTGCTACTACTTCTGGCACAAGGCACAGCTCTGCGCCTCCCCTCTGCAATTTTCTTACGCTTGATTCGCTTCTTGCACGGGCAACGATTTTAACATTTGGATACATATGATGCGCTGTCACTATGCCTAGCAGATTCACGAAGTCGCTTTCCGTTGCGAATATTATCGCCTTTGCGTTGCCCAATGATGCGCTCTCAAGGATCTTCTTTTCTGTAAAGTCGCCATCTATTACGTTATAGCTAAGGTCTCTCAGATAGTTTACCTTCTCGTAGTCGTTGTCTATTATAACAAAATGCGCCTTCTGCTTGGTGAGATCTTTGCATAATCTTTCCGCAAGCATGGAATAGCCGCAGATTATGACATGATTCTTGAGCCTTTTCGAACTTATGATGTCAAGCTTTGATTTTATGTCTATGTTCGACAATAACTCTATGAATGCAGCAAGTATAAATCCAACTATTACTGCCTTTGCAATTCCATCTATCAGCGACACAGCTACCAATTCGTAGAACGCACCTCCAAAGCTTGAGGCATGTATTGCTGCTGTGATGAATGTTGCCGAATTCTCTCCGTTTGCGTCAAATAAAGCTGAAATCGTATAGTAGCTAGCTGCGTAGAAGTTGTGCACCAAAAGCCATATAATTGCAATCGAGAATACGGCAAAGAGGATCGCAACAAAAACGAGTATCAGTATTATCTGGCTTGTAACGCTCGACAATAAATTGTTTGTTTCAGCCATTCTATTACGCGTTATTTTTTGAATATTTCACTTACTATTTCCTTGCTTGCAGAAATATGGGGCATTACTATGTAGTCTGCACCAGCCTCTATGAGTTTTTCCCTTACGAATTCATCGTTCGCCCTAACTGCTATGAATAGGCTCTTGTTAAGGTCATGAGCCGCTAATACTGTGAAAAGGTTTTTTGCGTCGTCGTCCATCACTATTGCGATTGCTTTCGCACTTTCTATGCCAGCACTCTTGAGAACTATGGAAACGGTTGCATCCCCTTCAATTACATTATAGCCAAGCTCCTTGAGGTGCTGCACCTTCTTTGCATCCTGCTCTATTACCACAAAGCTCACGTTGCGTTCGGAAAGGACATCTATCACTTTCTGCCCTACTATTCCGTATCCGCATACAATGACATGGTTCTCTACTCCCAATCCTTTTACCATAAACACTACCAATTAAGAATTACAGCTTAATTATTAAAGCCTTTCAATGGAATCGCATCACAGGCTAAAAGATAAGTATAAATATTTCCCAAAACAGAGTTAAATGCGTGGTCAGATGCAACAAAGAGAAATAACTCCAAAACAGAATAATGCTGATTTAGAAACGGCAAGAAACTTTAAAATACTTAGAAGAATTACATTACCATTTGCTTTTGTAACAACTATCACTGGTTCCTATCTGCTTTGGGAATCACACTTTGCAAAGAATGAATTTAAAAAAGCTGATGCAAATGTCACCATTTCTCTGAGAGGAGATCAACATTACCAGAAGTTATCTAAAGAGAGCAAAGAATTACAGTTACAAATGGCAGAATTAGGAAAAAGAAAACAGCAAATAGATCAAGAAAAAATGAAGTTAGAGAATGATGCATACAAAGATTATCATAAAAAAACTAGTACTTTTAATGACGAATTAATAGCTGGTGTATACTTACTTCTTATATCTACAGCAGCGTATCTTTTAGCTTTTATAAAACCATTGATGAATGGCGTTTGGAAAGCAATGGGTCAAAATGATTCTGACATAACTAAAGAATGAAAAGTAAACTGCTTTTATTTTTATCTACATATTTACTATTATGTTAAAAGATGACAACCTGTTAATCAAGAAAAGCAAAATTGACTCATATGGGGATTTTACCATAAGAAATATAAGAAAAGGAACAATACTTTTTATCTTTCCTGGAGGTTTAGAAAATATAAACATTATTAGGAAAAATTACGGCGAACACTTCTTAGATAGGTGCTTGGAAGTTGATTATGGTGTAGAAGCAATGACAATAAAAGGATCATTTAGTTGGTATGTAAATCATTCGTGCAATCCTAATTGCGGAATTTCTGGCAATTCTATTATCTCAATGAAAGATATTAGAAAAGATGAAGAGATAACTTTTGATTACTCAATGAGCCTTGCTTCAAATAGTTGGAAAATGAAATGTACTTGCAATTCTATCAATTGTAGAAAGATTATAGGATGTTTCTTTGGCTTACCTGAAAAACTAAAAAAGAAATACCTTCCATACTCGTCAAACCATATAAGAAGAAAGTTCAAAATACCCGAATCTCCACTTTACAGCATGAAGTAATCTTACTTAGTTAATTCAAACTGAAATACGTATTGGCTCCAGCATGTACTGAACTGAGTTCAGTTTTTATCCTTCCTGAAGTAATTTCATTCTATTATAATTATCCGCTCGTCCTTAAGTTTTTTGAATCCCTTTTTATCATGCGTAACTAGTAGTTCTCCGTTTGAAAATGCTATGCTCATTATTAGTATGTCTGCCTCGCTTAGGAGTTCACCTGCCACTTTCATGTTCCTGTAAAATTCTCCTGCCATCCACGAAGACTTCATATCCAGATTATAAATCCTAACCTTTTCTAAGAACGATAAAAGCATTACTTTATCCTCCTCCTTTAATCCTTTAACTAATTCGTAACCTGTAACTGCAGTAATGGCCGCGCTTTCAAGACCGCTATATTTTTCTATTATTTCTTTTGCTTTAGATGAGCCATTTAGAAAATCTATGATTATATTAGTATCAAAAACAGCCATACCATTACCTAACAAACATAGTTTTTCTTTCCTTTTCAAGTCTAGATTTAAGTTTTCTTACCTCTTTTTTATCCATTTTAAGGGCCCCGAAAAATTCCATAATATCACTTTTTCTCTTTTCAGTAAGTTCAATTATTATCTTAGTAAAAGACTTTTCTTTACCTTTAAGTTTAGCAAGTCTTGCATACGCCTCTTCGGATACGGCAATTAATTTAGTCATGTTTATATATATGTATATAAAGATATAAAATTCTTCCCTTGTATGATTTCTTTTATAGCATAGGTTCGAATTAAGTTGTAAGTAGCTCCAGCCAAATTCAATGTCGAATTTGAGATTATCCTCATGTACGTATATCAACATACATTATGGAACACGTTTATTTTAATAAACCAATCATTCATCACTTTACAAAATCAAACTTAAATCTTTTTGAAGAAGACCAACTTGTAACCATCTGGATCGCGAATTGCAAACTCACGATTCCCCCAAGACCAATCTCGAGGTTTGCTGGAAGGTTTCAGCCCTTTAGAAACAAGATATCTATAAAATTTATTTACATCATCCACACTTATGTATAAGAACAAGCCTGCACCCTTAGTTTTCAGATTTGCCTCCTTTTGAAATTCAGGTTTATCCTCTTTGTCTTGAGGATGAAAATCCATCCAAAACCCGTTTAGATGTATTGACACATGGTCAGCTTCTCTTTTGTAAAACTGGAAACCTAATGTTTCATAAAAATTTGCAGTTTTATTTGTGTTCTTAACATAGCAGACTGTACCTGAAACACTTTTCATCTTTGCTGTCATGTTAATAATTACCAATTAAGTTTTATTAAAACTTGCGATAATCTAAAAATTGAATTCGTATTAGCTCCAGCCAGATTCGAACTGGCGTTTACGGCTCCAGAGGCCGCCGTCCTTTTATGGTTGTCCATCCTCGCCAATGCTCCTATGAACAATGACCACTAGACGATGGAGCTAAATACAGTATATTATTGCGCTTCCATTTTATATGTTTTCGTTAAAACTAGTTTATGGCCATTAGGGGGCAGCTCACATCCACAACTGAGATAAGGGAAATACTAATCGCAGATATTGTACTAATCATTGCATTTTCCCTTACGATAGTTGGCGGAATCAGCGCCTTCCAAAGCTCGCAGGCAACGGCAATACAACAATTTGAGATGTTTATTCCCATAGCTGCAATTGCCGTCTCGCTTAGCTTCATACTCCACGAGCTCATGCACAAATTCGTAGCTCAAAGATACGGCGCAATGGCTGAATTTCGCACATCCTATACTGGATTGATGATAACTCTTCTTACCGGAGCATTCGGCTTTTTGTTGGGAATACCTGGAGCTACCTACATATACACTAACAGCTTTACTGAAAAGCAGAACGGCATAGTTTCAGTTGCGGGCCCTCTTACTAATTTTGTTGTTTTCGGAGCTTTCCTTGCGATACTTGTACTTGCAGGTCCTGCAAAGGACACATTCCTCTACAATCTTTGCTCCTTCACCATAGAGATAAGCATACTTCTTGCATTCTTCAACATGCTGCCAATATTTCCTCTTGACGGCAGCAAGGTGTGGAAATGGAACAAACCGCTTTATATAATTCTCATGGCTCTGATATTCGCGCTTCTTGTGCTATTTACCCAGATAGGAATAATCAGTTTGATAATAATTCTAATAATAGCATTGGCATTTTCGCTCTTTTACAGATTCGCACTTCATATATAATGTTACGAGAGCTTCTGTTATAAGTATATAAATATTTGTTGGCAAGTATCTATGTGCCTAAATGTCGGAACTACAGGCTAACCAGCCACAAGATGACCCGAATAATCCATTAGCAGAGACAAGAACATCAATAGACACATTGCTTGAACTGCTCAGGACTAGAGGCAAATCTGAATTAAGCACAATAGCGATTTCTCTTAATATAGACCCGAGAATACTTGAGAACTGGGCAAAAGTCCTCGAAAGCGGCAATCTTGTAAAGATAAGCTACGAAGTAGGCAAAATGTATCTCGAGCCAGTTACTCTTTCGCAGGAAGCGGCAGTGGACCTAAAGACAAAGACAGAACTTAACAAGATACTCCTTGAGGAAGATCTTGCAATTGAAAAAATATCTGTTGATAAATTCTCCAAGAACATAGAGGAATTAAATGGCACCATAGGAAGCATAGAAAAGATGTACCAGCAGAAGATGCCAGATGTTCACAAGATGCTCGGGGAAGTTGAAAGATTATATGCACCAGTGGATGAGAAAAAGAAGGATGCCCTGAAAATAAAGGCGGAAACAGAGCGGAATTACACTGAAGTAACAAAGAAAATAAACGAACTTTACACAAAGCTGAACAGCTTTTCTCCAAAACAAGCAGAATCCGACATGGCCTCAAAGTTTGAAAAGCTTAACGGCATATTATCAAACATAGACTATGTCCAAAACATGATAAACGAGATGGAGAAGAACAAGAACGTGCTTTTTTCTACGATATCAAGCGACATCGACAACCAGGTAAAGGAGTTCAGGCACCAGTTGAACGATTCAAAATCCAACATAGACAAGAGCATACGTGCAAACAGCAGGCAATTGAACGAATTGATAAAAAGCATAAAGGAGCAGATAAGCTCGGCAAAGCAGGTATCAAAGGAAGTGGACAGCTTCAGGAAAGAGTTCGAGACATCAAAGCACAACCTTGATTCGCTGAACACGAAATTCAGCGACAAGTATCAGAAGATAATAGACGGAATGGGCACAAACATAAAGATGATAGACAGCCAATCCATGCTTATCGAGGATTCGATAAAAACCATAAGGCAGAACATGGGAGAAGTTACAAATCTCGACGAATCGATACGAACCTGGAGAAAGAACATGAACGAGATGTCAAGGGAAATCACCCTAACAAGAACAGAGATATTAAAGCTTACCAACCAATTGAACATGGTGGATTCGAACAAGAATCTAAACCTTGAGAAAAAGGCCAAGATGACTGAAGAACTTTCAAAGGAAGGAAAAGCAACAAAGGACAAGGTCAACAGGATAAAGAAAGTAATCAAGGACACTGCCGATGACATAAGAGGCAAGGCAGAGTCAAAGTGAAAAACATGGACGATTCAAAAGCAAACGATAAAATTCTTGCCGAATACGAGCTTGATGCCCACGGCACTATTGTAAAGATACAAATAATAGAAAGCACAGATTTCGTTCCTAATTATAAAGTTATATTCCCTGGAGTTGGTGACGCCACGAAGCTTTTGGTAATGTCACTGAGAACCGAGCTCACTTCGATGGTTCCAATAGATCCCTCAAGAATAGAGGACAAGCGTTATACTAATTCGCTGAACAGCAAGTACGTAGACGCGGGAAACATACTCATAGACAAGTACATTCCTGGCACTACTCCAGATACGAAGCGATTGCTCACTTCCTATATAATCAACATGATGCTCGGACTTGGGGATCTTGAGGCATTGATTGCAGATGACAATCTTGAGGAAATAGCGGTCAACGGAGCCAAGGACTTCATATGGGTATTCCACAAGAAATTGGGATGGTGCAGAACAAACATAAAGCCAGTCAGCGACAACATAATATACGACCAGGCATCGCAGATAGGCAGAAGAATAGGACGAGAAATAAACAACCTTGCCCCTCTCATGGATGCTGAACTGGCAGACGGGTCAAGAGTAAATGCTACTTTGTATCCGATATCACAATCCGGAAACACAATAACCATAAGAAAATTTGCAAAGAACCCTTGGACAATGCCGATGCTTGTGAAAGTAGGTTCCATATCTCCTGAAATTGCATCGCTAGTATGGCTTTGCATACAGAACGAAATAAGCTTATTGTTCTCTGGAGGCACAGCCAGCGGAAAGACCAGTTTCCTAAACGCGTGCAGCATATTCTTCCCGGCAAACAGAAGAGTAATATCCATAGAGGAAACCAGAGAATTGGAGCTTCCAAATTTCATACAATGGATAGCTATGGTCACAAGAGAACCCAACCCAGAAGGAAAGGGAGAAGTAACAATGTACAAGCTCATGGTAAACGCATTGAGGCAAAGACCAGACATAATGCTTGTGGGTGAAGTAAGAACCCAGAAAGACGCCGAGACGCTGTTCGAGGCAATACACACCGGTCACTCCGTATATGGAACTGTCCACGCAGATAATTCGCAGGACACTGTGATAAGAATGACAAATCCTCCTATCAATATACCAAAAATAACAATGAATGCGCTTGGCGCGGTGCTTGTTCTATTCAGGCACAGGTCCAAGGGAATAAGGAGAATGCTTGAGTTTGGCGAAATGCTTAATAATGGTGACGTGAATGTTCTTTACAAGTGGAACATATTAAATGACAGGTTCGCGCAGATAAGCGAGATGACAAGATTGCTGGAAACTCTTACGCTGTATGGAGGCCTTACGAAAAGGGAAATGACTACGGAAATAGCAGAGAAATCCATGATACTCGATTGGATGATAAGGAATGATGTTACTGGAATAGACGATGCAGGGTTCGTGGTCGCAAACTATTACAAGCATAAGGACAAGGTTACACAATTGGCACGAGACAATGTTAAATACTCAAGGGACATATTTTAGTGTGGTTGATTTGGTCGCGCAATACAATGACTTGATAAAAATCATTGAGGAAGCTGAGAAGAATTCCACAAAGGTAGACATAAACATAATAGACATATCGGGAATTTCATTGCAGCAGGAAGGATCCAAGCCATTATTCAAGGATCTTTTTGCCCTAGTGTCTGAGGCGGAGAGTGATTCCATGGATGTTCAGCATAGAGCAAAGCCAAGGCAGATCCTCCAGATGCAATCAACGCAATCAAAGCAGAACGCCATGCAGGAGCAATACCAGGAAATAAAAAAGCAGGCGCAGTCATACATGCAGCAATCATCAACTCAAACTGAGCAAATGCAGAAGGAAACCGCCAGCAATGAAATAGGCGAATTCGCAGACAATCTTAAGCAGGAAAGCACAACTCCGATAAAAGAAGTGATAGAGCCTCCTACTGATGAGCACCTGGTGCTTCCTAATCTTTCAATAGCAGATCAGATTTCAGAGCTCGAGCGTATAATAGAAGGGATAAAGGAACACGTATTCGACAATGAACAAATAGCAATAATAAAGAAAGAAATAAATGGCCTGAGCCAAATGGTTGAGAAAGGCAAGGGAAGCTATACGGCAAGCTCTTCGGACATGGACCAGCCTCTGTTGGTACTAAGGGACATGAGGCTTGCCTATGCAAAGGCAATGATAAGGGATGCAAATGTTTGAAAAGAAAAAGGATGCAAATGCAAAGGCCGCAACGGCAAAGCCTGCGCCGGCGCCCAAGCCAGCCAAGCCTGTGAATAGCACTACCTACAAAAAGCCCAGCGGTTTCAAGAACTATCTTGAGGGCGTAGGGGCAAAGAAGAAAGGGCTTGAAATGGCACTCAGGGAGCGTGGCGTCAAGACAAGCCTCTACGCATTTGTAAGGAACATGCTTATCGCCTCTGCGATGCTGGGCGTTGTAATAGGAATAGTTCTGATAGTACTTTTCATGCACATAGGGCTGGCACTCGAGCAATCGGTTGTGCTTGGTGCATTACTTGGTTTTGCAATTGCGTTCATGGCCTTCCAGAACTTCATGAATTATCCAACAAGCAGGGGCAAATCAACTTCAAAGATGATAGAGCGTGACATACTCTTCGCAGCAAGGGACATGATAATATCCTTGAGATCGGGTATGCCGCTGTTCAATGCGATAACATCGGTAAGCACTGGCTACGGCGATGCCAGCAAGGAATTCGCAAAGATAGTCGAGCGCGTCCAATTGGGAACGCCCCTTGAAGATGCAATAGACCAAACCGTATCTGAAACGAAAAGCCAATCGTTCAGGAGAATAATGCTTCAAGCTGCCGTAAGCATAAGAGCCGGTGCAGACGTAGTGGAAGCTTTGCAGAGCGTCATAGACCAACTGTCCCAAGAGCGAATAATAGAATTGAGGCGTTACGGACAGCGATTGAATGCAATTGCGATGTTCTACATGCTTTTTGGCATCATATTGCCAAGCATGGGAATTGCAGTAGTTACCATACTTACCACTTTCATTGCGATATTCACGGTTAACGTAACGGTATTGGAATTTGCCATTGTGGGCATAACCTTCTTACAGATAGTCTTCCTTATAATGATAACAAGCTCCAGGCCTGTATTCAGTTTGTGATGCCATGGTTGACATAAGATTTGAGCGATTGGTTTCAAGAAGCGTTGGCAGAGCACTCTCCAGGGAAATGGACCTTGCGGGAGTGAAGATGCCCGTGGAGAAGCTCCTCAAAATACTTATAGTGGGATCGCTCTCGCTTTTGATAGCAGTTGCATTTATAATATATATTTTAGGATATGGTTCCCTGTTTGCCGCGGCAGGAGGAATAGGAAGCGGCGCAATATTCATAGTTGTAACTTACATGCTTCTTGAATTCAAGATAGATGCAAGGAAAACAAAATTGGAGGAGATGCTTCCCGACTATCTGCAAATCTCTTCGGCTAACCTGAGAAGCGGAATCGCCCTTGACAGGGCAATGCTGCTTGCGGCAAGGCCCGAATTCACTTTCCTGAGCGAAGATGTCAAGGAAATGAACAGAAGAATATTCGGAGGTGAGAATTTCGACAATGCACTGCGAGAACTTACCACAAAATACAGGTCCTATCAGTTGTCGCACGCCATAAGGATGATACTCGAATCGTTGAGATACGGAGGAGCAATGGCAGACCTTCTTGAGCAAATTTCAAAGGACATGAGGAACCAGCAGCTTACGCAAAAAGAAGTATCGGGGCAATTGTTCATGTACAGCATATTCATAGCATTTGCAGGGCTCATTGCTGCGCCAGTGCTCTACGGATTGACCAGCCAGATGATAGTTGTAACAGATGAAGTATGGAAGGGCATACTCACCCAGAATCCTGGAGGGCTTCCAACCACTGGCATATCTTTCCTTAAGCCAAGCCCTCCAAAGATAACGCCGCAAACCTACCATGACTTCTCGCTGGTTTCGATAATAATAATAACAGGATTCGCATCGCTCATAATGTCAGCGATATCCAGCGGATCCGCCATCAAAGGCTTGAAGTATCTTCCTGTTTTCATAATAATAGGCATAATGATATTCTTCGTGATGCAGGCGATAATAGCATCGATGTTTGCAAGCATAGGCAGCGGCCTGTAGAATCAGTCTCTCAACAATTTTTGAATTGCATTTGTTGCTTTGGCAGTTCTTATTTTTCTGCGCTTGTCAACAGCATTTGCAACAATGCCTATTCTGCCTCTATCTGCAGCAGCATCCAATGCCAACTGCGCAACATCTAACCTGCACTTGAGGCATATGTATTCAATTATTCTCCAATTCTCAGAATTTTTTATGTCTTCTGATAGCTTTTCCAGATCTTTTGTTGTCAATGAATCGGAAAGCGTTTCCGCTGCATAAATCTCAAATCTAGGATTGGCAGATGCAGAAACTACATCCACAAGAATTGTCCAATACTTACCATTTATCATTGAATCTATCAAGTATTTTCCTTTGTAGTAGACATCATCATTATTCTGGTCTTCCTTTAATAATTCCAAGAATGTTTTTTCCAGAACTTTACCCAATCCATTTTTTGATGCAACATCAATCGCATACAATTCAGCGCCTCCTGTTCCATTTACGCTGAATATGGAAATATATTGGTAAGCAACGCTGTCAGGTTCTATTAGCGTAATTTCTGCCAATTTATCTATTGCATATTTTGACAAATCAAGATTCCCGTTTTTTGGGAGTCTTTGCGCAAAAAAACCGAACAACAGCACATAACCTGTGTGGTGCGTCTTGAAATCCGTCCGAAATCCCTGCAATGGATTAATTACCTCATCTATTAATCTTCTGCCGCTTACATCGTCCAATCCTTTTGCTATCCTATTCAAATCATTTTCCTGTCCCACATAATTATGTTTCAGCAAATCCAATAGGTTGGCTGCGCGCATGTTCTCTACTTTTACTAACGCTCCAGGAGCGCCTATTGTAATTGATGACACAATATCACTAATTCTATTCTGTTTTATGAAATATATATAGATTCTCCTTGAAGAGGCTTTGCACAAGAAAGACCAGTCTGCACATTTATTCCTCATTCTGCACAATAAATCTTTTTAATCGATTTCTTTCAATATGTAAATGAGAAAACAATATTGAGTGGTAGCACATAATATGCAGAAACATAGTAAAATGATATTTTTGTATCTTAGGATATGAAAGATATCCCTGTAACGCAAAACCTAAGCTTATAAGTTTTGGCATGGAAACAAATGTGAGATTCATGAAAAAATTCGGAGTAGATAGAAATGGATTTATTATTACCGAGGTATCAATAAAAAAGATATCACCAATTTATAAACACGTTGTGACCTGCGTTTCGGATATAATATTAAGCAAATATGCCAAAGATATAGAGAGTATATATTTGTATGGAAGTGTGGTAACTGGTAAGGCTATAAAAGGAAAGTCAGACTTGGATATACTCTTAGTATTTAAGAATAATCCTAATGGAATAGTAGCTAAAAATGTTAAGACTTTGGAAAAGAATTTATCTAAAAAATACATTAATATTCTTAGGGGCATTGGATTAGCAATAACAAGTATTCAAGAGGTTAAAAATCCAAAAGAAAAATACGGTTTACTTTGCTTTATTAAGCACCTATGTGTTTGTATTTATGGAAATGATATTACTGTGAATATTCCAAAATTCAAACCGACCAAAGCAGTTGCAAAAGGATTCAATGGCGACATTGCAGAAAAATTGGAGATAAACAGAAGAAAATTTCTAAAGCATTTAACCACTTCTGAAATAAAGAAATTATCTCAAGAGACAAGTAAAAGAATAATACGCACTGGGTTTAGTTTGGTTATGCCACGTACAAAATCTTGGACTACTAATCTACAGAAATCTGTCGATACTTTCATATATTATTATCCTGAAAAGAAAGCAGAAATGACCAAGGCTCTCGAATGGTCGAAAGCAGGGACAGTAAATAAACAAGCAATTATTGACTTTATTGATTCTTTTGGACTATGGTTATCTACAGAATTTAATGAGCAAATTGGCAGTAGAACTTAAGAAGTTCTGCACATTTAATCCGAATCTTGCACATTTATTAATCATTTTTCTGAATTAATGTGCAAAGCCCCTTGAAGAATTTTGCCGCTGAAATTCTAGGGCTGCGTTATTGATGCGCCGCATATTCCCGCTATTGTATTCGCGACGCTGCATATGCTTGCTGTTGCTATGTAATTGCTGGCAAAGAACCCGGGATTCAATGCATTGGCAGTATTTATTGTCATGTTGGCCAGTCCGTTATAGGGCCCTGACAGCGTCCATGCATCTGTTGGCTTGAGGCCGATAACGCTGTTATTCAAATACAATTGGCTTGCCTGCATTGCGTTGACGCTGTTTGCATATAATTGGACATCAGCAATTTTTCCATAGAGATTATGTCCTACATTTGCAGGATTAGGACAAGATGCACCGCATGCAGTTGTAAAGTATTCCGCTCCTACATTTGTTGGCACATAGCTGCCCGTGCCCGATGCGACGTTGGTTCCATCCACATAGAGGTTTATCGTACTTGCAGCGGAATTGTATGTGAGTATAACATCATGCCAAGTATTGATGGTTGGCACAGTATATGACAATGGCGTATTGGAATTCGCCTGGTTTGCATACCCATACAGCGTATTCTTGTTCACTCCCATAAAGAATGCTCCAGTACACGAAGTTGTTATTGGAAGGCAATTCACAAAGCTCACAACTGGACCAATCGCACTGTTGCTTGTATAGACCCAGGCAGAGAAAGTAAATGGATTATTGTTATCAACATAATACTGGCTTACCGGCGCATAGACAAAGCCGTTTCCGTTGAATGATCCCACATTTGGTATTATCGAATTTCCAAGGCCCAATGTGCCTGCCTCGCTTTGAGGCAACAACGAATTAACGGACAGGCTTCCAGTTCCCAGGTACAAATGCTGCAAGGTCATGTTGCTGCACTGGCTCAGATTGTTGCAGTTGAGTATGCCTTCCATTAGATTCGTAGTGTTTCCGTAGAACGATCCGTCATAAACAGGATCTCCCGCATATCCGTTAATATAAGTGTAAGCAAGTGAATTAGGATTGGTGCTTATGGCATTTCCGTTCCTGCCGTTGCCGCTGTAGTCGCTCGCATTGCCGTTGAGCTGCCATCCTCCTGTTAGATTCAACGGAACTATGGAGGTTCCTTCTATGCCTTGGTAGTAGAGCTGAGCAACCTGCGAAGGCGACAGGCTTATGTTGTATATCTGAAGATTTGATATGTATCCATTGAAATATTTTGTGGGAACAACTCCCTTTCCTATGCTAAGGCTTTTGGTGCCTACCAAAGAGCACAGGCTCAATGAACCGCTTCCTATCTGATATCCGTTAAGGTATATTGAAGATTTGGTTGTATTATAAATTCCCACAAGATTGTACCACGTGTTCGGGTAAACTATGTTGTTTATCGCAATTGAATTCACGCTGCCGCATCCGTCATCGTCAGAGCCAAGTATTATGTTTGTTCCAACAAATTGCAGTCCAAGCAAATCCGAAGAAATTGTATTTTCCGCAACAAGCATCATTGAATTTGATTGCACGATTGTGTTCCTGTCATTGAACCAGAGCGAAAAGCTCATGTGGAAAGTTGAGGATCCGATGGGCGGCGCATTTGTTACATCTATGTATGAATTTCCTGTAGTTGTTACAAACAAAGGCACAATCCTGTTGTAAAGATTAAATGAATACAACCCATTCTGCGACCTTTTGCTAACGTTGTTCTGCGCCCAGTCAAGGTACGATGGCGCAAAGCTAGAATTGAAGTAATGGCCATTATGCATGTCGCTCTGAATCTGCGATACGTTTAGCAGGGAAAGTCCTTGGCCATCAAGAAGCGCATAGGTCCCATTCTGCAATGAATTGAATATTGGTGAATTAGCCAGCGAATTGTAAACCAGATAAGGCACATTGGGCGCGATGCTGTTCGGATGATATGTCACAAGCCCCCCAAGTCCGCAGGCACCTGCAAGGTTTACGGAATTCTGAACAGCAAGTATGTAATTGTTGTTGACATATCTGGAATTGATTCCTGCGCAGCTTGCCAATGAATTGTAAACCAGCAAAGTTCCCGAATCAAAAAGGAATGGGGAATTGCTTCCTGAAATTGCATATACATTGCCAATTACCTGTGCATAGGGTGTTGAATTAGTGAGCGTTAATTTGTAGTAATTGTTGTTCTGAATTGAATAAAGGTCGTAGCTTCCGTTGAGCAGAATTCCTGTGCTTGCTGAAATGGGGTAGTTGATTATTCCTGATGTTGAATTTATTATGAATAATGCTTTGTAGGTCGCATTGAGGCTGAACGGAGTTGTTTGGTATACCTGTATTGATGCATTGGTAATTGTCAAATTTATATTCTGGAATTTTGCCTGGTTTTTTATTGAATTGGTATAATTGGCAAGTGTTTCTCCGCCCATGAAAGTGATTGCGTTGTATCCGTATACCATTCCGTTGCTCATCAGCGATTGAATTGCATAGGCAGTATTGTTTATTCGCGTAGCGTATTTTGCGCTTGCCTCGTAATTTATCAGTGCTCCGAGTGAAGTGTAAAGCGATGTGTGCAGGAACGCTGCCGTGCTTCCATTGATCGCGCTTACGAAGTTGTAGCTGTTATCCGCCACGTTGCCGAAAGAAGAAATATTTTCGTAGTTTATGTTCAGGTAAACGTAGGTAATTAGCTCGCCAAGCATCAGTACCACAAGCACTATTGTTGCAAGAGTCAGCAATATTCCTTTGGTGTTCTTGTTCCTCATCTCCATGTTATAACACTTACATTGTATATTTTATTCGCTCCATTGTAGGTAAGATACATGGGCACATAGGCCTTGCTGATTTCATAGGCATTGGCAAGCCTTTGCGAAATATATTGATTGGGCTTGTATTGAATATTATGGGCGTATCCTAAATTGAAGAACCCCGAGAAGTCATTCGAATTGCCGTCAAGCGGCAGATACAGATTTGTTGCAATGCTTGGAACTCCGAATGCTCCATTGCTGTAAATCTGCCCTATTTGCGATTGCCCGAGTGTAGAATTATACAATTGATAATTCAATATGCTTCCATTGAAATAGGCGCCAGAGCCGCAATTGTTGGAATCCTGAACCCCCAATGGGTAATACATCAGCGCATTGCTTCCGGGGACGCTCCTTGTGCCTAATCCGTTTGCTGCAAGCGCTCCGTTTATGTAGCCCTTGTAGTATAATCCGTTGTAGCTCAGCACTATATTGCTCCAGCTGTTTGATGCTATATGGCCAAGATTAATGCATGAAAGTGTTGGCACTCTCACATATACGTTTCCGTTATATAATTCCATTATGCTGTAGTGCCAGTTCTGGTTCGGCGTTTGCTGGCCCAGCTCGTCAACTATGACTCCGTTGTTGGAATTGGGGTTAACCCATACCGATATCGTATAATGCTGGGTGTTGCTGTTCGTCCACTGGAATCCGTTCGCCTGTTCCACATAACTGCTTGCAAGGGAATTGAATGTTGCAACGCTCAGTGTAGGCGCATAGGTGTTGTTTATGTATATTCCTGTGGTGCTTGAATTGTAGAGTGCATTGAG
>Ga0187871_10000184_pt1 | contig 56684 bp, 95 predicted proteins | sample June2016WEW_16_1_FD_132988 | JGI IMG/M metagenome (GOLD analysis project Ga0187871, IMG submission 132988) | Peatland microbial communities from SPRUCE experiment site at the Marcell Experimental Forest, Minnesota, USA - June2016WEW_16_10 | ecosystem: Environmental > Terrestrial > Soil >...
AAAAAATTTTGAAAAGTTTTCAGACGAAATTTTAAGAATTATAAAGAATCAGTCTTCAACAATATGCTAATGTCCCAATTTATTAATAAGCAAGAATAAGACAAAGTTTTGATTTAGGAGAAAAATGTCCTTTCAAGAATATTGCCAAGAAGAAGCGAGAAAAAAATTTATTTCTTGTGGATCGGTACCTAAAGAAATTATAGAACAGTACCAAAAAGATTTACAGGAAGATTATAAAAAATGGATTTCATTTGATCGTATTAGAAGAGCCAAAACTGTACGCTTAAGTAATCAGATTACTATATGTTGGAGCAATAGATGAATCGTTTTATAATAGATGGCTTTAACTTGGCGTATCGGTCGCATTATTCCCATTCAGAGCTAAAAACTTCAAGTGGTTTGTACTCAGGGTGTATTTACGGGTTCCTGTCCACGGCCCGGGCCCTGAAAAAGAGATTTTCGGACTCTGACTTTTATGTGGTATGGGATACTACTTCTAAACGTAAGAAAGATTTATTTCCGGAATATAAAGCTAACCGTTTAAGTGTTCATATAAATTTACCCATTAAAGATCTGAAACAAATATTATCTTATTTGAAAATAACGCAAGTTGAAGCTCAAGGCGAAGAAGCTGACGATGTAATAGCTTCATTAGTTAATACATTACCAGAAGGAAGGAATTATATTTATACTAATGATAAGGATATGCTTCAACTAGTAAAAAATGGAAAAGTCATTGTAGTGTCTCCTAAAATGGGTCCTAAAGCAGAACAATTTTATGATGAGGATACTGTGAGGGCAAAATATGGAGTGGGACCAGAAAATCTTGCTTGTTTCTTTGCTTTTAAGGGGGATAAATCGGATAATATTCCTGGAACATCAGTCCCTCAAAAGATACTTGCAAATTTAAGTTTGAAATATAATAACCCCTCAAATATATATGCTAATATAGAGACTGAACAATTAACCACTCATCAACGGGAATGTTTAGTAAATAAAAAAGAACAAATTCTCTTAAATATTAACCTTATTACTTTGATAAAAGATTTGAAATATTCTTCTATAGTAGGAATCTCAAACGAGGAGGAATTAACAGCGCTTTTAAATAAATATGAAATAAAAACGATCACAGCAAAATCTATTATAGAGTTGTTTGAAAAATCTAATGCTTTCAACCACCGTTATGGACTCGTTTCTGAATCTCTTTTTGAGGAGATCTAATTATGAAAAAGAAAACCCCTAGATTGCGCCGTATAGATAATGTTAAGTTCGAGTCTATGTACTCGGAACGAGATGCTCTGCAACATAATGAACTTCGTGTCAATACATCATCTTTTGAAGATATAGAACCTTTTTTGTGTAAACTTCCACCCAAAGAAATAGATTTTGTTACATTGTATCGAAAATATGGGAAAAATCAAAAAGATATAGCTAAGATGTTTAATGTTACACAAGGAGCGATTTCATCACGTTTGAAAAGAGCAAATGAGCGGTTGAAGTTCCTTAGGGATATGCCAAAGATTTCAGATGAAGATATCGATAATGATTTGAAAGAAATTTTTGATAAGGTAGAGATCGAGATTATCAAGACTATGAAAGAAACAACTTGTCAATCAGCCACGGCAATTATAATTAATGAAAAATTTGGGTTTGACGTGGTATCGCGTGAGCGCATGACCCAGGTCAAGGTTCGACACCGGTTTGAGAAATGTTTAAATGATCTTGCTGTACGGAAAGAAGCCAAATATGTAAAGTATTATGAATTGCTTGTATTTTTAAAGAATAATCTTTATAAGTTACATGAAGTTAAGCTTCCACATTTCAGTAGGGGTGATGCAGCATTGTTCACTTTGTCAGTATAATTATAAAGAAAGGAACTTAAAATGGAAGAAATATCCTGATATGGCACATATAACTGAAAAAAAATGTCCAGTTTGTGGACACCTACAAATTCTTATAAATGGAAATCCAGTTGAACAATGTAAACACGAAACTTTTAAACAATTTTGTGAAAGACGTGCACTGGAAACTCAGGAGTTATTAAAGAAAATTATAAAATTTGAAAAAGAAAATAGCAAACAAATTAAAAATGACCGTAGAAAAATAATTTATTGATCTATTTGTTCTAGAATTCCTGTTAATAAAAAATTAATGGTTTTGTTTTAGAAGTTAATAAGGAGAAATATGAAAACTATTAATGCTAATGCATTACCTACCCTTGCAAATTGTTTTAGTCGATGTCATGATTTTATTGGAGATACCATAGTATTGTTTGATGGTGGGGCCAAAGCCTTAAAAGATCCGAATTGGCCTTCTCATTCGTGGCCAATAACCCGGGAATATGGGGATATTATGACCACGGATGAAATAGAAGGGGGATTAACAGAAGAAAGTTTAAATCGTTTTTGTGAAGAGGGAGATTTAATAGTTTCTTGTTACTATTGGACCGGTTGGGATGATCCAATACTCAGATCAAAAGCAGAGGCTTGGTTAGCTGGAATTCGATCTATAGGGGGCAGCGGGGCGAGTTACAATTTTCAGTTTATTTGGTACCGATTATTTAAAGCTTTACATTTAACATTTATTGCGAATATATGGAAAAAATCTATACGTTTTCAAGCTATGACATGTTCTCAAGAATCAAATCGTTTATTACGAACTTTTGGTTGTCCATGGGCAAAATCTGATGACGATATATCCCCATCCGAACTCGAACGGATTATGAAAAAAGCATATCAGGAAAACAATCAGTGTAAAAAAATAACTAATTTTTATATGTGATGCTATAATTTTTAAACCCCTTTATTTTTTCCTGATTTTATTATATAATTATAATATGGTATTTCTTACTGGCGACATCCACGGTTCATATTCTATTAGAAAATTAGGGTCCAAGAAATGGCTTCGTGGAAAGGAATTATCCAAAACTGATTATGTTATTATTCTTGGAGATTTCGGTTTGCTCTGGAATTATGAGCCAGATAAGGAAGAGCTTTATTGGCTTCAATGGCTTGCAGATCGCCCCTTTACAACCCTATTCCTAGATGGTAATCACGAAAATCATCCACGATTGCTTACGCTTCCTTTAAGGAAAATGTTTGGGTCTGAGGTTGGGTATGTACGGGATAGCGTCTATCATCTTCGTCGAGGTAATATTTATACTATTAACGAAAAAACTTTTTTTGTTATGGGTGGAGCAAGAAGTATAGATAAAAGTCTTCGAATAGAGGGTTCTTCTTGGTGGCCTGAAGAAGTTCCATCATATAGTGAAATGGACTATGGGATTGCAAATTTATTAAAGTACAATAATAGTGTTGACTATATTTTAGCTCATACAGCTCCAGTCGAAATAATTAAAAAGGTTTTGGGTGGAGAATGGCTTACGGACCCTACTACAAAATATCTCCAACATATATGTAATACTATTTCTTTTAAAGCATTTTATTGTGGACATTTTCATAAAGATATTACGTATGAAAAATATAATATACTTTCAGATTTAGCGACAATAAAAGAAATAATTTAATTAATTTGTGTTTGGCTTAATGTAATAAGAATAGATGGAAAACGGATTAAGAAAACAATAATTGTTCCTTTTTTATTAAGCAGGAGTAGTTTTTAATGTCTATATCGGATGAGGTTGATTTCTTATTAAAGGGTCTCAATCAATATAAGATTTGTAAAGTAGTGCGTGAGACTCCTCATGGAATTTTTATGGTTGACCCTACAGATGGATTGATTGGTCGAGCTCTTATATCTTATGGAGAGTTTGAATATCAAGAAAAACGGGATTGGTTTAAATATATTCCAGCAGGAAAATTAGATTCCATTTTTATTGATATAGGGGCTAATATAGGAACAACTTCAATACCTTTAATATTGGATAATTTGGTGGGGAAAACAATTGCAATTGAACCTGACCCCAATAATTTTTATTTATTTAGTTATAATATTAAAGCAAACGATTTAGAAGATCATATAACCCCAATTCAATGTGCTTTAAATAATTTTTGTGGAACTGTTAAATTTGAAAAAAGTGTAGATAATTATGGGGATCATCGTGTACGTTATAAAGACAATTCTAATGGGTATTATAATGAAAATAATAGGAAGGTTATAGACGTATCGTGTATGACACTTGATAGTTTGGTAAAACAATATTTAATTGATATTGATAAGGTCATTGCTGTTAAATGTGATACACAAGGTAGTGAGGGATTTATAATGGAGGGGGCAAAAGTTTTTTTACAAACAAAATTACCTTGGATTATAGAATTTAGTCCTTATTTGTTTCAACGATCAGGATATGATAGAGAAAAATTTATTGATATGATTTCGGATAATTTTTCTGAGTTTATAGAACTTAATCCTTATGGGAAAGTAGAACGGCATAAAAATAATGATTTTAGAAAACTTTTTGATGAATATACTGGGCTGGCTTTTTGTAATCTAATTCTTCTTCCATAAAAGAAATAATTTGCTGAGTGCCAGATATGATGCTTCTTCGCCTATCTCAAATACTGACAGGACAACTTTTCTTTAGGAAAAGACAGTGGACTGAAACGGAAACTCTTCAAGATATTATTAAATGTACTAGAGTGGAGAGAGATATTGTCTCCTCATTAAAAACAAAAATATATAGTTTCCAGTGTATTGCTACTAGTTGGGATCCTGGGTCTGGTGATGGTAAATTTAGTTTAGATGAGGCAGATCCTTGGTTTTTATCACTGCAAAAAGATTCGATGTTAGTTGATAAAAAAGACTTGATACTGTATTCTTATTTGCCTTACAAGACTAAAAAATATTTTGAGTTGTTGGAGAAAGAATGATCTTTATCCTTTCAGCTTATTAACAGAAATAAAAAAACAAGAAAAAGGTAAAATATGATTTTCGTTCTTTCTTCTTATAATTATGATGAATCTCAGAAGTTTTATTTTGAACATTTAAATAAATCTATTGAAGATTTTCAGTTAGATGTAAAGCTATGTGCTATACAAATTCTTAATAATTTAATGGACTCTAATGAAGACAATTTTTTGAGTCCTTATATTATATTTGATCATATAATACCTGCTATGGAAAAATTGGGCTATACAGTTCCTAATATGCCAGAAATTTTTCTTTACGATATTACTTTTGGTAACGAATATAATGAAGAAATGAAAAAGCATTCGGAAAATTTTTTTGGAAAAGATCTTTATGATAAAGCAAAAAAATATAATTCTTTAAAAGAGGCCCAATGGGAAAATCAGTCTATTTTAGATGTATTAGTAAAGAAAAAAAGTAAATGATCCCGATTTGGTTGATTTTACTTGCCACACATTTCATTGCAGATTTTGTTTGCCAAAGTCAATGGTTGGGGACACAAAAAGGCAAATCTTGGGAATTAATGATTTATCATTGTTTGATTTATTCTTTGGTTTTTGTTCTTATTGTACACGTTAGTCCAATTATAGCTGGTATTTTGTTTATTACTCATCTTATAATAGACCCTCTTAAAGCAAGATATAATATTATTAAGAAAATATACTGGGACCAAGCTTTGCACATGATTGTTCTTGCAGGCGTCTGGTTTCTTATGTCACACCACATTTTTTAGAAAGGAATTTATTTATGAGCAGTCACAAAGAAACAAATGAATTAATGGAGAAAATGAGTATTAAGAGTGCAAAAACTCTTAAACGATTGATTAAAGTAGAAAGACGAAATCAAAGGCTTATATCAGAAGCACCAACATTGCGGGATATTAAAAAGGAACAGAGAAGAATTCGTATAATTGCAAAAGAGATTTTAGGAACTGAAAATTCTACTAAAGAATGGATGAATAAATCTCAGATAATTTTAGGGGACAAAAAACCCATTGAATATATGGCTACATTATCTGGATGTAAAGAAGTTGAAAAAGTTCTTCGTAGAATAGAACAGGGCATTATAGTTTAATGAAAGGAAAAAAATGGATGAATCATATGTAGATAAACATACTATTTTCGAGTGTATTGTTGGTAGTCATGCTTATGGGATTAATACTGAAGATAGTGATTATGATAAAGCTGGGGTTATGGTTCCTGGAAAGGAATATTTTTTCGGGCTAAAAAGATTTGATCAATTTCAGTCTTATGCTAATGAGGACAAAACGGTTTATAATATAAAGAAAGCAATTTCATTAATTGCAGAAAATAATCCGAATTGTCTTGATTTATTATTTGTACCTGAACGATGCATTATAAAAATGACCCCGTATTGGCAAAAGGTGGTGGATAATGCTAATTTATTTGTATCTAAAAAATGTAAATTTACATTTTCGGGTTACGCAATAAGCCAACTTAATAGAATAAAAACGCATCGACAATATTTGTTGGATCCTCCTAAATCAAAACCTGAGAGAAAAGATTTTGGACTTGGAGAAGTTTCAATGTTCGAAACGTCACAACTAAAATCTATAATTCATATTGAATCTTTGTATGATTATATCGAGGAAGATAAAAAAGAATTGTTTCTAAATCAACTTGATACAATTTATGGGGAACAAATCATTCCGTTATTTTATAAATATCTTCGAGAAGATAGACGGATTATTTCCTTAGAATTTTTACAGATTGCTTTACAAGCTCAGTTAAAGACATTTCTTGCTTTAGGTTCAAATCATTATATTAAAGAAGAATATGTAGAACAAGCTGAAAAAGAGCTTAAATATATAAATGATCTCAGAAACTGGCAAAGATACGAAGATTGGAAAAAGCACAGGAATAAAAAACGAGCCCCATTGGAAGCACAGTTTGGGTTTGATACGAAGCATGGTGCGCATCTTGTACGTTTACTTCGTATGGGTAAAGAAATATTGTTGACAGGAAAAGTTAATGTTGATCGAACAAATATAGATGCAGAGGAATTAAAAGCAATTCGTAAAGGGTCTATGAAATACGAGGTTTTAGAGGAGTATGCAAGGAATGTAGATTTGGAACTGAATACTTTATACGAACGATCAACATTACAAAAATCTCCTCAGGTAGAAAAAATTGATAAGTTATGTTTGGAAATATGCGAAGAATATTTTCATGATCAATAGCCAGTACATCTTCGTAATAATAATCTTTTAATATATTTCTCCTATATAATCCGATCGTGCAGGGTTTAAACGCACGAACTAAACGGTAACCGTAAGACGTTGCCAAAATTTGCAACTTAAATATGTTGCACCATAGGAGAAAATATGAAATCCAAAAAGTTATTGCCCAAAAAATCTTTAAAGTTAACTTCTAAAAAATCCCCCAGTAAAAAATCATCATTAGATTCTAATAATTTACAAGAAGCAACGATTGTTGGTACTGTTAAAAGTTTTTGTAAAAAGTTAGAAAAAGAAAAAAGCAATAAGATAACTTCTATATACAGGGACTTGGACAGGGACTTTGACGACGTTCATACACAGATTGTCGTTTCTTGTATTTCTCCTTCAGAAACTTTTGTTGAAGCAAAAAAAGAGCTCAACAAAATAAAAAATATGCACGCCGTATGTAAAAAGGATAATTCTTGGACGAGTCCAGTACCCCTCGATGTACAATTAAAAGAAAAATTGGATACAGCAGAAGAAAAAGAAATAGAAAACATAATATACAATGCTGCTGAAGAAAATAAAGAAACAGTGTCTTTAGAAGAATATTTAGAAGCTCACAAAGAAATTGATTCTCCTTTTAAAATAGACAAAGAAATTGATTCTATTTTTGATAAGTCACTTCTTAATACATTAATAGAGTCATCTAAAAATAAAACTGATCCAATAATAGAATCTTCTAAAAAGGACTCCGAGTTTATAGGAGTTACAGGAACTACTAATAGTTTTGGAATCAACACAAACTCTACTATTAATCCGGCATCGGGTATTATTAACCCCGCTCCGTCAGCGGGAGTTTTTGTAAATAATGACACAAGAAATTATTCAACCGATTGGGAATCTACTTATAAATCAGCTCTTCTTAAATCTCTGAAGCCTATTCAGCAATGGACAGATTTGGAGTTACTTAATAAGTTCGCAACCGACAGGGACTTGGACTCGGAACAGGAACTCCATCGTAGGTCCCGTGGTCAGCATTTTATTGCTTTAAAACCAGGTAAAAATATTCCGCAAGTAGTACAGAATGGCTCGATGACAAATTTAGTTCAACAAGAAGCTATAGATATAACTTTAAGTCTAGAACTTCTTAAGAATTCTAGGAAACGGACTAATCCCAGTATAGTCCCGGGCCCTGATGGTAGGTTTTTGCAAATATATAAAGTTATGGATTTGAATATGGCCAATCGCATAATTGATTTGTGCCCGTTTTGTGTAGAAACTTTGTGGAAAGATTATTGTGTAGGTTGCAATGTTATGCTAGACGGAATAGGATCCGACGAATTACAACTATTGAACTTTATTTGGATCCATTTAAAAAAAGGTAATATTCCGATTCAGGAATCTGAGTCTTGTTTTAAAAAAAGGCTTATAGCTTATGCTCAAAAATCTACTTTAGAAAGAACGGCAACTCTTTGGGAAGAAACTTTTGGGCAAAACACTGATATGAATAGTCTGATAAATCAGCTTTATTTTTCAAGTACTGTGGGGGATATAGATCAAGAAACCGGAAAATACAAAATAATTTATGGAAAACCTTATACAGACAAATCAATAGGTGATTCTTCAAATAATAGTCTTCCAATAATTTTCTTTGATCTTAAAAAGAAAGATTTATTACCCAAGTTAAGAATTGTGGCTCGACGACCAAGTACAGTTATTGGTACAGACAAATAATTATTTATTTATCTGTAAAAAAAGTGTATAATATAGATAGGGTTTCTATGAATAAAAAAGAAAAAATAACTAAAACCTTAGAAAATTTCTCAGGTGGTCGAGAACTATTAGAAAAATTTCATAAAAAAGATCTTATTTTATGGAATTGGAAATGGTATCGATCTAATGTTGTAGTGCAAGTAATTTTTGAATTTTCACCTAATAATAAAAACCGATCGTTAGGATTATTATTAACAACTAATAAAAAATGGGAAGATCTTGGTGTACTTTCAAAATACACGGGTCCTGCTTTTTTTGCTGCCGGTGTAGGAGAATATTTTTTAATAGATCAAAAAGATCTTATTTTGTATTCTTATTTTCCTTATAAATATCAAAGATATTTTGATTGGCTCATTAAATAGGAAAAATAATTATGAAATTTAAAAAACCTAAAATTACTCTAACTGATGGATCCCCTGTGACTGCTGATCACAGGGACTTGGACCCTGTCACAGGGCAGCAGAAGGGATATGTAGTACTTAGTGCTGAAGAACGAGCTAAAGGCTTCCTAAGGCCCGTAAGACGCACATATATACACAAGACTTGTGGTACTGCTACGACTATGGGTATCGCATTAGCTGAGACCTATGCCCGGGACCCGACGTTTTATAGTGGAACCTTCTGCTGTGCTTGTAAGGAACACTTTGATCTGGATCAATTTATCTGGGACGATGGATCTAACGAACAGGTTGGTTCATAAAATCTGCTATTAAAACATGGAATATAGTTTGCTGTATCAATTTTTATGAATAAAAACTTAGGGCTTATTTTAAATTCAGAAGATTTTACAGATCTTCTGAGACAGGAAAGTAATCGAGCAGATCGAACTAAACGTGTATTTAGTGTTATTATTTTCCATCCAGTTACAGAAAATAATGATTATACTGATTTAATTAAAATTCTTAAAAAAAGAATTCGTATTTATGATAGTATTGGATGGTTCAATAATGAGGATATTGGAATTATTCTTCCAGAAATGTCAGAAGAATATGTAAATAAATTTAACGTTGAAATTCAAGGTTATACTCAAAAGATATTTACTTATCCTTTTCATGGATTTTTACATTCTGATAATAGTATTTGTGAAGACCTTATAAAAAATAATCTACCTTATAAAATGCCTGTATGGAAACGGTCTCTGGACATAATAATTTCATTTATTAGTATTGCTATTATTTTTCCTTTAATTTTTCCTATCGTGGCATTATTTATAAAAATAGTTTCACCACACGGTCCTATCTTATTTCGACAGAAACGGGTTGGGGTAGGGGGAAAACCCTTTACTCTCCTAAAATTTCGTACTATGCATCCCGGAGATAATGATACAACCCATGATTCTTATATTAAACTTCTTATGGCTTCTAACGCTTCAATGGTAAAACTTGAAGATTATTCCCGTATTATTCCATTTGGTAAAATACTTCGTGCAAGTGGAATTGATGAACTCCCACAATTATTTAATGTTCTTTGTGGGGATATGAGTATGGTAGGGCCAAGGCCTTGTATCCCCTATGAACAAGAAAAATATTTACGCTGGTATCATCAGAGACTTGATGTCCCACCTGGTTTGACAGGGCTTTGGCAGGTTAGCGGCAAAAATAAGTTGACCTTTCAACAGATGATGCGTTTTGATATTGCCTATGCCAAGGACATGTCCCTGTGGGTGGATATTAAAATTATTTTTAAAACACCTCTTGTAATTTTTCAGCAAATAATGGATACTACTAAGAAGAAGATTATAGGTGTAAGATCGAATGATCAAGTCGAGACTTTTATAACTTGATAAATATCGTTTATTTTTAGAGAAAAAATAATGGAACTTATAGGGACCGAAAAATTTATTCAAAAGATTGAGATAATCTCATCTTCTTATCAATATTTAATGTATTATGGTTTAACTGATATCAATGTTTTAAATATAATAAATGGGTCGTGGGAAAGATTTTTTGACGGTTTAACTGAAGCTTTTGATGAAATAGAAAAGATAGAAATTAGGGTCGAAAAATTTTATATTAATAGTGAAGATTTAGAGAAGGTAGCAAATAGTCATGAAGATATAAAAGCAATGTGTGGGGGTTTGTATAATAATTTTACGATGTGGGGCTCGGAAGTAGTATCTTCTAATAAATTTCCTAAAAATATTATTATGGTTTTGGGAGAGGAACCACCTATAGTAAATATGACATCTACGCCAGAACGATATGCAGTACAGTTGAATATGAGTTAGAAAATGGAACTTATAGGGACCGAAAAATTTATTCAAAAGATTGAGTTAATCTCATCTTATTATCAATATGGTTTAACTGATATTAATGTTTTAAATATAATAAATGGGTCGTGGGAAAGGTTTTTTGACGTTTTAGCGAATGCTTTTATCGAAATAGAAAAGATAGAAATTAGGGTCGAAAAATTTTATATTAATAGTGAAGATTTAGAGAAGGTAGCGAATAGTGATATAAGAGAAATATATTGGGATTTGTATAATAATTTTACGATGTGGGGCTCAGAAGTAATATCTTCTAATAAATTTCCTAAAAATATTATTGTGGTTTTGGGAGAGGGATTTGTAGTGCAGTTGAATATGAGATAAACCGCATAATTTCTTTTATTTTTAAAATTCTTTTCCTGGTATAGTATCAAACCAAGAGATTTAAATAATCTTCTAATAAATTCCCCAAATTCAGGAACTATACATTTTAATTGTGTTAAAAGAGTGCTTATTTTATGCTCGAAAAAACATCTGATTATGTTTTACACAATCCCGGTGGGCATAGCGCTATTCCCAGCCCAGAGGAAAATCCATATTGCCATATGGATCCAGCAGATGTTCGAGGAATGCTTATTAAAGAAAATAATCCAGAAGAACGTAAGAAAATGATCAGTGCAATCAAACAGTTTGAACGACAATGTGGGGATTATGGAGACCATCCTTGGATTCGAAATAAATTTAAATGTGGAAGTGTTATTCGTAAATATAGAGCTTTACGGGCAGAATTAACACCTGCACCTGAAAATATGGAATATTATAATGATTCCGAACAGAACCAAGGTTTCGATGAGATTATTGATAGTCTTTCTGGATTATATGATAATAATAATGAAGTACGATTTGATTACAGTAGAGAGGGAGAAAGACCAATTCGGGATATTGACACAAGCTATGGTGATTTCCTGTCCCCAAAAGATGGACCTTTAAATTTATCAGATGCCCCTGGAACAAAGATAGTTAGGGAAAGAGGAGATGCTCAAACGGATGTTCCTCCTGACATGATTCCGGATTGGGAGCAAGGCGGGCTAATTGATTATTATGATAATAGTGACCATTTTTAAAAAGGAATGATTTATGGATGATATATATGAGTCTTTAATTTCAGGTGCGAGTTTGTTAAATGATGAAGAAGAATCTGCTAGTGGTATAGATGCTTTTTTAGCTTCTGATCAAAACGTTATAAAAGTAGCGTCTATAGATGATCTTTTTCAATTCTTACGTATTGGAAATGATACCCTTATTCATAAGTCTAAACAAGATTTGTGGAAGATTAGCGAAGATGGAAAAGGAGAAGTTGTAATAGAGAGGCTTTTCGACCCCAATAACTCAGAGCCACTGAAGATTTAAGGATATAAATATGTCGCGAAAAAGACTTAGTCAACGGACTGCAGCGGGAAGTATGCGTAGGGAAATATCTCCAGAATTTAAATATGATCCTAAAAAAGTAAAACATATTAAAAAAATTCTTCATAGTACAAACGTAGCTCTTGGTAATATGGTTTCAGCTTACAACGAGTTTTTGAGAGTAAAATCAAATATCTCCCCTGACGGTAAACTTGGTGGGCTCGGATATGTAATGGAAATTAAAAGTATGAAAGAGATTTTAAATAAAGCCATACATGCTCTTTCAGAAGTGGCAGACTCTCTTACCGATGAATTAACAAATCCGGCTTGGCATGTTGGGGATGATGCAGATGTTAAAAAGTTAATTAAAGAAAAAGAAGATATTGAAGAACAAGCAGAAGAAGCTGAAGGCGGAAATTCTGAGGAAATACCTGAAGAAGAAAATTCTGAGACTCCAGAAAAAAAGGACGAAGAAACCGAAGAAAAACCAGCTGAAGAAGAACCCGCTGAAGAAGAATCTAAAGATAAATCAGAAGAGAACTCTGAACCTGAAGAAGAAACTTCACCCGAACAAGAATCAATGGAAAAGCAATCTATAGATATAGACAAAATTTTTCCACCCGAAACTGTTTACGCTTCTAAAGCTGCTGCTTTAGATAAGAAAGTTCGGGAAGCACTTAAGAAAAGTTTAAGATAAAGTTATAAAGGAGAAATATTATGGGAAGTATAGGCGATTTAGATTCGAACATTATCGGCTCAAATCCTGAATTTGCTCCGATTGTGGATCATAGTTGGTTAGATGTTGACCTTGGGAAATATAAGAATTATCCATCAGATAATAACCCCGTGCGAATTGCACCTAAATTGTCTGATTTGTGGAGTCATTCTCATATGCCAAGTGGTGCGGCACTAATTCCTAATACAGCGATTCCACTCAGGTCTTCTTCGGAAGTACCTGCAGTTGATCCAGCTGTGGTCATTAAAGAGACCAAACAAGCTATTATGTCCGGTCTAAAGGGCCCTGCCTTGGCCTTGCACTTGAAAGCACATTTTACTCCACGTGATATTGCTGCTGCTGAGACTCAGTTAAAGGATCTTTCTCCAGAAATAGGTCTTTTGGGTAATACTTATATAGATGCTTCTGCTTTTGATACTTATGAGGAAGCCGAAGCTTTTCTTAATAAACATCGATCTAAATTGGCTCGGGATATATTAATAGGTGGAAAGTTATCGGTTTCACAGATTGAAATGCTTGCATCTACTTTTTATAAGAAAGCTGTTACTTCTATTAATTACGATAATGAAACATTGAATAAGTATAGAAATCATTTGATACTTGCTAATCGTATTTCACCCGAGACAGTTGTATCGAATAAAGAAGAACTTCGTAATGCTTTTCTTTATGAAAAACCAAATACTGTATCAGACGGTCCAGTTCCTGCATTTCAGGACCAAGAAAAGATGGCATCTGCTGATGAAATTTCTTCTTCTTTAGCTAAATTTAATTCCGAACAAGGAATCAAGGAAGCTGAACTCCAAGACAGTATAAATATGTCCAAAATTTCACCCGTAGTTTTATTTGTTCAGAAACATCTTGCAGAAGGTAAATCTCCATTAACTATTAAGGCTCTTTTAAAGTCTAAGTTTATGACTCAAGATATAAAGACTGCAGCAGAAGCTTTATCCGTGGTTCTTTCCAAAAACGGTCTTAAAACTGCAAATATAGATTCTTATGTTAAAGAAGGTAAAATTACTGTTACGCTTGCCAAGGAACTTAAGAAAATAGGTTCTAAATATCCTGTTGTCGAAACCCCTGTTTTTGAAGAACGTAAAATTATACCTAATACTGGTGTAATAGGGTATTTTTATACACCCCCAAATCAGAAATCGGATACAGATGGTCTTCGATTGGCAGCTGTAAAAGCTCTTAAAAATGGTTTCAGTATAGGAAATATCCGTTCTAAACTTATATCTAAATGTTCCGAAGAAGAAACTACTAAAATATTAACTGATGCGCTTAGAGAATTTAATGCGTCTCCAACAGGTGATCATATTACTATTCCGAAAAAAGCAACAGTTATAGAGACCCCAACACCTAGAAAAGCTACTCTTCCAGATCCTTTAACTATTAAAGATCAATATAAAGATATGGAAGCAACTTTTGAGGGTTCGGGGGGATTGATTGTTGATGTAGATCCGGAGCAAGCATATAAAGCTATGTCCATAGAAGGTTTAGATGAGACCGACGGTTTAGACGGATCTCTGTAAAGTTTAATTTAAATAGAATAATATATTAAGGGATCTTTCCCATGCCACCTTTTGATTCTACAAGTACAGGGCCCGGGCCCGGGACCTCTCTTTCTAATATTAGAGCTGATGAAATTATTCAAGCTCCTAGTGCTATTAACGTACCAGAAAATATTCGGTATGAAGACGCAGTTGTTTTGCCTCCCGATTTAAATGATGATATAATAACTGTATCTATTCAAGACGATGATTTACCTGATATGGTTTTGAAGGGTGTTTTATTAGGTCTCTCAGAAGAACAACAGGCTCTTAGGGGAGTTCGTATCAATAAAGAAAAGGAAGGCAAAGATATAACGAATGTTGCAATGAAACGCTCGACGATACTTAAGTTTATGTCAGAAACCTTAATACAACGTCAAGCGTTAGTGGGTGGATCTGGAGAAATAGATGTAAGAGGACCTAAGTTTCGAGAAGTAGTTAAAATGTTTTTGCAAATGATACAAGATGCTATGGATGATGCTAATATTGCTCAAGAAAATAAAGATATATTTTTTAATGACCTCAAACTGCGATTAGATGGTTGGGAAGCAAAAGCCGAAAAGATTTTAAAATCCACTACATTTAGATAATGTTTATCTTTCATTTAAAAGTTCCCAAAAAATTTTTTTATGTCGAGCCCAATGTGTGTATAGGGTCACTTTCAACTTCTATGGCTATGTGTTTTGGTTTTGATTTTAATCGGAAGATTCCAAGGGATCCTCTGATTAAACAACTTAACCAAAAGGACTTGGTCCTATGTTATCCTTTCTATAAAAATGTTATAAGATTTAAACCTTTTAACATTTCAATAAAAGGTTTGAAAGAGTCTGCCCCGAATTTATTTCCGGGAACCTTATCTTTACCGGGTTAAACAAAACCACACTATTAACTATCTCCTTTATAAAAGAAGAATCGCCAATTACTTTTCTGAGAATATTCAGGGCCCCGTTTATATCAGCGTTTATTAACCGTCCAGTCGAACTCTGAAATATACCCCGTTCCTTTCTCTGTCCCAGATACTTTTCATGGTGTCCTAACTCTTCCAGTGCCAGTCCATCCAAATTTATATCTTAAGAATTTCAGGAAATCCTTGTATTGAATCGCGGTAAATTTCTGATTAGAAACCTTTCCGATGTTGATGGAGTCTTTCCAGTCAACATTATAACCGACTACAAGAGTTCCTATCTTATTCTCTAAACAATAGTTTATAAGTAAACGGGACATCTTATGAAATTGTATTAAAAGATTATCACAGAATCTTGAATTTGATATAATATGCATAGTATAGTTACTTTTATATATTAGTAATAAAATCTAAGATTATATAATTTCTCCATTAAAAAATCAAGATTTTTTTATAATCTTTTAATAAAAAATTCTTTGTAGATAAACTATAAAAAATTAAATTTGGGAGGAAAAATGTCATTTGCATCTGTATGGAATTATGACGATAATATTTTTGATATTCTTGAAAATATAAACAAAGCTTTAGAAGCAGAAGGGATTCATAAAGAATTTGTCCGGGATATGTTGGACCACGATGGTTTTGAAGTGGTTAATTTAATAGATAAAATGGAAGCTCCAATAAAATGTGAGCATAATTTTGAAGCGGCAGACGATATGGCACCGTGGGGCGGATACCGAGGATATAAGTGTGCTAAATGCTCTATAAGAACATTTAAATCTAATCGAGATTAAAATGAAAGTTTTAGTTTTAGATGACGCTCAAGAACGATTAGATGCTTTTAAAAAAAATCTTCCTAAAGAAGCTTTATTAAAAATTGCTATTACAAGTACTGAAACTATTGGATATTTAGCAACAGATAATTTCGATGTATTATTTCTTGACCACGATGTTCCAGACATTAATGTTTCTACGGGGCTCAATGTAACAATATATCTTAATTTAAGAAGAATTGTAAGCGGAATTCCGGAACCGAAACGAATTGTAATCCATTCAAGAAATTATTTTGGTAGTAATGCTTTAAAACAATTGCTGCCCAATGCTATTTGTTGGCCGGGTGTTTGGGATTTCCCAGATATTCTTACAAACCTTTGCAAAGTATAAAATAAAAAATGGGTCTATCAGATTTATGTAACGATTTTATTTCTACAGCCTCTATAAGGGATGCTTCTGAACGTAATATTATAGAATTTGCAGAAGCTCCTTGGGGACTTGGAATGGGAGTATCTGCTGATACGCCTCCACTTTTTCCTGTTCAAAAATTTATATTAAAATGTTCTTATAATATTCCACTTGATAATTCCGAAAAAAATATTATTATTAAAGATAGATTTAATGAAAAGGAGCGGTTCCGATTTACGGAAATTGAATATTTAAAATTCCTTCAAGATGAAAACCGCATCAATATAGATACTGTGACTGGTGACCCCAGCCATGTTCGTCCAAATACCATACTTGTTATCGGGCGTAGAGGTTGTAAGACTTCAACTGTGGCTGTTATAGCTTCTTTTGAGATTTATAAACTTTTACGTAAATTTTCTCCTCAACAATATTATAGGATGATGCCTGAAGACGAAATATGGGTGGTTTGTATTTCTCCAGGTAAAGAACAATCTTCGGATACGTTCAGACGTATTACAGGGCATCTTGAACGATCAGATTTTTTCAGTCGTTTCCGTAATAAACCTACATTAGGATATATGCAGTTGTCAACGGAACGTGATCTTGAAAAGTATGGCCCCGGGAAAAGACCCTCGATTCGTATTATGGCTTCGCCGTGTAATTCGTCTACCGTTCGGGGGCACAATGCTATTATCGTGATACTTGATGAGTTCGCTCACTTTTTTGAAGATGAATCATCTCGGGACAAATCAGATGACGCAGTTTATACGGCTGTTACTCCATCTATAGCTAAATTTAATGGACCTCTTGGAGATATACAGGGAAAAGTTATTTGTATATCATCTCCTAATATTCGGTCTGGGAAATTTTATGAATTATATCAAACGGCTTTGGAGAAAGAGTGTGATGATACTTTAATGATTCAGGCTCCTACTTGGGAGGTAGATTATACTTTATCTTCTAAATCTATGAGGGGTTTTTATGTAGCTAACCCTATAACATTTAAATCTGAATTTGGTGGAGAGTTTAGCGATCGAATATCATCATGGCTTGAAAATGAACAAATTCTTAGAATGAATATTGTTCCGGGTTTAAGATTAAAAACACACACATATGGAGCCCGAGAACCATATTTTATGGGTGTGGACGTAGCTTTGCAAAATGATGGAACGGCTATAGCTATAGTGCATGTTGTACGAAATGCTACAGACAATGGTCCCAAAGAGTTTATAGAATTGGATTTTATAGAAGCACGATACGCTTCTGAAGAAATGAAGGAATTTTTTAGACCGGAGGAAATAGCTGAATGGATTGTAAAATGTTCAGAAAAGTTTCCTATAATAAAAGGTACTATGGACCAAGAATATGGATTGTCTATAGTCCCAGTTTTACACGATAAAGGATTAAAACAGTTTCAAGTAGACAGAGCTACTGCTCAAACAAATTCTTTAATGTTTCAAAATCTTATGTCTAAAATGCTGGATGGAGCATTACGAATTCCTGAGGCTGGAGATGGAAAAGACATAGCTTTGGTTACAGAATTAACTAAGTTACGTGCTACTCAACATTCTAAATTTTTAATTTCAGTGGAAGCACCGCAAATAAAAGGGATCCACGATGATATGTCCGATGCATTTGCTAGAGCTGTATATTTAGCTACAGATTATATAAATAAAAAAGGGTCAACAACTCGGGCGACTCTTGTCCAAGGCCAAGGCCCTGCTATTTCTTATAAAAGACATTATAGGAACGCCAAGGTTGCTGCCTCGTATACAAATCGACCATCATCTACTATGATGGGAGATATGGTTCGCAACAGGCATGCAGGTGGGTTAAATCGTTTATTTGGGCTCGGTAGATAATAACTATTATTTTTCTTCTGGTTCACTCAAAATATCAAAGAATCTTTTTGATTTGTAAGGGAAATAGGTATATAAAACCAAATCTTTTGGATGAATTTTTTCTTCATAAAAATAAAACTTTTTTATATCTTTAAACCTAATAACTCCATTTTTTGTATAATAAGAAACTTTTCCTGCAATAGCAATAAGAACGGATCCCTGACACTCCCAAATCCTACATAATTCCTGATCCTTCTGTTTTCCAATAAAAGAAAGATAAATATACCCATTCTCAGGTTTCATAAAATCCCCAATAATTTATAATAGCGTTTAGTTTTATAAGATAAATAACTATATAATATTAAATCTTTAGGATTTAGAATCTTAAATTTTAGCTTTATAGAATATCTTTTCCAATCTTTTTCGTGTAAAGTAATTCCAGTTATTTCATCTGTTCCAGAAACTATTGTTATAAATTTCCAATATTCGTTTTTGCCTTGTTTATGTTTCTTAGCTTCGGCGATTATTATAGTTTCATTTTCAATGAAACCAAAATTAACATCCACAAAAAATAAAAGTGTGCCTAAAGTTATATCTTTAAAGGCTTTCATTTTTGATCCGGCATTTTTGTAATATCGAATTCCCACATTCTATCTTTGATAAACATAATTAAAAACATAGGCCACCCTATGGTGGATATTCCAATGAAACCAATAAAATCATTAAAATCGACGTTGGTATTATCCGATCTAAAAATCCATACCCATAAAAAGGTTATTAGGGATATTAAGAATCCTATTCCCCAAATTATTAGAAATATTTTCATTTTTGATCAGGCATTTTTGTAGCTGTACCGGATTTCCATATCTTATCGAAGATAAACATAATATATAAAAACATAGGCCAACACACGGTGGATATTCCAATGAAACCAATAAAATCATTAATACTATCCGATCTAAAACTGTCCGATCTAAAAATCCGTAGCCATAAAATGAATATAGAGGTTATTAAGAACCCTATTCCCCAAGCTATTAAAAACATTCTCATTTATTAATCTCTAAAAGTTTAAAATATTTCGGAGTTTTATTTTTCCAGTGAGAATACAAGATAAGATTCTCAGCTGGTTTGATGTCTAAATTGATAATTGGAAGATCCCAAATTCCATCCCCTAAGATCATTGCATCACTAGCAATTTCTTCAACAATAAAGTTAGGAGTTTGTTCTATTATAATACCTATACTGGTCCAAATTCCCGTCCCCCACTCAACTATATCTCCCTTTTTATAGTTCATTTTTGGTATTTTTAGACCCTAAAAGTTCCCAGTATCGTGGAGACTTATTTAGTAAAAAACTATACAGAATTAGATCCTTTTTAGGAAGAACTTTGGTTTCAACATTTTTGTCTCCAAAATCCCAATGAGTCCAATGAAAAGAAGCGATTTCATTTATCGTCCACTTTTTGATATATTTATGATTTTTTTTACATTCAAAAATGATACATTGGCTGCGATTAGAGATGTTTTTAGTTATGATTATTGTTCCATCAATAGTAACTAAATTGAAGGGTGCAGGTTTCTGTTCCCATTCGGAAAAGCTCCAAGGCATATATAATGACATATTATCTGATCTAAAAATCCGTATCCATAAAATGAAAGTTAAATTTTTTCATCTTTATTATAATTATATAATTTTGTCATATATTTTTAAAGAAATATTTTTGCTTTCTAGATAATCTTTTAATAAAATTTTCTATTATATAAGATATATACTCATAAATAAAATAATATAAGGGGGATCCCGTGGATAATTTTAATTTTCAACTGGAACTTGCAACATTTGATGAAAAAATAGCCCTAGCAGAACTGGAAGAAGCCCGATCTGCAGAAAGGACTAAAGAATTTAGATACGAAAAATCGAGGTTTATATTGCATAGTTTAAATATTACAGCTCAAAAAAACCGGGACAGGGCCTCGGCCTCAACCGAACAACAATCTGTGCCGTCACAGATCCCGGAAACCAAGTTGAAGACACCGGTTCAACCGCCTCAACCTGGCCCACAACCTGTAACGAGAATCTAAGATGCCCGGTGATTTAAAAGATCAGCAAAACAATTCTTTTTTCTATGATTCACGTTTTGAACCTGGATCGTCTGTCTTTAATTCAGTCCCATTAGCTGTGGATCAAATACTTAAAACTTATTCTTTTTCTATACTTGGTCGTCCTTTATCAGTAGACGAAAAGAATGATATAACAGGATATTTGGAACAGGATAAGATGCTTCAACGGAATCCTGGTGATCAAGAAGTTCAAGAAAAGATTAAAGGATATTTAAATAATATAAAATCTCAAATTGCTAGAAAGGTGTGTGCTAAATGGCTACAACTAACTATAATCAGGTAATAGCAGATTTACAAAAAAAATCTACTAAGACTAAGAAAGATCTTGAATTTCTTCTTAAAAAATATGAAGATCTTTTACACGAAATAAATGCAGTATACTTAGAAGAACGTATGGCTGTAATGTCTTCTAGGGATGGAGAAGGAAGAACTGAAGATGATCTTAGGGGATTTTATAAGCTCATACAAGTTCTTAAAAGAAATCGAGATATTATAGGATCTACATTAAGAGGATTTAGTAATTTACGACCAACTAGTGAATTTAAATTTGTTGAAGAGGATATAATGACTCCCGTTTCGGCTCTGGAGAAAAAGACCTCTTCGCAAATAATTATTGGGGATAGTGAGATAAATGATAATTTTTTAATGTCTGATGAATTTATATCGAATACTGTTCCGGAAACAAGTGAACTGAATACTGAATTAGAAAACAAAAATGAAGGTATAAATAATGAACAAGAATAAAAAAATAAGAGTGATATCGACGACCGGGGAATCGCAAGCTATTGAACCTTTAAATCCTATAGTTAAAATTACCCCTGAAAATCCTAAAATGGCAAAGCTAACGGATAATGAAATTCGTGCTCGTATGATAAAAAAATATGCTACGACCACAAGTTTCAGGTCCAGGTTCGGGGCCATGGACACGATAGATTCCATGTCTTCCAACTTTTATAGTCCACAGCTCAGTACGGACTTTTTGGAAAAGCCACAGAACCAGCGCGAACGACGGGCATTTTGCCGGTTTTTTTATATGACCAATGAGATCGTGAAAAGAGCGATCGATATACACACTACTCTTCCTTTATCAAAACTCAGGCTTGTTCCTCCTACCGGAAGTAATCCTCATCAGAATAAATATGTAATGAAGTTTTTTGAGAACATGTGTGATGAGATGAAACTGTTTCGATGCTTGATAGATGTGACACACGAAGTAAATCTTTTCGGAAATTGCTGTGCTGTTTTTTCTCAAATAGATACTCAGGAAGGTCCTAAATACATTAAAGATATTGTTATTGGGGATTTGGTTTTAACAAATAAAAGACATTATAAAAAAGTTTTACGAACTCATAAAAGAATTTCGGAAAATATACTTATTATCAAGTGTTGGAATGGTAAAGAATTGCAACTTACAGACGAACATCCAGTTGAAGTTTTAAAAAATAATAAATTTATTTTTGTAGAAGCTAAAGATCTCACCACAAAAGATTTTATTAGAGTTATATACGCTTCTGATGGTGGGGACCATATTGGTCTAGATAAAAGATATTATAAGCAAACTGGTGTAGACATAGCTTTTAAAATACGGAGTATTTCTGAAGAATCTTATTCGGATTTTGTTTATAATTTGGAAGTAGAGGACGACCACACATTTATAGTTAATGGTTTCAGTACGCATAATTGTTTTATGTTTATTGAAGAAGATGATCCGTATCAAAATATGGAACCGTCAGAAATTGCCTCTAAAAAAGAGGAAATTCGTCAACGGTCAGAATTTTTAAAAAATAAATATAAAATTATCGACCGGGATCCGTCTTTTAAAGGTTGGAAAAAGCTCACTGTTTTACCTCCAGATAATGTTGTTATTCGTAAACTTCCTCTATCTGATGATATGGCTGTAGAGTTCAATCCTGATTCCAAAACCCGTGAATTAATAGTTCAAGGAGGATATTCTTATGAGGGAAAGGATGGGGCTATAAAAAAATATGATATGCCTCAAGAACTTCAAAATAGAGTTCGCCAAGGAGGCCCTATACCTCTCGACACTGACCCAAATACAGGTTCGTTTTGTTATCATTTAGCAAATCGTAAATCACAATATGAAGCTTATGGAGTATCCCAAATAGAGTGTTGTGTAAATACTTTACTTCTTATGGATAAACTTCGTCAAGCTCAAACATCCATTGCATCTCGGCATATGACTCCTATGCGCGTGATTTGGGCCCCCGGTCTTAGTGATGGGGATGTGGATTATCTTAGAGAACAGATTGATATGGCTTTGGTGGATCCTGATTATTCAGTAATTTCTAACTATGAAATTAACTGGAATGAGATGGGGGCTAATGGTCGTTTGTTAGATATAGAAGCTGAAAACCAAGCTGGTTTAGATCGACTGCTTTCTGGTCTTGGTATTACAAAAGAAATTCTTACGGGGGAGGGATCTTATAGTGGTAGTAAGATATCTCTTGAAATTATGAATACTCAATACTTATTATATAGAGAGCTTTTACAGGATTTTGTTGAAAATTATCTTTTTAAACCTGTGGCTAAGAAAAAAGGTTTCGTAGATTATGATGAATATGGAAATGAGATTTATTTATATCCAAAACTGTCATTTACCAGACTTGCTATACGAGATAATGATCAATTTTTTGATGCAGTTTTTCAATTATATCAAAAAGGTTCTGTTTCAGTTGATTTATTGCTTGATATTTTAAATATAGATCCTATATCAACTAAAGAGAAACTTGAAAAAGATTTATTTACTGTTAACGATTCTATGTTCAATGAACTCCAACGAAATGTTTATTCAACAGCTGCTCAAGCACTTGTTGATCAATCGGATGTTGTCGGTAAATTAGCTGATTATCTTGGTCTGACAATAAAACCTGCTGAAGAAGCTGCTCCAGAAGAAAATCCGAATAAAAGATTTAGTAGTGTACAACCATCAGCACAAGCTTCTAATGTTATGAAACTTGCGAAAATAATGCAACACTTTAAAGAACATCCGGATTTACTGGACAAGGTTTTTGAAAATGTTAATAAATCTAAGCCTGCTACTTAAACGTATTGCGGAAACGATTTTAAAGGATGGGGCAGAAGGCGGGGACATAAAGAAAGTTTTTTATGTTGCTCCGAGTAATAAACCTCCTCGTCGAAAACCTTCTATACAGAACGATACGACCAAACCCGATTATATGAAAGATTATATGAAGGAATATCGTTCTGAAGGTAATGATTATCAAAAGAAAACCCCATTATTAAAAAAGAAAATTCGTGACTTTAAAAAGAAGTTGAAAAACCAGAAAAAATTGAAAACGAATCCTCCAATACAATAATCTTCTAATAAACTTATGGGATTTAAATTTTCAGAGGTTGGAAATATGCCAAAAACTAACAGTACCGAAGATATAAATATATCTGTAAAAGCAATGAACACACTTTTAAAAGCACTCGATGCATTTCATAAAGCTCCATTAAAGTCTGGTCTTTTAACAACTAATGATGAAGATAAAGATACTATAAAGATAATTAATGACACTTTAGAGGCATCTTTTGAGTTGAAGACGAAGATTGAAGATTTAAAAAATTCATTTCAAGGTGTAAGATCTAAGAGCAAAAGATTTGCTTCACATCGAGTAATATCGAATTTTTTGAATGGATTGAATTAATAATCTTTTAATATAGATAGATAATTTATATTTTTGACCCTATGGAAAATTATACTTTATGAAAATACTAGTTCTTATACCAAATGTTGTAAAGAAGTATATGGCATCGTTTCCAGAAAACCAGAACAATGCATATAAATATTTTAATTACGATCATAGAATAATAGACGAACGGGCACAACGAGGGGATATGAGTATTCCTTATAAGAATGCAGATGATTTTACCGATCGTGATTATGATGCATTATTAGCTTTTGCGCAAGAAAAAATTGACCCTATTCTTATGAAATATTCTAAAGACGTGGCTTGTGATGATGCCTTGTTAAATGCAATACGAAGTTTTTCAAACGGGCTATTTGATGGAAAGGTCAATGCTGGCAGGTACGGGGCCCTGTTAGGGCACTTGAAAGAAAAGATGGGTTCTCCTATAGAAGCAAAGAAAAAGGATCTGAAAGATGAAGGACCAAAGCCCAAAAAGCTTAATCCAGCGATGCTTAAACAATTAGACATTAATCCTAATAAGGTTCCTGATATAAATAAAGTAAAACGAAATCCTCGAGAAGAAGGGCCTGTAATTTTTAGAGAAAAAGGTAAAGTCCTTCTCCACGATAAAAAGAATATTAAAGCTACAGACTGTAATAACAATAGGGAGGTTTCAATGATTAAGAATGCAAAAGAAATTACTGACAGACTGGACAAAGTAGCCGATGAAATAGAAGCTTGTGATCCTCAACACGGCCCCGTGCTCGCTCTTTATCTTGACAAGGTGTCAGATGTTCTTGAAGGCAAGAAAGAAGCCACTACGTTGAAGCATGATGCTGACGAATGGTTTATGCAGAATAGGTTTAATTTTGATGTTCGTAAACGTGAAGCCGACGAACCTTTTATGGATCAGTATAATAAATCGGATTTTGAACAGGTAATAACTGTTCGAAAAAATCCAGTTCCAATCAAGACAGCTAGCGTACCGTATCAGAAGATTCAGTAAATTTTTACGATTTTATTAAGCCCTACGAGTAGGTACGTTATAATCCTCTCATAGGGCTTTTTATAATAAAAGGTGGTACGAAATGGCAACTTTATTTCCCAGTATGGTGGATGTAGAATCTTTTTCTCCAGGGGATTGCGTAAGAAAATTTGAGTCTACTAGTAAGGTTACTCCATATACCGGTATTGTAACCCATATAGTTCCTGCTACATATAAAGTTTGGGTTCAATGGCCTTTAGAAGTTTCTGCTGAAAGTCCTGAAACCTTGATCCGTGTAAATCCTGAGTTTTTTGGAATGCCTAGTGCTATTAAAGATAAAGGATACAATTCATATGAAAAGAATGTGTCCGAACAACTGTACGGTCGAATTCCTAAAGCTGCTTCAAGTGTTGATAAAATGGCAATTCGAGTAGCTCATACTTTTGCAACAGATATTATAGGTAAACTTGTAACTGATATCGCAGAAAATCATAAAAATAAATTATCTGATACCCAAGCGTATTATCGAATATTTAAGAAATATTCTAATATATGTTCAGATTCTATTTTAAAAACATCTATAAAAAAAGTTTATGCTTTTTTGAATAAGGAGTAATTATGGTTCATAAATATATGGCTAATGATGGCGTTACGTTTTATGTAGTTTCTGAAGGTCGTAACAGACCCATTTCGAGTGCTTCTTTAAACGGACTTAAATGGCAGGGAGCTACCTCAGATGCACAAGGACCTAAAGCCGCAAAATTTTTAGAGGGTCTTGCTTTTTCTAAAGATCCAGGAGAAGAAAAAATGGAAAAGAAAAGTGAAATTTCTAAAGTATTGAAGGATTTATCCGCGTTTCTTACAACGGGACCGGAGAAAGAAATTGGGAAAAGACCTGATCGCAGTACTGCAACTCCAGGTGGAGGAAGAATAAATTCCGTTTATGATCTTTTTAAGATGCACGAAAAAGATATTAGAAATAATCCTAAACTTCTAAAAGAAGTGGAAGATAAAGGTTTTAAGCTCTAAGAGATTTTAAAATGGCAATGTTAAGATATGGGTCGGCAAGTGTTGTCACAGCCAACACTACTGCTAATGATTGGACTGATAAAGTCTATAAAGAGGCGTGTTCCGGTAACAAGTGCCGTCTTAAGACTGCTAAGAATATTATTGCTAAATATTCTCCTGATAAATTTATTCTTACTCATTGTACTATTGTAGCATCAGTAGATACTGAATTAGCAGATCCCAAAGATCCTAAAACAGATTATCTTATCCACCCAGCATTTTCTAATCTTGTAAACAATAATGGTGATGCGTGGTCTAAGGGAGTTATAAAAAATTCTTATAAGACTTTTATAGGGGCAGAGAATTACCTTGAACACGTACAAATATCTCATTTATCAAAAGGCAAGATAATCGATGCAGTTCCAAGAGAAATAGTAATTGGTAAAGATGCGGACGGCAAAGATCTTACTACTTACTATATTGATATTTTAGTTGCCACAGACAGAAAAAATGAGGATCTTTGTAAAAAAATTGTTTCTGGGGAAATGTCTTCGCTCAGCATGGGTTGTTTAATAAAATTTTCCGTTTGTTCAAAGTGTGGGAACAAGGCCGTGGACGAGACAGAAGCTTGTGACCATGTAAAATATCAAAAAAATAATACTTTTTTCGATGATAATGGTATACAAAGGAAAATTGCTGAGCTTTGCGGAAGTGAATCCGACCCGGACAGCGTAAAGTTTATTGAAGCATCGTGGGTAAGACAACCAGCTTTTACAGGTGCAGTTTTGAGAAATATTGTATTACCAGACGAGGAAATTATGGCTAAATTAGAAGCGGCGGGAAAAATCGCACCTTATCAAACCCAAAAGGGGGATTTTCTTAAAGCAGCAGCTTTTAAAAATTTAATTGCAGCAGATGATGAAACTCCTTCCCCGGCAGAGGATAAAGCTACACCAGCAAAAAAAGACGATGATAAGCCTGTAGATGATGCTGCAGCAGATTCACCAGTTTCAGATACTCCAACTTCAGATGCTTCTCCAGTAGATGCACCAGATACTCCAGCTCCTGAAGATACAACTCCTATGACTACGGATGAGTTTTCAGCATTTAAAGATATTCTTAAAAAGAAAGTTTTACGTCAAATATCTGATGAAATAAAAAAAGAAATGGAAGATAATCCAGACTCAGGATCCTCGTCCGTGGATGAAACTCTTATAAAGCCCGCATCGGCTTCCTTAAATAAAATATGGAAGTCCCATAAGGCCTTAAACAAGTTCATGGAGCAAAAACTTGGTTCTATAAAACTTTCAAAAAAAGATTATGATCGTCTTCAATATGGAATACACATAGCTTTAACAAACGATGATTTGACAACTTTGAAAGATTATGGATATAATCGTCGAGATGTAATGGCAGTATTGTCTTTTGTAGATAGTTGTTTTAAAGATCCTTTATCTTTAGATATAAAAAAATCTATAACAAAATTAGGATCCCTTGAAAATAAAACTGCAGTTGAAGTTTTAACTAAAGTTGTTAATGATGTTTCTAGAAAACTAACTCGTAAGGAAGCTTATAAAACTTTATCTTGGATTCGATTACTGAACTTTTATAAATAATTTGAAAAAATTATTATTTTAATAATCTATTAATATACATTTAAATTGGTATAAATAAAGTTTCATTTAATTATGAAACGAACACAGGAGGTTGAAGATGTCTAGACAAAGAATAAGTTGGGATGAGGAAAAAGCTGCAGCGATTCTTAAGCAAGCCGATCCTTATACTATGAATCAAAAGCACGAAAATCCTCCAGCATCAAAATATGAGACTGGTGGATCTTACGAATTTGGTGAAGAACCTTGTGAAAAAAATTTGTGGACAAAAGAGAAACGAGACGAAACAGGTCATGCTGCTCCAATGCCAGATACTAATGCACGGCAAGCCATTGTACAGGCAAAATTAATGGAAGATAAAGCTCTCAAGTGCATTACTGTAGCATCAAGAATGCTTCCAGGCGCAGATGAATCAGCTGTTGAAGATCAAGCAACTGATCTTATGTTTCTTCCTGAGCGTGCTCTGTTAGCTACTCTTCAGCGTCAGTCCGATCTCGCAACTAAAATTGCTTCTGAAATGTCCAAAGACAAAGAAGATGAAAAGAAAGAGGAAGTAGAAGCTAAGAAAGAAGAGCCCAAAGACGAGAAGAAAGAAGAAGTAGAGGCTAAGAAAGAAGAGCCCAAAGATGAGAAGAAAGAAGAAGTAGAAGCGAAGAAATGTGATCCCAAAGATGAAAAGAAAGAAGAAGTAGAGGCTAAGAAAGAAGAGCCTAAAGATGAAAAGAAAGAGGAAGTAGAAGCTAAGAAAGAAGAGCCCAAAGATGAAAAGAAAAAGGAAGTAGAAGCGAAGAAAGAAGAGCCTAAGGACGAAGAGGACAAGAAAGAAGCTTCTAAAGATTTGCTTGATATTATTTTTAGTGCTTCGGACGTTGTTCCTCAAGAACCAAAGCTCGGGGCAAAAACATTACAAGGATTAGTAAAGCAGGCATCGTCTGATGATCCTCTCAGTGGTTTATGGGATATCGCTCCAGACGTGTCTTCTATGTTCAAATAACTCGACTCCCCTGTAAAGTGGGAAATCGATATTAACACACCTAAGGAGGTGACGCTTTTATGGCACAAGCACAGTTTAGTAATCCAGTACCTGATAAAACTATCAACGTACTGTATCGCCAGACTTACAACACTTATGGAACAATCACAAGTGCTGGTCTTACGCAGAATAATATCACGTTAAGCACCCAGAGTAAGGCGAATACCCAGCTATCAGCGTCAACGACTCCACTTGGAATTCTCGGTGGAAGCGTTGTATCAGTAGTTGGTAACGGTCTGATTGGACCATGCGTCGGGGATTTAACAACCGCGCAGTCGGCATGGGCAAAAGGTGGAGCTCAGGCAGACACCACTCAGTATGACCGAGCAGTTGGAATCGCAGTTAACAATGCACTTGGAAACCCGTATGAGTCTTCAAGCGCTCTAGCGTCAAACTGCGTAGTTTATGCTCATGGAACTGGAACGGTAATTCAAACCAGTCTTTATGAGACATATGCAGCAGATGGATCAACAGCAATTACTTATACCGCTGGTGACAAGATGTATCCGTCCCAGAACGGTCTGTTGACAAATCAAGGTGGACTTGATGGAACCGTCGCACTTGCTAATGCAACGTTGATGGGTATCCTGCTTTCAACCCCAGACACGAACGGCTTTATCGTCGTGCAACTTAGAGTATAAGGAGGTGAGTCTCAATGGCAGAAGTTATTAGTAATGAACTGAAACAGAAAATCCTTGGCGATTATTTGAAAACCGCCGCAGGTCGTGCAAAGTTAGCCGCTTCAATGGTACAACCATTAAGGCTTCGTAGAGACTACACTTCCGTAGGCCGTAAGACCTTTTTGGTCGAACAGCTCCCGGATGGTGCACTCCCGATCTACGATAAGGATCCGAACGTAAGCGCGTTTGTTGTTGGCGAGGAAGGTCAGAACATTCTGGCTATTACAAAACCTCGGCGTGTTATTTTCCCGTTGTTTGAAATCTCTTCAAACCCTGAAATGCCCCTAACCCAGATCAAAGAGCGTCGATTCGATCTTATCGAACGTGCTCAGGACCTGGCCCGGGCCATGATCCAGGCGCAAGAAGATTCTAACGTTTTTGCAGTTATCAATGCTGTTGCAACCTCTGGTTTCGATAACATTGGTGTAACTAATGCAGACGTAGCAAACATAGCCCCTCTAACTCCTACGGATCTTGCTGATGCTTTCTCAAAAATTGAACAGCAAGACCTTCGAGTTGCCCGTGTATTTATGAATGCGCGTGACTACTCGGATGTCCGTAAGTGGGGAAGAGACATTTACGATCCAGAGACACAGGCTGTCCTTTTGAAGACTGGTCTTATGGGAACCATTTGGGGTGCACAAATTATCGTCTCTCGTATCGTGCCCGTTGGATATGTATATGTAACTACAGAGCCTGAGTTCTTTGGCAGGATCCCGGTCAGAACGGAGCTTACAGTTCTTTCTGCTGACGATCCTCGAAATCGAACCATAGGTTTTAGCGTTTTTGAGAACCTTGGAATTGGTTGTCATAACCCACTCGGAATTAGCCGGGTAGTTATTTCTCGATAATCAATCTCTGTAAGTTGAGTAAAATTGGGCCCTTATATGAAAATATAAGGGTCTTTCTTTTTGCTATAAGATGACCCCCTATTCCCTGCCTTTACTTTATCCTAAAAATTATAGACAATAAAAATTTGGGAATTATTATCCTAAAATTTACACTTTAACTTTTTCAAAAAAATAAGTTGACTTTTTTATTGGCATAAATTATATTTATATGATAAGATCGTATATAACTTTAATATAAATAGGAATTATTATGAAATATTGTGAAATGGTAGAATTTTTAAAAACAAAAACTGTTGATCAATTATCACAAAAAGTTGGTGTTTCTTATCGAACAATGTATAAATTTCTGGTAAGAAATGGTTATCAATTTATTCAAGATCAACCCGCAGTAATTACAAAGCGTAGAAAAAGAATTGATGCACTTGAGGGTATATATGGAGAAGAGAGTTTATTTAATTCACAAGAAAAACTTTCTTCTTTACAGAAACAAATTATAATAGGAACTTTATTTGGAGATTCTGGTCTTTATTGGTCTACTGAAGGAGAAACTGCATATTTAAAATGTGAACACACTTGGTCTCAGTTTAGTTATCTTAAAGTAAAAATTGAACTTTTAAAACCGTTTTCATTTAATCCGTTTGTTGGAACTCCTCAAAAATCTGTTCGGTTTCAAAATTATCATGCGGGATTTTGTTGCCACTCAACTGAAGAATTTACATTTTATAAAAATCTTTTTTATACTCAACAAACCGAAAAGAAAAACATACAAAAAAATGTTATGAATTTAGAAATATGGGATCATATTACACCAATTTCTTTAGCATATTGGATGATGGATGATGGTAAAAAATACGGATCCGCATTTGCTATAATTATTGGAAAACAGCCTTATTATAATTCTGTAAAACTTGAAGAATGTGTTTCTTTTTTAAATAAAAAATTTTGTTTTGATTTAAAAGCTGGAGAAGAGAGAAATTGCTACACTATTAAAACTTTTAAAGGTTCTCCTGTAATTGATAGTATACGGGATTATGTTTTACCAGAATTTTATTATAAAATAGGATTACTACCCGAAGATTGTGGAAAATTTTATGAAAGTTTTGATTGGTATCAAAAATGGAAAATAGATCGTATGAATATTGAAAATCCCTTCATATCTTTAAATCAAACAAAATTATGTTATAAAAAATTTAGTGAGAATTTTAAAACAAAATATTTTAATGCTGTTTTGTCTCAAGTTATTGCCCGAGGTTTCCCCTTTATATATATTTCAGAAGAAGAACGGTTGGATTGTTTTGAAAGAATAAAAAATTCCCAAGTTAATGTAGTTGATAATGTTTTAAAGGGTTCAACAAGTTTAAATTCTTTAGCAAACAGTTTTATGAATCATAGATATAAATTAAGGGTAAGAAATACCCCTAGTCCTTATGAAAACTTTTTAAATAAAAAAGTTTTAAAAAAAATTTTAAAAATTCAATTAGAAGCGGATGGAAATATACAAAATAACAATATTAGAGCAGCTCTTTCTGTATATGGTGGGCAATCTGTTGGACAGTTTAATACAGGATATGCAAAATATTTTTGTTCTCAATATAATTCTGGAGAAAATATTTTAGATCCTTGCGCAGGATTTGGGTCTAGGCTCGTAGGGTGCTCTGCAATGGAGTTTAATTATTTTGGTATAGAGCCCTCAAATAAAACTTATGAAGGTTTGTGTAGTCTTCAAGAGTGGTTAAAAGGCAAATCTAATTCTATTATTACTTTGATTCATGGGTGTGTGGAAGACCAAGATCTTCCAGAAAATTTTTTTGATATGGCTTTTACTAGCCCTCCATATTTTAATAAAGAAGAATATGATTATGATTCAACTCAAAGTTTTATTAGATACCCAGATTTTAATGTTTGGTGTGAAAAATTTTTAAAGGTTCTTATTTTTAAAGTTTATCAATCTCTTAAACATAATTGTTATTTTATTTTAAATATTGATGATGTTGATGGGCGTTTTTTAACAGAAACCGCTATTAGATATGCTAAAAATGTTGGATTTTCTCATAATTTAACGTTATTTTCCTCAAACGTAGTACGCCCAGGAACTTCTAAATTTTCAGCCGAACCATTTTTAATTTTAAAAAAGGAATAATTTTATGGAAATATGTCTATGTGGAAAATCATTTTCGGAAAAAATGTCCTGTTCTAGACATCAATCAACTTGTGCAGTTTATAGAGAGTCTTTAAAAAAAGAGATTCCTAAATTTATTGAAGAGGGTTATGACTTTGTTCAATGCCCTTATTGTGGATTTAGGGGTAGAGATCTTACACAACATTTAACATCTTCTATTCCTAGTCATAAAAGTCTTGAAGAATTTAGAAAAGAATTTCCAGAAAAAAAATTAATTTGTTCAGAAGTAGATGTTCTAAGAAAAAAAACTTGTGAAAAAAGATATGAAAATAAAAATTATAGAAATAGAGAATTACAAATTAAAAGTTTAAGAAAAGCGTTTTCTAATCCAGAAATTTTAAATAAGATTAAAAAAACTAAACTGAAAAAATATGGGGATGAGTATTATGTTAATGCTGAACAAAGAAAGAAAACTATGCTTGAAAAATACGGGGTAGATAATGCGATGAAATGTGAGGAATTTAAAAATAAAGCAAAGGAATCTCAAAAAAAATTACATAAGGATATTCCTCCTATCAGACCCCCTAAAATAGAAAAAGAAGTACTAATTGAGCTTCACCATAATCAGAAAAAAACATTACAGGAAATAGGTATCATTGTTGGATCAACAGAAGCAGTTATTTCTTATTGGATGCACAAACACGGGATTGAGGTGCATAAAAAGAATGCTATTATTAAACATAAGGAGTATTTATCGACTGATGCAATTGTAAAAGAATATTTAGAAAAATGTAAGGAATATCAAACAGAATTTAGTTTCCATGAGTATGGAATTAAGTGTGGAGAAAAACATAAATTGAGAATGAAGCGCCTTTTTAATACAAAAGGAATATTGCATAATAAACTTGAAGAACTGAAAGGTATAATATCTCAACCAGACAAATGGGAAGACTTTTTGAAATCCATATCAAGTTAGTGCATTAGGTTTGCATTAGGTTTAATTTATTCTCCAATAATAGTTTTTATTCTAAAAATAATCTATTAATATAGAAAGTTATTATAACATGAATCCATTACTTGATGAAAAGATTTCCCAATGTTATAAAAACGGGATGAATGATTATCAAATTGCTGATCTTCTTCATATAGGGCGAGATCGTTTAAGAAAATGGAGAAAGAAAAACGGAATTCTATCTCAAAGCAGATCTAAAAATTTAAAAAAATATTATTCTGATATATTAGAAAGACTGGGACTTGGACAGGGTCTTGAAGATGTCGCTGATTTTTACGGAGTTCATAGAACTTCTATAAGCAGACTTATAAAAAAAGAAATTAAAGATGTTTTTAATATAACACCAGATATTTTTAAATCTTTGTCTGGTTACGAACAGGGTAAGTATATTGAAAGTGCTTTTAAAGTTTATAGAATGCGAGGTTTTCCATATATTTTTTTATCAGAATCAAAATTAAAAAAATTAGCTTATACTTTTAAAAATTTTGTTCCTATAATAGAAAATAAAACAATAAAACAATGCACTATAGGTTCTAATTTTTGTGAGTATTTTTTTCCTCATATTTATGAAGCTTCTAGATATGACAGAAGTTCTCCAATGTCTTTATGGAACAATGATGATCGCCTCAAAAAATTTATAAAAAATAGACTTTCTTATTCAGGGTTAAACGATATATCCATTAGAAGAGGTCTTAAATTAACGGGTGGGGGTGTTAGTAATTTTAAATCTTCCGTTGCCAAACATGTTTATCAAACCTATTTACCTGATTCAGGAATAACTTATGATTTTAGTGCAGGTTATGGAAGTCGTTTGTTAGGGTTTTTAGCTTCTGGTAAAAGGGGAAAATATATCGGGGTAGATCCACTTGTAAACACTTGTTCTGGGCTTAGGAATCTTTATGATTTTTGGGCAAAAAATATAGATCAAGATTCTTCAATAGAAATAAATAATGTTTGTGCAGAAGATTTTATATTATCAAATAATTCTGTTGATCTTGCTTTTTCATGTCCCCCTTATTATGATTTAGAAAGATACTCTGCAGATGAAACTCAAAGTTATAAAAGATATGAGACTTACAAAGAGTGGCTTGAAAAATTTTGGAAACCTGTAGTAACAAATTGTTATTTAGGTTTAAAGAATAATGGATATTTTATTTATGTTGTAAATAACTATTTAAATTATAATTTAGAAGCAGATATGGAAGTTATTTGTTTATCTAATGGATTTATAAAAATAGATGAAATTAAGGTTCCTTTATCGATGATGTTCCAAAAAAAAGAGCTTAATAAAAATTTTAAATATGAAAGAATGTTTATATTCAAGAAAGGAATTTAAATGTTAAAATTAAATGAAGAAAATGGAGATCTTATTTTAAAAAATAAATATGGAATTTTTTCTAAAAAAGAAATGGAGTATCAATTAAAAGAAGGACATTTTACATTTAAAGAATTAGGAAATCTTTATCAGTTAAAACCTTATCAAATAAAACATCTTTTATCATCATTAGGGATAGTAGAATATAATGATGTAAATGATATTCGTATATATAATCCGGAAATATCTCCTTCATTGCATCAAATGTTGTTGGGGACAATGTTGGGGGATGGTTCTTTGCGTCCTAAAATGTATATTATGGGACATGGAATAAATCAATGTAAGTATTGTTATCATATAGCAGAAAGACTGGGAGAATTTATTTCTACATTTGGAGATAAAAATACTGGAGGATCAACTGAAAAATCTTTTTATTTTAATACTTATAGTCATAGTGTGTTTACCCCTTATTTTAAAAAATTTTATTCCCGTGGTAAAAAGAAAAAATATTTAACTTATGAAGCAGTTTATGAGTTAGGTCCCGAAGGTTTGGCTTATTGGTTTATGGATGATGGAAAATATAATGAATATGGATTTTATTTGTGCACTGGAAACATAGATCCAATAAATGAAGGAGAAATGCTAGTTAAAGTTCTTAGGGGTAATTTTTCTATTAATTCTAATGTTCAAATAGCAAATGAAAAAAATAAATATTATAATATTTATATTAATGCAAATAGTAGAAGTCATTTTTTAGAACTTATTTCTCCATATGTTATAGATTCTATGAAATATAAACTTGATGGATCAAAACAAGAAAAATTTCTTTTTTCAAAAGAAAATATTTTTCCTTTACATTTACATTTATGTGAAATCTCCAATCGATATATAAATTATTCTGGGGATAAAGATATTGAAAATATGGTAAAACAAAATATAAAAATATTAAGTAAAAAAGATGTTTTTGCAAATTCTATATTAAATGCTATTAAAAATAATGAACAAATTTCTATTCCTAGAAAACCTATAGATAATGAGAAAATTAAAAATCTCTTAAAAAATGGTTTAGGAGATTCCGAAATAGCTGAATTATTTAATATAAATAGAAATACAGTAGGTAAAATAAGAAGAAATTTGGGTTTCAGTAAAAAGAGTGTGCGTAAGGTTTTGCAAAAAGAAGATAAATTAAAAGAATTATTTTCCGACCCTAAAATGACTATACAAAAAGCAATGAAAAAATTAAATATATCTTATTATAAAGTAAAAAACTGGATCAATAATTATGAAAATAATAAATTAGCTCCATTGCAGTTTGATTTTATTTTTCGAAAAGCTCTTTTAGAAGATTTAAATTCTATTAAAGATCTTCTATTTTCTGTAGTCCATAATATGAACAAGAATGGGTTATTTATGTGGAACAAAAATTACCCCAATCAGAAAATAATCAAAGAAGATATTAAAAAAGGAAATCTTTTTGTAATAACATTTAATGAAAAGATAATAGGAATGGTTGTATTAAATAATAAATTATCTAAGTCCAAGAATAGAAATATTAAACCTTCAAACAAATCTCTATATGTGCACCGGTTGTGTGTCCACCCAGATTTTCAAAAACGAGGGCTTTCTTTTGATATTCTTAATTTAGTAGAAAAAAGAGGATATTATACTGGATTTTCTTCAATTCGAGCTGAAGTGACTCCAGTTAATATAGCTTCTTATAAATTGTTTATAAGTCATAACTATGTCAAAAATGGAACGGTTGAATTTTCAAGCGGAGTTTTTGATATTCTTGAAAAAGAACTCATAGAATCCCCGTCTCAGAAAAATAGAAACAATTTGATTGATAAAACCGTTTGACTTTTTCCTTCCATTATTATATAATTAATTTATGGAAATGAAAAGAGTCTGGAGCTTGTATGAAGTCCAAGCAAATGATTTGGTTTATATCCGTGCTAATCCTGCTATAAATCCCACGGCGCATGAATTTATCATTGAAATTGAAACAGATTTCAATATATCGCATTTTAAGGCATCATATATAGCTGCTTCCATATTTAAAAATAGTATATTAACTCCTATGGATATTAGATATTCTGTAGAAAACGATTCTCTTTGTTTTCCTGAAAATTGGGAGTTTTATATCATTGATTATAAAAATCTAGTCCTATATACTCACTGGTCCTATAAATCGAAAAGATTTTGGGAACTTTTAGAAAGAGTATATGGTTAAAGTTGGGGATTTATATTTATTACCTTTTAATGATTTTATGTGGATTGGGTGGGCTTGTCCTCCTATTGATTGGGAAAAAAGTGTGTGTGAGTGTGTTTTTATCAATCCTACATTAAATTTTAAATATCATTGGTCTGCTATAGTTTCTAAAGAGCCTTTACATTCTGGAGTGTTTGCTACAGGAACTGTTGAAAGGACAGGGCCCGGGCCTTGGCAGGTCCCGGGCCCTGTCCCTGTCCTCAAAAAAGATCTGGCCCTGTACACGCACTGGCCTTATAAATCAAAAAGATTTTGGGATTTATTAAAAACAGTGGATTTATGAAGTTGTTGAGGGGAAAAGTAGTATGTTTGGATGTGCTTTAAAAAGGAATATTTATGAAACTATTTCATTTCCATAAATGGAGAATCAATTCAGTTACTGTGAAAGAAATTATTTATATAAATTTAACTGTTTATCATGTATCCCTTAAATGTGCTATATGCGGAAAAATTAAAGATAAAATTTTAATGAGGAAAATGCAGAAGCTAAATCAAAAAGGTTTTGGGAGCTTTTAGAAAGAATATAAAACTTTATGAAATTGAAACGTATAACCAAATGGTCTGAAACATCTCCGGGAGATGTTTGTATAAGTATTTATATTAAAGAATTTAAAGAATATAGTTTAATTTCTGAACGAGTAGGAAATTTGCAAGAACATATAGCATGTTCGTGGCCTATAGCTGTTACAAACACTGTTTTCGCTTCACCTGTAACTTATCCTCTTAAAGATTGGGTATTTCTTGGAAATTGGGAATTTTATCTTATTGATTATAAAGATCTAGTTTTATATACACACTGGCCTTATAAATCAAAAAGATTTTGGGAGCTTTTAGAAAAAGTATAACTTATATTTAAAATTTCTTGCCAACATTATATAATTTTATAGTAGAATCAATTCTATTAATCTTAGTATGAAATGGAGCAAGTAAAATGTTGCAATCCAATAGTGAGAAAAAATCGGGTGTCGGGATAATTGTTGGTAGGTTTCATGTTCCGGCTCTTACAGAAGGACACCGAGAGTTATTTGATTCAGTTATTGCCAGGCATGATTCTATTAGAGTTGTGCTTGGTGTGGCCCCTATCATAGCCACTAAAACCAATCCTTTGGACTTTGATTCCCGTCGCCAGATGATACAAGATACTTATCCCCAGATCAAAGTATCATATATTTATGATTCCCCATCGAATATAGAATGGGTCCTGCAACTCGATAAAATTATCAGTTTAGAGGTTCCTCCTTCTTCAAAAGTGATGCTTTATGGATCTCGAGAATCTTTTCTTGACATTTATAAAAATTGTAATGGGCGTTATCCGTTTACAGTTTTAGAACCTGATACTACGATTTCAGGAACTCGAGTTCGAGAAATCGTAGCTGTTCAAGGTTTAAACACGGAAGAGTCCCGTCGAGGGGCTATATGGGCGACAATGCAACAATTTGACCGCGTTTGTTGCACTGTCGATATAGCGCCTATTATTTACAAAGATAAAAAGATTTCCAAGGTTCTTCTTGCTAAAAAGAGTCAAGATTTGGGTAAGTATCGGTTTGTGGGCGGGTTCGTTGACCCTGGTTATAATGATGAAGGTAAAGGGGATTGTTTTGAACATAATGCACAACGAGAACTTTTAGAAGAAGCCCATCTTGAAGCTTCGCACCTTGAATATCTCGGAACATTTTATATCAATGATTGGCGTTATAGAACTGGGAAAGATAAAGTTAATACCATATTTTTTGCAGGGGTAGTTTCTCCTTCTGATATAGATAAAGCTGTAGCGGATGATGATATAGATGAACTTGAGTGGGTCGACGTCAAAAATCTCTGTGCTTGTGGGTGGACGGATTCCTCCGACTCTATATTTCCGTTTTTAGATAAAATTGCAGATAACCATAAATCCCTTGCTAAGAAATTAATAAGCTATATTTTGGACAAGAATTCATAGGGCGACTCATTTTGGGAACCCAGATTTATTTGATAGATCCAGATGGGATTATATTCTTGAAAAACACGGAGGGCGACTGCCTGTAAGAATTCGCGCAGTTCCTGAAGGTTTAATAGTTTCAAATTCAAATGTTCTAATGACTGTAGAAAATACGGACCCAAACTGTTGGTGGGTCACGAACCATCTTGAGACGCTTTTATGTCATGTGTGGAGTTCTAGCACTGTAGGGACTCTTTCTTATTTTGTAAAGTCTATTATTAAAAATCATTTAAGGGACACATCAGATTATGGGGAACATTTTCCTGGTCTCGATTTTATGTTGCACGACTTTGGATTTCGTGGTGTATCGTCTACTGAGTCTGCAGGTATTGAGGGGGCTGCTCATCTTATAAATTTTAAAGGGACAGATACTATTGTAGCTATGGAGTTTGCAATGGATTATTATAATGCAGATCCCAGTACATTAGCTTTTTCAGTCCCTGCAACAGAACATTCTATAATGACTTCTCTTGGTAAAGAAGGTGAAATTGATTTAATTAAGGGTCTTATCAAACAGTTTCCTAAAGGGATTTTAAGTGTAGTGAGTGATAGTTATGATATAGATAATTGCGTAGATAATATTTACGGGAAAGTTTTACGTGAAGATATTTTATCTCGGGATGGAAAATTTGTTGTGAGACCAGACAGTGGGGATCCCGTAACATCTGTTCTTAAAATATTGAAATCTTTATATGAATCGTTTGGAGGAACTGTAAATAATAAGGGTTTCAAGGTTCTTAATCCTAAAGTAGGTTTGTTGTGGGGCGATGGATTAGATTATGTGAAAATAAATCAAATCTTTACTGATATGAAAAGTAAGGGCTGGAGTGCTGAGAATTTGGTTTGCGGAATGGGTGGTGGGTTGTTACAACAAATTAATCGTGACACGCAAAGATTCGCGTTTAAGAGTTCCTATCAGGAACGAAAAGGAAAAGGGTATGATATTTATAAATCTCCAAAAGATGGGTCTAAAGCTAGTAAACGGGGTAGACTGAAACTTTGCCACGACCATACCGGATATTTTACAGTACCAGAATCTTGGCCGACAAAAGATCTTCTGGAAACAGTTTTTGAAGATGGGGCATTAATACGGGATATGTCTTTTGAAGAGGTACGAAAAAAATCGTTGATCAAAGAATAAAAATAATTTATAAAGGAGAATCGTGTTTAGTGAGAAAATCAAATAAAAAAGACAAGGATGTTGGAGTCCAGATTCTTAAAAATTTTATAAAAGAAATTAATAATATGTCAATAAAGGAATTACGTCGCCGTATAAACAAAGCGGATTTGCATTATAAGCGGATCCAAAACAGAAATAGGGAGTAATATATGAATGTCAAAACTTTTATTAAGCTATTACAAGATGAAGTGAAACCTGTTGATAGAGAAAATAGCCAAATTGAATTTTTTGTTGGGGAACAGGAATACGGAATTGAAAGTATTAAAGGTTTTTGTTTATCTCCAGATATTGTTATTGAATTGAAAAAAGTTAAAACTCCATTAATGCAACCCGCTCGATTTAAATCTGAACATAAAGAAATGGTGCATAAAAAATTAAAAGCAATTAAAAAAGAGACTAAAAATTATACAAAAATCCATAATTGTGGAAGATATGATTCATAAAAACCATTCCCTTTATTGGGACGATTTTGAAAAACGAATATCAGAAACCGTTCATTGTATTAAAAATGGTGTTGATGTTCAGGTGAGACGTATAGCCGTGTTTATAACAAATAAGTGTAATATGCAATGTTCTTATTGTAAACACGAAATAAATCGTGAAACAATGAGTAAAGAAACTTTTGAAAAAATAATAAAAATATATGGAGATAGTTCTATAATTCATATTACTGGTGGTGAGCCTTCTACTGTTTCGTGGCTATACCCTTATTTGGAAAAGAATTACACTAAGTATAAATTTCACTTGAATACAAATGCTTTTATTTGTCCTCCATCTAAAGCAGTTAAAAGATTAAAAATTTCACTAGATTCAAATGATCAAAATTATTGGGATAAATTGGTAGGAAAAAAAGGAGCATTTGAAAAAGTTGTAAGAAATATTAAACTTAGTATTCCTAATACGGTTGTATCTATAACTTATACAATTACTAAAGAAAATTACAGGGATATACCTAAATTTATTGATTTTTCTAATAAAGAATTTGTAGGGTTATATGCTTTATTTTTTAGTATATATAAAGGAAATAATTTAAGATTTATAATGGATAGAAATAATATTGAAGAATTTTTTAATAAAATAGTCCCCATTATTAAAGAAAAATTAGTTGGGGAATCTTTAAATTTATTTAACGAGACAATACCCGAGAAAATAAGAATAAGAGAAGATAATCGTTTTCCTGAAAATGGGTGTGGAATATGCTATTTGTCTTTATCAGAAAGAACATATAACCCAGCTGGAATGGTATACGGATGTAGTCATTTATACAGGGATCATATTTATATAAATCCTGGTGAAAAAGATTATAATGCTTGTAGATATGGGTGTAATCTTAGACTTGTAACATTTAATAAAGAAGTTAATGAGCTACTAAAAAAGAAGGAATAAGAAATGGATATTCGAACCAATTATATTCTTCCTCAATCAACAGGGAATGGGCCCGGGACCCGGGCCGTGGTCTGGGTCCAGGGATGTTCTATTAGATGTCCCGGATGTTGTAATCTGGATACTTGGGACCCAGCTACAGGTTCATTGATATCTGTTGATGGTCTTATATCTCGTTTAAATTTAAGTTCGTCGGTTCAACTGGACGGAATTACAATAACAGGTGGAGAACCATTAGATCAATATGATGCAGTTATAGAATTGTGTAAAAAAATTTTTCCTTTAACCAGTATTTTTTTAACTACTGGTTATACTTTTCTTGAAATATATAAAGCAGAAAAATTTAAAATTCTTAAATATATAGATATTTTATGTACAGGGCCTTTTGTCGAGTCTCGTATAACTCGAAATGAATGGAGAGGTTCTGATAATCAAATTATAAGTTTTCTTACTTCTAGAGGTATAGAATTATCCAAAATGCCAGTTGTATCAAAAGAATTTATTATACGAAAAAATGGAGCTGAAGTTCTGAAAACGGGGTTTACGGAATGATCAGACCGAACATTGGGGAAATTTTTCTTTTTTCTTCCGGTTATTATAAAGAAGATCGGCAGAGGATTGGAAAGAATACTGGAATAACTGGGATCTAAAAATAGTTTCGAAGAATAATTTAGTTTTATATAGTCATTGGATCCATAAATCTAAAAGATATTTTGAGTTACTGGAAAAGGGGAGTGTTAATTATGAAATATAAGATTGGTGCGGAATCTGGAATTATGTTTAGTTCAAGCAAAATAGAAACTACAACATTTGGAATTCGGGCTCGATCTAAACATTTCTTTTCTATTTATTACATTGATAGGGCTAATGCTGAAAGTATTAAGGAATACGGAAAGTTCTCAAATATTTTAGATATAAGATATATTAAAGAAGATGTTAAAAAAGTTTGTGACACGATCTCTACTTATGATCATCAGGGTTATTTTTTCATAAACAATAAGAATAAAACAGAAATTCAAGTTGATTTAAAACTTTCAACAAAAAATAAGAATACAATCGAGTCATATGTTGGTTTTACAGGATTTGGAATCAGATTATATTAATTATTCAATTTGTTATACATATCTGCTAATTGGTTTATAGAAGTCTGTTTATCAGCAATTTTAGCTTGTGCAACCGTATTGGCTTGCACTACTTGAGCAATTTGAGTCTTTGCTTGGTCTGTAGAAGAATTTATTCCAGATATAGAGGCATTATTAACAGATATAGTGTGCTGAATAATAGCTACATCATTGGTAAGTTTGGTCTGTTTAATTTTTAATAGAAGCTGTTGAATCTGTTTGGATTTCCCCCCAGAAATAATAACGAGGATAATGATAAGTCCAATCACGGACAATATAGTAATATTTTTAGCATGTAATTTAACATATTTAAGAAAAGCGGTAAATGTCATTTTATTTACTCCTTAATTTGATGGAATGTTGTGTAAAGCAATTGCGGCAAAATAAAAAAGGGCGGCTCCAAATATAGCCCACAAAAAATCAGATTTATACCAAGGAGTGTCTTGAAGTTTTGCTTCGTTCTTTGAGGCTATTTCGTATTCGGACCTATATTTGTTTGTTATAGAATCTTGTAGGGCATTATTAGCAATCATTAAAGAGTCTTTAGTTTGATAGTTGGAAATAATTTTGGATTGTTGTACAACGATCGTGGAATCGGTTTTTAAAGTCTGTTTATCTGATACAACCTGCTGGAACTGGGACTGGTTCAGGACCACGCTAGGTTGTTTTACGATAAGGGTATCTCCGGGTTTTATTACTTGAATTGTATCCGCAAATGAGAAAGAACAGGCAAATAAAATAAAAAATATTATTTTTTTCATAAAAATTCCTTTATTTTTTTGTGCCAAGATTATATAATTATATTGAGATTCAAATATAGAATAAAAATATATTAAAAGATTATGTATGAAAGGAGATACAAATATGAAAAAGTATCTTCTATTTTGCAAGATTTGGGTTGATGCAAAGATAACTAAGAAAACTATTGGGTATGAGTGGATAGACTCTGCTCCACCAGGTTATGTTAGCCATAGAGGAGCATGGGTTCCGACAATTGAAATTATGGGTTTTGATACTGTCAATGAAGCGGAAAAATTTATAGAAGCTTCAAGGAAGAAAGTAATCAAGGAACTATAATAATGAAAGTAATCAAGGAACTATAATAATGTTCAAAGATCATAAAAAAGAAAAGGATCTTTTTATGAAACTTCTTTTTACTCTTTTAGCAGTAATCTTTATTTCGTGTCAATCCGTGCCTGATACTTACAAAGTTTGATGCTTGGTTAAAGAAAAAGGGCATCGATCGTGAAAATCAGACACAACAAGAGTTGCTCAGTAATGTATGTGATTTCTTTCGTGTTGATAAGAATGCTTTACGTCAAGCACTCGTGCATGGTTATCGGCAGCTTGGCCATAAGGAACTTGTGAAGGATTATTCGTATGTAATATGATACTAACATAAACAAAGGAGTTCCATAATGAGTATGCAAGATGATTTGGATGCGTTGAAAGTTGCCAGTGATAAGCTGTCAAAACTTCTTGATGACCATGAAACAGGATTAAGTTCATGGCATTTTATGGTAGCGAAGCAAGTGCAGGAAATTAGCGCTATCGGGGTACGATGTGGAATGGTATTTATGAAGAATTAACCAATATCACACAAGGAGGCGGTATGCGACACAAATGGTTATTGCCTGCTGTACTGTTAGCTGGAAGTGTGATATTTGTTGTGCTGTTCGTGAAAAGGCCAACTGTGCATAATTACTACCACCCAGTAGCGATTTTACAACACAATGTAAAGCAAATCACAATAACAAAGCTGACCAAGCCTGCCGCTATTGTTAAGTTAGCTAAGCGTTTAACGGTAGCCAAGCCAGTAGTAGCACAAGTTCCTATAGATACACTACCAAAACTTGAATCTCATATACAAACAACATCAGATACTACACAAGTCAATATTGCTGCTCGAACAGTTCCTTATGACACTATGCCACAACCGTTACAACGTGTTACTTGGCCAACGAAAACAGAAGAAGCTCACACTAAACATATGAAAGAAGTTGTTGAATTGAGTTTCGTTATTATAGCAGTTGGAGCTATGGTAATCTCAGCTTGTGGGACAAAGTAACAGCGAGGCAACTGTGTACAAAGGAGTTCCACAATGATGCTAACACATATGTGGGGACGATTCAGGATATTCAAGTATCTATCACTGGATATAATGGGTATAGTTTTCCCCCATTTATGGTTATTATATTAGATAACGGACAAAAGATATTAATGAGGGCTCGTCCCAACACAAGTACTGGAATGCGGGTTTATATTCATAAAGAAATGGGTACAATTTTTTATAGAATACACTAAAAGAAAGGATTTTACAATGTTAAAATGGATTGTTGGGTATGTATTATTTTTAGTTTTATGGATTTATGCTATTACAAATACTATACGGTTACTTAACTGGTCATCTGATGCTGCATGTTTTGTTGGATTTCTTATTTTATGCCTTCTTTCTTGGTTGTTATATGAATCTATACAATTCATTATTACTCGTTTAAAAAATGTTTATTTAAAAAATCAAAAGAAGCGAAAAATTTCTACAAAATAACAAAAATTCACTTTAACGAAAGGGAGTTTATGAAAAAGTTTTCAGTATTATTGTCGGCAGTTGTTATGGCAGGTATCTTGTTTTCTGGATGTACAACGATTCCTGCGGGTAGAGTTGGGATTGTGGTGAATAATATGGGTCGTGATCGAGGTGTACAATCGTATCCCGTAAAGACTGGCTTCTTTTTTTATAATCCTATTTCTACAAATGTTTTCGTATATCCTACTAGTGTTCAAACTGCAATCTGGACTAAGGATACTAATGAGGGGAGACCAATTGATGAGTCTATTAATTTTGGATCTATTGAACAGACTCAAATCAACGGTGATATTTCCTTATCCTTTCAATTATTTCAAGATTCTGTTCCAAATTTTTATGTAAAATTTCGTAATGATGATATCAACGCTTTCTTGCATGGTTATCTTCATAATGTAGCCCGTAATGCCCTTCAACAGATTGCGTCCAAGTACACTCTTGAGGATTTAAACGGTGCTAAAAAGCAAGAATTCATTTATAAGGTAGATTCGTTTATTAATTATGAAATTAGAAACTATGGGACGGTGACTCAATTCGGTTTTACTGGCTCTCTTAGAATGGATCCTGCAATTATGGCATCAATTAATAGGAAACTGCAAGCTAAACAGGATGCGGAAACTGCAGTTAATTTGCTTCAAAAAACACAGGCTGATGCAAATCGTTTAATTGCCCAGAAAGAAGGAGAAGCTGTTGCAAACAGTAAAGTTTCTTCTTCCATAACCCCAACCCTTATTGAATGGAAAAAGCTTGAAATTTTGGATAAGATGGCGGATAAATGGAATGGACAGCAACCTGAATATTTAGCTACAGGCGGAAACGGAAATAATTTGTTGATGCAACTTCCTGCAGGAAAATAGATAGATTATAAAGCGGAGACTTAATTAGGTCTCCGCTTATTGCACAAACTATGGCACTAAGTACATCTATCTATAGAAGAATAGATGTGAAGAAAGCTATTAAACAGTTCGTGAATTGGGGAGAAGCAGATGAATGACCCTTATTTAATTAATATCGATACCTTCCGAAAATACTTTGGTTTTACTGAGAAAGCTTCTAAGGATAAGGCTGAAAGAGAGTTACAGGAGCATCTAAACATATGGTGCGAAAATCACAAGATATTTGGAATCTTTAAGCGTAAGGCACCAGATGTTAGATTATTAACTATGAAAACACATCCATTTCGTAGATGGGATAGTAGTAATTACACACCTGCATCGCATAACGTTCATACCCGTGTAGGTATTTGTTTTGGTAATAAGCCTCTCTACATATGTAACAGTAAATTGTTTTCTTGTCATGATCATAGTTATCAAACAGAGGTTGCTTCATGTGATTATTTCGATTGGAAGGAAGAAATTCCACAAGTTGCAAAAGATCGAATCTATATGGACTTCCGAAGACCTATGGATGGTAAAGGTAACCTTAATTACTACACTGATTACTATAATGCAAAAGTTTTATACGTACCAAATTCATATTGCCATACACGAGTTCTCATTGCAGCTTCTGGTTCATATCAACTCATAATTACTTCATGGAATGCTAGGAGATAGTATGAAATATAAAAAAACACTTATCGTTCTTTCTGTATCTGTGTTGTTGATCATATGTGCTGGATATTTAGCTACCTTGCATCACGGTTCTGTTGCCTTTGTTTTATGGATAATATCGTGCATAGGTACAGGAATTTCGGGTAAGCTCGCTGCAGATAAGAAATGAATAACTGGTTGATAATCTGTGAGAGTCCCAAGTGTTTGTTTAATACTCGCGCCAATTGGCCACTTTTTGCTTATAGGATCATTTTTAATTCCAGTAAAACAAATAATGAAAGGTGGGCGTTAAGTGTCTGCACAATTTTATGAAATTCGATTGTTCGCGATTCGGTCTTTTGTTGCGGTTATAAACGAATATTTTTCGCCTATTGTTTTCTTTGGAAAAAAGACTGAGAAAATTCTCAGTTCTCTTACCAAGTTGATACTAAGAAATGAAACTGGTAAAGACGAAATTAAATATTCTATAGATAGTATAGAATATAGAAATGAATTTTTAAGAAAACTTGATGATTTAATAGTTTCACAAGCTATACAGAATGTTGAAAAAGATAGTAGGAAAATAGTCTCGGAAGAAGATATAAAAAATGTGGTTAAAACAATTATAATTCCTTGGAAGGTGGAAGAAAAATGAAAATCAAACGTATAGGCAATCGAATTATTTTTGAATGTAAAGAAGACCCTGTTTCTACCATTGAGGATCCTGCCCCCGGTTTGGAGGGAAGTTATCCCCCCAATATAAACGGGATGTTTAGTGGAAACCTTCCTACGGGTTCTTCGATTTCCCCTATTTCTCCTGTTACTGAAGCTGATCGAGTGTTTTTTGTTCTTAGAGAAGGATTTAGAAGTGATCCAGGAAAGAGTTTTTTAGCTGATAATAATATTACTTTACACGAGGTTGAAAGTGTTGAAAGCGGGGATAAGAATGAGAATGACAAAAAATAAAAATACTGTAGAGATAGAATGTAAAAATGTTGCATCAGCTAAGAAAATGTTTAAATTTTTTAATTTATTGTTTTCAAATAATAATATTAGTATTCATTTTTCAACCATAGAATTTGAAGAAGACACAAAACTTGACTCAAAAGAAATTGATAGATATACTCTATTAAAAGCAAATAAAAAGTAAAGTAAGGCACATTTTTTGATAATTTATTATAATCTTGAAATGGGAGAATATATGGAAAATCAAAAAGAAAAGTCTGAATCGAAGGTAAAGCAAACATCCAATTTTAAAGAAGTTTATAAAGAAATTCGTTATGGAAGACGTCCAAAACCGATTTATAAAATAATTTATGATGATAATGAAAGAGATAGATAGGAAGATTTGGTTTTTAATAAAGGAGAATTTATGAGAGGGAAATATGTGATTTGTGGGTGGCTTTGGGGTGCGGTAAATTCCTCTTTAATTTGGTCGGCTGTTGTTTTTAAGGATACTTTTATGTTTCCTATACTTTTAGGGTTGGGTATTGTCGCGTCTATACTTTCTATAATTTTTGTAATTCTATGGTTTGTAGAACTTAAAGTCTGAGTGTGAAACTGTTCTCTTTAACCTAAAAAATTAAAATTTATAATGCAAATAACTAATGAAATGGAAGCAAAGTTGCAAGAATATGTCGGAAAAGGTCTATTAATAACAAAAATAGTAAACAACCCTTATATCAGAATTATGTATCAAGGATCTGGAGGATTAATACCATCAAATTGGAACGTTCAAATTTTTACGTCTGGTAAGATACATACGAATGATGCCCTGACCTTGGACCGGGCCTTGGACGGGACCATAGATCTTATAGACACATCTAAAATTCTTATTCAGTGTGATGATGCTGGAGTAGGGTTTCCTCTTTGTGGTGCTATGATAGGTATTTATGATGGAAAGGATCTTATAACGGATATTGTGGACATAAAATTTTTTCAAGAACCTAATTTTAAACAAAAGTTATATCTTACTGAATATGCTCGTTTAGGTCGTAAAATATTAAAAAAATTAGGAGCTACTCCACATACCCATCGGATCGAGATATGTATTGGGAATATTAATACATTTTTAAAAAATATTCTTCGAGATCAAGGATATGATGTTCGTGTTTCAGAAATTAAGGGTCCATTGCAAGATAAATTAGAAGAACATTTTCGTTTGTATATAAAAAATACAGTGGGGGTTGATTTAGCATACGATCCGAAAAAAACTGCTCGAAAAGATTTGGGAAAAAGATATTATACTGCAGTGAATTGGGCAAAAAAAAATGGTCCTCAATATTTAAAGAATGGTTGGAATGGGACGTAAAAAAGGAATTTCAAATGGCGGTTTGGTATTAATAGAGAAATTAGTCATCTTCTTTATAGTTGGTGTAGGGTTGTTTTTGTAATGAATATAGGTTATATTTCCTTACAACAATCAGCATGGGTTAATTATGCAAGATATTGAAAAATCGATTATTAACCGCATACGGGGCGGAACATTCGCAGTCTGGACAGCGCTGCATCGTTTGGCAAAGATTAATATGAAGATACTGCTTTATACATATAAACCTGATTTTTTGTTTAGAATTAATTTTTTGGCTATAGAAATATCAAAAGGAATTTATACAGATATAGCTTCAGACAAGGAATATAGTTATGAAGATTTTGTATATGATTATAAATTAAATTTTAACCATACGATGATAAAAAAACAGCGGATTGTTCCTATAAAAGATTTGATTTTATTCAGTTACTGGCCCATAAAAACACCAACATATTTTAAACTCTTAGAGGTTAAAGAATGAACGATTATCAGTTTTCATCTGTTGCAGTTATAGGAATTTCAATCAATGAAAAGGATATTCCCAAGAAAAATATAATAAAAGGATTTTGGAAAATAGATCTTCCCAAAAATATAAATATTTTTAATGATGAATTTATAACGGTAATAGGATTTATGGTTGACGGTGGATTTAGTGACAACTTTAAAAAAGAGCCTAAAAAAGAAAACTATAATTATAATTTTTGTCAAATTCCAATAGATCTTAAAAAAAGACTTAAAAATTTATTAGAACCACAGAAGTTGTGGAACGAAAAAAAATATGGATTATATAGTATATTACATTTATACGGAGAACGAAAAGTTGTTTTTAATCAAAGGAGCTTTTAAATGAGTATGGTGAAATGTTTTATTTGCAAGAAAGATGTAGAATCTTCAGAAGTTGAGTTTTTATTTGTTCCTGGCGGAGATGTAAGGGGATGTTGCAAAAGTCATCCCGGAATTGAACAGGAGAGGAGAGAACAGGAAAAAAGAATATGAGCTTGTGAAAGAGACAATCATCTTTCGAACACCCATTTTATGTTCGATTTGGTGATTAAGGCAGAAGTCAGTTCTCTAAAAGTAGCCAAACTTATCAAGGAGAAAAATGGACGCGAGTAGGTGGTATGATGAATTGCTGTCCATAGCCAAGGAATGTTCTGAAGCAAATTGGAATGGTGAAGGGGCAAAATCTGTAACCTCCGGAGTAGAAAGAGCATCGGATTTTCTACGTGCTCTTCCCAATGAAGTTGAAATTCCAGAACTTTGTCCATTCCCAGATGGCGCGATTGATTTTAATTGGGATCGTTCCGTTGATAAAACTCTGTCGGTTTTCGTGGAACCCGATGGACGAATAGGGTATGCTGCTTTGATAGACGGGGAATCTTCTCATGGATGGGCTGGAAATATTTCTGATGGTATTATTCCAGAACTTATTCTTTCCTTAATAGCTAAAATAACTTCGAAACCAAAAGAGAAATAAATGCTTGAGGTTCAAAAATATTTAATGTCCGGAAAAACTCTTTCGGATTTGACCAATGAATTTGGAATTCATACCAACCAATATAAAACATTGGTTGCATTAAATTATGATATGATAGACTCACCAAAATCCCACCCAATAGTTTTAGATTGTCGTGGATTAATTTTAGAAATTGGTTCGTGGAAGGTTATATCTTATCCATTTCGAAGATTTTTTAATATAAATGAAGTTCCTGAATTGACTGGGGATTTTGATTATTCTACAGCTGTAGGTTTACAAAAATTAGATGGAACTTTAATTGAATTATTTAATTATAATGATGAGTGGTTGATGTCGACTCGAATGATTATTCAAAATGATCTTAAAATATTATTTACAGATTTTACTTTTTTAAGTCTTTTTCACGAAACCGTAAAACATTACCAATTATTATGGCAATTTTTAGATAAAAGTTATACTTATGTTTTTGAACTTACAGCTCCTGAAAATCGTGTTGTTACGATTTATGATAAAAGAGAATTACATTTGTTAACGGTACGTAATCAATTTTTAAAAGAAGTACCTTTAGAAGAGTTACAAGAGTGGTCTAGGAAAATTGGTGTTCCAATACCTATAATCGTCGATATAGGAAACAAACAATCAATTATAGATCTTGCTAAGAATCTTGCGACTTTAGAAGAAGGATTTGTGGCAGTTAATTATAATCAACTTGAAAACGATGGTCTAAGTTTTAAGAGGATTAAAATAAAGAATCCTTCTTATGTTGCTATTGCTCATATTAAGGATAGGGCTTGTAGTACTAGGGCCCTTTTGGGGCTTATTTATGATAATCAGCAAGATGAGTTTGTTGGATATTTTCCTGAGTTTGCTTCTATTGTAAATACTATTAAAACCAAATGGGATTCATTTTTAAAAAGAATTGAAGAGGATGAATTGAAATATATGGACACTTTTCAATTAGATAAGAAATCTTTTGCATCTAATATGAAACAATGGAAAAATACTTCGTATATGTTTATGCGTTACGAAAAAAAAGTTGGATCGTTTAAGGAATTTTTAAATAATCTAGAAAAGAATAAATCTAGGAAATATCTTGAAAAATACTTAGTAGATTGTTTACAAATTAAAGATGTAACTTTTGAATAAAATGGCATCAATTCCTGATTTAGCAAAAAAAGGTGATATACTATTTCTTCAAGGTTGGGTCGGCGAAGATTGTATTCTTTATTTAGTCTTATCAAATTTTGTGGATAATTATGTGGAGAAAAGTGTAGATATTGAGGTTTTAGCAACGAATAATGAAATCTATAATCATTTGGTTTGCGTAAAAGCAGTTTTGCATATGGATAATAATTGGAAACAAATAAAAATTATTCCAAAATCTGACTTGATCTTATACTCATATTGGAAGTATAAATCTCAAACTTATTTTGATTTATTAGATTAAAATATCAAACAGTTTAGTGATTAGTTTTTAAATAAAAATCAAATAAAGGAAATAATATGAAGAAAACAACTCGTGAATTACTTATGAAAATTGACGAGCTTCAGGACGAATTGAATGAAATAAAAGCTTTAAATAAAGAAAAAGATCGGGATATTATAGAGTTACAAAAACAAATTTATGATGGAAAACAGGGGTTTCTTGCCCCACTTAAAGATGGTCGATGGGTAGATCAAGATGGGAATATTCAAACATGTGTGGAGGCCTTGGAAACCCAAGAAAATATGGATTGTATAACGATTCATATCGGGTTATTGCTGCGAAAGAAATTTCGTATTGAACTGGGAAACATGAAATTTTTAGGTCATAATATTGAATGGATTGAAAATAAAACTTTCTTTGGTTTTGGCAGTGATTTTTGTATAAAAGGTCCCCAAAGCAGTATAAAAATTATAGACACTATGGTTAGGATCTGGAAAAACTGGGAAAACCAACTTCAACAATGATATGAAAAACGTTGATCAATTTATAGAATACATTAAAAAACTGCTGAATAAAAAAGAGCATCATCCTAATTGTAATAGAATAGAAAATAAAGATCCCGATGAGTGCACTTTTTGTACGCGTATTTATAAATTATATCCCGAGGAGTTTTTCCGCGATAAATAATAATCTTTTGATAAATGACTGTATATTATGCTACAATCGGTATCAAAACTTATACGTTGCGCGGCTTTTAATCCTTCCCAAGCTGCTTATTGGGCAGATAAGATTTATGATGAATATGAGATTAGGACTCTTCCTAAAGAGCCTACTATTCCGTTAGATGATATAATTGTAAGACAAATTTATTATATTTTAGAGCCCATTCCTCGACAATTAATTATTGATTGTAAAGTTCAAAATTTTTATATCACTTATAGACTTGGAAGATCTCTTCCATTTACTCCTAATCACGGATATTTTGTTAATTCAGAAATTACGTTAAACGCAGATATTTTTTATCATCCGGATGATCCAGATGATTTTCAGGATGAAAGTGGCTATCGTATTTCACGGTCTGCTCAAACTTTATATCATGAATTAGGGCATTCTTTTTCGGCATCTTATGATAAAATGAGTGGGGACTTATCAGAACAGGAATCGTGGTTGTGCTTATCTGGTTGGAGTCCAATTCCTAAACCCGGATTAAAAAGATTAATAATTGAATCTCCGGGCCAACCTCCGGTAATTGGAGAATGGTTTTATAATCCTCAAATAGCTGGAATTGATGGATTTACTAGATTTTATGCCAAAAGAAATCCGGAGGACGACTGGGCAGATTCTTTTTCTTTTTATATAGGAAATCTGCGTGACAAGGTTCCACCCACTAAAAGGCAATATTTTGATAATCTCTTAAAAAAATACTATTAAGGAAATCTTGCCCCTTCCCGCTGGATCCTTTCATTAATATTTTCGTCCTGATTTGTTCGATCGATTTTTATTACTTCAAAATGAATAGTTAAGTCAAAAAATTTATCCGGGATTCCTGAGGGCATTCTGTCCATATTTTCCTTTATTTTTTCTTGCTAAAATTATATAATTAATATAGAAGAATTTATAAGAAGATTATGTTTGATTCAATTAAAAGGATAATTAATGGAAAGTTTTTTAAGGAAAATGAAAAGTGCAAGTTTTTTGAATAAGAAGCACCCATTTTGGAACAATACGTTTAAAGTAGGGGATATAATTTTTATAAGTCATGAATTAGCTACTTTTATTGCTGAAGTTGTTACTCTTCCTGATCGTTCTATTATTATAGCGTCAACAGAGAAAGACGGATTTATTTCAGATTTATTTGTTTCGGTAGATATTTTTGAGATTGAATTGGGTCCAAAAAATACGGCATTTATTATAAAACCACAAGATTTAATTTTATACTCTTATTGGGAAAATAAATCTCCAAGATATTTTGAACTTTTGGGATAAAAAGTGAATCGAAAATAAAACCGTTTGATGCATTTGCGAAACGTTTAAAAGGAGATACAATGATCGACTTTTTACAATCTATTTGGAGGAACATTTCGTGTCGTGTAGATGCTGTTGTGCACAAGATTTTATACCCTACTCATAATGTTAAATGGAAAGACAAAGAATCGATTTGTATTGATGAAGACGGAACTGTTTTATGTCCGGGGGATATTATTTGCAAGACTTGTAATAAAGTTTTTTGGTGTAGAGCGTATGATATAAAAAGATAAATTGTGGGGACATTTTTGAAACGAATTGAAAATTTGGATAATATAAAAATTGGGGATTTAATTTTTAGTACTTCTTTTGTTGTTAATGGTGAGGATATTTCAGAATGTGCAAAGATATGTAAAAATGGACGAAGATTTTTTGAACCTATAATATGGGAAAATCCAAGAATGATATTGTGGACTCAAAAAGATGGTACAGAAATCTGTCATGCTCAGATTCGGGTATTTTGGGAATGGGAATTTTTTCTTTTTGATTGTAAAGATTTGATTCTATATAGTTATTTCCCATATAAAAGTCCAAGATATTTTGATTTAATTGAAAAATATGAAACGAATTAAAAGTTGGAGAAAAGTACGTGTTGGGGATCTTATTTTTACGGATCATGGTGGAGATATAGCTATGGTTTCTGAGTGTGTTTATAAAGATTCTGTTAGTTTGTGTGCTGAATATATAGTTGACAATTTTAAAGTAGAAAGTAAACCATTATTTTGAGCTTTTATATGATACCAATTAGAAAATGGAATGAGGTTCAAATCGGAGATTTAATATATTGTGATCACGGGGGTTCTCCTATAATAATTTCTGAATGTTTTTATAAAGATAATGAAATTATAAAATGTGCATATATAGCTACTAGCAGTGTGTCACTCCGCTATTATAAAAAACAGGAATGGTTTGTCAGGCTATATTGGGAGACAGATGAATATTTTTTTGTGAATCCAAAAGATTTGATTTTATACAGTTATTTTAAAAATTTATTGCCCCGTTATTTTGAACTTTTAAATAATAATTTTTAAGTAAAATGGTGGTATCTATTTATATGATTTGTGACTTAATAATACCATAAGATAAATTTAATTGATAATATGATTCATATGTTAGCTGCAGAGCAAGCGATACCGCCGCTGTTATATTAATTACACTTTGAATTGTGATCATATGAATTGGATTCAAAAACATCAGTCGAAGCAAACACAATTTACTAACGTTGTGATGACTTTAAGTGAATTTAAAGAAAAGTATCGAATCATTCAAGCTGAGAGCGATATCGATCCTAATTTAATGGTTAAATATGAACATGACAAAGATTGGTCGATTGAAAAACGATCAGACACATGTAAACCATATGTTGTGCTGTATAAGATTAAAAGGATTGGATGTTTTAATACTTTACGATATGCTAAAGAATGTGTAAGTTTATTTAAGTGCGGTAAAGTATTAGGAAGTGAAATTGGTAAATGGTCAAAGTTGTTTAATGAATATTATCCTAAAGGATTAGAATGGAAGACTGATTGGATGATTAAAAAGAGAAATCACAAACGGCCATATATTTTAGTAACAGTTGGTTCAGGGACATGTTATGGTACATTCTTGACATTGAAATGTGCAAAACGTATGGCTTGGCTAGAAGAAAATAGATAGTGGAGTAATTAGCAATTAAATTGAAAGTAGTACCAAATTTTTAATATACATATCTATAAAAAGGTAAACATTTATAGAAAGCATGTTAAATGAAACCTAAAATAATAAAATATGACTTTGCCAATTTCAATGGTTATAAAGTAGCTTTTCTTGCTATTATAAAAAATGGGTGTGTTGTAGACATTGCTTGTTCCAATAAATGTGGACAAGTAGTAATGTATTCTGAAAAAGACAAAACTTTTAAAAACGAGTTTAAGAAAAAAACGATCGAGGTCAGGGCCCGGGACTTGGTCCTGTATACTCACTGGCCCGTACACACAAAAGAGTTCTGGGACCTGTTAAATGAAACCTAAACCTAAACCTAAAATATTACGCTATATTTCTGTAACTGATAGAAGTTATCTTACTATTATAAAAAATGGATTTGTTATAGATATTGCTTGTTCTGAAAAAGATGCAAGAATGATTTCTGAGGAAAGCAATATAAAACTTTCTGAAGATGAGATTATTTTGAATCGCTATATTACTAAAATACAGTCTAAGGACTTGGCCCTGTATACGCATTGGCCAGTCCACACAAAAGAGTTCTGGGACCTGTTAAATGAAACTGAAACCTGAAATATTCCGTTATAGTTCCGCACTTATAAGTTTTATTGCTATTATAAAAAATGAACTCGTTATAGATATAGCTTGTTCCGAAAATTTGGGT
>Ga0187871_10000185_pt1 | contig 56610 bp, 40 predicted proteins | sample June2016WEW_16_1_FD_132988 | JGI IMG/M metagenome (GOLD analysis project Ga0187871, IMG submission 132988) | Peatland microbial communities from SPRUCE experiment site at the Marcell Experimental Forest, Minnesota, USA - June2016WEW_16_10 | ecosystem: Environmental > Terrestrial > Soil >...
GATGGCGGCGGCGGCGGCGGCGGCAGTACCGGGCCCAGCGGAGCCATCTTCACGGTGAGCACGAACGCGGGCGCTCCGAACGCCGCCGGCGGCGATGGTTCCATCGTGATCACCACCAATCCCTGAAGAAGACCGCTTCGATCAGGGGCGGCCGCTCGCCACGCGAGCGGCCGCAGTTTCAAGCGAGCGAGGTATTGAGCAACACGAGCAGCCGGCTCCAAGCCTTTTCCGCCTGATCGTGATCATAGACATGCGAATCCGGCGGACACCAGCCATGCATCGTACCCGCATACACTTCGATTTCCGCGGGCAGATGAGCTTTGGCGAACGCCCCGCGCAGCACGTCCTTGGCTTCAGGCTGCTTCTTGTCGTCGCTTTCCGCGATCGCTATCAAGAAGTGCGCCTTCATTTTCGGGACCAGCAGGTGCGGACTGTCCGGTTCATCGGTCACGAGGCCGCCGCCGTGGAACGTGGCGCCCGCACCGACGCGATCCGGAAAGGCCGCGGCTGTACGGAATACGAAAGGGCCGCCCATGCAGTAGCCGGTAGTGCCGATTTTTCTTTTCTTGTCGACCGGCGGCTGGGCGTCCAGGAAGTCGACGAACGCGGTGGCATCGGTCACGGCCGTTTGCGGATTCAAGGTGCCGGCCAAGGCCATCAGCGCCTGCCGTGTCGCGGGATCGTTGAAGTCGGGATGCTCGGGCGCCGTCGGAGCCCGCCGTGTGCGATAGAAGGGATTGATGACCAGGACAGCGTATCCGGACTCGGCGAGCCGGGTCGCCATCTGTTTGAAGGCGGGACGCAATCCGAATATGTCCGGCCAGATGAGCACTGCGGGGAACTTGCCTTTGACGGGATGCACGAAGTACGCGTCGGCGATCCCATCGGGGGTTTTGATATCGACATCCCTTCCCGAGGTGGGAGCGGCATTGCCGAGCGCAGGCACGGCCGCCACCAATCCGGCGCTCAGCGCCATCGTACCGAACTGCCTGCGCGTGATCTCGCTCGAGCGCCGCGCAAATTCATCGAGGTCGTCTTGCTCGCACATCATCCCTCCGAGGGTATTCCCAAAAAGAATAATTTTGCGCTCCTGGGCGCGAGATCGGCAACACGGGCAGCGCGGAGGCGAGTCGTCTTCCCGTTAGCTTGGACGCTCGCCGGATGCGCGGACCGCCGCCAAATTGAGCTGACCCATGGCCGTCGGGCGTACCCCGCTCACGTTCTTGGCGGTCACCGACAGCCAATCGTAGAAATACGCGATGATCACCGGCGTCTCCTCCAGCAGCAGCCGCTGGATGCGCCCCGCGGCCGCGCGCTGGGAAGCCGGGTCGAGCGCGGCGATGTACTGCGCGGCGAGCCGGTCGTAGTCCGGGTTGTTGAAATGCGCCGCATTGAACGTGCCGCGGCCGCCGAGGCTCGCGGTCAGGATGGTGTTCGGCACGCCGCGATGCGCGTAGTCCTCGATGCCCATCTCGGAATCCAGCCAGTCGGACGCGCCGAACACGGCGCGGCCGAAATAGGCCGACTGGTCTTCCACGTTGAGGGTCAAGTCGATGCCGATCCTGCGGGCTGCGTTCTGGATGACGACGGCGTAGTCGGGAATCTCCTGAAAGCGTTCGGCGGTGAGCCGGGCCTTGAAGCCGTTGGGGACGCCCGCCTCTGCCAGCAGCCGCTTGGCAAGGTCGAAATCCTGAGCCCGCTGCGGCACCGTCGGATCGGTGGCGGGAAAGATCGGCGCGAACGGCGAGTCGTTGCCGAGCGCCGAGCGGCCGCGGAACATGCCGCGCACGATATTCTCGCGGTTGAGGCACAAGGCGAGCGCGCGCCGCACGCGCTTGTCGGCGAACGGGCCTCGGTCGGTGCGCAGGTGAACCTGCTCGTGGGCACTCGATTTCAAGCTCACGATGCTCAACCGCGGATCGGTTAACAGGGCCTGACTGCCCTGCACCGGGACATGCAGCAGCACGTCGAGCTGGCCGCCCTGCATCGCGAGAACCTGTGCCTGAATGCTGTCGTAGAAATCGAACAGCACGCGCTCGACCACCGCTTTCTCGCCCCAGTACTCCTCGTTGCGCACGAACGAGGCGCGCGCCTTCGGGACGTATTTTTCCAGCCTGAAAGGTCCGGTGCCGTTGAATTTACGCTCGAAGTCGCCGGAATAGTCGGCGGGCAGAATGATGGCGTTGTAGTTGTCCGATGACACGAGGTACGGGAAGCTGCCGTTCGGCGCGTCGAGCTGAAACGCCACGGTGTCGTCATCGAGCGCTCGCGCTCCGCCCTTCGAGAGCGTGCCGGCGAAGGCGGACAGCGCGATCGATCCGTTCGCGGGATCCGCCAACCGATTCATGGTGGCGACCACATCCGCGGCGGTCAGCGTGCGCCCGTCGTGGAACCGAACCTGCCGGCGTATCTTGAACGTCCAGACGCTCCCATCCGCGTTCGGTTGCCAGCTCTCGGCGAGCGCCGGCTTGAGGTGCAGAGAGGGGTCCGAGTTCGCGAGGTACTCGCCGGTTTGGCTCAGCAGGCAGACGCCCCCGGTGTCGGCGATCGTCAGCGGGTCGATCAGACCGGCGGGCACGGGCATGCCGACGGTCAGGCTGCGCACCGGCTGGGCGCCGTCCGCGGGCGCCGAACACGATGCGAGCGCGCCGGCGAAGGGCGCCGACAAGCCAAGCAGCGCCGCATGCCGCAGGAAGCTGCGGCGGTCGATCCCGCCGCCCAAGTACTCGTCGATCGCCGCGTTTTGGGCAGGCGTGGCGCGCCGGCGTATCGCCTCGAAGGGATTGAAGCGGCAGTTCACGCGTCGGTCGAGTCGATGCGCTCGTCGGGCGCGAAGATGTTCGCCGTGATGGCGTCGGCCAATTGCCCGAGTTCCGGGCCGAGGATCCGATCCTCGACCACCGGCGCCACGTGGGTGCGGATGAGCTCGACGAATTTGTGCAACGGGAGCGGCGCCGCGCGCTCGGTCACGAACAGCGCCTGAGATGCCACCACCGCCAACATGGCGAGCGAGGCATCGAGACAGCGCGCAGCCCGCGCCTCCTTGCTCCAGGCGATGAACCCCGGGGCCGCGACGTCGTCCTGGCCCGATCCCAAGCTGTCGCTGCCGGGGATGAACGTGCGTTGCGCGGCCGCTTTGGCGAGTTCGACGTAGCCATTCGTGGCCATCGGTATGTAGCCGATATTCCCGCGCCCGTCGCTTTGACCGGGCTGACGCCCGACCAGGAGCTGGTCCGGCAGGTGGGAGACCTGGCCGTTCAGCAATTTGCCGCAGTGACGGTCCGCCAACAGGCAGGTATCGGCCCAAATTCCGGCCAGATCATCGAGTGCGGGCGCGGCCATGGCGTTGTGATAGCCGCCCGTGCTGAGGCAGCGTCCGTACGGGTGCCGGGCGTCGGGCGGCAGATAGACCGGGTTGTCGGACACCGAGGAGAGCGAGATCCCGGCGGCGCGCTCGGCGGCGGAGACGGCGCGGTGCGCATGGCCGAGGATGCGCGGCACGATCCGGTAGCTCACCGGCGCTTGGTAGTTGCGCCGGCCGTGGAGCTCGCCCAGATACTCGCGCAAGGAGCGCAGCACGGCGGCCTCGTCCGGGTCGCCCCAGAGGGTATCGAGCGCCTCGTCGTAATGTTCGAGCGGCGCGCGGAACGCTTCGATCGACAGTGCGAAGGTCTCGAGCGCGAGCTGCAGCCGGCGCCGGCCGGCGATCGCGGCATCCGCGATCAAGGCGGCCGCACACGGTGAGCCGTTGATCAACGACCCGCGCTCTTTCACCTCGAGGTCGAAGCGTTGGGAGAGCCCCGCGAACAACGGATACAGCGCGAGAATCTCGCCCGCCCCGCCTTGCCCCGCGGCGGCGACCTGCGGCATGGGCTTTCCGTCCAGCATCTCGGCCACGGCCTGCGCAATGCGCGGGGTGGTGGCGGAATGTCCCTCGATGAAGTTGGCGAGGCGCGCGAACACGATGCCTCGCACCACACGATCCGGAAGGTAATCCCCGAATGAGGTCGCGGCGGGAAACGGTTTGATGCGCGCATGCATGTCGCGCTCTTCCAGCGTCAGCCGGTGGCTCGCCCGCTCGCCCATGGCGGTGGTCACGCCGTAGATGACCACCGAAGGGTCCTTGTCGATCAGCTCGAGAAAAGAGGCGCGGCACGCGGCAATCCGTTGCATCGCATCGGCGCCGATGCGCACGTTTTCGCGCTGCCATGCGACGCGATAGAAGGCGGTCAGAGTGAGGTCGGCGCGGCTATTGAGAATGACGGTCAAGCAATCACCATGAGCGAAGCAATCACCGGAAACAATTTTAGGATACGGAGCGGCAATTTTAGGATACGGGGCAGATAGGATATGTGGTGGAATAGACAAAACGAATACTACCCCCAAGGGAATTATCGAGGGACGCGAGCGATGGTGTGTGCGTGAGCGAAGGCCAGTCCATACGGCCGTTCCTGGCCAGACTCGAGCGGGAAGGCTCATTGCTGAGGATCCCCAAGGGGGTCGACCGCTGTTTCGAGCTCTCGGCGTTCCTGTCCGCGGCGGATGCCGGGCCCGCGCTGCTGTTCGAACGGATCGAGGGCTCGGGTCTTCGTGCGGCCGGCAACCTCTTCAATGGCCGCGAGCGGATCGCAGCGGCGCTCGGAATCGGCACAGCCGATATCCTGCCGCGGCTCGGTGCGGCGATCTCGAACCCGGTTCCGACGATTGCGTCCGCCGAGGCGCCGGTTCAGGCGAGCGTCAGCACCGAGGATCCGCTCGCCACGCTCCCGGTGCCGAGGTTCTTCGAGCGCGAAGTGCGGCCGTACGTGACCGCCGGCGCCATCGTGGCACGGGATCCCGACAGCGGGCGCGGCAACCTCTCCTTTGCGCGGCTCGCCATTCTGGACGGCCGGCAGGCCATGATCGGCATCGCTCCCAATCACCATTTGGCGCTGTTCGCGCGGCGAGCGGCCGCGTTGGGCCGCGAGCTCGACATCGGCGTGGTGCTGGGTGCGCATCCGGCGATCCAGCTCGCGGCCTGCCTGTACCTGGGCGTGGGCGACGATGAGTTGGAATGCGCCGGGCACCTATTGGGCGAACCCGTCCGCGTCGCTCGCGCGCTGACCGTGGACTTGTCGGTGCCGGCCGAAGCCGAGTTGGTGCTGGAGGGGCGGATTGATGCGCGCCGCACCATCGAGGAGGGCCTGGTCTCGGAATACCACGGCATGTACGAGGATTACGGCAGCGGATATCTCGCCACCTTCAGCGCGGTGACGCGGCGGAGCGATGCGATCTTTCAAGTGATCGAGCCGGGTTATCACCGCGAGCACATGTACCTCGCGGCCCTGCCCATCGCCGCGGGGCTGCTGGGCGCCGCCAGGGCCGCAGCGCCCAACGTCCTCGACGTTGCGGTCACGGAAGCGGGCGCGGGACGCACCGATGTGGTGGTGCAAATGGCCGCGCCGCGGCCCGGTCAGCCGCGCCGTGTCATGTTCGCCGTCTTCGCCGCGGTGAGCATCGTCAAGCGCGTGACGGTGGTCGACGAGGACATCGATCCCTGGAATCCCGTGGCGGTCGAATGGGCCCGTACCAACCGCATGCGCCTCGAGCGCGATCTGATGTTGATTCCGAATGCAGGCGCCGACCGATCGGAGCCGATGGAGGCGGGCGGGCTGGTGACGAAAGCGGGCTTCGACGCGACCGCGAAAGCCGGCGACCGGGCGGAGGGCAACGAGCGTGCGCGTCCGCCCGCGGCGGTGACCGAGTCCGTCAAGCAGTGGCTCGAGGACAACGTTCCGCTGGAGCGTCGCCGATGGCTGAAGTAAAAAGGCCGCGCATCATCGTCGGCATCTCGGGCGCCTCCGGCGCCGTGTACGGGATCGAGGCGCTGAAGCTGCTGCGCGAGCTCGGCAGCGTCGAAACGCATCTGGTGATCTCCCCCGCGGGAGCTCGAACGATCGGGGAGGAGACCGGCCTCACGCCGGCGGATGTCGAGTCCCTGGCCGATCACTGTCATGCGTTTCGCGACATCGGATCGCCGCTCGCCAGCGGCTCGTTCGCGGTTCAGGGCATGCTGGTGGCGCCGTGCTCCGCGCGCACGCTGGGCGGTATCGCCGTATCGATGGGCGACAATCTGATCGTCCGCGCCGCCGATGTTTGCCTGAAGGAACGGCGCCGGCTGGTCCTCATGTTCCGAGAAACGCCGTTGCATCTGGGACACATCGAGCTCATGGCCAGCGTCACTCGCTTCGGTGCTATCGTAATGCCGCCCGTACCGGCCTTCTACCTGCGGCCCGAGAGCGTCGAGGAAATCGCGACTCAAACGACGGCACGGGCTTTGGAGCTCCTCGGCGTCACGGTGCCGGCGCTCAAGCGCTGGGGGGGGAGTTGATCATGGCCGATTTCGATCTGGTGGTGACCGGAAATCTAGTGCTTGCGGAGCGCGTGCTCGAGGATGGGTTCGTGGCCGTGACCGGCGGAAAGGTGGCGCTGACGGGGCAGGGCGCGCCGCCCGGCGCGCGCGAGACATTCGACGCGCGCGGCCTCTGGGTCATGCCGGGCGTCATCGACGGACAAGTGCATGCGGGCAGCCAGGCGAATCAGGAGGGCCTCGGACACGCCTCGCGCGCCGCGGCGGCGGGCGGCGTCACCACCATGGTCGACATGCCCTACGACGATCCGGAGCCCGTCTGGCATGGCGAGCTGTTGCGCAACAAAATCAAGGAAGTCGAGCGCGATTGCCACGTCGACGCCGCGCTCTATGCGACGATTTCCGAGGCGCACGGAACCTCGACGATCGCCGGTCTGATCGACGCCGGGGCGTGCGCTTTCAAGTTTTCAACGTTCGAGGCCGCACCCGGGCGCTTTCCGCGAATCGACGAGGATGTGCTTTACGATGCGTTTGCGCGGATCGCTCCCTCCGGTCTCGCCTGCGGCGTGCACAACCAGATGCAGGAGCTGACACGCAAGAACATCGCGCGGCTCATCGCGGCCGAAGATACCGGCTGGGACGCGTTCGGGCGCGCGCATACGCCGCTGATCGAGCAGCTCGCCACCGCGCTGATTTTCGAGCTTGGCGCGCTCACCGGGGCGCGCGCGCACGTGGTGCACGCGTCGTTGTCGCGGGGCTTCGAGCTCTGCGAAAACTACAAGGCAGCGGGCCACAAGACCAGCATCGAGACCTGCGTTCAGTACTTGATGCTGAACGGCGAGGCCGACATGCGGCGCCTCGGCGCGAAACTCAAGCACTACCCGCCGGTACGCCCGCAATCCGAGGTCGAGCTTCTGTGGTCGCACATCGCGGCCGGCCATTGCACGTTCGTGTCGTCGGACCACGTATCCTGGGGGCTGGAGCGCAAATCCAACCCCAATATATTCAAGAACTCGTCGGGCGGCCCCGGACTCGAAACTCTGCTGCCGGCGTTCTGGACCGGCTGCGAAGAGCGCGGCATCTCCCCGACCATGGTCGTGAAAATGCTGTGCGACGGGCCTGCGCGCCATTTTTGGCTGCGCGACCGCAAGGGCTCTCTCGACGTGGGCGCCGATGCGGACATCGTCGTCGCGGAACCCGGCCGATTTCCCTTCGATGCCTCGAGGAGCTTGTCCGCGGTGCAGTGGAGTTCCTTCGACGGCCGCGAGATGCGGATTCGAGTGGGTGCGACCTTCGTGCGGGGCCAATTGGCGTATGACGGCGAGAAAATCGTGAACCGGGCCGGCCGCGGGCGCTTCCTGCGGCCGCACGTCGGCGGCGGCGGCGGCGGCGGCGGCGTCGGCGCAGGCGCGGGCGCGGGCGCGGGCGCGGGCGCCGCCGCGCACGGGCGGGCTTGATGCCGGCACGGATCGATGCGGATCAGCTCTGGGGCGACCTCATGGCGCTCGGCACCCTCACCGAGCCGAATCGGCCCTATACCCGGCGCGCCTTCTCGCCTCTGTTCGACGAGGGGCGAGCCTGGCTCACGCAGCGCATGCGCGATACGGGACTTGCCACCCACGTCGATGCAGCCGGCAACCTCATCGGACGGCGCAGCGGCAAGCATCCGGCACGGCCGGCGATCATCGTCGGTTCCCACAGCGACTCGGTTCCCTCGGGGGGACGTTTCGACGGCATGGCCGGAGTGGTCGCGGGCATCGCCATCGCCCGTGCGCTCGGCGAGCTCGGCATCGAGCTCGAGCATCCGCTGGAAGTCATCGACTTCCTTGCCGAGGAGCCGAACGAGTTTGGACTTTCGTGCATCGGCAGCCGCGGGATCACCGGGGGCCTCACCGCGGAACATCTGAATCTCGAGAATCCGAAGGGCGAAACGCTCGGCGCCGCCGTGGCCCGCGTCGGCGGCGATCCCGCGCAGCTGCCCATGATGCCTCGCCGCGATATCGGCGCGGCCTTCGAGCTGCACATCGAGCAGGGTCCCGTGCTCGAGCGAGAGGGCATCGATATCGGCGTCGTCACGGCGATTGCCGGCGTCACGCGCTTGGAGATCGAATTTCAGGGCAGGGCGGGGCACGCCGGCACCACGCCGATGCAGGGGCGCCGCGATCCGCTGGTCGCCGCGGCGCGCATGGTGAGCTGGGTGCAGGAGACGGCGCTCGAGCTGGCGGCGGCGGAACGCGGCCATTTCGTCGCCACCGTCGGCATCATCGAAGCGCTGCCCGGCGCCAGCAACGTGATCCCGAGGAGCGCGCGGATCGTCATCGACGCGCGCAGCGAGGATCGGCGCTTGATGGAGGAGTTCCGCGAAATGCTGGATGTCCGGAGCCGCTCCGCCGCCGAGGCGGCCAACGTCGAGCGCTCGAGGCTCGCGTGCCTATCCGACAATCGCCCGGCGGCGTGCGACGCGCATTTGCAGGCCGTGCTGCACCAGAGTGCGAATACCTTGGAGTTCAGCTCCAAATTCATGGCCAGCGGCGCCGGCCACGACATGGCTTTCATTTCTCAGGTCGCGCCGGCCGCGATGGTGTTCATTCCCTGCAAGGACGGCCTCAGCCATGCTCCGGAAGAGTGGGCGAGCGCGGGCGCGTTGGCGGCCGGCGCCGAAGTGCTGTTCGAGGCGATCCTCGAGGTCGACCGGACTACAACAAATCCTTGAGCCGGTAGTACAGCATCGCGAGCACCAGCGAGGGCCTGCGCAGCAGAGGTCCGCCGGGGAAGTCGCGATGCGGCAGACGCGCGAATACATCGAAACGTTCCGCGGTTCCCGCCACCGCCTCCGCGGCCAGCTTGCCTGCCAGGACGGTGAGGGACATGCCGTGACCGGAAAAGCCCTGCAGATAGAATACGTTCGGCGACAGGCGCCCGAAGTCGGGCGCCCGGCTCATGGTGATGTCGAGATAGCCCCCCCACGCATATTCGACCTCGATCGCGGAGAGCTCCGGGAAAATGCGCACCATGCGCCGGCGCATGGATTCGGCCAGATGCGGCGGCTGCAGGGCGCTGTAGCTCACCCGGCCGCCGAAGAGCAGCCGGCGGTCGGCGGATAGGCGAAAATAATCCAGGATCCAGTTGATATCGGCCACCGCCGCGGTGCTCGGCAGAAGCGACCGCGCCAGCGCCGCCTCGAGCGGGCGGGTGGCGACGATGTAGGTGCCGACCCCGAGGATCCGCCGGGAGAGCGCCGGCGCGAACGAGCCGAGATAGGCGTTTCCGCAGAGCACGAGATGCCGGCAGCGAACCCTGCCGTGCTCGGTGTGTATGACCACCCGGGCGCCTTCTTCGTAGCGCAGCGCCTGGGTTTGCTCGAAGATCACCGCGCCGGCGGACTCCGCGGCACGCGCCACGCCTTGAGTGAATTTCAACGGATGCAGATGGCCGCTGCGGGTATCCAACAGTCCGCCTAGATAGCGGGCGCTTCTCACATGGGCTTGCAGTTGCTCGCGATCGAGCAAGCTCACCGAATCGTAGCGGTAATCGCCGCGAAGCTCGTCGAACCACGCGGCAAGCTCGTTCAGATGCCGCGGCTTGGTCGCGACGTGCACATGGTTTGGGCGATAATCGCACTCGATGCCGTGGCGCTGGATGAGCGACTGATTGAGATCGAGCGCCTCCACCGACATCTCGAACAGCCGTTTCGCGTCCTCGCGGCCGAGTTGGGACGCGAGCGACTGTTGGCTGGCTGCGAGCCCGAAAATAGTCTGGCCGCCGCTGCGGCCCGAGGCGCCGTATCCGACGAAATTCGCCTCGAGCAGGGCGACCTTGAATCCGCGCTGCGCCAAGTGCAGTGCCGCAGAGCATCCCGCAAGCCCGCCCCCGACGACGGCGATGTCCGTGTCGAGCTCTCCGGCGAGCGCCGCGCGCGGGGGTTGCAGGCTCGGCGGGCTCGAGGCGCTGTAATAGGACGGAGGCGGTGGCTGGCGGAGGCGCACGGGGATGACTCGGTGAGGTAACTGTTTAAGATCTTATAGCTATTGACAGGTTCTGGCGCCTGTGGGCTCAGGAGGCAAATCCGCTTCCAGGCGTATGTATTGCATTGCACAAAACGTCGCTAAGTCCTGGAAATGCCTAAATCTTGGCTTATTTTGCACGCCCCGCCGGGACGGGACGGCCTTGGTATGGTGTAATAAGGCTGCTGATAAAGCCTAGCCGTCTATCTAGGCGTTTAATTTATTAAACATGTCTCGGTTGCCCGTCATCGGAATTCCCGCCGATCGCCGGCTCTGTGGGAAGCACTATTTCCACGTGGTCGGCGAGAAGTACATCGACGCCATCGCCGCCGGCGCGCGCGCGCTGCCGATGCTGGTGCCGTCCCTCACGCCCACGCTGGATTTGTCGCAGTTGGTCGAGGCTTGCGACGGAATTTTGTTCACGGGCAGCCCCTCGAACGTCGAACCTCATCACTACGGAGGCCCGGCCAGCGCGCCGGGAACACTGCATGATCCTAGTCGGGACGCTACGACGCTTCCGCTGATCCCCCAGGCCGTCGCCGCCGGTGTACCGGTGCTCGCGATTTGCCGGGGATTTCAAGAAATGAACGTGGCGTACGGGGGTACGCTGCACCAACGGTTGCACGAGGTTGGATTCTCGGACCACCGGGAGGATGAATCCCAACCCCTCGACGTGCAATACGGGCCCGCTCACGAGGTCCTTCTGGAGCCTGGAGGGTCGCTTCGCGACATCGCCGGACAGGACCGCCTCAAGGTCAACTCGTTGCATTGGCAGGGAGTCGAGACGTTGGGCCGAGGCCTCGAGGTGGAAGCCCGCGCACCGGATGGCGTCATCGAGGCCTTCCGGGTCGCCGACTCGCGGAGTTTCGCGCTCGGCCTGCAATGGCATCCTGAATGGCAGTTCGAGAGGAACCCGTTTTCAAGCGCGTTGTTCGCGGCCTTCGGCGAGGCCGCCCGGCGGCGCGCAGCAGGTAGAAGGTGATTTTATGGCCAGCACGATTCAACAATTTCTAAAGGAACACGGGATCTCGGAGGTCGAGGCCATCATCCCGGACATGGCCGGCGTTGCGCGCGGAAAACTCATGCCCGCCGAGAAATTTGCCGAGGAGGAGGGCATGCGGCTCCCCGAGGCGATATTCCTGCAGACGGTCACCGGCGACTATCCGGAGGATCAAAGCGCGATGAACCCCTCGGACATCGACATCGTGCTGAAGGCCGACCCCAAGACGGTCCGGGTGGTGCCCTGGGCCGCGGAGCCGACCGCGCAGGTGATTCACGATTGCTTCTATGGCGACGGGCGTCCGGTGACCATGTCGCCGCGTTATGTGCTGCGGCGGGTGCTGGAGCTCTACGAGGCGCACGGCTGGGAGCCCGTGGTCGCTCCCGAGCTGGAGTTCTTCCTGGTCGAGCCGAATGTCGACTCCGACTATCCGTTGAAGCCGCCGGTGGGCCGCTCCGGGAGGCCGGAGATCGGCCGCCAGGCGTACAGCATCGCGGCGGTCAACGAGTTCGACCCCCTGTTCGACGACATGTACTCGTTTTGCGAGGCGCAGGACATCGAGATCGATACGCTGATCCACGAGGCGGGCGCGGCGCAGATGGAGATCAACCTGCTGCACGGGTACCCGATGAGCCTCGCCGATCAGGCATTTCTCTTCAAGCGGACCGCGCGAGAGGCGGCGATGCGGCACAAGATGTACGCGACGTTCATGGCGAAGCCCATGGCCAAGGAGCCGGGCAGCGCCATGCATTTGCACCAAAGCGTCATCGACGCGAAAACCCGCCGCAACATATTCAGCAATGCCGACGGCACGCCCTCACCGCTCTTCTTCGGACACATCGCGGGACTTCAGAAGTATTTGCCGGGCGCGATGTCGCTGTTCGCGCCGAATGTGAACAGCTACCGGCGCATCAGCCGCTACTCGTCGGCGCCGATCAACGTGCACTGGGGATACGACAACCGCACCGCGGGCCTGCGCGTGCCGATGTCCGGACCCGAGGCCCGGCGCGTGGAGAACCGGGTCGGCGGCGCGGACGCGAATCCGTACCTCGCGATCGCCGCATCGCTCGCCTGCGGATATCTCGGCATGGTGGAAGGTTTGAAGCCCTCCGAGCCCATTGCCGGAAGCGCGTACGACCTCGCCATTGCCTTGCCGCGCACCCTGGCGGAGGCCTTGAGGCTGCTGCGCGAGTCGAAGGCGCTGGTTGACCTGTTCGGCGACCGCTTCGTGCTCGCCTTTACGGCGGTCAAGGAGGCCGAGTACGAGACCTTCGCGCAGGTGATCAGCTCCTGGGAGCGCGAACATCTGTTGCTGAACGTCTAAGAGAATCGGGGGTTCTGCTCTGTCCCCCGGCCGCAGGCTGAGATATAACTAGCGCCTCGCAACGACTTGAGGGGACGCGGTTAATGAGGAGAGCGGCGGTGTCTAGGCGTGGGGCTGCAATACTGGCGCTCGGATTCCTTTCGTTATTGGCGGCATGCGGGGGCTCCAACGCGCCGGGAAAGGGCGGCGCCGCGCAGGGGGCGTCCGATCGAGCGGCTTCCGGCGCCGCGGGTTCCGGCCAGGTGCTGAACCTCTACATCTGGTCCGACTACCTCGCGTCCAACACGCTCTCCGACTTCGAGCAGCAGACCGGCATCAAGGTCAACGCGTCCTATTTCGACACCAACGAGACCCTCGAGACCAAGCTCCTCGCCGGCTCGAGCGGCTACGACGTGGTGGTGCCCACCGCCTCGTACTTCGAGCGGCAGATCAAGGCCGGCGTCTATCTGACGCTCGACAAATCGAAGCTCCCCAATCTCAAGAACATGGACCCCGATCTGATGGCGCGCGTGGCCCAGCACGATCCCGGCAACGCGCACGGCGTCATCTACATGTGGGGCACCAACGGCGTCGGCTACAACGAGAAAATGGTGAAGGAATTGCTGCCCGATGCGCCGCTCGACAGCTGGCGCCTGGTGTTCGATCCCGCGGTGGCCTCGAAGATCGCGAAATGCGGGATCAGCGTGCTCGATTCGCCCGCCGAGATGGTGCGCGTGGTGCTCAGCTATCTCGGACGCGATCCGAATTCGCAGAAGGCCGAGGATTTGGCCGCCGCCGAGGAGACGCTCCTGAAGATCCGGCCCTACATCCGCAACATCAATTCTTCGGAATACATCGAAGCCCTGGCAAACGGCGATCTCTGCGTCGCCGTCGGCTATAACGGCGACATCCTGCAGGCGCGCGATCGCGCCCGGGACGCGAACAAGGGCGTCGACGTCAAATACATCGTGCCGAAGGAGGGGTCCATCCTCTGGTTCGACATGCTGGCCATCCCCAAGGACGCGCCGCATCCCGATGCCGCCTACGCCTACATCAATTACATCATGGAGCCGAAGGTCACGGCCGACATCACCAACTTCAAGCGCTTCGCGAACGCCAACGCCGCCTCCACCCCCTATGTGCTCGAGTCCGTAAAGGACGATCCGGCCATCTACCCGCCGCCGGAGCTGCGCCAAAAGCTCGCCGTGCAGCTCGCGGATTCGCCGGAACAAACACGAGCCATCACGCGTCTCTGGCAGAAGTTCAAGACAGGGCAATAACCGATGGCCAATTCCGGCGCAGCAGTCAAGACCGCTCCCTGGCGCGATCCCGCGGCGCGTCCCTACGTGGAGATCGAGCGTGTGACGAAGTCCTTCGGCGACTTCAAGGCCGTCGACGACGTGAGCCTGAAGATCTACCAGGGCGAGATATTCTGCCTGCTCGGCGCATCGGGCTGCGGCAAGACGACGCTCCTGCGCATGCTCGGCGGCTTCGAGACGCCGACCTCGGGACGCATTTTGATCGACGGCGAGGACATGACCGGCGTTCCGCCGTACGAGCGGCCGGTGAACATGATGTTCCAGTCGTATGCGCTGTTCCCGCACATGAACGTCGAACAAAACGTCGCCTTCGGCCTGAAGCAGGACGGCGTCCCCAAGGCGGAGATCGCGGAGCGCGTCGCGACCATGCTCGAGCTCGTCAAGCTCGGCGGGTTCGGCAAGCGCAAGCCGCACCAGCTGTCCGGCGGACAGAAGCAGCGGGTCGCGCTGGCGCGCTCGCTGGTGAAGCGTCCGAAGCTGCTCCTGCTCGATGAACCATTGGGGGCCCTGGATAAGAAGCTGCGCGAACACACGCAGTTCGAGCTGATCGGCCTGCAGGACAAGCTCGGGGTGACGTTTCTGGTGGTCACTCACGACCAGGAGGAGGCGATGACGCTCGCGAGCCGCATCGGCGTGATGGATCACGGCGAGATCGTTCAAGCCGGCACGCCCTCCGAGATCTACGAGTTTCCGTCATCGAAATTCGTCGCGGATTTCGTCGGTTCGGTGAACATTTTCGAAGGCAAGCTCCTCGAGGACGAGCCCGAGTACGTGCGCATCGTGTCGGAGGAATTGGGCGGCACCATCTACGTGAGCCACGGCATCAGCGCGGCGCCCGAGGCGGTGGTGTGGGCCGCGGTGCGGCCGGAGAAGATCTTCATGTCGACCTCGCCGCCCCAGAGCGACGGCGGCGGCAGCGCGCACGGCACCGACAACGTGGTTCGAGGCGCGGTCCAGGACATCGCCTACCTCGGCGACCTGTCGATTTATCTGGTGAAGCTGCCCACCGGCAAGGTGGTTCGGGTGACGCAGCCGAACACCTCGCGCCACGCCGAGGCGATCACGTGGGATCAGCAGGTGTATCTGTCGTGGGACGCCTCGAGCCCCGTGATCGTCACCCGATGATTCGATGAGACGCCGTAATCCATTCAGCCGAATCGGCATCTCCGGCCGCGGCCTGGTGGTGACGCTGCCCTATTTGTGGCTCTTGCTGTTTTTCGTCGTCCCCTTCGTCATCGTGCTGAAGATCTCGTTTTCCGACATCGATCTCGCGATTCCTCCCTACAAGCCGCTGATCGAATGGGTCGGAAAAAACGCGTTGGCCATCCGGGTCAACTTCAACAACTACGCGTTTCTATTCACCGATTCGCTGTACATCAGCGCCTTCCTGAACTCGATCAAGGTCGCGTTCATTTCCACGCTCTTGTGCTTGGCTATCGGCTATCCGATCGCCTATGGCATCGCGCGCTCCACTCCGACCACCCGCAACATCCTGCTGCTGCTCGTGGTGCTGCCGTTCTGGACCTCGCTCCTGCTGCGCGTGTACGCCTGGATCGGGCTGCTCAAGGCCAACGGCGTCATCAACAACGTGCTCATCTGGCTCGGCGTGATTCACGAGCCCATCACCATGCTGTACACGCCGTTCGCCATGTACGTGGGCATCGTGTACTCCTATCTGCCGTTCCTGATCCTGCCGCTGTATGCGAATCTCGAGAAAATGGACTGGCAGCTGCTCGAGGCGGCGGAGGATCTGGGGTGCCGCCCGTGGCAGGCGTTCTACAAGATCACGCTGCCGCTCTCGAGGAACGGCATCCTGGCGGGCTCCATGCTCGTGTTCATTCCGGCCGTGGGCGAGTTCGTGATTCCGGCGCTGCTCGGCGGACCGAACGCGTTGATGATCGGCCGCGTGCTCTGGGATGAGTTCTTCTCGAACCGTGCCTGGCCGGTGGCGAGCGCCGTGGCCATCTTGCTGCTCATCCTCCTGGTGCCCTTCATGATGTGGTACCAGAGCGTTCAGGCCCGCGAGTCGGCGGGCACCCGATGAACTACCGGCGCTCGTTTTTCATCCTCACCTGCCTGGCGTTCGGATTCGCGTTTCTGTACGTCCCGATCCTCTCGATGGTGGTGTTTTCCTTCAACGCATCGAAATTGGTCACGGTGTGGGATTCGGCGAACTCGCCGACGCTCAAATGGTATTACTCGCTGCTGCATAACGACGAGATCCTGGATGCCGCGTGGATCTCGCTCAAAGTGGCGGTCATGAATGCATCGGGGTCGGTGATTCTCGGAACGCTGGCGGGATTCGGCCTGGCGCGCTTCTCGCAGTTTCGCGGGCGATTCACGCTCAACGCCATGACCACCGCGCCGCTGGTGATGCCGGAGGTGATCACCGGCTTGTCGCTGCTCCTGCTGTTCGTCGCCTTGGAGCAGACGATCGGGTGGCCGGCGGGCCGGGGCATCACCACCATGACCATCGGGCACATGACCTTTTCCATGGCGTATGTCACTGTCGTCGTGCAGTCGCGCATGGCGACCTTCGATACGGCGCTCGAGGAGGCCGCCATGGATCTGGGCGCCCGGCCGGTGAAGGTTTTCTTCTTGATCACGCTGCCCATCATTTTCCCGGCCATTCTGTCGGGCTGGCTGCTGGCGTTCACGCTGTCCTGGGATGATCTGGTGATCTCCAGCTTCACCTCCGGGCCCGGCTCGAGCACGCTGCCCATGGTGGTGTTCTCGAAGGTTCGCTTGGGCGTGAGTCCCGAGATCAACGTGCTCGCGACCATCACCATCACGGTCGTCACGCTGATGATCGTCGGCGTGAGTTTCTGGATGTCGCGCGCCGCGAGAATCGAGAAGGCGGGCGCGTAGCGGGTTGCGTCGCCGCCTCCGGGCGGCCGTTCACTGCCGCGCGCCGATTATCGAGGCGAAGGCCGCGCCGATCTGGGATCATGTTCACGGCGGGGCGGCAAACTTTTTCAGGGCACGCCAGTCTGAAGGCTGTGGTGCGCGCGCAAATGTGGGAGATCCGGATGAGTTCACGTTTCTTTGCAATTGGAGCCCTGGCAAGCCTGGCGGCCATTACGGCATCGTCGGCTGTCGCTCCGTCGCGACTGATCAACTTGCACCGGGCGGCGGCCCCGGGCAGTGCCCACCTCTATGCGGTGGGTACCCGCAGCGCCGCGCAGCGTCAGAACGGGACCACCGCCAAGATGGATGCCGTGCTCGCGGACCTCTCGCGGCACGCGTCATTGGCGCGGCCCACGCATTTACTCACCGATCTGCACTCGCTGAGCCCTGCCGCCCGATTCACGCAGCTGTCGGCGGGCGGACCGGCGTACGTCGCGATCGATGCCACCACGCACGGCGATCCGCAAGCATTGGAAGCGGCGTTGGCGGCGCTGGGTCTGCAGAAGCCGGCGGTCTATTCGAACGATGTCGGCGGCTTGCTGCCGGTCAGTCAGCTCGCGGCCGCGGCCGCGAGCGGCGAGGTTGCCGGCATCCGTGCCAGCATGTCGCGAACCCGAGCAGGCGTGCTGGCCACGCAGGGCGACTTCGCGCAGCTCAGCTCCGTCGTACGCACGAACTATCCGACGCTGCTGGGCACCGGCGTGACCGTGGGTGTGCTCTCGGACAGCTTCAATTGCTATGCGGTGTACGCAGTACCGGCGAACGGGGTCCCGGTCTCGGGCAATGAGGGCTACGCCTACAATGGATTCACCGCCGATTACGCCACCGACGTATCGACCGGCGCTTTGCCGGCCGGCGTCGATGTGCTCGCGGAGGCGTCGTGCCTGAGCTATTACGCGCCGGCGACGGCGCCGCAGGACTCGCAATATCCGCCGTTCTCGGACGAAGGCCGGGCGATGCTGCAGATCGTGCACGCCGTGGCGCCGGGTGCGGGCCTCGCGTTCTATACCGCGGACAACAGCGAAGCGGATTTCGCCACCGGAATAGCCGCGCTGGCCACCGCCGGCGCGAAAGTCATCGCCGACGACGTGGGCTACTACGATGAGCCGTTCTTCCAGGACGGACTGGTCGCGCAGGCGGTGGATGCCGTCGAAGCGCAAGGGGTGGCGTATTTCTCCGCGGCCGGCAACGACAGTGATCTGTCCTACCAGAACACGGCGCCGAGCTTTGCCTCGACATCGAGCAGCGGAGCGAATGCGGGCGAGCATCTGCTCAATTTCGACCGGACAGGCGCGACCAATACGACCTCGTTGCCGGTAGCGATTCCGCCGATTCCGCCGGGCGATTTCATCGCCGTGGTGGTGGAGTGGGACCAGCCGTACGTGACCGGCGCTCCCTCGAGCGGCGGCGCGACCAGCAGCATCGACCTGTGCGTCTCGGGTGCAACCGGCAGCGTCTCGGTCACGGATTACGACGGTAATGCGGTGAGCTGCACGGGGCCGAACGCCGTGGGATCGGATCCCTACCAGATCCTGATCATCGGCAACCCGGCGACTGCCTCCGGCAATACCCCGGCGCAGAATTTGAGCATCGTGGTGGGCCTTGCGACCAACGCGAGCGGCACGATCGTCCCGGGCCGGATCATCGTCTCCGTCGAGGATGACGGTCTCGGCAGCACCATCAGTGCGTTTGCCACCAACAGCGCCACCATCCAGGGGCATCCCGGCGCGGCCGGCGCCGCGGCGGTCGGAGCCGCCTTCTACTTCCAGACTCCCGAGTGCGGAACGACGCCGGCGGTGCTCGAGCCCTATTCCTCGCTGGGCGGTGCGCCCATCCTGTTCAGCACGACCGGGACGCGCCTCGCGGCAGCGGTCATCCGGCAAAAACCGGACTTCGTCGGACCCGACGGCGTCAACGACACGTTCCTGGGATTCCAGCTCACGCCCCAGGCCCTTCCGCCCACGGGCGTGCCCGTTTCCTCCAGCGGATTGCTGACCACGTCGATCAGTCAGTGCCAGAACGATGCCGCATATCCGAATTTCTTCGGCACCTCGGCTGCCACGCCGCACGCGGCCGGCATCGCGGCGCTCATGCTTCAGGCGAACACTGCGGCGACTCCGACGGAGATCTATGCCTCGCTGCGTTCGAGCGCATTGCCGATGAGCACGTCGACCCCGAACTTCAGTTCCGGCTACGGGTTCATCCAGGCCGATACGGCGCTCGTGATCCCGACCCTGTCGCTGTCCGTGCCGTCGGTCGAGCTGGGTTCGACCGCCACGCTCACGTGGACCTCGATCGATTCCACGGGCTGCACCGCGTCGGCAAGCGGCAGCGGAATTTCAGCCAACTGGACCGGGGCGCAGGCAACCAGCGGCAGCTTGGTTCTGACGCCGACCGCGGCCGGGACGCAAACCTACACTTTGACGTGCACGAATGCGTTCGGTACGTCCGCGGCCGGAACGGCCACCCTGCCGGTCTACACGGGCACGCCTCCGGCGGTGCCCACGTTGACCCTGGGCTCGCCCTCCGTCGCCGTTGGCAGCTCGACGACGCTGGCGTGGTCTTCAGTGAGCGCGACGAGCTGCACGGCCTCCGGCGCGTGGAGTGGGACGCTGGCCACGAGCGGCAGCGAGACGATCACTCCGTCGGCCGTGGGACCTCAAACCTACTCGCTCACCTGCAGTAATGCCGGCGGCCCGTCCACTGCCGTCAGCGTCATCCTGACCGCGACGCCGGAGGTGCTCACACCCACCGCGCCCACGCTGACGCTGAGTTCGTCTTCCGTTCCTGCCCTCACAACGGTCACGATCAGCTGGAGCTCGACCTACGCGACCTCGTGCACGGCCGGCGGCAGCGCGAACGCGGCTAGCTCGGGTTGGTCGGGGGTTCTGGGGTCGTCGGGCCAGACCACCGTGACTCCGATTACGACGGGTACGTTCACGTACACGCTGTACTGCACGAATTCGGCCGGCACCTCGGGGCCGACCACCACCGACAATTTGACCGTCACCGCAGCGACCGACACCGGCGGAGGCGGCGCCCTCGACGAGTTCACGTTGCTCGGGTTGGCTGTCTTGGGGGCGTGGCGGGCGCTGGCAAGGAGAAAATCGGCCACGCACGTGGCGTAGGTAGCAGCCTCGCTCGCCGGCGACGGCGAGCGAGGCTGCTCAGACGAGTACTCGCTCGATGCCGCCGGTGTTCGCGCGGCGCACGTAGGCCGGCAGCCAATCCGCGCCGAGCAGGTTCTTCGCGATCTCGACCACGATGTACTCGGCGTCGAGATCCGCATCGTCGTTGAAGCGCTTGAGCCCCTGAAGACAGGAGGGACACGAGGTGAGCACCTTGACCTCGCCGCGATGGCCCCCCGCACGGATCTCTTCCGCGCCCGCGCGCACTTCCTGTTCCTTGCGGAAGCGGACCTGAGTCGACACGTCGGGCCGGCTGATCGCCAGAGTGCCCGATTCACCGCAGCACCGGTCGTTCTTCCCGATACGTCCGTTCTGCGCCGCGTTCATGAGCGTGTTCACCACCGTCAGCGGATCATGCCTCTTCATCGGAGAATGACAGGGGTCGTGATACATGTAGCGAACGCCGGTGACGTTCGAGAGCTGCACGCCCTTCTCCATCAAGTATTCGTGAATATCGAGGATTCTGCAGCCCGGAAAGATCTGGTCGAATTGATAGCCCTGCAATTGATCGAAGCACGTTCCGCAGCTCACGATGACCGTCTTGATGTCGAGGTAGTTCAGGGTATTCGCCACGCGATGAAACAGGACGCGGTTGTCGGTGATGATCTTCTCTGCCTTGTCGAACTCGCCGGCGCCGCGCTGCGGGTAGCCGCAGCAGAGATAACCGGGCGGCAGCACGGTCTGCACGCCGACGTGCCAGAGCATGGCCTGAGTGGCGAGTCCCACCTGTGAAAAGAGGCGTTCCGACCCGCAGCCGGGAAAATAGAACACCGCCTCGGTGTCGCTCGTGGTGCGCCCGGGGTCGCGGATGATGGGGACGTAGTTCTTGTCCTCGATGTCGAGCAGCGCCCGCGCCGTCCTCTTTGGCAGGCCGCCCGGCATCGGCTTGTTGACGAAGTGAATCACTTGCTCCCGAATCTGCGGCTTGCCGGTGGTCGCCGGCGGTCGCTTGGTTTGCGCGCTCGCCAGCGTCGCGAGAGCCCGGTTCGCCAGCCGCTGAGCCTGGTAGCCCCAGTCGATCATGATTTTTCGCGCGAGCTTGATGGTCTTGGGATTCGAGGCGTTCAAGAAGAACATGGACGCGGCCGTGCCCGGGTTGAACCGCTTCTTGCCCATGCGCCGCAGCCAGTCGCGCAGCATCATCGACACATCGCCGAAATCGATGCCCACCGGGCAGGGGCTCAGGCATTGATGGCATACGGTGCAATGATCGGCGACATCCGCGAGCTCGTTCCAGTGCTCGATCGAGATGCCGCGCCGCGTCTGCTCTTCGTAGAGGAACGCCTCGATCAACAGCGACGTCGCCAGAATCTTGTCGCGGGGAGAATACAGCAGGTTCGCGCGCGGCACGTGAGTCGAGCACACCGGCTTGCACTTCCCGCAGCGCAGGCAGTCCTTGATGGCGTCCGAGATCGAGTTGATGTCGGATTGCTGCATGATCAAGGATTCATGACCCATGAGTCCGAAACTCGGCGTGTAGGCGCGGCGCAGGTCGCTGCCCTTCATCAGCTTGTGCTTGTTGAAGCGCCCTTCGGGGTCTATGCGCTGCTTGTAGCTGCGAAAATCGGCGAGCTCCGGGTCGGTCAAATGCTCGAGCTTCGTGATTCCGATGCCATGCTCCCCCGAGATCACGCCGTTCAAGTCGCGCGCGATTCCCATGATGCGCGCCACCGTCCGATTGGCGGTCTGCAGCATGGCGTAGTTGTCGGAGTTTACGGGGATGTTGGTATGGACGTTGCCGTCGCCGGCGTGCATGTGCAGGGCGACGAACACGCGTCCCTGGAGAATTTGCCGGTGCAGCGCCTCGCACTCGGCCACGATCGGTGCGCGGGATTCGCCCACGAAGATATGTTCGAGCTCGGCGCGGAGCTCCGCCTTCCAGCTCACGCGGATGCTTCGGTCCTGGAGCCGCTGGAATACCGAGTCCGAGAAATCCTCGGCGGCCGCTCGATCCTCCGGCGCGCGGACACCGAGCGCCTCGAGCGCCGCCCGGGCGGCGCTCATCGGGATATCCATGGAGTCGAGCAGGTATTCCCACCGCGCACGAACTCGCCTGAGAAGGCCGAGCGCCTCGTTGCGCCGCTCCGCGAGACCGTTCGTTGCCGCATCGAATCCGCCGCCGCCGGAGAGATGCCGCTCGAGCGCGCCGACCAGCTCGAGCTTGTTGGCGATGGACAGCTCGATATTGATGCGCTCGATCGCGTCGGTGTACTCGCCCAGGCGCTCCAGCGGAATGACGACGTCCTCGTTGATCTTGAAGGCGTTGGTATGCTTGGCGATGGCGGCGGTCTTCGCCCGATCGAGCCAGAATTGCTGCCGGGCCGCCGCGCCGGCCGCGATGAAGCCTTCTCCCGAGCGCGCATTGGCGAGGCGGACGATATCCGATGCGGCGCCCGCGACGGCGGCATCGCTCTCGCCGACGATATCGGCCAGGAGGATCAATTTCGGCAGCGCGTCGCGCTTCGATTTCGTGCTGTATCCGACCGCCTTGAGATAGCGTTCGTCCATGTGCTCGAGCCCCGCGAGGATCGCTCCGGCGGTTTTGCCGCGGGTATCGAGATAGCGCTTGATCTCCACGATGGAGGGAATGGCATCGCGCGCCTGACCGAAGAACTCCAGGCAAACGGTGCGGACGTGTTTGGGCATGTGGTGCAGCACCCAGCGCGCGGCCGTGATCAGACCGTCGCAGCCTTCCTTCTGAACGCCGGGAAGTCCTCCCAAGAATTTGTCCGTCACGTCCTTGCCGAGGCCGGCTTTGCGGAATCTCGCACCTTCGATGGCGAGCCGCTCGGTGCGCAGAATCGCGGCGGCATCGGGGGGCGAGCGGCCGTCCTTCCAAACGAGGTCGAAGCTCGCGACCGGCGTTTCGTGAATCTTGCCGAGGTTGTGATGCAGGCGGGTTACCTCGAGCCAGTCGCCTTGCGGATCGACCATGCGCCACCAGGCGAGATTGTCGACCGCCGTGCCCCACAACACGGCCTTCTTGCCGCCGGCATTCATCGCGATGTTTCCTCCTATGCAGGAGGCATCGGCCGAGGTAGGGTCGACCGCGAAGACCAGTGCGTTGCGGTCCGCCGCTTCGCTCACGCGACGGGTGACAACGCCCGCCCCGGCGAGAATCGTCGGACACGAAAGATCCGTCCCGGGCAGCACCATTTGTTCGATGGCGCCGAGCCCGTCGAGCTTCTCCGTGTTGATCACCGCGGACCACGGCGTGAGCGGCACCGAGCCGCCGGTGTAGCCCGTGCCGCCGCCGCGGGGGATCACGGTCAGACCGAGCTCGATGCAATCGCGCACCAGCCACGGAATCTCCGCCTCCGTGTCGGGCGTCAGCACCACGAACGGCAGATCGACCCGCCAGTCGGTGGCGTCCGTGACATGCGATACGCGCGCGTAGGCATCGAAGTGAATGTTGTCCGTGCGGGTATGCCGCGCCAGCGAGCGGCGCGTCCGCTTGCGTAGCACGGAAATTTCCGGGAAGCGCCGTTCGAAGCGCCGAACGGCGTCGCGGGCGGCCGACAGGAGCTCGAGTACCTTGTCGCCGCGGCGGCCATCCGCAGGATCGGTGCGCTTCTCGACTTCCCGCAGGCGATGGTGCAATGCCTCGATCAGCTGGCCGCGGCGTTTGGGGTTCTGAATCAGATCGTCCTCGAGGAACGGGTTTCGCTCCACGACCCAGATATCTCCCAGCACCTCGTACAGCATGCGCGCCGAGCGCCCGGTGCGGCGCTCGGCGCGCAGCTCATCGAGCAGAGACCACGCCTTCTCGCCGAGCAAACGGATGACGATTTCGCGGTCCGATAGCGAGGTGTAGTTGTACGGAATCTCCCGCAATCGCGTAACGGGAAGCTCGGCGTCGGATCGCGGCGCGGCGCGGGAGACTGCGGTGGGAGCAGCGCTCATGGACCAGGGATCTTAACCGCTTTCAATGTGCCGTCGCCTCGACTATCGTTGCCCGATGAAAAACAACACGTTCGTCAACCATCCGCCGCCGGCCGAGCTGCCGCCGGACAATCGGCCGCTGGTGGCGCCGATATATCAGTCGGTGAAGTTCACGTTCGACGACACCGAGGAAACCCTGCGCTATCTCAAAGGAGACCGTCCCGGGTTTTATTATTCGCGCACTTCGAATCCGACGCTTCGGCAGCTCGAGCTGACCCTTGCGCGGTTGCAGGGCAGGGAGGACTGTCTCCTGGTCGGATCCGGGGTCGCGACCATTGCCGCCGCGACCTTGGCGCTCTGCAAGCAAGGCGACCATATCCTTGCTTTCATCGAATCCTACGGACCCACCCGCTATCTCGTGCAGCATCTGCTCGCCCGCTACGGTGTGACCCACGATCTGTTGTCGATCGAGGATCACGCAGGCATCGAGCGTGTCCTCAACGAGACCAAAACACGGTTGGTCTTGTTCGAAAGCCCGACGAACCCGGTGACCAAGATCGCGGACATCGAGCACCTGACGAGCCATGCGCGGCGCAGCGGTTGTCTCACCGTGATGGACAATACGTTTGCGGGCTTTCACAACCACGGAAGCTTCGACATCGACATCTTTCTGCACAGCCTCACCAAGTACGCCTCCGGACACGGCGACGTGATGGGCGGGGCGATCATCGCCGGCCGGGAATTGATCAGGACCATGCGCAAGGACATCGTGTCGCTCGGCCCGACACTCGATCCGCATGCCGCGTTTCTGATCCAGCGCGGGATGCGCACCTATTTTCTGCGCTACGAGCGGCAGTGCGCCAATGCGCTCGCGGTGAGCCGGTTCCTTGCGGGCCATCCGCGAGTGAAGCGCGTGTTCTATCCCGGGCTCGAATCCCATCCGCAGCATGCGCTGGCCACCCGTCAAATGAAGGACTTCGGCACGGTGGTGAGCTTCGATCTCGACGGCGGCGCCAAGGAAGGCGGTCGCTTTGCGCAATCGCTCGAGTTTTTCTCGATCGCCGCGAGCCTGGGCTCGACCGAGTCGCTGGTGGTGCCGCCGCAGCTGCTGGGAGGCCAGGAGTACTCCCCGGAGCAACGGGCCTCGTCGCTCATCGGCCGAGGAACCGTGCGTCTCTCGATCGGCATCGAAGATGCCGAGGATCTGATCGCGGATTTATCGCAGGCCCTCGACCGGGCTTTCGCAGTCGTTTGACATAATGCAAGGCATCGGGTCTTGCCCAGGCGCCGAGGAATCCCTCGGGCATCGGGAATTCCCTCAAGCATCCGGTTTCCCGGCCGATGGTTGGTGCTGGACTGTCGTGCATGAGGTATGTCAGTGAGTGTCGAGCCGGCCGCCGCGTGCTATTCGCTGCATAGTCAGGCGGCGCGAGCCCATTTATCGGACTCGCTGGCCTCGCCGCAGTCGATTGCGCCGTTGCCGCGCGTTTGCGCGCAGCTCGCCGAGCTCACCGCCAAGCAAGTCACCGATTCCGCGCAGCTCGCCAAGCTGATTCAATCCGATCCGGCGCTGGCCGGCGAGATCATGCGAGTCGCGAATTCGCCGGCGCTGCGCCCGCGCGCGCCCGTCGTGTCGTTGCAGCAGGCGGTCTCCTGGCTCGGCGTCGCCGAGGTGCGCAATATTGCAACCGCCGTGATGTTGCGCGGCGAGGTTTTCAGCGCGCCCGGTCATGAGCCCGAGTCCGAGGATCTTTGGCGTGAAGCATGGCTCGCCGGGTTGTGGTCCAAAGAAATCGCCCGCAAGCGGCGCAAGCACGTGGAAAGCGCCTTTCTCGCCGCGCTGATGCATCGGACCGGCGCCGCGCTCGCGCTCAAGCTGCTCTCCCGTTTCGAGGCGGCTCAGAGCACGGCCATGGATGCGCGGAGCTTCGCCGGCCTCGTGGCCGAGTTCGAGCCCGCCTTCGGGCGGGTGTTGATGGATAGCTGGAGGCTGCCGGAGGATGTGCAAAGCGGCGCGAGCGGCTGGCGGAATTACCGCGACTCGCCGCATAGCGATCTTGCCGGGACCGTGAACGCTGCACATCTGTTCGCGACCCATACGCTGCATCCGCAATTGCTCGATGAGGATCTGGTGATGCAAAACCCGGTTTTCGAGCACCTCGGAGTTTTTCCCGACGATCGCCGGGAGCTCTTGGCGAAGCGGGACCACGTGCGCAGCCTCGCGGGCCTGTAAGCCATGGCGTCCGAGAAATTCGATCTGATCTGCCTCGGATCCGGGCCGGCCGGCCAGAAGGCCGCCATTCAGGCATCCAAGGCCGGGTTTCGCGCCGCGGTGATCGAGCGCGAGCCCCAGGTCGGGGGGTCTTGCTTGTTGTCGGGAACCATTCCGAGCAAGGCGCTTCGCGAGCAGGCGGTTCGCTACCGGCGAATGCGCGGAAGCGCCTCTTCCCTGGCGGTCGAGCTGTCGGGCGATGCCCCGCTGTCCGCCCTGCTCGAGGGCGTCGAGTCGGTGATCGCGGCCCAGGATCGATATCTTCAGGCGCAGCTCGCGCGCAATCAGGTGGCGCTGATCCGCGGCCGCGGCATGCTCAAGGATGCCAATCGCGTCGAAGTCGAGCGCCTGGACGGAACCCGCTCCGTGCTGCACGCGCATCGCATTCTGCTCGCCACCGGGTCCCGACCGCGGCACGTACCGGCGATCCAAGTCGACCACGAGCACATCCTCGACAGCGATTCCATCCTCAGTCTGCCGTATCTGCCGCGAACCTTGATCGTTTTGGGAAGCGGCGTCATCGCCTGCGAATACGCCTCGATCTTCGCGGCGCTGGGCAGCGCCGTGACTTTGGTGGACAAGGCGCCGGAGCCGCTGGGATTTCTCGACGCGCCTCTGCGGGCGGGCTTTCTCGCAGCGTTCCGCTCGATGGGCGGCACGTACTGTGCCGGAGCGGAGGTGCAGAGCGCGCGCTTTGACGGCTTCTCGCAGGTCGAGGTGTCGCTCGCCGGCGGGGGCACGCTGACCGCGGACATCGTCTTCGCGGCATTCGGCCGGATCGCCAATCTCGACGGCATCGGCCTGGATCGCCTCGAGCTCGCCGTGAGCTCGCGCGGTCATGTCGAGGTGAACGAGCGCTTCGAAACCAACATCCCGGGCATCTACGCCGCCGGCGACGCGATCGGGCCGCCGGCGCTCGCGTGCGCGGCGGCAGATCAGGGCCGGCGCGCGGCGCTCGCCGCGTTCGGCCTTCAGCCGCCCGGCGTCACCAGCTTGGTGCCCACCGGGGTGTACACCATTCCCGAGATCGCCTGCGTCGGCCTATCGCGCGCGCAGGCATCCGCGAAAAAGATCGACGTGGTGATAGGCCGTGCGGATTTCGGCGAAGTGGCGCGGGCGCACATCGCGGGGGAGGCGGCGGGCTTCCTCGACCTGTTGTGCGATCGCGGCACCGGGCGGGTGCTCGGGGTTCAAGTGCTCGGGGAGGGCGCCACCGACCTCGTGCATCTGGGCCAATCGGCGATCACGACCGGCGAGACGGCGGAGTTCTTCGTCGAGCAGATTTTCAATTTTCCGACCATGACCGAGGCGTACCGGGTCGCCGCGTTCGACGTGATGAAACAGCGGGCAGCGATCGCCACCGCGCCGCCGGCGCTGGTGCGCGCGGCGGGCTGACGGGCGCGGCGGGCTGACGGGCCTACAAGTTGCGGATCAGATTGTCCGCGAATTCGCTGCACTTGACCTCGGTCGCTCCCTTCATGAGCCGCGCGAAATCGTAGGTCACCGTTTTTTGAGCGATGGTCCTGTCCATGGCGCCGATGATGGCGTCGGCCGCCTCCGACCACCCGAGGTAGCGCAGCATCATCTCGCCGGACAGAATCACCGAGCCGGGATTCACCTTGTCGAGGTTCGCGTACTTCGGAGCCGTGCCGTGAGTGGCCTCGAACACGGCGTGTCCCGTCAGGTAGTTGATGTTCCCGCCCGGAGCGATGCCGATGCCGCCGACCTGGGCCGCGAGCGCGTCCGAAAGATAGTCGCCGTTCAAGTTCATGGTGGCGACCACGTCGAATTCGTCGGGACGGGTGAGGACTTGCTGCAAGGTGATATCGGCGATCGCGTCCTTGATGATGACCTTTCCCGCCTGCTTGGCGGCTTCCATTTGCGCATTGGCCTCCTGCTCGCCGCGCGCTCCCTTGATCCGCTCCCATTGTTCCCAGGTGAATACCTGATCGGCGAATTCACGCTCCGCCAGCTGGTACGACCAGTTGCGAAAGGCGCCTTCCGTGAATTTCATGATGTTGCCCTTGTGCACGATCGTCACGCTCTTGCGCTTGTTGACGACGGCGTACTCCACGGCTGCACGGAACAACCGCTCGGTTCCTTCCTTGGAGGCCGGCTTCAGGCCGATACCGGAGCTCCCGGGAAAGCGGATCTTCGCAAATTGCTTCGGAAAGTTTTGCTTGAACAGCTCGAGGAATTTCGCGGCGTCGGCCGATCCCGCCTCGAACTCGATGCCCGCATAGATGTCCTCGGTGTTCTCGCGAAAGATCACCATGTCGACCTTCTCCGGCGCCACCACCGGCGAGGGCACGCCCTTGAACCAGCGGACCGGGCGCAGGCAGACGTACAAATCCAATAGCTGGCGCAGCGCCACGTTGAGCGAGCGGATGCCCCCGCCGACCGGCGTGGTGAGCGGTCCCTTGATCGAGACCAGGTATTCGCGGCACGCGGCGACCGTCTCGTCGGGAAGCCAGGTGTTGTAGGTTTTGTTCGCCTTCTCGCCGGCGAACACTTCCATCCAATGGATCTTGCGTTTGGACCCATAGGCCTTGTGCACGGCCGCGTCGAATACCCGCACGCTCGCCCGCCAGATGTCCGGGCCGGTGCCGTCGCCCTCGATGAAGGGGACGATGGGCTGATCGGGCACGCGCAGCTTACCGTTCGCAACGGTGATTTTTTCGCCCCCCGCGGGGACTTGGACGGAAAACGGCCTGACCTCGGACATTCCTGCTCTCCTTTTGCCGCGGCAATGCTAGCATGTGCGGTTGGAGAACCGCATTGCGTACGCTAGCATCCACACCCACCCGCGACGGCTTCCGCATGCCGGCCGAGTTCGAGCGGCATGCCGGATGTTGGATGCTGTGGCCCGAGCGGACCGATAATTGGCGGGCCGGAGCGAAGCCGGCCCAGGCCGTGTTCGCCGCCGTGGCCGAGGCCATCGCGGCGAGCGAGCCGGTCACCGTCGGCGTGTCGGCCGGACAATTTCAGAATGCGCGGGCGCGGCTGTCGCGGAAGGTGCGCCTGGTCGAGCTCACGGCCAACGACGCGTGGATCCGCGATTGCGGACCGACGTTCCTCGTCGACGCCCGGGGCAGACGGCGCGGCGTCGACTGGACCTTCAATGCCTGGGGCGGACTCGCCGGGGGGCTGTACTTTCCCTGGGACCGCGATGACGAAGTCGCGCAGAAAGTGCTCGAGATCGAAGCGGCCGATCGGTACCGCACGCCGTTCGTCCTCGAGGGCGGCGCGATTCACGTCGACGGCCAGGGTACCTGCCTCACGACCGAGGAGTGTCTCCTCAATCCCAATCGCAATCCGGGGCTGGGACGCGCGGATATCGAGGAAGTGCTGCGCCGCTATCTCGGCGTGAGCACGGTGATCTGGCTCGGTGCGGGCGTGTACCTGGACGAGACCGGCGGCCATATCGATGAGCTCGCATGCTTCACGAGCCCCGGCCATGTCGCGCTGACCTGGACCGATGACCGCAAGGATCCTCAATACGAGATCTCGATGGACGCCTACCGGCGCTTGAAGAGCACCCGCGATGCGCGGGGACGCGCGCTCACCGTTCACAAGATCCACCAGCCGGGACCTTTGTTCATGACCGCCGAGGAGGCGGCCGGGATCGACCGGCGCGAGGGATCGCGCCCGCGCCGGGCCGGCGACCGCTTGCCGGCGTCGTATATCAATTTCTACGTCGCCAACCGGCACGTGGTGATGCCGCTTTACGACAAGCGCTGGGACCGGGCCGCGATGCGCACCCTGGGGCGGCTGTTTCCGACCCGCAAAGTGATCGGTGTCGAGACGCGCGAGGTGCTCCTCGGAGGCGGCAACATCCATTGCATCACCCAACAGGTGCCCCGAGCGGCCCGGCCGTCGAAAGCCTGACCCGCGGGCCCGACACCGCTGATGGAACTTTGCCGCGCGCACTCCCTCGAAAGTCTCTATTCTACGCAGCCTTACGATGATCGAACCCGTCCGCCACAACTGGAAGCCGCAGTGCACCCCCTCTTGAGAAAATACGCTTACAAGATCATGAGCGCACTGGTCTGCGCCGCCGCCGTCGTTGCCGCCGGCTGCCATAGCCAGGGCAATACCAGCTTCTACGGCATTTCCTGGGTGGACGTGACCAGCGAGCCCGGCGCTGCTAATTTTACGAGCTACATCGTCACCATCGACTCCGTCACCCTGACCCGAAGCGATGGGGTGGTGGTCACCGCGGTCGCCACTCCGGAGATCGTCGATCTCACCCAAGTGCACACCACCGCCGAGTTGTGGAGTTCCGGGTCGATTCCCGACGGCACGTACACCTCGGCGACCGTTACCATGGATTACACCCCTATAGCGTCGGGTGGAACGTCGCTGATTTCCGTCATGGTCAACGGCCTGCCGCAGACCGCGAACGTGGTGGATGCGGTAACCGAGACGACGCCGACCACGTATTCGATCACCACGAATTTCGATCCCGCCAACCTGCCCACGATTACCCCCACCTACGCATCGACGAGCGCCGTATTGCTCACCCTCGACTTCGATCTGTCGGCGATGGGTGTGGTAAACCTTGCCACCAGTCCGGCGACGTATACCGTGAGGCCGTACGTGACCATCGGAATGCAAGCTCCCAACACGAGACTCATCCGGGTGCGCGGTCCGTTGATCAACTCCAGTGTCTCGGTGAACACCTACACGGTCTACATACGGCCGTTCTACGATGAGGCCAACAATTTAGGGAGCCTCACACTATTCAGTCAGCCGAACACCGTCTACACCCTGAACGGCAACACGTACGTCGGAAACAGCGGTCTGGATGCCTTGGCGCTATTGTCGGCGGGAACTACCGTCACCGCCGGATATACGACGTTCCAAACCGACTACAATCCGACCAACGGGGCGACCGCCGGCAGGTTCAATCTGGACTATGTGGTGGCCGGAAGCACGCTCGAGGATTACTACACCGAGGGCATCAGCGGCGACGTGATCGCCCGCGATGGCAATACGGTGACCTTGCTGGGTGCGACCTTGTTCCTGAACACCGCGGATGAGTTTTTCTTTTGCGGGGTCGTCGACGTTAACTCGCTCTGCCAGGGGACTACCCAGGTGCTGCTGGGAACGGGGACGCTCGTCACCGCGGACGACAATTCGACGCTCACCGCCGCGACCGGCTTGAACTACAACTCCATTTCGGTCGGCCAGCACATTACGGTGCGGGGGCAATACAATGGGACATCGGCGACCGGATCGGTGCTGATCGATGCGACCGGGACCGCTGCCACGAATACGGGGTCGGTGCGTCTGCAAAATACGGAGTTGTGGGGATCGTTGGTGAGCTCGACGACCGGAAGTCTGACCCTCGATGCCCAGACCATCAACAACTGGCCCATCACCGACTTCACTTTCACCGGAAACGGGGCCGCTGCGGTGAACCCGGCGGCTTTCCTGATCGATACCGGGTCGATCCCTCTTCCCACCGGCACGACGGCGGGCGATCCCTTGTGGGTCAGCGGCTATACGACGCCCTTCGGCACCGCTCCGCCGGATTTCGATGCGGTTGCCGTGAACAACCAAGCCTCGGTGCAGATCGCGGGTGGTCAAGTCGGCGGCGGCGCTCCGACGACCCCCGGAAACGGAACTTGCGGAGTCGGCAGTCAGGTATGCGACCCGGCCGTCTTGCAGGTCACCTGGCAGGGCAGCGCGACGCCGTTTACGACGCTGTCCGATACCGGTTTTTCGTTGAACCTCGGCCTTGTGCAGACGGCACAGATCAGGATCGGTCCCCAAATCATCAATTTGGTCGGTGGCCCTGCGGTCACGGTGGCTCCAACCGCCTTGACCGTCACGAGCATCTTCGCGCCGCGCTATTCGGTCGGCGATCCCACTACGGCGACCATCACGCCGACCGTTGCCACGAATACGACGGAGATCGCAGCGTACAGCTCCTTCTCGAGCTGGGTCACGCAAGTGAATGCGACGCTTTCCACCGCCGCCCCCGCTCTGCAGTTGGCAGCCACCGGGATTTACGACCCCGCGACCAACACCTTTACCGCAACCAGCATCGACTTCGTGCTCTAAACTAAGCCCCATCATGGGGACTCGCCGTTTCCGATTTGGATTGGCCGGGGCGCTGATCGCAAGCGGTTTGTGGAGCATTGCCGGGAGCGCGGAGTCGCCGTCGCCGCAGAGCGCGGCGCCGCTCCCGGGGACGCCCGACCCTGCGCAAGTCTCGCCGGCGCGCCCCGAGCCGCCCCGCGCCACGGACCTGAGCCGCCCCCGAATCTGCCTGGTCCTCTCCGGAGGCGGCGCCCGCGGCATGGCGCACATCGGCGTCCTCAAAATCCTGGAGGAGCTCAAAATCCCGATCGACTGTATCGCCGGCACCAGCATGGGCGCCGTGGTCGGCGGCCTGTACGCGAGCGGCATGAGCGCGGCCGAGATCGAATCCACCATGCGCTCGGTCGACTGGCAGGAGGCGTTCCGCGATGCTCCGCCGCGACGGGAGCTCGCCTTCAGACGCAAAGAGGACGACCGTAATTATCTGGTCCGGCTGCCCCTCGGACTGCAGCACCACAAGATCTTGCTGCCCAAGGGATTCATCCAAGGCCAAAAACTCCAGGAAACCCTGCGCCAGCTGACCCTGCCCTTCAGCAACACCACCAATTTCGACCAGCTGCCGACGCCGTTTCGCGCGGTGGCGACGGATCTGGAGAGCGGCGATGCGGTTCTCTTGGATCGGGGCGACCTGTCGATCGCGATGCGGGCCAGTATCTCCGCCCCGGGGGTGTTCGCGCCGGTCGATTATCACGGGCGTCTGCTGGTCGACGGCGGATTGGCGGAGAACCTGCCCATCGACGTCGCGCGCCAGATGGGCGCTGACATTCTGATCGTCTCCGATGTGAGCTTCCCGCTGCAGCCGCGGGAGCAACTCGATTCCGCCTTGTCCATCTCGAATCAAATGCTGGCGATCCTGGTGCGCAAGAATTCGGATCGGCAGAAAGCGACCCTGGGATCGCGGGATATCCTCATCGAGCCTGCGCTCGGCACTACGAGCGTCACCGACTTCACGGCCGTCACCTCCACCATCGCTCAAGGCGAGGCAGCGGCGGGCGCTCTCGCCACGCGGCTGGCGGCGCTGCGCGCACCGGACGCTGCTTACCGGGGATACGTGGCTCGCCGCGCGGTCCATCAGCCGGGACTCCCGGTGATCCGGTTCGTCCGCGTCGATCCGGACTCCAAGCGCTATGAGAAAACGATCTTGGCGGAAATGGCGCCGCTCGTCGGCAAGCCGCTGGATCTGGACGCAGTGGGGGCGCGCATCACCGAGCTCTACGGCCTAGGCTATTTCGAGACCCTGGATTACACGCTGGTCGAACAGGGTGCCGGCGGGGACCAGCAATATGGGCTCGAGGTGCGCGCCCGGCGCAAGTCCTGGGGTCCCAACTACGTGCGCTTCGGCTTGAATATACAGGATAATTTTCAGGGCGACAGCCAGTACAACCTCGGCGCCGAGTTTCTGCTGACCGAGATCGACGATCTCGGCGCGGAGCTCGAGACCAACCTGCAGATCGGCAGCGACCCGAAGATCACCAGCGAGTTCTACCAGCCGCTCGATGCGCTGCGGCTCTGGTTCATCGCCCCGAGCGCGCGCATCGAGGCACGCGATCTACCGATCTTCGTGGACAACCACGAAGTCGCCGATTTCCGCGATCGGGAGGTGGAGGGTGACCTCGACTTCGGACGCAATCTCGGCAACTGGGGCGAAATTCGCGTCGGATACCACCGCACGAACGGGTTGACCTACGACCGGTTCGGGGATCCGGACCTGGTCGCGCCGCAGTACAACAACGGCGAATATTTCTTCCGGTTCAGCTACGACCAGCTCGACAACGTGCACTTTCCGCGCGACGGGACGACGTTCGATGTGCAGTGGGACGCAAATCGCACCAATCTCGGCGCCGATACCGCCTTCGACAAGGTGTCGGCCGATTGGCTGACGGCGATCTCGCGCGGACGCAACACCCTCGTTTTCTGGACCTCCGCCGGCCTCACGCTGGACGGCAATCTCAAACCGACGGACGTGCAGGACTTCTATTCGCTCGGAGGCTTGTTCAATTTGTCGGGCCTCGCTCCCCTGTCGCTCCTGGGTCCGGACTACGCGATCGCGCGCACCATCTATTTCCGCAAGGTCGGGCGGGGTGGAGAAGGCTTCTTCGATGTTCCGATGTACATCGGCGCCTCGTTCGAGATAGGCAACACCTGGGCGCGCCGCAGCGAGATGAGCATCGGATCCGCGCACAAGGATGCGTCGCTGTTCGTGGCCTTCGACACGTTCCTCGGTCCGGTCTACATCGGATCGGGATACGACCAGTCGGGCAACGCAGGATATTATCTATTCCTGGGCCGCACCTTCTAGGGTGCGTTGCCTTAGAACCCGCGGCTCTCCGCCAGCTTCTCGACCTTCTCGAACACCTGCGCGGGTTGATCGCCGATCCGCGAATACTCGTGCTTACGGGCCATATCTTCCATCACGCGGTCACGCTCGGCCGCGGTGAAGAACCAGTGGGTTCGCTGCCAATCCGTGCCCAGGAGCTTGGCGAACGGATCCCCGGGCTTGAGGCGGACTCGAATACCGTAGGGCTGAGGCAGCACCGGAACGGTGCGGACCATGTTCTGAGCGTTCGCGATTCCCATGATAAGCCCACCATAGCGGAATCGGCCCGCGCTCGCCAGGAGGCGGTTCGGATTCCGGCAGGAGCGCTCGCGGGGGCCGGCGGCTGATCCTCCGCGCCTCGCGTGCTAGACTCCGCCGCCTTCCGACCGAGGTAACCGATGGCATCATCCTATACCGCCTCCGACATCGAGGTGCTGAGCGGCTTGGACCCGGTGCGCCGGCGTCCCGGCATGTACACCGACACCACGCGACCCAATCACCTGGCGCACGAGGTGATCGACAACAGCGTCGACGAGGCGCTCGCGGGCCATTGCGACCGTATCGATGTGACGCTGTTCAAGGACGGGTCCTGCCAGGTGGAGGACGACGGCCGGGGCATGCCCGTCGACATCCATCCCAAGGAGAAGATCTCAGGCGTCGAGCTCATCCTCACCCGCCTGCACGCCGGCGGAAAATTCAACGACAAGACCTACCAGCATTCGGGCGGCCTGCACGGCGTCGGCGTATCCGTGGTGAACGCGCTCAGCAAGCATCTCGAGGTGTGGGTGCGGCGGGGCGGGAAGGAGTACAACCTGAGCTTCGCGGGCGGCAAGCCCACCTCGAAGCTCGAAGTGGTCGGCGATGCGCCCAAGTCCAAAACCGGCACCACCCTGCGGTTCTGGCCGGACCCCAAATATTTCGATACCGACAAGATATCCGTGCCGAGCCTGAAGCAGGTGCTGCGGGCCAAGGCGGTGCTGTGCCCCAACTTGCACGTCTCGCTCACCAACGAGATCACGGGAGAGCGCGACGAGTGGTTCTACACCGGCGGCCTGCATCAGTATCTCGCCGAGGAACTGGGCAAGGGCGAATGGCTGCCGGCGGAAACCTTTTACGGCAAGCGCGACATCGACGGCGGAGCGCTCGAGTGGGCGTTCGCCTGGGTGGCGGAGTCGGAGCGGCGCGTCACCGAAAGCTACGTCAACCTGATTCCGACCACCGAGGGCGGGACGCACGTCAACGGCCTGCGCGTCGGCACCTCGGATGCGGTGCGCGAGTTCTGCGAGTTCAGAAACCTCGTTCCGCGGGGCCTCAAGCTCACCCCGGAGGATGTCTGGGACGGGGTCAATTTCGTGCTATCCATGAAAATGCGCGAACCGCAGTTCGCCGGACAGACCAAGGAGAAGCTCTCCTCGCGCGAGTCCGCCGGCATCGTGCAGGGCGTGATCAAGGACGCGTTCGCGCTGTGGCTCAATCAACATCCGGACCAGGGCGAGAAAATCGCCATGCTGGCGATCGCGAAAGCCCAGCAGCGGGTGCGGGACAGCCTGAAAGTCGAGCGCAAGCGCACGGGCTCGGGCGCGGCGCTCCCCGGCAAGCTCGCGGACTGCGTCAACCAGGATCCGGAGCGCGGCGAGCTGTTCCTGGTCGAGGGCGACTCGGCCGGGGGCTCCGCCAAGCAGGCCCGCGATCGGGTGACCCAGGCCATCATGCCGTTGCGCGGCAAGATCCTGAACACCTGGGAATCGGACACCCGGGAAGTGCTGCAGTCGCAGGAAGTGCATAACATCACCATCGCCATCGGCGTGGATCCATCGAGCGCCGATCTGTCGGGCCTGCGCTATCACAAGATCTGCATCCTGGCGGACGCCGACAGCGACGGGCAGCATATCGCGACGCTGCTCTGCGCACTGTTTCTGCGCCACTACCGTCCGCTGGTCGCGGCGGGGCACGTGTACGTGTGCATGCCGCCGCTGTTCCGCATCGACGCCGGCAAGGAAGTGGTGTACGCGCTCGACGAGGCGGAGCGCGAACGGGAGCTGAAGCGCATCGCCGAGGCGAGCCCGCGCACCAAGCCCGTGGTCACCCGCTTCAAGGGCTTGGGCGAGATGAGCGCCACGCAACTGCGCGAGACCACCATGGCGCCGCAGACGCGCCGGCTGGTGCAGCTCACCATCGACGCCAAGGACAATCCGGATCAGCTGCTCGACATGCTGCTCGCCAAGAAGCGCGCGAGCGACCGCCGCGAGTGGCTGGAGAGCAAGGGGAATCTGGCGCGCATCTAGGCGCGTCCGCTTGGACATATCATGAAAGACCAGCAACTCAATTTCGAGGGCGTCGAGAAGGAATCCCTGAAGTCCTTCGCCGAGCGCGCCTATCTCGATTACTCGATGTACGTGATCCTCGACCGGGCACTGCCTTCCTTGAGCGACGGATTGAAGCCCGTGCAGCGGCGCATCATCTACGCCATGAGCGAGCTCGGACTCGCCGCGGGCGCAAAGCACAAGAAATCCGCGCGCACCGTGGGCGATGTGATCGGCAAGTTCCATCCGCACGGGGACTCGGCCTGCTACGAGGCCATGGTGCACATGGCGCAGGAGTTCTCGTACCGCTATCCGATCGTCGACGGGCAGGGCAACTGGGGCTCGACCGACGATCCGAAGTCCTTCGCGGCGATGCGCTACACCGAGTCGCGTCTCACCCGGTACGCCGATCTGCTGTTGCAGGAATTGGGATCGAGCACGGTCGATTGGGTGCCGAATTTCGACGGCTCGATGGACGAGCCCGTGATCCTGCCGGCGCGCGTGCCGAACCTGTTGCTGAACGGCGGATCGGGTATCGCCGTCGGCATGGCCACCGACATACCGCCGCACAATCTGCGCGAGGTGGTCAACGCCTGTGTGGCGCTGCTGGACGATCCGGAGCTCAGCACGCGCAAGATCATGACGTACATCAAGGGACCGGACCTTCCGACCGCCGGGGAGATCGTCTCGCCGCGGGCCGATCTCGTGCAGATGTACGAGACGGGTGGGGGGAGCTTCAAGGCCCGCGCCACCTATTCGATGGAGGACGGCGAGATCGTCATCGATGCGCTGCCCTTCCAGGTGTCGGGCAGCAAGATTCTGGAGCAGATCGAAGCGCTGAAGCAGCAGAAAAAGCTGCCCATGGTCGATTTCACGCGCGACGAGTCGGATCACGAAAATCCGACGCGCCTCGTCATCGTGCCGAAGTCGAATCGCGTCGACATCCCCGCGCTCATGGATCATTTGTTCGCGAGCACCGATCTCGAGCGCAATTACCGGGTGAACTTGAACGTCATCGGCCTCGACGGCCGGCCGCGCGTCATGGGGCTGAAGCAGCTCCTCCTGGAGTGGCTCGAGTTCCGCAAATCCACGGTCACGCGGCGCCTCAAGCACCGGCACGAGAAAGTGAGCGCGCGGCTGCACATCCTCGATGGATTGCTGATCGCGTACTTGAATCTCGACGAAGTGATCCGCATCGTGCGCACCGAGGATCAGCCGAAACCGGTGCTGATCAAGCGCTTCAAGCTCTCCGACGAGCAGGCCGAGGCCATTCTCGAGACCAAGCTGCGCCATCTGGCGCGCCTCGAGGAGATGAAAATACGCGAGGAGCAAAAGAAGCTCGCGGAGGAGCGCGACGAGATCGACCGAATCCTGAAGAGCAAGGCGCGGCTCACGAAGCTGGTGCGCGAGGAGCTCTTGCAGGATGCGGAGGACTACGGCGACGCGCGGCGCACCAAGCTCGTGGAGCGCGAAGCCGCGCAGGCGATTGCCGAAGTGGACCTGCTCGCGAGCGAGCCGACCACCGTGGTGCTGTCGCGCCTCGGATGGGTGCGCGCGGCGAAGGGCCACGACATCGACGCGCGCGGGCTCTCCTACAAGACCGGAGACGAGTTCCAGGCCGCGGCCAAGGGAAAAAACCTGCAGCAGGCCGTGTTCATCGACTCCACCGGCCGCGCGTACAGTCTGGATGCGCACCAGCTGCCCGCGGCCCGCGGCTACGGCGAGCCGCTGTCGGGAAGCGTCGATCCTCCGGATGGCGCGACCTTCGCGGCGGTGCTGATCGGCGAGCCGAGCGACCTTTGGCTGGTCGCGAGCGATGCGGGCTACGGCTTCAAGGTCAAGCTGGCCGAGCTCTATGCCCGCAACAAGAAGGGCAAATCGGTGCTCAAGGTGCCGGAAAGCGCGCGGGTGCTGCCGGCACAGGCCGTCGGCGATCCCGCTGCTCTCGCCGTGCTCGTCAACAACGAAGGCGAAGTGCTCGCCTTGCCGGTCGCTCAAATCGAGGAGATGTCCGCCGGCAAGGGCCAGAACCTATACGGCATCCCGGGCAAGAAATCCGCCGATCGGGACGAGTACCTGACCGCCATGGCCGTGGTCGCCCCCGGCGAAATCCTGACCGTGTACAGCGGCAACAGCGCCCCCATGAAACTCAAGTACGACGACCTAAAACAATTCCAGGACAAGAAAGGCCAGCGGCGGCAACGCTTCTCGCGGGCGTATAAGCAGATCGACCGCCTGGAAGTCGCCGCGGCCTAGGTCGCGGCAGGGTAGGTCGCGGCGGGGTAGGTCGCGGCGGGGTAGATCGCGGCGGGGTAGGGCCGCGGCGGGGTAGGGCCGCGGCGGGGTAGGGCCTCGGCGGGGTAGGGCCGCGGCGGCCTAGCGCTCGCCCGACATCGTCACGTCCTCGGGGGCGTTCACGAAGTAGCCCTGGATGAACTCGATCCCGAGCTGCCACAACACCGCCATGGTGTTCGCGTCCTCGACGCGTTCGGCAATGGTCTCGACTCCCTTGCGCTTGGCGGATTCGACCAGACCTTTGACGCGCTGCTGTTGCAGTTGGTTGGTGGAAAGCCCCTGCATCAGCGAGCCGTCCACCTTGATGAAGTTCATGGCGATGCTGGCGAGCAGCTTCAGGGGATCACGTCCCGTGCCGAAGTGCTCGAGCGCGAAGCGGAACCCGAGCTTGCGCAGATTCTCCGACAGCTCGGTGGTCTGACGGACGTATTGCGTCGCGAGGTCCTCGGTCACCTGGATGCACAGGCGCTTGGGCTCGATCTTGAGCGATTTGAGCTGCGTTTCGAGCCAGCCGATCAGGCTTTTGTCGAGTATCGTGTCCTTCGAGACGCGCACGAAGATGCAGGCGGCCTTGCGATTGGCCGCGAAGGACAGGGAGGCGCCGATGACCCAGCGGTCGATGTTCTTCATCAGATCGTTGCGTTCGGCGGCGGCAATGAATTCCGCCGGGAGCACTTCGTTGCCCTGCTCGTCGAGCATGCGCACGAGGACGTCGAACATGCCCTTGTCCTCGCCGAGCAGACTCGCGATGGGCTGCTGGACCAGCCGGAAGCGGTTCTCCATCAGCGCGCTCTTGATGTGCTTGACCCAGATCTTGTCGTAGGCCTGCACGCGGGTGTCGGTGTCGGACTTGTCGACCGCATACATCTGATTGCCGCCGAGCTCGCGGCCGCGCCGGGCGGCGTTCACCGCGTCGGTGATGGCGGCCGACACGTCGGGATTGGCCGAAGGCAGGAGTCCGAGACCCACGGTCACGGTCGCCGAGAGACTTTTCACGTCGAATTGGAATGTATGATCGCCGATGCGCTTGACCACGTTTTCGGCCCAGGTCTCGACGTCGCGCGCCGTGCCTCGGTCGAGCAGGATCAAAAATCCATTACCGCCGAATCGACCGCAGAGATCGGTTGCCGTCAGCTGCATGCGCAGCAGTTCGGCGAATTGCGCCATGAAGTCCTCGCTCGAGAGCACGCCGATGGACGCTTGAATCTCCGCGAAGTGGTCGGGTTTGACGTAGGCAAACTGGCGCACGCCGCCTCTCATCGGGTGCGTACAACGCTCCCGAATGGCGGCCACGAGATATCGCTGCTGCAGGAAGCCGGTCGTGACATCGTTCTTGACGGCGTCGGCGAGCTGAACCTCGAGGTCGCGATCCTTGCTGTGGTTCGCCGGAATGCTGATGCGCGTGGCGGGCTCGTTCTCATAATCCGCCTTGGTGAGCGAGAGAACCAGCGGCAGGCTGGAGCCGTCCGACAGCAGCGCTTGGACCTTGAGTCCGTGGTCCGACCACTTGCCCTGCAGGCATGCCACCAGGGCGCCTTTCAGGGCTGGATGAGTATCCGGCTCGAACAAGTCCATGAGCGGCATGCCGGTGAGCGCGTCGTCGCCGGGGTACCCGAAGAGCTCGAGCCAGGCCCGATTGGCATCGACGATGATGCCCTCCTGGACGTGGGTGATGGCGTCGGCGGACCCTTCCAGGAATTTCTGCAGCTGCTCGCGGTACTCGCGGGCGGACGAGAGCGTCGTGGACAGGGCTCGCTCCAGCCGGTGCGCCCGCAATTCACGGGTGGCGACCGACTGCAGGCGGCTGCGGTTGGCGAGCGTCACCACGTCCTGGGCGCCCAATCGCATGGCCTCGGCGATCACATTCTCGTCGACCTGCTCGCGCACGATCAGCACCGGCATTTCCGGCGCCGTTTGCTGCTTGATCTTCATGATCGAGGCGAGATCGGTGCCGAGCTCATCGATGAACGCGACCAGCATTTCGGGGTTGAGCTGCGTGATGGCGTCCGACAGGTCGCGCGCGTCCGGCAGCCAGGTGCAATGCACCGGGTGGCCGGCCTTACGCAGCGTTGAATTGATCGCCTCTACGTGGTCCTGCGACCGCGTCATCACGATCATGGGGACGGCGCCCTGTTCGGTCACTAGCTTTTTCCTTGACTGTCAAATCCTTAGCGGGCGCAGTGTAGCACCAGGCTTTTCACGATTCTGGGAACGGCGTCTTGCCAAGATCATGATTTGTGACGAAATTGGCGTCGGCTCGGCGTTCTCGCTATCATACGCGCCCTTTGATTCCGAGGCCCTCGATGGCTAACTACAGCACGAACGAATTCAAGTCCGGACTCAAAATCATCATCGACGGTGACCCGTACACCATCGTCGAGAACGAGATGGTGAAGCCGGGCAAGGGCCAGGCGTTCAATCGGGTCCGCGTCCGCAACCTGAAGACCGGGCGGACCATCGAGCGCACCTGGAAGTCCGGCGACACGGTCGAGGCCGCCGACGTCGTCGATACGGACATGCAGTACCTGTACAGCGACGGCGATTTCTTCCATTTCATGGTGCCGGAGAACTTCGAGCAGGTGACCGCCTCGAAACAGGCGGTGGGCGAGGGCGCCCAATGGCTGAAGGACGGCACGATGTGCGTCATCACGCTGTGGAACGGTGTGCCGCTCCAAGTCACGCCGCCGGCGCACATGGAGCTCAAGGTTGTCGAAACCGACCCCGGCCTGCGCGGCGATACGGCGACCGGCGGATCGAAGCCCGCCAAGCTCGAGACCGGCGCGACGGTTCGGGTACCGCTCTTCATCAACGAGGGTGAGACGGTGCGCATCGATACGCGCACCGGCGAATACCTGTCGCGCGGCAAGGGCTAACGCTCAGGCGTTGTCGATCGAGAAGGCCATCGCTTCGGAGAGGCGGGCGGCCTTCAGGGCGATGGCGACCACACGGTCGAATCCCAGCGCGACGCCGGCGCAATCGGGCATGCCGGCGGCGAGTGCCGATAGGAGATGCTCATCCATGGGAGGCTCTTGCTGGCCGCGCTCGCGGCGGGTTGCGAGGTCGCGGAGGAAGCGGCTGCGCTGTTCGCCGGCATCGGACAGTTCGTGGAAACCGTTGGCGAGCTCGATGCCGTCGAGGTAGAGCTCGAAGCGCGCCGCCACGCGCGGTGAACCCGGTTTGAGGCGGGCCAAGGACGCCTGCGAGGCCGGGTAATCGCAGATGAAACACGGCCGCTCGGCGCCGAGCTTGGGGCCGACCACGAGACCCATCAACAGATCGAGCTTTGCGTCGCGATCCAGCGTCGAGTCGCACGCGATGCCATGGGATTCGGCCGCTCGATCGAGTTCGCCGTCGGTGCACCCGTCCGGATCGACGCCGGCGTGCCGCCGGATCGACTCGGCATAGCTCAGCCGTTCCGCCGGCCCGAACGGGCGCTCCGGCGCAAGCAGCACGCCGACCAGCGTCTCGACTTCGGACATCAGCGCCGCATCGTCGAAACCGAGCCGATACCATTCGAGCATCGTGAACTCGGGGTTGTGCCAGCGGCCGCGCTCGCCGTCGCGAAACACCTTGCAGAGTTGATAGATGTCGCCGATTCCCGAAGCCAGGAGCCGCTTCATCGGGAATTCCGGAGAGGTCGAGAGATACGACGCTCCCTCGAGGCCCAGGACCCGGGTGGTCAGGCTTTCGATCTGCGGATCGCTCACGGCCGCCGCGCTCAGGACCGGGGTCTCGACTTCGAGCACCCCGCGGGCGGCGAAGAAATTTCGCACTCGCGCGACCAGGGCAGCGCGCTGCCGTAACGCGGCGTGGGTTGCGCCCGGCCGCCAGGAGCCCGCCGAGCCCTCGCTCATGCGAGGCGCCCCAGGGATTGGCCCAGCCGCACCACCGAGCCTGCGGCGAGCGCGGGGGCCCACACGGCCCGCTTGTCCTCGAACAGCAGGATCACGGTCGATCCCATGTTGAATCGGCCGAGTTCGGCTCCTTTGGGGAGGACCAGGTCGGGCGACGGGACCCGGGTGACGATGCGCCGTGCGGCGGGTGTGATGTCGCCCGCCCAGACGGTCGCGATGCTGCCGACGTTGAGCGCGCCCACGAGCACCACGGCGAACGCGCCGTAGGCGCTCTCGAACAGCGTCAGCACGCGCTCATTGCGAGCGAACAATCGCGGCACCAGGCGCGCGGTGGCATCGTTCACGCTGAACAGGCGTCCCGGCACGTAAACCGTATCCGAGAGCCGCCCGTCGAGCGGCATGTGAATGCGGTGGTAGTCGAAGGGCGCGAGGTAAATGGTGGCGAACGCACCGCCGCCGAACCGCTTTGCCCAGGGTTGGTTCGCCAGGAGTTCCGCGAGCGTGTAGCGCCGGCCCTTCGCTTGCAGCAGCGAATCGCCCTCGATCGTGCCGCATTCGCTCACCCGCCCGTCGACCGGGCATGCGATCTGGTCGGCGGCGGCGGCGATCGGCCGGACGCCCGCTCTCAAGGCCCGCGTGAAGAATTCGTTGAAGGTCGGATAGCGGTACGGGTCGGTCTCGACCGCCTCGTCCATCTCGACCGAGAAAAGCCTCAAAAAGCCGCGGATGAGCGAATTCTTGAACCAAGGCGAGCGCACCCGGGTAGCCCAGAGCACCGAGCGCGACAATCCGTGCTGCGGCAGCAAGTACTGCATCCAGACAAAGGCTCGGGCGCGCAAGCCGCCCCCGCCGGCCGCCGCGCGGCGCGAATCGTCCCCGCTCATCCGCCGAGCGCCACGATGTGCTGAAAGTCCGACTGCAACGCGCCGGGAGTGAACGGCCCGGTCAGTATCGCGGAGAGCTTGCCGGCGGGATCGACCACGAAAATCCCGGCGGTATGGTCCACGGTGTAGCTTCCGTCGGCCTTCGGCGTCGAGAGCAGCACCGCCACACCGAACTGTTGCGCAAAATCCGCGATGGTCGGCTGATCCGCGGCCGTCACGCCCACGAACTCCGGATCGAAGTAGGGCACGTACTTGGCGAGTTGCGCCGGTGTATCGCGTTTGGTATCCACCGACACGAAGATCACGCGGGGCCGCAAGGCGGCGCCGCTCGCCCGGAGCTGCTTCTCCATCGCCGCCAAGGTGGCGAGGGTGGTCGGACAAAAGTCCGGGCAATTGGTGTAGCCGAAAAAGAGGAACGACCACCGGCCGCGCAAGTCTTCGGGACCAAAAGCGTGGCCTTGCTGGTCGATCAGGCTAAAATTCGGCAGCGAACGCCGGGGCGAGAGAACGGATCCCGTCGCGAGATGGACGGGGGGGGAGGCATGCCGCCAGAGGAGCGCCGCGCCGAGTCCCAAGATCACGGCGACGCACATCACCGCCAAACTGGCGATTCTGGATTGAGGAGTCATGCGCCGATTATCCCATACGGCAGCCGAGACAGTGGGCGCCGCCATCGAGCGCTGCGCACGGGCGATGCGCCGTGCGCGCGTCCATTTCGGGCATGGGACGGACAATGCCCGGGATGAAGCCGCGGAGCTCGTATTCTTCGCGGCGGGTCTGTCCCATGGCCGGGGCAGCACCGTTTACGGCGATTCGCTGACCGCGCGTGCGCGCGCGCGCATCGACACGCTGTTGCGCGGTCGAATCGAGCGCCGGGTGCCGCTGGCCTATCTCACCCACCGCGCATTTTTCGCCGGACTCGAGTTCTACGTGGACGAGCGTGTGCTGGTGCCGCGGTCCCCGATCGCAGAGCTGATTCAGAACCGCTTCGAGCCCTGGATCATGCCGCGCCGCGTGCGCAGGATCCTCGATATCGGTACCGGCTCGGGGGCGATCGCGCTGGCGAGCGCCACGGCGTTTCCGCGCGCCGCGGTCGACGCGGCGGATATTTCCACGGCGGCGCTGACGGTGTGCAGGCGCAACGTGCGCCGGCTGAAGCTGGGCGATCGCGTCCAGGTACTGCGGTCCGATCACTTCGGCGCGCTCGCCGGCCGTCGGTACGATATCATCGTCAGCAACCCGCCGTATGTGGGGCGAGAAGAGATGCGCGCGCTGCCGCGCGAGTATCGTCACGAACCCAAAATCGGCCTCGCCTCGGGTGCCGATGGGCTCGACTCGGTCCGGGCTATCTTGTCCGCGGCGCCACAGCACCTGGCCGACGACGGCATCTTGGTCGTCGAAGTCGGCAATACCGAGGACGCGCTGGTGCGCGCGTTTCCGCGCCTGCCGTTCGTATGGCCCGATATCAGCATGGGCGGCGGGGGCGTTTTCATTTTGCAGGCGGCTGCCTTGAAGGGGAACTGAGGCGTGGCGGGAAATACCTTCGGAAAGATCTTCACGGTCACGAGCTTCGGCGAGAGCCATGGGCCGGCGCTGGGATGCGTGGTCGACGGCTGCCCCCCGGGGCTGGAGTTGCGCGAGGCGGACTTGCAGGGCGATGTGGATCGGCGCCGTCCGGGTACCTCGAAATTCACCACCCAGCGCCGGGAGTCCGACACCGTGCGTATCCTCTCGGGCGTTTTCGAGGGCCGCACCACCGGCACGCCGAGCGGGCTGCTGGTGGAAAACGAGGATCAGCGGTCCCGCGATTACGAGAAGATCAAGGACCGGTTTCGGCCGGGTCACGCCGACTATACCTATCAGCAAAAATACGGCGTCCGCGACTACCGGGGCGGCGGACGCTCATCGGCGCGCGAGACGGTGATGCGAGTCGCGGCGGGCGCGATCGCCCGCAAATATCTGCGCGAGCGATTGGGCGTGGTCATTCAGGGCTATCTTGCGCAGATCGGCCCCTTGAGGCTCGATCCGGTGGACCCCTCGAGCGCCTATTCCAATCCGTTCTTTTGCCCCGACCCGAGCCGGGTGAAGGAACTCGAGGACCTCATCTGGCAGGTGCGCGAGGCGGGCGATTCCATCGGCGCTCGCGTTACCGTCATCGCGAAGGGTGTGCCGCCCGGCCTGGGGGAGCCGGTCTTCGGCCGTCTGGATGCGGACCTCGCGGCCGCCCTGATGGGAATCAATGCGGTGAAAGGAGTGGAGATCGGCGCCGGCTTCAAAGCCGTCGAGCAGCGCGGCTCCGAGCACCGCGACGAACTCACCCCGGCGGGGTTCAGGAGCAACCATGCCGGCGGCGTGCTGGGAGGCATCTCCTCCGGACAGGACATCGTGGCGAGCATTGCGCTCAAACCCACCTCGAGCATTACGATCCCCGGCGCCACGATCGACGTCGACGGCAATGCCTGCGAGATCGCGACCACCGGCCGCCACGACCCCTGCGTCGGATTCCGCGCAACCCCCATCGCGGAGGCGATGACGGCGCTGGTGCTGATGGATCATTACTTGAGGCACCGCGCGCAATGCGCGGATGTGGTGAGTGCCACACCCGTCATCACGGGAGCTAAAAAATGAGCGGCGTCAAAAGCGCATTTCGAGTCGCCGTGGTAGGCGCCTCGAGCCTGATCGGCGAGGCGCTCATCGCCGAACTTCGGGCGCGGAAGTTCCCGCTGGGCGAGCTGCACGCGCTCGAAGACCAGCGCAACATCGGCCGGCCGCTGTCCGGCGAAGGCGGCGCCGAGGATTCGGAACTCAAGATCTCCGACGTCGCGGCGTTCGATTTCGCGCGCGCGGATCTCGTGTTTTTCTGCGGACGGGCGGCCTTGGCCGAGCGCTATGCCGAAGCCGCGGCCGCGCACGCCTGGGTGATCGACAACTCGCCGGCGTTTCGTTTGCGCCCCGGCGTGCCGATGGTCGCAGCCGACGTGAACGCCGCGGCGTTGAACCCGGTCGGCCCGCGCGGGCTGATTTCTTTGCCGGGCAGCGCCAGCGTCGCGCTCGCCACCGCGCTCGCACCGCTGCATGCGGCCGCGCAGCTCGAGCGTGCGGAGGTGGCGACTTATCAGGCGGTCTCGGGAAGCGGCCGCTCCGCGATGGATGAGCTCGCCGGCGAGACGGTGGCCATGCTCAACGGTAAGCAGGCTCGCGGCCGGGCCTTCGGCCGCCAAATCGCCTTCAACGTGATCCCGCAGGTCGATGCCATCGAGGACGATGGCACGAGCCGGGAAGAACGGCGCCTGTGGGAGGAAACGCGGAGCCTGTTGGGAGCTGCGTCGCTCACCGTGAACGCAACCGCCGTGCGGGTACCCGTGTTCTTCGGCCATAGCCTGGCCGTACATGCGGCTTTCGCCCAGCCTTTGAGCCCGGCGCAGGCACAGGATGTGTTGCGCCGCGGCAGCGGTATCGAGGTCATCGAGGGCGGTTCGATCGCTCAATTCCCGACGCCCGCCACACTGGCCAGCGCCCCGGATAGGGTATACGTAGGACGGATGCGTGCCGATCCGACCCGTGATCGGGCTCTAAATTTTTGGGTCGTTGCCGATAATGTTAGGAAATGTGCGGCACATAACGCAGTTTCGGTCGCCCAGATTTTGGTAAATAGTGCCCGGTAAGATATAGTTTCGCTTATGTTAAAGGCAGTTGAAGGCAAACGAAATTTCGCTTCCAAGCTGTTAACGGATAATGAAGTTTAGCCCTCACGCCTAGCAGAATTCTGGGAGAAGAAATGTCTGTGACGATGCCGCGCATGACGCTGTTGGCGGGCCTCTTATCTCTGTCCTTTTCGTGGTCGAGCTCGTCGTGGGCGCTAGGACTCGGTGAGATCCACTTGAATTCGGCATTGAACGAGCCACTGGATGCCGATATCGACTTGATCGCGGCCACGCCCGACGAATTGACTGCACTTCGCGCGACTCTCGCGCCGCGAGACGCGTTCACCCGCTACGGCATCGACCGTCCGCCGTTCCTGTCATCCTTGACCTTCAAGGTCGGCAAAAGCAAGGACGGCCGAGACGTCCTCGTGGTGCGCTCGACTGACGCCATTCCCGAGCCCTTCGTAACCTTCCTGGTGGAGGTCAACTGGGCTCGCGGTCGCTTGATGCGCGAGTACACCGTGCTGCTCGATCCGCCGGTCTATACGCCCGGTGAGAATGCCAGCACCTCCGCGCCGGTCAGCGCTGCGGCCACGGCAGCGCCGCCGCCGAGCACGATTGCTCCGTCTTCACCACCCGCGGGGCGGCGATCCAGGAATCAGCCCGCGCCGGTTTCAGCGCCGTCCGCAGCGGCTTCGGCACCGGCCGCGCCGGCTTCCGCGTCGGCTTCCGCGTCGGCCGGCGCAACCTCGCCGTCCGAGTCCTCGGGGCCCGCCGCCGGCGCCGCTGCTCCGGGAACCATTCAGGTGGCCAAAGGCGATACGCTCACCAAGATCGCTCGGAGCCTGCACGCCGATACGCCCGCGAACGTCGATCAAACCATGATCGCGCTGTATCACGCGAATCCCGACGCGTTCGGGGGCAATATCAATGTCCTGCGCCGCGGCGCCGTGCTGCGTGTGCCCGGAGCGGATGACATCGCCGCGCTGAATCAGCGCGAGGCCATGGGCGAGGTTCATCGCCAGATGGACGCCTGGCGCAGCGCCGGCGGCAGCGCTGCAGCCGGGGGCCATTTGCGGCTCGTCACTCCGAGCGCCGGCGGCAGCAGTGCCGCGGCCGGCAACGGGCCGAGCGCCGGAGGCTCCGAGGAGCAAGCGCTCAAGAATCGCGTGAAGGATCTCGAAGGCCAGCTTGCGGATTCCAAGCGCCTGATCGATATCCGCAATCAAGAGCTTGCCGCATTACAGAAGAAGCTCGGCATGCCGGCAACGCCGCCCCCCGCGGCACCGCCAGCGAAGCCCGCAGCGCCCCCCGCCGGCCAGGCGGTTGCGCCAACGCCGCCGGCTGCGCAACCCTCGGCTCTGCCACCGCCCGAGCCCAACACGGCGGTGCCGGTGCCACCCGCTCCGCAGGCGGCGAAGCACGCGGTCCCGAAACCGGCGCCGGTGGTCTCCTCCGGGTCGTGGCTCGACTGGCTGCAGGACAACGTGTGGCTGGTGGGCGCCGTGCTCGCCGCGATACTCGCGCTGCTCGGTTTCGCCGCGCTGAGGCGCCGCAAGCAGAACTCGATCGGATCGCCCGGCGATTTCGGCGCCGGTTTCGACGACACCCACGTGTCCGATCTCGACGAGTCGACTGCCAAGCTCGCGGCTATGCGCCGGGGCAGCACCGATTCCATCGTGGTCGAGGAGTCCGGTGAGCATCCCATCCCCGATCTCGCCGCCGAGACGGCCCGGTTCGGCGATACCGGCGAGCTGAAATCGCACGAGGACACCTTCTCCAGCGAGAGCGCGGTGAATCTCGACCAGGGCGATCCCCTCGCCGAAGCCGATTTCCACATGGCCTACGGGCTGTACGATCAGGCGGCCGATCTGGTGCGCATCGCGCTCGAGCGCGAGCCCGAACGGCGCGACCTGCGAATGAAGCTCCTGGAGATCTATTTCGTCTGGGGCAACAAGGACGCGTTCCTGCAGACCGCCAAGCAGCTCGAGGCGACCCGCGACCGAGCGCCTGCCGGGGAATGGGACAAGATCGTCATCATGGGCAAGCAGATCTGCCCCGATGAGCCGCTCTTCGCCGGCAGCACCGCGGGCAGCGGTCGCGGCGCGGGCGCGCTGGTCGACCTCAACCTCGAGGGCGGCGAGAACCGCGTCGATATCGATTTGTTCGGCGAGCCGGAAGGCGAGCGCAGCACCCTCGGCCATGGGGTCGCGGGCGAGAGCGACGACACGGCCGCCACGGGCGAGTCCCCGGGGTTGCATGGCAGCTCGGATCTGGATTTCACGCTCGATACGCCGGAGCGCGGCGCGGACGAGTCACCGACCCGCGAGATGCCGCCGCGCGACGAGCCGACCGTCGAAGCCGAGCTGATGAATTATGCCGATGCTCCCACCCAGGAATCACCGGCGCTGAAAACCACCGAGATGCGTTCGCCGCGGTTGCGGGCCGATCAGACGGCGGAAGTCTCGATCGACGATCTCGGACTCAACCTGGATCATCTCGAGGAGACCGGCTCGCCGTCGAGCGACACCCTATCGCCGCTGGATGAGACCGATCATCCCGCGGACGCGCCGACCATGGTGGCGGGCTTGGACGAGCATTCGCGGCGGATCATGGAAGAAGCGGCCGACAGCGCGCGCGATCGCGATCTGACCGAGCTGGAGCGCGAGCTGGAGGCTTCGTTCATCGCCGATCTCGAGTCGCCGCCCGACGAGATCAAGACCGCGGTGCTCGGACCGGAATCTGCGCCCACCGTGTTGATGCCGCGCGAGGGCTCTTCGGCGACGCAAACTTCGCCGGAGTTCTCGGATATACACGACGCAGACAGGGTCGATGTCGACTCGACCTCGAAGCTCCGCGGGATCAATTCCGACAGCATCGATTTGGATCTCGATCGGCTGGCGACTGCTCTGGGCACCGGCGACACCGTTTCGCAGCCGCGGGCGGCCGAGGAAGTGTTTTCCACGGAGGTGTTCGAAGCCAGTGGACGCAACCGCGGCGTCGATCTCGACGTGGGGGAGGCGCTCAATGGCTCGGAGCACCCGTCCAATAAATTCCAGGCTCAGACCAACAAGCTGAAATCGGTCGACGTGCCTCTCTCCGAGCTCGAGCCCGTGACCATGAGCGAGGTCGGCACCAAGCTCGATTTGGCGCGCGCCTATATGGATATGGGCGATCCGGAAGGCGCTCGCAGCATTCTCGAGGAAGTCGTGCAGGAAGGCTCCGCCAGCCAGAAACAGGAAGCCTCGCGCCTGATCGAATCGCTGCCGGGTTGAGCGGGATCGACCCCGACGCGACGGGGACGGCTGGTGCCGGAAGTACCGCTACCCCATCCGTCCGCCGCGTGGCGGCGCTGGTGGAGTACGACGGAACCGAGTTTGCCGGCTGGCAATCCCAGGCCCACGCGGCCGGCTTGCAGGATGCGGTCGAACAGGCGCTGGGGTTCGTCGCAGGCGCGCCCGTCAGCGTGACTTGCGCCGGCCGCACCGATGCCGGCGTGCATGCGGTCGGCCAAGTCGTCCATTTCGATTCCGAGGCTGCGCGCACCCCGCGCGCCTGGGTATTGGGGGCCAATACCCGCTTGCCCTCGACCATTGCGCTCCAGTGGGCCGGTGAAGTTGCGCCGGAGTTCCATGCCCGGCACGATGCCGTGCGGCGCACCTACCGGTACTACATTCTGAATTCGAGCGCGCGCTCCGCTCTGCAGCGACTGCGAAGCGCCTGGATCCCGCGTGCGCTCGACGCCGACGCCATGCACCGCGCCGCTCAGGCGCTCATCGGCGAGCTCGATTTCTCGGCCTTCCGATCGGTCGAGTGCCAGTCGAAATCCTGCAAGCGCCGGGTCGAGCGGATCGAGGTGCGCCGCGACGGGGATTGGGTTTGGATGGAAATCACCGCAAACGCCTATCTGCATCACATGGTGCGCAACATCGTCGGAACGCTGGTGGACGCGCAACGCGAGCCCGATCCCGAGGGCTCGATGCGGCGCATTCTAGAGAGCCGCGACCGCCGCCTGGCGGGACCGACCGCGCCACCCTCCGGGCTATATCTGTGGCGCGTGGAGTATCCTGCGAAGTTCGGGATACCTGCACCGTCCACGCCCTTTTTGCTAAACTTACCCGGATACTCATGAATAATCCCATAGGCCGGGCTAGCGCATGACCTGGTTCGAGCGAATCGTCCCGTCGCGCATCAAGACAGAGCGGCGCACCCGTTCGGTTCCCGAAGGACTTTGGACGAAGTGTCCCGCCTGCGATGCGGTGCTCTACAAGGCCGAGATCGAGCGCAATCTCCACGTTTGCCCCAAGTGCAGCCACCACATGCGCATCAACGGGCGCGAGCGGCTGCTCAAATTCCTCGATACCGGCTCCGCCAAGGAGCTCGCGCTCAAAGTCGAGCCCCAGGACCCGCTCAAGTTCAAGGATTCCAAGCGCTACAAGGATCGCATCACCCAGGCGCAGAAGCAGACCGGGGAGCGCGACGCGCTGATCGTGATGTCCGGCAGCTTGTCGGGCTTGGATATCGTCGCCTGCGCGTTCGAATTCAGGTTCCTGGGCGGCTCCATGGGCTCGGTGGTGGGCGAGAAGTTCGTGCGCGCGGTCGAGCACTGCCTGGAGCATCGCTCACCCCTGGTTTGCTTTGCCGCAAGCGGGGGCGCCCGGATGCAGGAGGCCCTGTATTCGCTGTTGCAAATGGCCAAGACGAGCGCCGCTCTGAAACGATTGTCGGAGGCGCGGCTGCCGTTTATTTCGGTCATGACCGATCCGACCACGGGCGGTGTGTCCGCGAGTCTCGCGATGCTCGGCGACATCAACATCGGCGAACCGAAGGCGCTGATCGGTTTCGCCGGGCCGCGTGTGATCCAACAGACCGTACGCGAAACCTTGCCGGAAGGGTTCCAGCGCAGCGAGTTCCTGCTCGAGCACGGTGCGCTCGACATGATCGTCGACCGGCGCGAAATGCGCGACCGAATCGGCGCGATGCTGCGGTTGATGATGGGCAAAGAGCCGCAAGCGGCTTAAATCTCCCGGGAGTCGATGCAACTTGCGGACCCTTTCCGAGTGGCTGGCCCACCAAGAGCGGGTGCACCCGCAGTCCATCGATCTTGGATTGGGGCGCCTCGCGCGGGTGCTCGATCGCCTCCATTGGACTCAGCCGTCGGTGCCGGTCATCACCATCGCGGGCACCAACGGCAAGGGTTCCGTCGCCGCCTATTGCACGGCCATCCTCGGCGCCGCCGACCTCAAGGTCGGCACCTTCACCTCGCCGCATCTGCGTGACTATCGCGAACGGATTCGCGTGCGGGATGCTTTGGCGAGCGCGGACACCCTGGCGTGGGCGTTCGAGAAGATAGAGAACGCGTGCGCGGGCCCGGGGGAAAGGGTGTCGCTGACTTTTTTCGAGTACAACGCTCTCGCGGCGATGCTGATATTCGACGCGGCGAAACTCGATGCGTGGGTGCTCGAGATCGGCATGGGCGGCCGGCTGGATGCCGTCAACGTCGTCGACCCCACGGTCGCGGTGGTCGTGAGCATCGGCCTCGATCATCAGGAGTTCCTCGGCTCGACGCTCGAGGCCATCGCGCGCGAAAAGGCGGGAATATTCCGGCGCGCCGTGCCGGCGGTTCTCGGCAGCCGGGATATGCCCGGGGTGCTCGAGAGCATCGCGCTCGAAGTCGGCGCGCCCCTCAAGCGGCTCGGCCGCGAGTTCGAGTATACCGAGCACGCGCAGCGTTGGCGTTATCGAGGCTCGCGCTGGGATTTGCGGGATCTGCCGCCGCCGGCGCTGCGCGGCCCGACGCAATATCGCAACGCCGCCGCCGCCCTCGCGGCCCTCGAGGAGCTGCCCTCGGCGCTCGATCTGCCGCGCCAGGCGATCGAGCACGGCCTGTCTTCGGTTCGGCTGGTTGCGCGCTTTCAGGTGATCGAGTCCTCGGGACCCAGCTTCGTTCTGGACGTGGCGCACAACCCGGCCGCGGCCGCCGTGCTGGCGGAGAATTTGCGCTCGACGCCCTGCGCCGGGCGAACGTTGGCGGTATGCGGAATTCTTGGGGACAAGGACGCCGCCGGTGTCGCGGCGTCGCTCGCCGATTGCATCGACGAATGGTGGCTCACCTCGACCGACGGCGTCCGTGGGACGAGCGGCGCGCAATTGGCGGCGCGAATGTCGGCCGGACTCCGTGGTGCGCGCGTACACGCGATCGACGGCATCGGCGCGGCGTGCGCTGCCGCGGCCGCGGCCGCGAGCGGCGCCGACCGCATCGTGATATTCGGCTCCTTCCACACCGTCGGACCCGCGATGGATTGGCTCGAAGCACGCGGTGTGCTGCCGCGGGAGACTCCGCGCGAATATACTCTTCCTCGATGATGGAACGTCGCGTCAAGGAACGTCTGATCGGCGCCACCGTATTGGTGGTGTTGATCGTGCTGGTCGTGCCGGAAATGCTCTCCGGCCCGAGGCAGCCGTCGGCGCCGCCGCTGACGGCGGGGTTGCCCGCGCCCACCCGCAGCGTCTCCGTCGACTTGGCGACCAGCCAGGCGACCGCGGAGCCGGACTACCCGGAAGGCGCTTCGGCGAGCCCTGCGGCGCCGGCCGGCACGGCATCGCAAAGCGCGGCTGCGGATCCGGCGGCGGGCTCCGCGAGCCCGCCCGCAGCGGGTGGCCAGGAAGCGTCCGAGGGTGCACCCGGCGGCCAAAGCGCGGCGCAAAGCGTGCCGATCGTGACCACATTGAAAGCGCAAGAACCTTCCGGAGCGGCGCTTGAAACGCCCGCTTCGCCCCCCAAATCGCCGGTGAGTGGGTCGCGAAATGCGCCAAACGATCCCGCGGCCGGGCCGCAGGGACGCCGCGGCTGGTCGGTGCAGCTCGGCAGCTTTGCGAGCAGAGCGAACGCCGAGAGATTGGTTCATCAATTGCAGGCGCGGGGCGGATCGTCGCTTTATGTCAGTGCGAGCGGCTCGGGGCCGTCGCTCAGGTATCGTGTGCGCGTGGGCCCTCTCGCGGATCGGGGGGCGGCGGAGCGCGCTGCCGGCAAACTCAGGGCGGCTGGACATCCTGCGACCATCGTCACACCGTCGTCCTGACACGCAAGCAGGGGCGCACTTTGTGATGCCCGTTTCACGGCAGCATCGCCTCGGGTTCGGTAGAATGCCGGGCCTGTCGTGGGGACGCCGCCGGATTAAGGCGCCAAGGGTGCAGTTTGACCGGAGCCGATATCCTGATTCTGGTAGTCCTGTTGGGCTCGATCCTGATCGGTGCGATGCGTGGATTCGTGCGCGAGGCCGTGTCGCTCACTTTCTGGATCGTGGCCATTTGGGGCGCCTGGAAGTTCGGTCCGATGGTGGAGCCTCATCTGGGCGGGGTGCTGGCGGATCCCAAGATTGCACCTTGGGTGGGACGGGTGGTCATACTGGTGCTCGTGCTGTTGATCGGCTGGGTGCTGGGAATGCTGCTCGGCTATTTCACCCGCAGCATGGGCCTTGGCCCCATGGACCGGGTGATCGGTCTTTTCTTCGGCATCGTGCGCGGCATGGTGCTGGTCGGGTTGATGATCATCGGCGGCGAGCTGCTGCACCTGAACCAAGAACCCTGGTGGGGCCGCTCGAAGCTGGTGCCCTATGGTGAGGCGGTGGGCGACTGGCTGCGGGCCATGGTCGGCGAGCACGGCGAGCCGTGGTCCAAACTCGAACGCCTCACCGGGGTCAAAGTGAAGACCTCGAAGTCATAGTCCGGAGGTTCCTATCATGTGCGGTATTGTCGGAATGGTCGGAGTGAGTGCGGTCAATCAGCGAATCTACGATGCGCTGACTGTTCTGCAGCACCGCGGTCAAGATGCGGCTGGGATCATGACGAGCGAGTCGGGCGAGCTGTACATGCGCAAGGACTCGGGATTGGTTCGCGATGTGTTCCAGCAGAAGCACATGGTCAACCTCAGGGGCAATGTCGGCATAGGACACGTCCGCTACCCCACCGCCGGCGCCGACAGCGCCCACGATGCGCAACCGTTCTACGTCAATTCCCCGTACGGCATCTGCCTCGGACACAACGGCAATTTGACCAACGCCCGCGAGCTGACCGAAGTGCTGGTGCGCGAGGATCGGCGCCATCTCAACACCACGTCCGACTCCGAAGTGCTGCTGAACGTGCTCGCCTCCGAGCTGCAGCGCGTGGGCACGCCGCGCGTGACGCCCGCCGACGTCTTCGCCGCAGCGAACGCAGTCTACCGGCGCTGCCGCGGCGGATATGCGGTGGTCGCGATGGTCATCGGCCACGGCATCCTGGGGTTTCGCGATCCGAACGGCATCCGCCCGCTGGTCATCGGCAAGCGCGATACCAAGAAGGGCACCGAATGGATGCTGGCCTCCGAAAGCGTCGCCCTCGACATGTCCGGCTTCGAGATGGTGCGCGACGTGGCGCCGGGCGAGGCGGTGTTCATCGACGAGCAGGGCCGCTTCTACGCGCAGCAATGCGTCGCCATGGCGCGGCATACGCCGTGCATCTTCGAATATGTATATTTCGCGCGGCCGGATTCGATCATCGACAACATCTCGGTGTACAAGGCGCGGTTGCGCATGGGCGAGCGTCTCGCGGAAAAGATCAAGCGGGCGCGCCCGGACCACGACATCGACGTGGTGATTCCGATTCCCGACACGAGCCGTACCTGCGCGGTTCAGGTGGCGCAGCTGCTCGGAGTCAAGTATCGCGAGGGCTTCATCAAGAACCGCTACATCGGACGCACGTTCATCATGCCGGGCCAGGAGCAGCGCTCGAAGTCGGTGCGCAGCAAGCTGAACGCCATCGATCTCGAATTCAGAGGCAAGACGGTGCTGCTGGTGGATGACTCCATCGTGCGGGGCACGACCTCCGCGCAGATCATCGACATGGCGCGCGAGGCGGGCGCCAAAAAGGTGTACTTCGCCTCCGCCGCGCCGCCGGTGCGCTATCCGAACGTTTACGGAATCGACATGCCGGACGCGTCGGAA
>Ga0187871_10000187_pt1 | contig 56376 bp, 48 predicted proteins | sample June2016WEW_16_1_FD_132988 | JGI IMG/M metagenome (GOLD analysis project Ga0187871, IMG submission 132988) | Peatland microbial communities from SPRUCE experiment site at the Marcell Experimental Forest, Minnesota, USA - June2016WEW_16_10 | ecosystem: Environmental > Terrestrial > Soil >...
AAGACGCGGATGTTGTAACATTTTTCGTCCTGCGTTCGTATTACTAGCATTGAACTTTTTTCGAGTCCAATGGGTCTAATAACCACGAAGGAAGAAAGAAGAGTTATGAAATACCGATATGCAACAGGTGTCACTGTGTTGACACTTTGTCTTGGCGCTGCCGTGGCCCAGGCGCAGTATTATTATTTACCCCCCGGCGCCGGCCCGGAGTTTCGTTTGGGCATTGGCCCGTCGTTTTTCGAGGATGGCCGGCTCACTCAATTTGGCGGCCCCGTTTCCAGCAAGGTGGATTTCGATACGGGTCTGGCTTTCGACGCGGCCTTGGGCTGGAACTTCAACAAATATGTGGCCGCGGATTTTGAAACCGGCTTCATTGGCGCGAAAATCAACAATGTGCCGGGATATACTTCGGACAACTCGCGCCTGTACAACGTGCCATTTCTCTTCAACGTCACGCTGTCCTGTCCCATTCCCCGCACCAATCTGACTCCCTATGTGGGTGCCGGCGTCGGCGGTGCCGATGTCGTCTTTGACACCGACAATTTCAATGACGGGGTAACGACCGTTACCGGCAGTGAAAATGACGTGGTGTTTGCGGGGCAGGTTTTTGCGGGATTGCGTTTCCAATTGACCGGCCGTTTGTCACTGGACCTGGGTTACAAATACTTTGCCACCGGCGATCCGACCTTCAGTTATCCGCCGTCTCCCAATTTTGATGTCGGCTTTCGAGGCGCCCGGACACATTCCGTGATGGCGGCGCTCAGGTTTGACTTCTGACTGACAGAAATGTTCCGTCTGTCCAGCTTTGCAATCTGAATGCGCCCGATTATTTTAGCCGGTGATGGATGCGGCACGACAACTACCGCGGTTTGCGCCGCAAGGCTGGTTGGGATTGTTCCTGCTGGCGTTGTGTTGGCCGTTGAACTGGGCGCTGCCGGGCATGCGGACCGCCTACCTGTTCTTCCCGTTGTGGCTGGGCTACATCCTCGTGGTGGATGCGCTGGTTTGCCGGCGCGCCGGCGCCTCGTTGTGGACACGCTCGCGGAAGGGGTTTGTGCTGCTCTTCATCCTGTCCGTGCCCGGTTGGTGGCTGTTTGAAATCATCAACCGCCGGACCGGCAACTGGGAATATCTTGGCGCCGGCACGTTTACACCGTTTACGTACTACGCGCTCTGCACGCTGTCGTTCTCCACTGTCATGCCCGCCGTGTTTGAGACCGCGGAACTGGTGCGGACATTCCGCTGGGTGAAATTGTTTCCCGCCGGCGCGCGGATTCCGGACTCGCCGTATGTGAATCTGAGGATGCTGTTCATTGGCCTGGTCATGCTGGCGTTGACCCTGCTCTGGCCGAAATGCTTTTATCCCCTCGTCTGGATTTCACTGGTATTGATCCTGGAACCGGTAAACCGCTGGCTGGGCCGCCGGCATTTTCTGGAATGGCTGCAGCACGGCGACTGGCGGCCGGTGATTTCGCTGTCGCTCGGGGCGCTGATCTGCGGATTCTTCTGGGAGATGTGGAATTACTGGTCGTGGCCGCAATGGATTTATCACACGCCGGGCGCGCAGTTCCTGCACGTCTTTGCCATGCCGCTGCTGGGTTATGGCGGTTACATTCCCTTTGCGCTGGAGCTGTTCGCGCTGAAAAATCTCCTCTGGCCGCGCGCCCCTCAATTGGAACTTTACCGGTCTTTCAGCGGCGAGGTGCATCCTCCGGTTCCGGTGGCAGGTAGGTGATGATGCGGGCGCTGCGGCGGAAGGAAAAATAGGAGTAGGTCCATTGGAACAACACGACGAGGCGGTTGCGGAACCCGATGAGGAAAATCAGATGGATGAACAGCCACGCCAGCCAGGCCGGGAAGCCGGACAGCTTGATTTTGCCGATCATCGCCACCGCGGCCGATCGCCCGATCGTCGCCATGGTCCCCTTGTCCCAATACTTGAACGCCGGGCGTGCCTCCGGTTTTGGACCCAAACGGAGTTCGTCCCGGATAGTTTGCGCCACATGCCGGCCCATCTGCATTGCTGCGGGCGAAACCCCGGGCACCGGATCGCCGTCGGCCTTCAGAACCAGTGCCAGGTCGCCGATGGCAAAGACCTCCGGATGCCCGGGCACGCTCAAATCGGGATTCACCTTCACGCGCCCGGCCTTGTCCAGTTCCACGCCGAGCCTTTTGGTCAGCGGCGAGGCGGAGACGCCCGCGGCCCAGAGAATGTTTCCCGCCCGGATGATTTCGCCGTCGGCCAGTTCCACTTCGCCGGGGGTGATGTTCTTCACCGGGGTCGAGGTGCGGACCTGCACGCCGAGGGCTTCAAGCTGGCGCTTGGCACTCGCGGACAGGTCCGGAGGCAGATGGGAGAGCAGCACGGGGCCGCTCTCAATCAGGATGATGCGGGCCTGGGTGGGATCGATTCGCCGGAAATTGCGTTTCAGGACCGTCCGGGTGAGCTCGGCAAAAGTGCCGGCCAGTTCCACACCGGTCGGCCCGCCGCCCACGATGACGATGGTCATGAGCTTGTCGTGCTCGGAGGTGTCTGTCTCGTTCTCGGCCTTTTCAAAGGCCAGCAGGATGTGGCTGCGGATGCGCAAGGCGTCGTCGAGCGTTTTCAGGCCGGGGGCGAAAGGTTCCCATTTCGGATGGCCGAAGTAACCGGTCCGGCCACCCAGGGCCAGCACGAGATAATCATAGTCCAGCGTGTTTTTTTCGAGGACCACCTTTTTCCGCGCGAGATCGAAGTTGGTGACCTGGTCGAACAGCACGGTGATATCGGGCCGGTCGGAGAGGATGGCGCGGATGGGCTGGGCGATGTCCGGCGCGGAAAGGCCGCAGGCGGCCACCTGATAGAGCAGCGGCTGAAACAAATGGTGGTTCGTCCGATCCACCAGGGTCACGTCCGCGTCGGGATGATGAAACTCCTTGCAAAAGGTCAGGCCGCCAAAGCCCGCGCCGAGCACCACCACGTGTTTTTTGCCTCCGTCCACAGGCCCAATTTGAATGAACGACCGGACAATGACAATCCGGCAGATCCCTCCACCGAAGTAATTATCGCCACCCCGCTTTTTTATCGTCGGACGGGCATTTCCGGGGTAACGTCCGGCGATTCCAACATGGCATCGAGCAGCGTAGACCAGGCCAGAGTCGTTGCCGGTATGTGCGAGAAAGGGATGTGGCGGGAAGTACAGGCTTTTGCCCAGCAATGGCGCGACGCCAATCCGACCGACCCCCGCGCATATTATTATCTAGGTGCGGGCCTGAGCGGGCTGCGCCGGTTTTCGCAGGCCGAGGCGGCGTACCGGCAGGCCTTGAGGCTGGACCCCACTGATTTCGAAGTGTGGACCAGTCTTGCGGAATTGTTATTCAAGAAAATGCGGCTGCCGGAGGAGGGGCTCCACTGTCTGGAGCAGGCCTTGCAGGCCAATCCCCGCCACACACTCGGCTGGTTGAGCCTCGCCCGGCTGGCGGGCAGAATGGGGTGCCACGACAAGGCCTTGGCCTGCGCCAACCAGGCCATCGCCCTGGACCCGCAACTGGTGGAAGCCTACCTGTCCAAAGCCGCCGCGGCGCGGGCGCTTGGAAAACACGAGGTCGTCAAGGAAGTTTGCCATGGCTTGGCGGCCCTCAAGCCCGAAAACTTCCGGCGGGCTTCCTGAATTACTGTAGCGTCGAGCCTGTGACTCGAATGAATCGGCGCACGGTGCCGACACTACAATCCTGAACCCGGCGGCTTGTTTTACAGCCGGCCATCGGCTAGTTTCAGGCCGTGATTTACGACGCGTCATTGGACGAGTTGCTCCAGAAAGTCTGGGACGGCCGGCGCATCAATCCCGTCGAGGCACTCCGGCTATATCAGCTGCCGCTGGAGGAACTCGGCGCACTCGCCGACCGTCGCCGCCAGCTCGCCAAGGCGAAGGATTTCGGCGGGCGCGGCAACGACCTTGTTACCTACATCGTTGATCGCAATGTCAATTACACCAACGTTTGCAACGTCTATTGCAAGTTCTGCGCCTTCTATCGCGTGGAAAAGGACGACGACGCCTACGTCATCACCTTCGACGAGATGGACAAAAAAATCGAGGAAACCATCGCGCTCGGCGGCACGCAGATTTTGATGCAGGGCGGCCATCATCCCAAACTCACAAAGCAGTGGTATCTCGATTTGCTGTCGCACATCAAAAACAAGTTTCCCGGCTTTAACATCCACGGGTTCAGTCCGAGCGAGTTCATCCATTTCCGCGAGGTGTTCAACGAACCGCTGGTGAAAATCATCGGTGATTTCAAAGCCGCCGGACTGGGTTCGATTCCTGGCGGCGGCGGCGAGATCCTGGTGGACCGCGTGCGCCAGCGCATTTCGCCGCTCAAGGCGATGAGCGACGACTGGCTCGAAGTCATGGACGTGGCGCATCGGCTGGGATTGAATTCAAGCGCGACGATGATGTTTGGTCACGTGGAAACCATCGAAGACCGCATCGAGCATCTGGAGCGGCTGAGGCAGCAGCAGGACAAGTCGAAAGGTTTCACCGCGTTCATCTGCTGGACGTTCCAGGCCGAACACACGAAGCTCAAGGCGCCAACGGTGGGCGCGTATGAGTATTTGCGGACACAGGCGCTGGGCCGGATTTACCTCGATAATTTTACCAATGTCCAAAGCTCGTGGGTGACGCAGGGCCAGGAGATTGGCCAGGTGGCGCTCAAATTCGGCGCGAACGACCTGGGCAGCATCATGATTGAGGAAAATGTCGTGTCCCAGGCAGGCACGACCTTTCGCATGGGCGTCGCCGACATGAAACGGTTGATTCGCGACCTCGGCTACGAACCGCGTCAACGTGACAACTGGTATCGGCTGGTGAATTGAACGTTACTGGACGTTGAGTTGAAGGACGGTGATGGAGTCAGCCGGGAGCGTGTAATCGAACACGGGCTTGATGTCCGATACTTCGGTGGTGACGGGCACCACGTTCGTTGGATTGTCAATCGAGTTGTTCGCATCCGGTGCTGCGGCCAGCGTGGTCGCCGTGCCCGTGGGTTTGAGGTCGCCGCCACCGTTGATATCCAGTGTCAGCGGTTGCGGCGCTGGCCGGGGATTTACCAATTTAATCAGGATTGCCCCGCTTCGGCTGTCCTTCGTCACCGAGTAGTGGAGCGTGGTATCGTCGAGCGAAGCCTTGAGGATTTCATCTCCGACGTTCCGGCTGAACATTTTGATCGCATGGTAGCTGGGCGAACCATAACACCGGAGTGCGTCGTAGCCGATGAGGTCGGGCCGCCATTGCCTCGCGCCGGGACTCACGTTCACCAACAGCGGCGCATAACATTGCATTTTCACCACGTCCGAGTTCCGTTCCATCGCGGTCATCCAGGTGGCGTCGCCCAGCGCGGCGGTCATGTTGGCGGTGGGTGGTTCCTTTTCCGAGCGCCCGTTCCAAGGGGGGAATGAAGTGTCATACGCGGCCCATTCCCCGACGAAGATTTCCGGGCCTTTCCGGTCGTAGTCATCAAAATGCGCCGGATCATTCAGGAACGTCCGGGCGGAACGGTAGTAATGCTCATCGAGTACATCGGGCTGGCGGCTGTGAACGCGCTTTGATTCCGGTTGTTCCGTGCCGACGGTGGAGATGCATTTGAGCTGGGGATATTTCGCCTTGATGGCGTCGAAAAATTGGGCGAAGCGCGCATCGTAGGAGCCGGATCTGTCAAACTCATCCTCGTTGCCGATTTCAACGTACTGCAAGGGAAACGGCTGGGGATGGCCGTCCTTCGCACGCTGCGCACCCCAAGTCGTGTTCGTGTCGCCGGTCAGATACTCAATTTCGTCGAGCGCATCCTGGACATAGGGTTCCAGATCAGGACCGGGATTAACATGCTGGCCGCCGAGCGAATATCCGGCATAGACCGCCAACACCGGCTCGGCGCCCATGTCCTCGCCCCAACGGAGAAACTCCAGCAGTCCCATGCCGTCGGTGGAACGGTATCCCCACGGGCCGCGATGGCCAGGCCGCTCGCTGATGGGGCCGATGGTTTTCTTCCAATCAAAGCGGGTCGCAATGGTGTCGCCTTCCACATAATTTCCCCCGGGAAACCTCAGAAACTGGGGTTTCAAGTCCACCAGCATTTGCAGGAGATCCGGACGAAAACCGTTTGGCTGGTCGCCCCACGTCGGGGGAAACAATGAAACCAAATCAAACCAGACCGTGCCCGGACGGTCGAGGGTGAGGACGTAACACGCCTGGGCGGTCGGTTTAACCTTGCCGGTTTCCAGAATGACCTCGTATTGCTTCCAATCCGGCGTCAGTCCGGACACCTTGCCCTTGGCGTAAACTGTACTGCCGTCGTTGCTCTGAATGGAGACGATGACCGACCCCGAAAATCCCGGCGCAGCCTTTGCATAAAACGACGCGCGGTAATGGGCCGCCGGTTGGACCGGAATTCCCCAATAACCACCGTTGGCAATGCCGGCGGGATGGCGTTTGGAGGCTTTACTCACTTCGACCCGCAGACTGACCGGCAGCGCGTCGTCGAGCGGCTGGGACGGATCCAGCGCCATGGTGGCGGCTGTACCGTTGCCCGGCACAACGGACCAATGCACGGGTGCATTGGGGTTGTCCAGGAAGGCCCGGTTCTGGACCAGCTCGCCATAGAGCCCGCCGTCATAGCTATGATTGATCTCTTCAGTCATCAGCCCGTAAAGCATCGGACTGACCGTGGCGACGGGGTTTCCGGCTTCAATGGTGAGCGTGGGATTGGCTGCGCCGACGGAGGCAATGGCGCAAACCAAAAGCAGAATTGAAATTTGTTTGGTCATGGTTGCTTGAATGCCAGCCGGCCGGATCACAACCGGCGTTCTGGGTTGAGATTGCGTATCATTTCCTATGCTTCAAGCAAGAGTATTTTTTGATTGCGAGGCAAAGTACCAAAACCACGGTTGGAGCAACGGGGTTTCTGACACCAGAATTATTTATGGATTTACAACGGATTTTTGCGAAACTGATGCCCTGATGAATCCGTTAATCAAACTTTTGCTCGAAGGCGGCGGCTTGAGCACGGCCCAGATGGCCCAGGTGCTCAACCTGACCGAAACCGAGGTCAACCGCCAGTTGGATCAACTCAAAAAAGACCGTCTTCTGCTGGGCTGGCGGCCGGTGTTGAATCTGGCGGACGAGGACGCCGGCGTCGTGCGGGCCGTCATCGAAGTGCGCATCACGCCCGAACGCGGCGGTGGTTTCAACCGTTTTGCCGAGCGCATCAGCCGGTTCGACGAGGTTGAGTCGTGCTATCTCATGTCCGGCGGGTACGACCTGCTGGTGTTCGTCAACGGGTCGAGCCTCCAGAAAGTGGCGGGGTTTGTTTCGGAGAAACTGTCGACCATCGAAGGCGTGCTGTCCACGGCCACCCATTTTCTGCTGCGTTCCTACAAGGAACAGGGCTTTCTCCTGGACGTGAAATCCGAGGAAAGCAGCCGGCTGAAGGTCACGCCGTGAAAAGCCGGGAAAAACATTCAACTCCCAACATTCAACATCGAATGAACGTCGAATTGCGCACTGGGACATTGGGTCCCGCGGGGCGGGATTGAATGTTCAATGTTCCTCATTTCCAATTAATTTGATTTAGCAATGGACACCACCCGCTTCATCGCCCGCCACGTCGTGAACCTGCCCCGATCGGGCATCCGCGACTTTTTTGAAGTGGTTTCGAAGATGCAGGACGTGATTTCGCTGGGCATCGGCGAGCCGGATTTCGACACGCCCTGGCACATCCGTGAGGCGGCCATTTACGCGCTGGAAAAGGGCAGGACCCATTACACCTCAAACCTTGGCCTCCTGGAACTGCGACGGGCCATCAACCGTTACGTGGAGAAAAACTTCGGCGTGAGCTACCGGCCCGAGGATGAAATCCTCGTTACCGTCGGCGTTTCCGAGGCGCTCGACATCGCGTTTCGCGCCCTGGTGAATCCCGGCGATAAAGTGATGTTCCATCAGCCTTGCTACGTGAGTTATCACCCGAGCATCACGTTGACGCATGGCGTGGCGGTGCCGGTGCCGACCTATGCGAAAGATAATTTTGCACTGACGGCCGAGGCGTTGGCCGCCGCCTGGCAACCGGGCTGCAAGCTGCTCATGTTAAACCTGCCGTGCAATCCCACCGGCGGTACGTGCGACCGCGCACAGATTGAGGCGATTGCCAAATTCTGTGTCGAAAAGGACCTGCTCGTGCTGAGCGACGAGATTTATTCCGAACTGACGTTCGAAGGCGGCCACGTCAGCATTGCCAGCCTGCCGGGCATGCAGGAGCGGACAATTTTCCTGCATGGTTTTTCCAAGGCATTTGCGATGACGGGCTGGCGCATCGGTTACGCGTGCGGGCCGGCCGCGTTGATTGAGGCGATGATGAAGGTGCACCAGTATTCGATGATGTGCGCTTCCATCATCAGCCAGGAGGCCGCCATCGAGGCGTTGCTGCGCGGCGAGGATGGCATGAAATCCATGCGCGAGCAGTATCAGCGGCGGCGGGATTTCATCGTGCGGCGGTTCAATGAAATCGGCCTGAAATGTCACCTGCCGCGCGGCTCGTTCTACGCGTTTCCGTCCATGGAGAAAACGGGGCTGAAAGAAACGGATTTCGCGGTGGGTTTGCTGCAAGCCGAACACGTCGCGATGGTGCCGGGCTCGGCGTTCGGCGCGAACGGCGCCGGTTTTTGCCGGGCGTGCTTTGCCACCGGTTACGACCAGCTCATCGAAGCCGCCGACCGGATTGAACGTTACGTGCAAAAGCTCGCCGCGAAGCGATGAAGTTTCTTAGCCGGCGCGTCGCAAATTGACTGAAAATTCCGCTTGCCGGCAGGATGCCAGCGCTCCCGTTGAAGGTTTTTCTTGCTGGCGGCGCGGTTTGTCGGAGACTTCGTATTTCCAAAGCTTGTGGATAAAGCCTTTTTCACCGAAACGCGCCAACGCTGGCTGTTGCTCCTGTTGACGGCGTTCACGTTTTTCATCCTGCTCGGCAGCCGCGCGCTCAACGAACCCGATGAAGGCCGTTACTCGGAAATCGCGCGCGAAATGATCGAGACCGGCGATTGGGTCGTGCCGCACCTCTGGTATCTCCCACATCTCGACAAGCCGCCGATGACCTACTGGCTGGTGGCGGTTTCGATGAAACTGTTCGGCCAGAACGAATGGGCGGCGCGCCTGCCGCTTGCGCTGGCGGGCATAAGCGGCGTGTGGGCGGCGTGGCTGCTCGGCGGCTCCATTGGCGGGCGAAGAGTTGGTTTTTGGAGCGCGCTGATCCTGCAAACGAGCCTGCTTTACTTCGTCATGGCGCGAATGCTCACCACGGACATGTTCCTGACCTCGTTTAACACCTGGGCGATTTATTTTTTCTGGCGCAGCTGGCAAAGCCTGAACTCCGAACTCCGAACTCCGAACTCCGAATTCTTTGGGTGGCATCTGGCCGGTTGGGTGGCCATCGCACTGGGCTTTTTGACAAAGGGTCCGATTGCCCTGGCCATTCCGCTCGTCGCGCTGGCGGCGCTGATGGTTTGCCGCTGGAAAAGTTGCGGAGCCGGGAAGCTTCTATGGGGTGGCCTGACCGCCGGACTGGCGCTGTTTTTGGTTTTGGCGCTGCCGTGGTTCCTGGCGGTTTTTCGGCGTGTGCCTGAGGCGTTTCATTACATGGTCTTTGGCCAGGCGGCCGGCCATCTGTTCGGCACCACCATCAAAAACCGCGAGGGCGGTCCATTGTATTTTTTCGGAATTCTCGCCGTCGGACTTTTGCCGTGGACATGGTTGCTGGGCTGGCTGTGGCGCCGGGTGCAACCGACCCCGGCTTCGGATGCCGGGTTGCAAAAAGACGCGTGGGTGATGTTGAACGTCTGGGCCTTTTTCACCTTCGTGCTGTTTTCGTTTTCGCAGGCCAAACTGCCCGCTTACATTCTGCCAATTTTTCCGGCGCTGGCGGTGATGCTGGCCTGGCGGTTTTTCGGTGATGAACGCACGACCCGGCCGGTCCCGGCACCGGTATGGCGGTTTTGTCTCGGGAGTGCGTTGTTGTTGCCGGCGGTCTTCCCGTTGGCCATGGCTTATTCCTTCCACAACCCGCTGCCCGGATGGATGAAATGGCAAACGCCGGTCGCGGTTGGAATGGGTCTTTTCATTTTGTGGCTGGCGCGAAAATGGAAACCGTCCGCGTGCGTCGCCCTGACCGTGGCCCTGATGCTGTTGAGTCTGGTGGTGACGGTGGCCGAAATCCCCTTGTTCCAGGGCAGTCTCAGGCGCAATTCGACACTCAAGCCGCTGGGTCTTGCCCTGCGGGAGAAATGTCAGCCCGGCGATGTGCTGGTATGCTGGGGTGATTTGCCGGAAGGACTGGCGTTTTATGCTTATCCGACGGTTGGCATGACCAACCGGCCGTATTTCGGCGGCATGGATCTGACCCAGGTGCCCTTTGAATTTCCCGGCAACCAAAAGCGGCTGGGTGATCTGCTCTTGCCGGACGACGGCGCGCTGGCGCATTTGCTGGCGGAAGATCGCCGCGTCTGGGTTGTCGGTTTTAACGACACCGTGGAACGTTTTCTGCAAAATCACCCCGCCACGCCGTTGAATCGGGTGACCAATGTCGGCCAATGGAAAGTGTTTGTGAATCGTTGAACGCCGCCCCGGCGGAAACGCGGCGCATTTTTCTTGCTGGCCCAGATGATTTGCTCAAAAATTTCGGGAATGACAAAAGTTCTGCTTCTGGGTTTGGGCCGCTGGGGCGCCAACCATTTGCGCAATCTCAATTCCATGCCCGTCGAGCTTTACGTGGCTGAAGTGGGCGCGAAACAACTTGAACCGGCGCGCAAACTCGGCCTGCCCGCTGAACGGCTCACGACCAACTACCAGGACTTCATCGGCCGGGTGGACGGAGTCGTCATCGTCACGCCGGCACAAAGCCATTTCGCGCTGTGCCGGGAATTTCTGGAGGCCGGCAAGGATGTGTTTGTGGAAAAGCCGCTGACGCTGGCCGACCACGAGGCCAGGCGACTGGCCGAACTGGCCGACCAGCACAAACGCATCCTGCAGGTCGGCCACATTCTGCGTTTCGACCCGGCGACCTTGTGGCTGCGCGACGCGGTGTCGGCCGGCCAGTTTGGGCGGGTAAACATGGTGCGCGGCCATTTCGGCGGGTTCAAACGCCCGCGCAACGACAGCGGCGTGATGTTCGCCGACGGCATCCATTTCGCCGACCTGTTCAACTTCATTCTCGGCGCGTTGCCGAAGAGCGTGCTCGCCATTCACCACGATTTCATGGGGCGCGGGATCGATGACGTCTCGTTCGTGTCGCTCGAATACGACACGCCGCGCGGCAAAACCTGGGCGACGGTCGAAAACGATTATTTCATTCCCGGCAAATTCCGTGAAGTGATTGTTTGCGGTGAACAGCTGAGCGCGGTTTGCGATTACAACGTGGCGCAATACAAGATCAAGACCTACGAGAACCAGCACGTGCGCGAAGGCAACGATTTCAAAGGCATCGAAGGGGCGGTGCATCAGATCGAATGTCCGCCGGAAGAGCCGTTGCTGGCCGAGTTGCGGGCGTTCGTGGATTCAATCCAGACGCGCAAAACCCCGCGGGCCGACGGCTGGGCCGGTTACGATGCCGTCCGCGTGATGAACGCCGCGCTGGAATCGGTGAAAACCGGCAGGACCGTCCAGATTTAATTTAGCCACAGATGGACACAGATGAAACACAGATAAAGGCACTGAAGGATTATTCACTTCAGCCGATTACCGAACAAGTCATCGGGGCGGCGTTTGAAGTCTACAACGTGCTTGGCTATGGGTTTCTTGAAAAAGTTTATCAGCGCGCCATGCAAATCGAAATTCAGTTGCGCGGCGTGAAGGTTGAACTGGAGCCTTTGATCGAAGTTCAATTCAAAGGTGTGATCGTCGGTGATTACGCCGCTGATCTGTTGGTCGCGGATAAAATCATTGTCGAACTTAAAACCGACGCCGTTTACCAAGCCGTTCACGAGGCGCAACTGTTAAACGAACTTCGCGGCACCGGCATCAGGCTTGGCTATTTGATCAACTTTGGCCGTGAGCACGTCGAGTATAAACGAATGGTCTTTTGAGAAAATCTGTGTTTCATCTGTGTCTATCTGTGGCTTAAAACCTTTATGAGCAAAATATCGTTATCCAAATGTTTCGTGAATGCCGAAGTCGAGGAGGCCGCCTTGCGCGCCATCCGCTCCGGCCAATACATCCTCGGCAAGGAATCGCAGGAGTTTGAGAAGGAACTCGCGGCCCACACCGGCACCGCCCAATGCGTTCTGGGTTCGTCCTGGACGATGATTGTTTATCTCCTGCACCAGTTGCAAGGCGTCGGGCCCGGCGACGAAATCATCGTGCCCAGCCACACGGCGTTTCCCACCATGGAACCGCTCATCCACCTCGGCGCGCGCCCGGTGTTCGTGGACATTGACGACACCTATTGCCTGGACCTCGACCAGGTCGAAGCCGCCATCACACCGCGCACAGTCGGCGTCATCCCGGTTTATATTTACGGGCATCCCGTGGATGTGGACCGCCTGCTGGGCATGGCCACCAAACATCATCTCTGGGTCATCGAAGATTGCGCACAGGCGCAGGGCGCGAAATACAAGGGCAAGACCGTCGGCAGCATGGGCCACTTCGGCGCGTTCAGTTTCTTCCCGTCGAAAAACCTTACCGTGCTCGGTGACGGCGGCTGCATCACCACCAACAACGCGCAAATGGCCGACCGCCTGCGGATGCTCCGCAACCACGGTCGCCAGGGCAAGTACGACCACGAATTTCCCGGTTACAACGTGCGATTCAACGAGATCAATGCCGCCATCGGCCGCGTGATGTTGAAGCACCTCGACGGTTTCAACGAAAACCGGCGCAAGATCGCCGCGCGTTACACCGAACGGCTCAAAGGCATTGTGCAGCCGCCGCCGGTGCGCGAATGGGCCACGCCGGTGTACCACATGTACGTTGTCCGGTGCGAAAAACGCGATGACCTGCAAAAATTCCTGAAGGAAAAGGGCATTGACACCGGCATCCATTATCCGAAGCCGAATCATCTGCAACCGGCGGTCACCGGGCTGTTCCCCTTTGTTCCGAAACTCCCGCGCACGGAACAAGCGGTGAATGAAATCCTGTCGCTGCCGATCCACGGGGAAATGACGATGGACGCGGCGGACCAGGTTTGCGACGCGATCGCGGGGTTTTACGGCAAAAAATAATGGGCGACGCACCCGAACTGAGCCTGGTGATTCCCTGCTACAATGAGCAGGACAATTTGCGCGCGCTCATCAAGGCGATCCGCGAAGCCGTGGACCCGCTCCGACTGCCCTACGAAGTCGTCATCACCGACGATTGCAGCCGGGACCGGTCGTGGGAAATCCTCAAGGAACTGGCGGCCGCCGACCCGCGCGTCCGCGGGCTGCGATTCGCGTTCAATTGCGGCGAGAGCGCGGCGAGCTGGGCCGGACTCAAGGCGGCGCGCGGCAAATATCTGGTCACGCTCGACGCCGATCTCCAGAACGACCCGAAGGACCTGCCGAAATTCCTGGAGGCATTGAAGCAATTCGATTGTGTCTGCGGCACGCGCGTGAAGGCGCGCGGCGCAGGCGATAATTTCATTCGCGTGGCGTCGTCACGCATCGCCAACTGGGTGCGAAACAAGCTGTCCGGCGAGCAGATTGCCGACGCCGGCTGCACCTATCGCGCGTTCAAGCGCGAGTGCATCGAGAACCTGAAATTTTTCAAGGGGATGCACCGGTTTCTGCCGACCTTGTTCAAGATTGAGGGCCACAGCGTCACGGAAATCGAGGTGACGAACAATCCGCGATTCGCCGGCCGGAGCCATTACGGCGTGTGGAATCGGCTGTTCGCATCGTTTTACGATTTGCTCGCCGTGCGCTGGATGAAGAAGCGGATGTTCCGATACCGGATCGCAGATAAAATTAATTGAGCAGCGGTTGAAAAAACCATCGCCTCGGTTCAATTTAATCGGGTCATGCAACGATTTTTAATCATTGCCACGAACTGCGCGTTGTTGGCGTTGTTGCTCATCGGCCTGCCAGCGGCAACCCACGCGCAATGGGGTGACTGGCAGATTGCCTCGGTTTCCACCGGTCGCCGGCTGCTGTTTGGGGGACTGGCCATCGGGACGGCCGGAAATATTCTGGCCGGTCTGGCTTTCGTCAAAGGACGCAAAGGAAAGATTCTTTGTTGGGAATGGATGGCAATTTTCGCCGGATTACTACTGGTTGGTTGGGGGTTTACCCACGGCTATTTCAATTTCAACTGGTTAAAAAACTTGCTGCTTTGGTTTCAAAACCATTTCTGACCAGTCAAAGGGAGAATTCCGGGGCGCATTTTCTCTTGTCCGCCTCCTCAGGGACGGTTTGTTCCGCGCTGGAGTTAAATTAGAATTGCTGTTATGGCTGCTATCAGCCATAAGAGTTCAATGCTCGCGAAGGTTTGTTCCGCCGCTCTCACCGGCATTGAAGCCTATGGGCCCGCGCGAATTGAAGCAATGCTGTGAACTGGACGAGGTGACCCGGGAACTGCTCAAGCACGCGATGGCCGACTTGAATTTGAGCGCCCGCGCCTACGACCGGATTTTGAAGGTGGCGCGAACGATCGCGGACCTCGCCGGGGCGGAAAAAATCCTCGGCGACCACATTTCCGAGGCGATTCAATATCGCTCGCTTGACCGGCAATTGTGGACGTGAAAGTCAAAATTTCTGAATCCAAAATGGCCGGTCGGCGCATCTCATAGGTGAACAATCCAAACTGAACCACAATTATGAACAGCATATCAACCAAACTCCTGGCCCTAATCTCCGCATTGGTCGTCTATGGCGCGCTCCTATTCCTGCTTTTTGCGGCGTTGCCGCTCTCATCGCGGGCGCAAACCAATGCCGTGGAAAACGGCGCGAGTAATGACGTCGCCACGACGAACGAAGTAATGGCGACGACCAACGTCCCGGTTTCCGGCGTGCTGGCAACAAATAAAAAGAGTTCGTCCGATGAATCCACTCCTGTCCGCATTGATGGCACCGGCGTTCACATCGGCGGTGAAAATCCTGTGGACATCGGAATGCCGGATATTTCCAAGTCAAGCCTGCCGGCCGTGCTGGCGCTGCTGGTACCTTTTGCTCCCTTTGTAATGGTTACAGCGATTATCTTCTTTGCCCTTTATTTCAAACACCACCGGAATAAACTGGCGCACGAGACGCTACGCACGATGATTGAGAAGGGCGTGCCCATAACTCCTGAATTGATCGCCAACTTGAACGTCCGGGCGAAAAAACACGAAGAAGCCGGAAACCCTCAAACGCGCTACCTGCTGCCGGGTTTGATTCTGGTAGGGGCTGGAGTGGGCGTGATGACCCTCCGCGAACGACCTGGTTTGATTGTCCTGCTCATTGGCGTGGCGTTCCTAGTGGTTTGGTTTGTGGAAAGAAAAAACAAAAACGACGCGCAACCGCCCAAATCGTAACCCGTGTCTTTCACCGACGCCGATCTCATCGCCCGCGTCCTAGCGCTGGAAGACCAAAATGCCTTCGGCGAACTGGTACGGCGCTACCAATCGCCCGTGCGCGGGTTTCTGACTCGCCTGACGCGCGGCGACTCGCATCTGGCGGACGACTTGGCGCAGGAGACATTTTTGAAAGCATGGAAAAAACTGCATACTTTTCGCGGAGACGCCAAATTGTCAACGTGGCTCTTTGGCGTAGCGTTCAACGAATTTCGCGGTGCAGCGCGCCGACGAAAAGAGCTGACTCTGGACGATGCCGAAAATTTGCCGGAAGAACCGGCGACGGCTATCAACCCGGAATTGCACCTGGATTTGACCGAAGCGTTAAAACGGTTAAATTCAAACGAGCGGACGGCCGTGGTGTTATGCTGCCAGAACGATTTGTCACACGAGGAAGCCGCACAAGTTTTGGACTGTCCGCTCGGGACGGTGAAGACCAATGTGTTGCGTGGAAAGGAAAAATTGAGAAAATGGCTGGCAATTGCCTACGAAAATTATGAATCCGCTTAAAATCAACGATCCGCTGGATACGCTGCTGCGCGAACAGAATCAATATATCGAAGACAATGGTTTCACGGCGCGTGTGGTTTCAGCCCTGCCGCTCCGCCGCGCGCGATTTTGGACGCACCAGACTTTTTTGCTGGCCGTGACGGTGGGAGGCGCGGTGTTGGCGGTTAGGTGGCTGCCGTGGGAGAATTTGCCAGCGTTCAACTGGTCTGCGCTGCTTTCACTCAACTCCCATCTGCTGGTGCCGTGGGCGGTGATCGTTTCGGTTGTCGGCGCCTTGGTTTGGGCCGCCGTGTCCGCGGTTCAGGAGGAGGATTGAAAATTCATTCTTCCGTTTTTGCCGGCGCGGAAATTTCGGGTCGCGCCGGAAGACGATTAACCAGCGCGAGCAGGTCACGGTCGACGCGGCCCGACGTTCAGCTTCTTCAATGCGGGCGAACTCGCCGTAAACCTCCGTGCGCGCCGGTCCATCGTGCGGAGGCAGTTCCTGCCCGAAGCCCGTCCGCATGGCGTGCAGCACATGGTGGGCGTTGATGGCCTCCAACGGGCGGGCGGGCGTGTAAGCGGGTTCGGCTCCGGCGACCTCGGTGACCAATCGAGCGGTGAGGAGCGTTTGCAGGATCTGTTGCGCCAGCCGGGTGGGTACGCCGAGCTCAAGGGAAATCGCCTGCAACGTGGCCGGAGGCCGGCCGCCCTGGAAGCATTGCCCGATATACGTCATCAATCTCAAAGCAATGAATTCGCGTCCGCGCTGGTTCACGTTTTCGACGAGCTTGTCCTGCAAATAGGTCCGGCGGTTTTGGAAGGCGTAGGCGACCTGCGCGCCAAAGAGCAGAATCAGCCAGGAAAAATACAGGCCCACCATGAACACGGGGATGAGACCGAGGCTGCCGTAGATTTTGCTGTTGGTGACCACCCGGGAGACGTAGAGGAAACCAAAAATATTGTTCAGGTGCCAAAGCGAGCCGCCCACAATGCCACCGACCAGCGCCGCGCCGAAATGCACCCTGGTATTCGGCACCAGCAGATACGCCAGGGCAAACGCCAGCCACAGGACGACGAGCGGCAGCAGGTCAAAAACGAAGCCGCCGATGAGCGGCATGTGGCTGATAAGATTTTTGGCGGCCTGCAGATGCGGTCCGCCCGCCAGTCCCAGGGCAGCGATGAGAAGCAGCGGACCCAGCGTAATCGTGGTCCAGTAAAGCACGGTGCGCCAAAGCCAGTTGCGGCCGCGCGTCACGCCCCAGATGTCGTTGAAGGTCGCTTCGATGCCGACCAGCATCCGGATGGCGATAAAGACCAACAACACCATCCCCGTGACGCCGAGGGCGCCACTGCGCGTGTTTTGCACAAAATCGTGAATGTAGGCCGCCGCCTCTTTTTGAGCCGTCATGATGCGGGTGCTGTTGTCGGCCGCCGGTGTCCCGCTCTGCGGGATTTCGTTTGCCGGGCCGGCGGCGGAGTTGGTGGGCATTCCGGCGGTTCCAGAATGGGTCTGAGCGAGGGCGACGGACATGGCGGGGCTGAGGCTCAGCGAGACGGCGGGGCCGTTGGTGTCAAGTCTTGCGGGTGGCATGACGTTGGCAACGAGCTTGTCGATCGCCTCATAAATTTTCTGCTCGCCCTCACTTTTGAGCAGGCTGCTGGTGACGCTGATGGCCACCGCCAGCAAGGGAATCAGCGCCAGCAATGTGGTATAAGACAATGCCGCCGCGCGCACCGGGCACCGGTTGCGCGCAAAACTTTTACCCACGAGCACCCAGAAGTGCGCGAACCGTTCGAGCCGGTTGAGTTCGCTTTCCGCGTGAAACCATTCCCCCGCCGCATTGATGCGGAGACTGGACAAAATTTTGACCAGACGTGAGAACGGGCTTTTTGCCATGACCGTTCGCACGCTAGCGGGAGCCGCGTGGCAAGTCAACCGGCACACAAATCCGCTTTATTGGCGGCGGAAAATCGGCAAACTGGCGAGGGGCGTCCGTAGCTCAATTGGATAGAGCTTCTGACTTCGGATCAGAAGGTTGCAGGTTCAAGTCCTGCCGGACGCGCCACATATCTACAAACACTTGTCGAGCAAGGCAATCCCTCAGTTTGACTTTGCAAGGATACTCCTTAACTTTGATTTGGCTGACGTTTGTCTCTTGGCCCAGCGATATGACGTAACTTGTGAACTCTTGTGTTTCTAACCAAAAGCTGGGCTATGTGTTCTTAAATTTGCTATCGACACTGGCATTTGTATGGAGCGCACAAGCGCAGCCGGATCGGGTGACCTTGCGCGGACAGATACCCTCCGTGGTGGTTGGGCTGCCCCCATCAGGCCGTTTGCCGGCAACCAACCATCTTTTTCTTACCCTCGGTTTGCCGCTGCGGAACCAAGCTGCGCTGGGCGAATTGCTCCGCCAGCTTTATGATCCGCATAGCACCAACTTCCATAAATTTCTCACGCCGCCGGAATTTGCGGCGCGGTTTGGACCGACGGAGCCGGATTATCAGGTCGTTATCGGATTTGCGGAGGCAAATGGCCTCGTCGTGGTGGCTAAACATCCGAACCGTGTGGTGTTGGACGTGGAAGGCAGTGTGTCGAATGTCGAGCGGGCATTTCAAGTCACGTTGTTCACCTACTGCAATCCAGCAGAAGCACGCCACTTTTTCGCGCCGGCCACTGACCCGTCGGTGCCGACGAATATAACCATCCGAACAATTGAGGGATTGAGTGATTACAACCTGCCGCACCCGTTAGTACACAGGGTTCACACCTCGAAAATCAAGCCCTTGAGCTTTAACGGTTCTGGCCCGGATGGTGAATATGCCGGTGCCGATTTCCGCAACGCCTACGTCCCCGGCACAACGCTCAATGGAGCGGGACAATCTGTTGGGTTATTGGAGTTTTCCGCTTATTATAAAGCAGACATCACGAATTACGAGCGCATCATCAGCCTTAACCGTTTCGTTCCTCTGACCAATGTGGTGGTTGGACGTCATGCCCCCAGCACGGCCAACAACGATGAGGTGGCTTTGGATATCGAACAGGCCATTGCGATGGCGCCAGGATTGTCGAGCGTGATAGTTTATGAGACAAGCTCCAGTGCCAGTTCCATTCTCAGCCGTATGGCCGACGATGATCTGGCCAAACAAATGAGTTGCTCGTGGACTTGGACCGGAGGGCCAAGTACGAACATTGACGGAATCTTGCAACAGATGGCCGCGCAGGGGCAGTCATTTTTCCAGGCCTCCGGCGACAACGATGCCTATACCGGCAGCCAAGTGCTTGACAACTCCAGCCAGACCAACTCGCCCGTGGATAGCACAAATCTCATCTCTGTTGGCGGAACGACACTGACAATGAACGGCTCTGGCGCGTCGTGGTCTTCCGAAACGGTCTGGAATAACAATCTCGACGGATATCCCAACGTTGGTTCCGGCGGCGGCATCAGCACTTATTATGCAATTCCTTACTGGCAAACCAATGTGAGCATGGCGGCCAACTCGGGGTCGACCACTTTCCGCAACATCCCGGACGTGGCGCTGACGGCGGACGATGTTTTTGCCTGTTACGACAATGGCGTTACCAATGGCGCAGACTATTTCACGGGGACCAGTTGCGCAGCGCCATTGTGGGCGGGCTTTTGCGCGCTGGTCAACCAGCAATCCATCGCGGTGAGCGGAACGACCGTTGGATTTCTAAACCCTGCCCTTTACACCATCGCCAACAGCACCAATTACAATGCCTGTTTTCATGACATCACCACGGGCAATAACATTGGCACCGGAACGCCAGGACTGTTCTACGCGGTCACCGGCTATGACCTATGCACAGGTCTGGGCACACCGAATGGGACGAACCTGATCAATGTCCTTGCGCCCCTGCCCGACACAACCCCGCTCATCACCGGTATTGCGGTGGGGAATAACAGTGTAGTATTGAACCTTGGTGGAGCGCCCGACTATACTTATATTTTGGAAGCAACGGCAAACCTCTCCTCACTCGGCAGTTGGCAACCCATCGCCACGAACACGCTCGGCACAAACGGAGTCTGGAAGTTCACCGACACGCAGGCCACAAACTTCACACAACGATTCTACCGACTCCAAGTCGTGCAGTGATTTGAAAAGCCAACCACACACGAAGTACAACTGTCCATTCAATTTTGCCCTTGGATTTGTCTAAGTCTTTCTAACCAAGGATCAGAAGGTTGCAGGTTCAAGTCCTGCCGGACGCGCCAGTTGTGCCCTGGCTGCGGAGAACAGCCGGCCGTCTTAGAACCTTAAGGTCAGGTCGACTTGATAGATGTCAAAGTCGTTGATGGGGTTTATTTGAGGAATATCCTGGCCGGTGCCGCCGGTGCCTAACAGTTTGTTGATGCGGCTGGCGTGGCCGTAACGGAAGGCGGCGACGAGGTTATCGGTCAAACTGTAGGCGGCCGCCACGTAAATGCCCTCCAGGTTTTCGTTGCCCTCAAAAAAGTCAGTGTCCAACAGGTTGGGATCCAATGAGTATTGTTCAACATGCTGCCAGTAGGTCTTGACCTCCCAGGCGTGCTTCCGTGAAGTTGAGCCACTGACCAGTCCCAAATCGCCATGGGTGCCGAGGTCAACCCCGAATTGATAGGCCTTCACATCCTGTGTTTGGGGGGCAAAGCCGCTAATCGTGGCTCCCGGTGCCGGCACGCTGGCCAGATAGGCCGTATAGCCCGTTGCCGCCGCCTCCGCGCGCTGGTTGCCATACAGATTATAGGCATAGTCGCCGAACACGCGCGCGTCCCACTGGCTGATCTTGAAGTTGAATTCAAAAGGAATCTCCAGCACCAAAAGATTGTTGAGGCCGACTTGATTGTTGGGATAGTTCAGGCTGCCGGAGCCCGGCAGTCCGTTGCCGGTCCCAAATCCGCTGTAACCATAAATTTGGTAGGCAATGCCCGTGCCGGAGCCGGGACCGGCATACTGTCCCTCGCCAATGTAAGTATCCCCATAATAGGGGGAAGTCGTGCTCCCGGAAGTGCTGGTACTCTGTTTCAGCCCATAATAACTATAGATCGTGGCGCCAATCTTTGCAGACACGTTGGTGGTGATGTGATAGGTCAGGCCGCCCTGCTCGGCGAACAGGAAGATGTTATTGTTGTCTGCAATTCCGTTGACATCCAGGAACCCGGAAGTGGAAACGGGATTCATATCCTGATAAAGAAACTGGCCGAAATTGGCAAAGAAATCCGCATTGCCCACACTGAGCTTGAATTGCTCCGCCGCGCCTTCCGGATTGATGCTTCCGCTCCAGAGCAGCGGCGTGGTGTAGAGCGGATTAGGCATTTTTCCCAGCGTGATATCCACCCAATCCCAAGGCCGCCAGCCGATATAAATCTGGCCGACGGCGAGGCCCGCCGTGGATTTGCCGAAGGGTCCCTGGTACGCCGGATTGCTGCTCGATGGTGCCGAGGCGGTGCCCAAGGTGACGAACGAGGAGCGTGGATTCGAGGAGGTTTCAATTCGGAAACCATAATAGACGTTGTCAACAAGATCTCCCCGCAAGCCCACTCTCACCGCATACCGGTATCGCTGTAATTCGATTTTATCCCCCTCGGGGTCCTGCGCCTCCCGGTCCTCATAGCGCAAACGGATGTCTCCAAAAAACTGCACGCTTTTAATGCCCTGGCTGATCTTCCACCTGGACAGCGGCGCCGGCGGCATTTGCGATTGATTGGCGCGGAGCGCTTCCGCTTCCGCTTCGACCTGTTCCGCCTCTTTCTGTGTGACAAAGCCTTTTTTAATGAACAAGTCCAGTAATGGGTCGGACGTGTTGGTGTTGGATAAATCCGCGCCCCAGCCCAAGGTCGCCACACTCATGACCCCCATCATGATAATCCTTGCCAGCCAGCTTGCCCGGCGCCTTGCTTTGATTACTCGCATGAGGCGGAAATGCTGCCGGTTTAATGCGTCAAATTTGTGGCGCGACGGTTACAACGCGGTTACAAACCGCCGCGTTTTCGCCGCCAATTTACAGCCGTCCGGCAAAAAGCGGCCGCAAAGGTAACGGGGCTTTGATTCAATTTGAACGCGCTGCCTTCTTGAAAATTCCCGCAACGGGATTTGCGGCACGATCACCAGCCGAAATTTTTTGAAACGGTGTTTTTATGCCCGAACCTGAGTGACGATTTTGCAACGACGCGTCAGAATCGGGTGGATCATACGGCAATATGTTTGCAACACATTCACAATCAATATACTACGATTTAAATCCACAGGTCAAAAACAGGCACTTCATGTCCTTGAACATGAAGTTTTGCTTTTGGATTGCTGCTAAGGTATCGGCACTAAACCACAAGAAGTGGGGAAGTAAGGAAGATTGCTCAATTACAAACAACACAAACGAAAACAAAAATGAAAAAACAACTTTACAAAGCAGCCCTGCTGGCTGCGTTAGGATTGGCGGGCGCCACGGCGGCTCAAGCCCAAAGTTTGGGAGCCGGCCAGTTGGGGCTTGGATTCAATGATGCGGCGGGACCGGCTTCGGCCCAAAATGACTATGTCATTGACCTGGGGAGTTTCGCTTTGTTCACCACCACCTCCACTGTCAACGTCGGCATTAACCCCAGCCTGTTCAATACGGCGTTCAGCACCGATCCGAACGCTTTGAACAACGTGGCCGTGGGTGCGGTTGAAGGTGTGGGCGGTGTAGGTGGTCAAATCATGCTGACGTATGCCACAATGCCAACGGCGAATAATCCAGTAGCAGTGGCCAATGCCATTTCAGAGAATGGCGCGGTAAATATCGGTGAATATTCATCTACGGCCGGCACCCCCATAGCTCCTTTCAGTGCGCAGGTTGCCATGTCTCCCACCACTTTTGGTGCGAATAGCGTGGGAGCCAATGTGGCCGACCCGCTGTCATTGCTTAGCGGCGGCACGGCTTCCTTGACGTTATGGGAAGCCACCATCAGTGGTACCTCAAGAAGCGAAACCATTAGTCCTTGGTCTGAATTGGGAACGCTGAGTATCAATGCGAATGGCGGCATTGACACGGTCAGCTTCGTCGGAGTCAACGCCGTTCCGGAACCGACCACTTATGGCCTGTTAGGTGGCGCCGGTCTGCTGCTTCTCGGTCTGCGCCGTCCATTCCGCAAAAAGAACGCCTGATTCACTGTTCCTCCTGACTGAAAAATTAAATACCAACAAATACAACCAAAACATAACAATATGAAATTGAATAAATTCACCTCCGCCCTGATCGGGCTGGGAATCGTTTCCCTGGCTGGCGCGGCTCATGCGGCTACGACCATCTATGTCACCGGCTCGACGGCGGCCCGCGCCAACTTTTTTACTGCTGCCACCACGGCGGGAGAGATCTTTACCGGCGGCGGCACAATTGATTCCCCTGCACCCAACAACACCAGCAGCGCCAATACCATCGTTTACGAAGGTAACATCGCCGGCGTGGGGGATGTTATTTTGAATTGTTCCTTCACTGGTTCCGAAGCCGGCATTGCGTCGGTGGCTGGCAAACCCCTCAACCAAACGCTGTTCCAAGCCCAGGACCCGAACGCCGCCCCCACCGGAACTTCCTATGGACTTCCAGGTGTGCCGCCTTCGTACCTGACCCCGGCCAGCGGCTATACCACAACCGCACTCCTGTCTGCGATTCCGGGTGCGCCGGCGAACCCTGATTTCGCCATGGCGGACACTTCCCAGAAAGTTTCACAGACCCCGGCTCCGTTGTTAACCGATTACGGCATCGTCGGCATTGTTCCTTTCACCGCAATGAAAGGCTATGAATCGGCTCCCGATGCAACTTATGGTCGCGTGAGCAACATTCCCCAAACATCACTCGCCGAGGCTGAAGTTGCGGGCGAAATTTTAAATGCCTATTACCTCACAGGCAATCCGGCTGATTCGGTTGATGGTATTGGCATCATTGGCCGTAATTTGGGTTCCGGCACCAAAGTCAACTTTATGCTCAACGGCGCCATATTGCCCGTCAATCAAACGGTTTCACAGGTTGCACTAAACTCTGGATACCCGGCGGGTAGTCCGGGCGTCCTTACGTTCAATAGCCCAGCCGTTTATGGGCCCCCCGGTGCGGTCACCGACTCCCCCGTCGGCAACGACGGTTTCGATAGTGGCAGCGGTGTGCAGAAATGCATGAATGTTGATGGGTCTGGCAAGGGTATTGTGTATATTGGTTATATGGGTCTTAGCGATGCCAGACATGCCTTCCTCGATGACAATACCGGTGCTGGCGGAACGGGCTCGGCCGCGAACTCGGGTACTGCGGTTTACTTGTCGTATAATGGCGTGTATGAAAGCGACAGTGCGGTCGAAACCGGTGCCTATCCATGGTGGGGTCAGGAACACCTGCTGGGTTCGGCCAGCCAAGGTGCGCCCGCGACCACCGTTGGCGATGCTATTATCGCTGGGCTTAATACCCAGTTGGCTGGTGTCGCTAATCCCGGGGGCGATGTGCGCACTGTAGCTCAAAACGCCATCGTCCCGGTTCCTTCGATGCAGGCTTATCGGACCCTTGATTATGGTATTCCGGTCCAGGGCTCCTGGCCGACGCCGTATCAGTTTACCCATTAATCGGATTGAAGCACAGGGTTTGAATCACAGACCGGCGCGGACGTTATGTCGGCGCCGGTTTTTTTCGGTTTCAATCTGGAATAATTTCAAGAAGGATGCCAATATCAAGACCCCTGCCCAGGTTTGGGCAAAGCAGCTGGTCATGAAGACGATACTGAAGATTTCCATTCTTTTGAATGCGGTCCTGCTTGGGGGACTGATATTCATTTGGACAAATCCGCGAAAGGTAGGAGCCGCGTTGCCGTCGGCCATGACGAAGGCTGAACCGCAGTCGCTGGCCTTGGTCCAATCCGGGCTGCCGGTCATGCGAACCGAGGCGGAACCCGAGCCATTCCGCTGGGGCCAGCTCTTGTCAAAGAACGATGATTATCGGGATTTTGTGGCAAACCTGCGGGCGGGCGGCTGCCCGGAACCGACGGTGGAAGACATCGTGCGGGGTGACGCGGAACGGGCCTTTTATGCAAAGCGCGCCGAATTGAACGTGGACGGGACCGAATCAGGCCCTTGGTCGGCGCAGGCGCAGATCCAACTGGTAGCCTATCTGCTGGGCCAGTCAGCGACGCAGGAGGTGGCTGCGGATACCGCGCCGCTTTCCCCAACAGCACGCCGTCGCCAGCCAACCCCGGTGCAGACGGTTTCGATGCCGATCGTCATGCAGAACATTGATCTGGCGGCGTTGGGCCTGACCAACGACCAGAAGCAGATGATCGCCGAGGTTCGTCGGAATTTTTTGGAACAGGTCGGCGGCACGAATCAGAATCCAAACGATCCGGCCTTCCTGGCACGCTGGCAGCAGGCCCAGATTGAGGCGGACACCCGGCTACAAGCCACCCTGGGATATCAGGTCTATATGCAATGCCAGATCGCGGGATATCAAATGGCGTTGGAAAATCAAGAGAGGCCGGCGCGGAATTAATAGTCCTCTCCTCCTTGAGCATTAGCGTGACCGGATTTTGGGAAAGCCGCCCAAAGTCTCAGGGCTGGTTGCTGGCCGGCCGGGGGTGAAAATCCAAAACCGACTGTTCCGCGTCAGCCAGTTGCTTCGGAGTCAGCAATGGCTTGGCTTGGAAATTGGCTAAACCAGCGGCGCCAATGACGTTTCCCCGGCCAGCGCTCAACTTGAACCATTTGTACGCCTGCACCATGTCATTGGTAACTCCCCGGCCGTCGAAATAGAGCTGGCCCAGATTGGCCTGTCCCGAGGCGTTGCCCCGATCGGCGGCCCGCTGATACCATTTGGCTGCCTCCTTGAAATCTCTCTTCACGCCCAGTCCATTCTCATGGGCCACCCCCAGGTTGTTCATGGCCGCAGCAGAATCTTGGGCCGCCGCCCGCTGCAGCCATTTGATGGCTTCCGCATAGTTCAAATAATTGGTGCCGTACCGGGTTCCCGGGAGGAGATACAATTGGCCGAGGGCGTCCTGGGCATCCATTTGATTCTGTCCGGCGGCCTTTTCCCACCATAGGATGGCTTCATTCAAATCGCTGGTCACCCCGCGCCCGGTCGCATAAAACTCACCCATGGCGTATTGCGCCAGTGGATTTCCCTGATCGGCGGCCTTCCGATACCACTGGACCGCGGTCGCCACGTCTCGGGGCACGCCCAAGCCGCGGCCATAGAAAGAACCAAGCACCACCTCGGCATCGGCATAACCCTGCTCCGCCGCCTGTCGGATATATTCGGCGGCCTTGGTGTAGTCCGGCCGGGACACGCCATTCGCCTTCGCGTAGTAGCGCCCCAGCTCGTACTGGGCCCTGGCATCCCCCTTGTCCGCTGCCGCCTGGGCGGCTTGAAAATTAAAATTGGTGTCCTGCGCCTGCAGGCACAGGGTCAATCCTGTAACCGAAACCAAGGATGCGATTCGCCGGAAGAACTCTGTGAAAACAGTATCTTGCTGTGATTTCATGTCAAAAATTAATTGAGCGCTGCGTCCGCCAGCAAGTTACAAGATGGTGACACTGTTTTATAAACGGCCGTCCTCACCCCGGCTTTCTCCTCAGCGCGGAGCGGGAGAAGGCTGGAGCGGTTTCATCTTTATGTAGCGCGGACATTTTTGTTGGTTTGTAGAAACCATCGTCCAACTTCATAAATTCATTTCCCTCGCCCCGTAGCGAAGCGCGGGGAGAGGGTAAGGGCGAGGGGCTGCTTAGCTAAACTCCACCTCTCCCCGGCCCTCTCCCCCAACTTCGTTGGCGGAGAGGGAGATTAAATCGGATGCCGTCTCGTATTTCGATGATTTCTACAAACCAACATTTTTGTCTGCGGGTCTGCGGGACTTTCTTGTCCCGTGTTTTCCCGCATGAGGCGACAGGAAAGTCGCCACAACCCGCAGGCCGGAAAGCCTGCGCTACGCTACAAGAGAGAGAACCGTTCGCGGTTCCCTGAACCGAAGGCGGCCCAAGGCTTTTCCAACTGCGAAAATGGAGATCGTGGTTACAATTGCGTGACACATCGTTGGATTGCCAGATCGGAAGTTTGAATAAATGTAACCGACTTTAAAAAAGCTAGTTACAAAAAATAACACATGTCCGAATAGTTGATGTCATTGTCCATCTCAAGGTAGTGAGGCGGGCGCGTCTCCGTTAAACTGCCAGTTCAATATGAGACAATTTTGTTCAATTATTCGTCGTTTGGGTTTGAAGCTGGCGCTGCTGGTCCTGCTCGTGTTGCCTGAACTGGCCAGTGCCCAGTTTTTCAGTTTTAATCCTTACGGCGATGTGCTGGCCGGCTTTCGAAAAACCGGGGCCAATGCCGGAAATTACGAGTTGGTGGTGAATCTGGGAAGCGTCTCCAATTTACTAAGCTTGACTGCGAGTAGCACGATTAACATCACCAATTTTTCTCCCAGTCAACTCTCGGACGCGTTCTCGAATTATAACAACCTGCAATGGTCGGCCTTTACGGGTGTTCCGGCTGGAGGAGGAAGAAATCCACCCCCTTGGGTGACGCCCTTGGGCTCGTTTCCCGCCAATACGATTTGGTACACGCTTCCCGGAACCAACGTGAGCACGCAAACCCAGCCGCCGTCGAGAGCCACTTCCGCGTCACAAGTTAATCAAGAAAGTTTGATGAGTGCCGTTGGCAACGGGGCGGTGAGCATCGCCGGTTTTATTGGCGTCACCAATGCGGACAACAACACCGTTCTGGTCCGGGAGCCGGTAAGCTATTCCAGCGACATTCTCACTGCCTTTATTGGTGACAAAAATTTCCCCACCAACGGCGATTTTGGCGCGGGCGGCGCTCCGTTGCCTCAATCGGTGGAGAACTGGACACCAGCGAGTTTTACCTCCGCCCAGCGGTCCGACTTTTATCAGGTTTGCCCGCTCGCCCAAACGGATCCCATCACCGGTTTGACGAACGGGTCGGCATACTTTGTGGGTTACTTTATACTTAATCCCAATGGAACCATGACCTTTACCCGGGCGTCGGCCACGCCGCCGCCGCCGGTGGCCGGTTTTTCAGGAGCGCCGACCGCCGGGTTTGCGCCGCTCCCGGTGATTTTTACGGATGCTTCCACCGGCAGCATTACCAACTGGTTGTGGAGTTTTGGCGACGGCCAGTCGGTTACCAATACGAGCAGTGCCAGTGTGAACCACACCTATACGGCGGCGGGCAGTTACACGGTTACCCTGACGGTGACCGGACCGGGAGGCTCCAATGCCAGCACCCAGACCGGTTACGTCGTGGCCTCGCCAACACCAACGATTGGCAATGTGACCCGGTCCAGCGGGAATTTGGTGTTTAGTGGCACGAATTGTCCCGCCGGGGTGCAATACCGGATTTTGACCTCAACCAATGTGACCTTGCCGGTGGCAAGCTGGCAGCCGGTGGCGACGAACAACTTTTTGAGTAACGGTACTTTCTCCTATACCAATTCAACGGCAAATCCGGCCGCTTTCTTCCGGCTGGTCTCTCCTTGATGAGGTTTGCGCGATTTACCGGCTGGCTGCTTAATCGGCAGCCAGCCGTTTCATTTTCCCGGCCATTTTTGCGGGGCATTGGCCTGTCCGGTGGGAGTCATCACGTCGGCGACTGCCAAGGCACTGCCGATATGAAGTTGGGACCTGTGTGACAAACCCGACTTGTTGCAGTAGCGGTTCGGCAGAGAGTGCCGCCAACCAGTGGAAAACTATTTGGTCGGCTTGCTGTCTTAAACGACTGGACCTGTTTGGCGTGATTTCAAATTGACGGTCGGTTTGGGCATTCTCCCGGTTGGAAGTGAACGCTCCTACGTTTGGCAGGGGTACAGTTTTTAGTGAGGACCAGGCTTTTCATTAGCCGGAGCGCCGGTCTCCGACCCGGCGCAAAGCTTTCCAGGGTTGAATCGAGCCGGGTCGGAGACCGGCGCTCCGATTTTACCCTGCTATAGCGACGGTGGTGCCAGGCTGTGTCTACCATCGGTGGCGTCTCTTCGGGGGCGAAGGAGGTGTTTCTGCCTCCACTTCGAGTTCAACCTCTCAACTTGTCCGGGGCAGAATGACCGTGACACGGCCGACACTGCGAGCCAGCCCCGCAGTCTTCTTTTTCTTTTGGTCATCATTTTCGGTGCTATCGCTGGCGACCTGTTGCGTGGCCTGACTATTGGCCTGCTGGGCGGCGGATTGGCTGGCGCTGGTGGCGCCGGCCGAGCTGCCGAGGGTTGATTGGGCAGCGCCGCCGTTGACAGAAACGTTCTGGCCGAGCACGGACGCGGTCACGCCATTACCGCCGGAAACGTTGGCGCCGCCGACGCCGATGATGGTGCCCGAGACGGTGCCGCCTCCGGTAACACTGGCCGAGCCGGCGGAAAGGAGTGTGCCGCTGAAACTCTGCGCGGCGTTAACCGTGCTGTTCTGGCGGGAAACCACCTGCCCGGAGATATTACCGTTGGCCGTCAAGTTGACCGTGCCGCCAATGATGCCAGAACTTCCCAGATCAATGTTGCCGACATAACCCGGTGAATAACCGGGCTGGCCCGGAGTCCCCGACGCGGGCGTGCCGGCGATCAAGGTGACCGTGGGGCCGGCGGTTATGCTGCCATCAAGCGCCTCCTGCAGGATGCCGCCCTGGCTGGCGATAATGTTACCTTGGGGAGTCACCACAGTGATGTTTCCGGGTAGCTGGGCGGGGTTCGGCGGCCATTTTTGCCCAGTCCCCGGCGGCGGAGGCACCAGGGTGTTGGCGATGATGCCGCTACCATAAGCAGACTCGGCATAATTCCCGGGCAGGCCGGTGACGGGATCCACATAAGAGACATACACACCGTTGACGGTACTGCCACCACTCCCGACGTTGACTGTCCCCTGCAATGATTCAACGAAAATATCGCCTCCGTTGTAAGTCCCAACTCGGGAACCGTCTATGTTAACGTTGCCCATAGCGATGACGCTGACCTTTCCGCCGCCGGAAGTATAAACGCCCAGACCCTCCTGCCTCGGGTAGTTGAACAGCTCCTGCGAACCAAGATCCATTGAGCCGCTGGTGCTGGTCACGTTGACATCCCCGCCGCCGAGCGCTGCGATGGTGGAGGTCAGCATGTCCAGTGACGATATGATCGGATTGTCAGGGCCAACCGGCTGGCTGGGATCAGCCGGCTGGTCGGGATCGGTCACCGTGACATTCACCGTCGCTCCGGAGGGAGTAAGGGAGGCCAGATTGCCATACCGGCCGAACCCTCCCTGCGGGTCAGATACGCCACAGGAGAGAATGCCGTAACAGTCGCCCAGCGAGATCGAGCCGGCTTGGATATCGAACTGGCCGGGACCGCCAATTCGATAACCGAGCTGACCCGCGAGGGGTGACGGCGCGTCCTGACTGTCCTGAAAAAGCGTTTGAACCACTGAGGGGTCGACCCAGGCAACCGTATCCGTCTCAAGCTGGCCGTAAGTTCTGCCGGGAGTATGATCTCCAGGATTGGTGTCAACCACTGCCTGACCGTTGACCAGGTGCAACACGGTGATCGGTTGTGCCAACGCCGAGAGAGTGGGTTGCTGCATCGGGCCGGCGAAGCCCAGTCGCCCGGTGGTTGGGTCATACACAAAGCCCGGATTAACACCGAGCGGCTGGCCGCTGGGGCTAATGGAAACTGAAAACAAGCCGGCAGTACGAATGGCGTAGTCCAGCCATTGGGCGGGAGTAAGGTTTGCGGGCAAGGTCAGGTTGGCGATGGCGGTCGGATTAACAGCCAGATTGAAGATATCATTCCATGAATTGCCCATGCCGACCGGCAGGTTCGCGGCGGGCAGACTGGGAATGGCGATGCCATAGGCAAACGAATACGAAGAGGCGTTGAAAATCTGGCCGGCCACGGAAATGGAGGTGACATCGCCGGCCTGCAGGTTCTGCCCGGAAAAACCGCAATTCACCATGCTGCCACCCACCGTGATTTCCGTCTCCTTGGTGGTGATGAGATTGAGGTTCTCCATGTTGCCCGAAATACTGATGCTCACGGGATTGGGATTGTTCAGTTCATCCGGCAAAACGGAGCCATTATCGGAGTCGAGGAAACTCAGACTGTTGACCCATCGGGTCAGGGAGCTGTCCGACATGAGCAATTCAGGGATTAAGCCGGGCGTATTGGGTGCGGACGCCAGACTACCGCCACCGGTGGTAGTGATGTCCAGGTTTTGATACGTCGAAGGAAACAAGGTCACGTTGTCTTGGAGGGTCACGCCACCAGAGCCGGCGGTGATGTCCAATATCGGCGGATAAATGACCGGAACGGGAGACGCCGCCAGCCGGGGAACGTTCAGATCGGTCAAATACACGCCGATGCCGGCCGTCAAATCAACCGAATCCTGCGAACCATAAGTAAAGAAATTATAAAAAGTCACCGGCTTTCCTCTTTGGGACGTGGTGGTGGTGTTAAAAAGTGCATTCGGGTTCCGTACCTCCGTCAAATAAATGTTTCCATTCGGCGCATTCACGGTCCAATTGCCGTCAATCAGACTTAGGGCGAAGGAGTTGCCGCCGCTCGGAACCCCCACGTCGTTGCCGGCGGTGATCGTTCCAAATCCATTGGCCAGCACATAATGCCCATAGACGTTGCCCCCGGCGGTAATCGTCACATTCCCCGGTTGCGTGCCAAAAGCGCCGGTGCCCGCATCGGCGCCAACGGTTGACCCGCTGGGATTATAGCTAATGACGTCTCCGCCGGCGTTGATGGTGACATTCCCTCCGGCCGAAGTGCTGATGCCGCCGACACCGAGAACCGGGTCAATGTAATAGTAGGGTGCGGCATTTAGGTAAAGAAACCCCGATGGATTTGACCCGGTGTTGACATCCCCGAACTGTGTCGTCACGTCAATGCTGCCGCCACCCGCGGTGGTGATACTGCCGGAGCCGGGGTTGACAATGCCGGGCGGGCCGGCCGTGCCCGACCAGCCCACCTGTACTTCATTGGCGGCCCAAAGATTGATGTCCCCGCTTTGGGTCTGGAGGGAGGCGGTGCCCCAGAGATAAATACCGTTGCCAGCCGTCAAATCAATTCCATTGCCGGCCGTCAAGCCCGGATCCTCCAAGGTTTGTGCCGATCCGATATTGATATTGTCGAGCGCGTGCAGGTCAATTTGCGAGTAGTTGGCAAGATCGCTCAAATTGAGCGTCGGGCTGTAGAAAGGAGTGGGAGAAGTGTCGGTCGCGGCAGACGAAAGGGTGATGTCGTAGGGATTGATTAAAAGCGCAAAATAGCTGCCGATGCTCGATTGCAGGCTACCAGTGGTGACTCCATTGCCAAAAATCTCAACGATGCCGTTCTGGCCGCCGGCAGTTCCCGAAACGGAAATGGTGGAGCCGGACGTGTCGGCGAACGTATTGGCCGATTTCAAAACGACAAATCCGCCGGCGCTGGGAGTGGTCGCAGTCGAATCGCCACTGGCGGAAATGGTGGAGCTGGCTCCCAAATTCAGACTATCGCTCGCCACCAGTTCGATGACGCCATTGACATTCTGGGCGGAATTGGCCTGGACCAATCCGTTCTGGTTGACCATATGGGCCTGGGCGGCAATGCTGCCGCCATCGGCGATCAAGTTACCTTCGTTGTCCACCGAACCTTGCGGCAGGGTGACTTGCGCGCTTAATCCGCGCCCATCGGGTGACGTGGAAACCAGGACTGTTTGACCGGCGTACAGGCCGATTTTGCCGCCGGGCGCTGAAATGGTGCCGTTGTTCTCAATGTCACTGGCAATCAGAAAGGCCGAGCCGCCGCCGGCAATGTTGATCTGGCCGTAGTTGACAATTTTGGCGGTGGGGGGCGGCGCGCTAAAGGACCAGGGGCCGCCGCTGGAAAGATTGAGCGCCGGTGTGGAAGCGGTGGTCATGACCAGACCATGGGCGCTGATGGCGGCCGAGCCGCCAATGTAAAAGCCATTCGCATTTTGCAACACCACATAACCATTAGCGTTGAGGTTTCCGAGGATTTGCGACGGGTTTACATCGTTGATTTGATTCCAAGCTATTGAGGAAGCGGAAGGCTGGATGAAGGTCGTGGTCTCGCCCGCGCCGATATTGAAACTTTGCCAGTTGATGACGGCGTTGGCGGAAGTCTGGTTGATGGTGAATTGCGAACCGGAAGTGCTGAAGGTGGCCGCGCCTTGAGCCACGGTGCCCCCGGTCGGGTTGGCGTGGAGGCGGAGAACATCACCGCCCCAAACCAACAGGAGGATGCTCAGTCCGGCAAGCCCGCGTCGACAGCGAGTAAGAACATGTTTCATGGCAACTCGTCCTTCATCCGCCAATATAGTGCGGGCGCGGTCGGAATAAATTTGTTTTTTGTGACATTCAGGTGACGAATCAGAATTGCGCTGTGAGCGCGAAATTAAAGAACGGTTGATAGGCCGACGTGGTGCCGGCGCTTAAAAGCGGCCAGGAGAAAAGGAATTCCGCCTGCCAGTGGGAGCCGACTGAGGCGGTCATGCCAAAGCCCGTGCCCCAAAGTGGGGTACTCGCCGGACTGCCCTGGGGATCCAGCAAAAAAACGCGGGCATAATCCATGTAGGCCGAGCCGCGAACGGTCAGCGGCTCTCCGTCATGGAGGGCGCCGACGATATGCGGCGGAGTTTGCTCCTCCAACGAGAGATGCCAGCCGGCGTCCCCGAAAACCTCGCCTTCGTGATAACCCCGGACGCTGTTCACACCGCCTGCACCAAATTGTTCGCCGCTGATCAAAGGCTCGCTGGCCCATTGGCCGTCCGCGCGAACTGATGTTGACCAATCATGGATGACAACTTCCCGCGAGAAGCTGGGATTAATGACGATCCAATATCCGGAGGATTCCTGGGAACCCGTGATTTGTTGAACGGATTTGACGCCGGTATAAAAGGTGGTGTTGGTGCTGCTGCCGATCGTGGTGTGGCTGTCGAACCAGAGGTTGGCGCTTAAACCCAGCCCGAAGGTGTAAGTACCGAGGGGATCCTTCCAACTGGCGTCATAATGGAGCGACAACGGCAAATATTCGATACGACTCACCGTGGCTGGCACGGCCGAGGGGACCAAGCTGGTGATCGGCGGAAGAATGGGATTGCCATTCGCATCAAAATTTGTCTGGGTGATGGTGAAGATGTTTGTCTTGAAATTCCCGACATCATAAGTCTTGAAATCCACACCGCCGGAAAAGCCCGACTGAAAATTCTCCGAAGCCGGCAAGGGAAGGTTTAGATGGCCGCCGATGTCTTCGTTTACGGACGGTGATTCCTCAACATCCTGCTCGCCGATGGAAGGGTTTTGCCCGTTCATCGTGACTTGCCTGGTAAGGAGGGTCGTCAACCCGGGGTCAATGGTCGCGCGGCTGCCAAAGAAAGTCAGTTCCGGCTGGCCGGTGGGCGGCGGCAGATTGAATTTTCGCGTGGCTTCACTGTAACCAAAGTTGCCGGGATTGTTCGCCACCAGGTTTTCGATGGGTTCCGGGCTGCCGAGCGCCAGGCGGTAAAAGGCGCTGTAGTTGGCAACCGATGGCTCATCATAAAAGTGCCACTGGTTTCCCTGTTTGTAGGTCTCGGGCGAGAGACCGTATTGCACTCCCAGTGAATGATCCCGCTGCCAGAGATTGTCAACAATCGCGGAGCCATTCAAGCGCAACTCCGGGGTGCCGGGCGAAGCTTGATTGTTTAATTCGAGTTTGGCGTGAACTGGGAGGCGGTCCTTGACGTTGAGGGTGAGTTCGCTGGTGCCCGGTTCGGGGCCGGGGCCGATGACCGGGTAGATTTGCCGGTCCTGATTGGCGTTGGCGCGGTTCAGTTCGGCATTGAAGATCGGGCCGTTGAGCACCGTGTTGGTGTGCAGGCTGGGCAACGAGCGCATCACGTTGTTGGAACTGAAGTAGTGGTTGCCGGCCACTTTGATGTCCGCCAACCGGCCCTCCAGAACCTGTAACTTCACGGTCGCATTGGTGAGTTTCTGCTGCGGCACATTGACGGCCACCGTCACATAACCGCGCTCATGGTACGCCCTGCCCAGTTCGGTCACCACCGTCTCAATTCCGTCAAAGCCGACGTTGGTGCCGAAAGCGCCGTCAATGTTGGTGATCGCCTGGCCGAGCGCCGGCGGCGGAAGGATGGTGTTGCCGTCAACCAGATACTTCTGTACCTCGAACCGGGGCCCGGTGTTCGTGGAAACCACGTGCACCCGGGTGTCTTTGGCCTCGCTTTCCAGTTCGGACATCTTCGAGTGCATGGCGGCCATCGCTTCGGCCATCTCATTATAATCGGCTCGCGTTGCCACCACGTTGGTTGCTGGCGGAATCGCATTTGTGACACCAGCGGCAATGGCAGGGGTGGCGGCGGTCGGCGGTCGGGAGACGATTTCCATGCCGTTGCTGAAAGCGAGGTAACGCTCGCCCGCCACCACGATCTGGGGAATCGCTGTTTGGGCAACGTTGAACGTGACGCTGCCGTCGGTGATTTCCTCCGGCACGAAGGCAATGCTCACCGCCGGGTAGCCTTGGTCGTGGTATTGCGATTGCAAGGCCGAGGCGGCTTTCACTATTTCGTCCAGACTGATGTTCCTGCCGGTATAGGGGGAGAGCAGGGAGGACAGGGTGTTTGTCGGCAGCAACGGGCTGCCTTCAACGACATAGGCCCGGACTTCAAAATGGGGAGCGGCACTGTTGGTCAGCAAGGCAGCTGGAGAAATGGAGGAAGAAACAGGTTCGGCTGCCAGCACACCTGGCGTCCCGCAACAAATAAACCACAACAGCAAGAGGGCCCGGCTGCGCCCGAGCGTCATGAAAAGCGGGGAACGTCGGTCGGTCATACGCACTCGCTCAATGCCCCGGGCGGCAACGTCAGGACCGAAGCAGTTTTCATTCTCGGCTGATCATTATCGGGCAGCCCGGACCCGGACGCCGATGGGCACGGCCGGTTCTTCCCTGATGAACTTGGGGCGGAGTTGAGGACGGACAAAATGATCAAATTCATTGCTGGTAATAACACATCGGCACGGGGCTCTCCCGCAATTGGTGTCGTTGGCGACACCGGCACCATTGTCATCCACCCCAAAGACGAAAAATCCACGGCATCGACAACCGCGGCCGGTTCGGTGGCGAGTGCCTGAAGATTCACGTCCGGGAAAGCTGGGCCACTTGTATTACGGGCCTTTGTCGGAATTGTGACAATCCGGAAACAAACGGACGCGGGGACTGAAAAACGTTGAAATATCCGAAGCGGATGGCCGTGCGTTGAGACCGGCTTTTTTCCTGCCTTCGCGGATATTATAACCCGCCCGGCGGCGGAAAAATCGGATGATGGGTTGGGAAACAAGTTTCAGGCATTTTTCACAACCGACACGGTTTCGTAACACCCATCTCCTAACGTGACGGCGCGCCAGTCCATAATACAATACATAACACCCGGGAGGGTGAGAACGAGAGCCCGGCAATCCGGAAAGATGGTGCGTGGGGTTGCACCCTGGGGAAGACGCGCATTTCAGGCCATGGAATGGATCAGAAGCCGCCATCGCCCGGACCGGAAAGTGAAATTGGAAAAAAGAATGAAAAAAACGGAGCGCATTTACGAACCTCATCTGGCCGTTCGGGAATTTTCCGTGCCTCCCGGTGGCGAATGGTCACCCCGATCACCTGGTTGGTCGCTGATTCAAATCGGTCGCGGAACCGGTTATTTCCTGCAGCCGCAATCGAGCCTGGAACTTGAAACGGGAACGGCGCTTTTGGTGGCCGGCCCGACGCAGGGGAGCATTCGTGCCAGCCAGCTGGGGGGGATGTTCCTGTATTCGTTCGGTGTCACCCCGGCGCGCCTCACCGGCTTGATCACCATGGGGGAACAGGATTTTCTCGAACAGGCGGCGTTCCGGAAGGAATTTTCCCCGCGCATCCTTTCGCCACGCGACCCCGTGGCGATGAAAATGGGGGAACTCTGCGCCGGCGGGAACTCCAGCGAGTTGTTGTTTCGGCTGAATCTGCTGCAACTGTTTGTCGGGGTTTTTGGCAATGAATTGCAACAGGCCACTTCCAATTGGGAGTCCGCCGATGCCCGGCAGCGATTGCAGGTATTACTGGAGCGGACCCCGTCGGCGGAATTGCTGGAAATGAGTTTCGACGAACTGGCGCGAAGAACCCACTGCACTTCACGGCACCTGAGCCGGCTTTTTCGCGAACTGGTGGGCATGTCCTTTCGTGACAAGCGCGCCGAACTTCGGCTGACGCGCGCCCGTGACCTGCTCGCCACGAGCCGGTCCAAAGTGGTGGAAGTGGCCCTGGAGAGCGGTTACAAATCCTTGAGTTTGTTCAATCTGATGTTCACCCGCCATTTTGGAACCAGCCCCGGCCGGTGGCGACAGAAATATCGGGACAACGGCGGCGGCAAAGACAGCCGGAATAAAAGGGTGCAGCCGTTTGCGATTTAGAGCGTCCGCCCGGTCAAGAATGATCCGCAGTCCCCGCCAGCCGCCGGCCTGGCGGAGGCAATTTGCGTTGAATCCCGTTCAATGGATTGTTTCAAAATCGTCGCAATTCCGACACATGGCGGTCACACCCCGGCTCTAGTTTTTAAGCCGATGATTGTTGAACGACACCTCATCTTGCAGGAGTTGACGTTGCCGTCCTCCACCGAATGGCTTCCCGGCTGCAGCGGGTGGGTGATGGCGCGCGTGGCGGCGGGCACGGGCTATTGGTTGCAACAGGGGGTCGAACCCCGGCAGCTGACGGCCGGTGACGGTTTGATCGCCACCCGCAATGTCAGCGGCGTCATTCGTGCCAGCCAGCTCGGTCCACTGAAGCTGCAATTTTTCACCGTCCAACTGCAATACCTCAACGGCGTGCTCACCGTGGCGGAATGGCAGCGACTGGAGGTCGCCCCGGACAATCCGGCCCCGTCCGTTTCCATTTTTACCGCCGGAGAACCCATCGGACAAAAATTCATGAGGCTGGCCGATCAAACCCACAGCCATCGGCTGCCCATGAGGTGCGCGTTGCTGCAACTTTGGGCCAATGCCGTGGCCGGCTTTTTGCCGGCACCGGCTTCTGCCACCGGCAGTGGCCATAAACTCCGCGATCATGTCCGGGAGCTGGTGGGGCAAATGACCGAGGCCGAACTGGCCGAACGTTCCCTGACGGAACTGGCCGGGCAGCTCCATTGCAGCGAACGCCATTTCAGCCGCCTGTTTCGCGAGGAATTCGGCGTGCCTTTCCATGCCCGCCAAATCGAACTGCGCCTCCAGCGCGCGCGTCAGTTGCTTGCGGATTCCAACGCCAAAATCATCAACATCGCCTACGACAGCGGCTGCCGGCATCTCGGCCTGTTCAACGCCATGTTCAAAAAACGCTTCGGTCTGACACCCGTCGAATGGCGCCGGCAATCCGTCCATAAAAATCTTCCGCTTTCCCAGCCAGATCATCTCTCCCGGTTGACGCAGCGTGCGGTGGTCTGGATCGCGTCCCTCGGCCTCTATTTCATTTCTTATGCTTGTGTCCATGCCTCCGCCAAATGAACCAGCAATGGCAGCCGGCGTGTTTGCCACGGTGCCAGTACCCGGTTCCCGGCCGTCCGGAGCCGGATTGTTACCTATTTGTAACCTGCGTCCCAAAGTCATTGATATAAACTGCAAAAGCAGCGTCATGTGTGTGGCCCAATCCAGAGCAGGGTTTCATGAACCGCCACCGGGTTCCGGTGGCGCGATTCTGTCGTTACCGGGCCGGCGTGGCCGCAAGTTTGACCGGAATTTTTACGACCCGAAATCGTCCTTGAACCGAACCTCAACCCCATCTTTATAACCGCCATGTTTGTTCAACCCCTGTTTGCCGCCAATGCCGCGGTGTATGCCATCCAGAACGCCACTCCCGAGGGCAAAGTCACCGTTGTGGTGCTGCTGGTCCTGTCGCTGTTCAGTTGGACGATCATCATCACCAAGTTCCGCCAGTTGCTGATCGCGCGCAAGGCCACAAAAAAATTCTTTGCCGCCTACAGCTCCACGCGTGATCCGCTGGACATCCAGCGCAAGGGCGAGGAATACGACGGTGCGCCCGCCTACCAGCTTTACATTCGGGGCGCGGATGAACTGGCGTATCAGTTGAAAAACAACCCGATGCAGGTCGAAGTCGTTGCCCCCCCCGCTCCGGCGGAGGGCGAGGAACACACCAACACGGATTTTCTGGCCCGGTCCACGGCCGTGAAGGTCAGCATGGCATCGTTCGAAGCGGTAAAAGTGATTCTGGAGGAGGCGGCTGGTGCGGAGGCGATGGCGTTGGAGAAGGGGATGATTGTGCTGTCCACGGCGGTGGCGGGCGGGCCGTTCATCGGATTGTTGGGAACCGTCTGGGGCGTCATGTCCACCTTCGCGGGCATCGCCGAAAGCAAGGCCGCCACGCTCACGGCCATGGCGCCCGGTGTGGCGGCCGCCCTGGTGGCCACGGTCACCGGTCTGCTGGTGGCCATCCCGGCCATGTTTGCCTACAACTTCATGGTCACCACCATCCGCGCCATCACCCAGGAACTGGACGGATTTGCCAGCCGTTATGCCAACCAGATTGAACACGTCTATGTGGATCACCGTCCGCTGGCCGAGGAAATTCGGAACGCCAACGAAGTCCTCGCCGGACGCATCGTCGGCGCGTTAAAGAACAACGAAGCCACCACGTTGGTCGAATCATGAAGAAGTGTTCCAAGTCGGCGCACGCGTCGTTGACGGAGTTGAACATTACGCCGCTGCTGGACCTGGCGTTCGTGTTGTTGGTGATTTTCATCATCACGACCATTCCGCCGGTCAATGACATGGATTTGAAGCTGCCCACCGCGGCCAAGCATCTCAAGGACCCGCCGCGCAAGGCCACTTACATTACCGTTCAGGCCAACGGCACGATGTATTTGAACCAGAAGCAAATTGCCAGTGCCTCCGACATGCTGCAAACCCTCATCGGGCTGCGCGTGAATGACCCGGACCTGAACGTCATCATTCGCGGCGACAGCCAGACCAAATACCGGCAAATCCGCGCCGCGTTGGATGTCTGCCAGCAGGCCAACCTGCCCAAGGTGGACTTGCAAACCGTAGCCGCCGATGGGAAATAACATGCTGCCGCAGACCCAGGCGCGCAAAAAGCGCAACTCGTCGAAGGTGAACCTGCTCATCTCGTTCACCTTCCACGCGTTGATTGTGGTGGTGGGGCTCTATTTCGCCGCGCGCGGGGGATTGCTGGGCAAGCAAATCCAGAAAATCTCGGTGGAGATGATCAAGGAAAAACCGCCCGAGAAGCCCAAGGTGGTCGAAAAGCCGAAGGTCGAGCTTCCCAAGGAGGCGCCCAAGCTGGCGGCCGCGCCCAAAGTCGAGGCGCCCAAGGAAGCGCCGCCGCCGGAGGCGGGTCCGCCCACGGTGGCGCCGCCGGCGGCCGAACTGCCGTCGTTTGTGTTTGAGGGTGGCAAGACGGTGGAAAGCAGCTCCGATCCGGTGCAATTGTACAAAGGATTGCTCGAATATGCGTTTCGTTCCAAGTGGGACCGGCCTGAGAATTTGCACGATGACGATTATGTGGCGGAGATCAGGGTGACGGTGGATCGGAGCGGGCAGATCAGCGGTGTGGAGTGGCTCAAAGGGTCGGGCAATCCGCTGTGGGACAATTCGGTGCACCGGGCGATTGCGGCCATGACGAAAATGGACAGTGCGCCGCCCACCAATTTCCCGCCCAGTGTGGTCATCCGCTTTGATGTGCAGCAGGAAACCGAACCGGTACTGCAATGAAAAAGACGTCCCACAGCCATCACAGTTCGTTGAGCGAATTGAACATCACGCCGCTGCTGGACCTGGTGTTTGTGCTGCTGGTCATTTTCATCATCACCACGCCGCAGATGATGAACAATCTGGAGATGACACTGCCGTCGGGCAAGCCGCCGCCCAAAAGCAACCAGCCCAAACCCAAAAACAACATGATTGTGGTCGACGCCAAGGGGCAAACGTTCCTCAACGACGAATTTGTCACCATCCCCCAGCTCCGCGACAAGCTTCAGCAATTGCAGACGGACAATCCGGACTTGAGCGTGGTGGTCAAGGGCGCCGACGCGGTGGATTATCAGAACATGATCTACGTGCTGGACGTGCTCCGCCAACTGGACATCACCAAGGTCGGCCTCGCCACCGAGGGAGTGGCCTCGCAGTAAACGGGTCAGGTGGTGAATCGGTTTGCTGGTTCGCAGCCCCATCATTCCCCACCGTTGTTGCCGCTCCGGCGCTCCCAGCGGCGCGGCGCGCGTTCCGGCGGTGAGGTGTCGATTTTCGCGTAGTAGGTGTCTTCGCCAAAACGCGCATCGGCTTCCAGCTGCAATTTCAGCGACGGTGTGACGCTGAACCGCTCGTTGGTATCCATAAACACAATCTCGCCGCCGGGCCGCATGAAACACAACAGCAACGGACATTTGCCCGGAAACGCGGCAACGAGTTCGCGCACAGCATCCAAGTGTTCCGGTTTCAGATGCGCCGTGTGCAGGCGCAGGTGGACCTGCTTCGTGAATTTCCTCGGCGCATCCTCCAGCGGCATGATTTCCTGCGGGAAAATTTTCGGGCGCTCGTCACCGGTGTTGACCTCGCCCACAACCAGAATCGCCAGGTTCGGTTTCAACAACTCGCGGTATTTCTCGTAATTCTCGTTCATGCAGAGCACCTGCACGGAACCTTCGAGGTCTTCGAGCGTGACCATCGAATACGGCTTGCCGCTCTTCTTCGATACACCGTTCTGCACCGCCGCAATCAACCCGCCAATCCGCGTCAGGCTGCGATTCGGCAACTCCGCCAGCTTGGCGGTGTTGGCCAGCGCGTATTTTTCCAGGATCGGGGCGAACGGTGTCAGCGGATGGCCGGTGACGTAGAAGCCCAGCAATTCCTTCTCGTGGGCCAGCAATTCGTGCTGCGGCCACTCGGGTAGATTGCTGATGGCCTCCGGCATCGGCGGCGCCTTTTCCTCCAGGGCCCCAAACAGTGAACTTTGGCCTTTCTGTTTGTCGGAAAGGATGCTCGCGGCGCGCGAAAGCGTGCGCTCGATTTGCGCGAACAGCGTCGCGCGCGTCTGGCCGAAGGAGTCGCACGCGCCGGATTTGATAAGCGCCTCCAGAATTTTCCGGTTCACCGTGCGGCCATCCACGCGCCCGCACAAATCCGAAAGCGAGGTGAATTTTCCACCTTCATCCCGCGCCTTCAGGATCGTTTCCACCGCCACTTCACCGACGCCCTTGATGGCCGCCAGGCCAAATCGGATGGCCTTGCCTTCGCGCGCCGGCGCAAAATACACCTGGCTTTCATTCACGTCCGGGCCGAGCACTTCGATGCCAAAATTCCGCGCTTCATTGATGTACTGGCTCAACTTGGCGGTGTCCGCCATGTCGTTGGTCATCATCGCGCAGAAAAATTCGACCGGATAGTTCGCCTTCAAATAGGCGGTCTGGTAGGCGACGATGGCGTAGGCGGCCGCGTGCGATTTATTGAAGCCGTAACCGGCAAATTTTTCCAGCAAATCGAAAATCTCGTTCGCCTGCGTTTCCGGAATCCGGTTTGTTTCCTTGCAGCCCTTGACGAAAACGGCGCGTTGCTTGGCCATTTCCTCCGGCTTCTTTTTTCCCATGGCGCGCCGCAACAGATCCGCGCCGCCCAGCGTGTAACCCGCCAGCACCTGCGCGGCCTGCATCACCTGCTCCTGGTAAATCAAAATGCCATAGGTCTCACGGGCAATCGGTTCGAGCAGCGGATGCTCGTATTCAATCTTCACCTCGCCATGCCGGCGTTTGATGAATTCTGGAATCAGCTCCATCGGCCCGGGCCGGTAAAGCGCCACGAGCGCGGTGATGTGTTCAACGGAACTGATTTGAAATTTGCGGCACAAATCGCGCATCCCGCCGGATTCCAACTGAAATACCCCGAGCGTTTCCGCGCGGTTGAGCAGGTCGTAGGTTTTCTGGTCGTCAAGTGGCAGATGGTCGATGTCAATTTCAACGCCATGCGTGCGTTTGACCGTTTCACAGGTGTTGCGGATGACGGTGAGGGTCTTCAACCCGAGAAAATCCATCTTTAACAGGCCGAGATCGCCGACCGGATTCATCGCGTACTGCGTGACCAGTGTGCCGCTGTCGTCCTGTTTGAGCGGGAGCAGGTTCACCAGCGGCTGGTCGCCAATGACGACGCCGGCGGCATGGACGGAGGCGTTGCGCGTGATGTCTTCAAGGATGAGCGCGGTGTCAATCAATTCACGCGTGACGTCCTCGGTTTGGTAGGCCTCCTTGAATTCCGGCGATTGTTTGAGCGCCTTTTCCAGCGTCATCTTCAGGTCGAATGGAATCATTTTGGCGAGCCGGTCGCATTCGCCATAGCTCAACCCCATCACACGGCCCACGTCGCGCACCACGGATTTGGCGCCCATGGTGCCGAAGGTGATGATTTGCGCGACCGCGTCGCGGCCGTATTTTTCGCGGACGTATTCAATGACATCCGCGCGCCGGTCATCGGCAAAATCGATGTCAATGTCGGGCGGATTGACGCGTTCGGGATTCAGAAACCGTTCGAACAGCAGGCCATAACGAATGGGATCCACGTTGGCAATCTCAAGCAGATAAGTGACCAGCGAACCGGCAGCCGAACCGCGCGCCACGCAGGCGATGCCGTGTTCGCGACCGTAGCGGATAAAATCCGCGACGATGAGGAAATAACTGATGAACCCGGTCTTTTCGATGACCTTGATCTCGAGTTTCAGCCGCTCCATGACGACTTTGATGGCGGCCGCGACGGCGGGATCGTTTATCGTAGGACAGGCATCTTGCCTGTCTCCATTTTTGTTTTCGGAAGTTTGAGACAGGCGCGACGCCTGTCCTACGGGGTAAGTCGGCAGCCGCGTCGGATCATCAATGCCTTCGACAACGAATTCCTTCCCCTCGGCTTTGGCGTGAATCGTGTAGCGCCGGAACAAACCTTCCGCCAGGAGTTTGCGCAGGTAACCTTCGCGCGTGAAATGTTCCGGTGGGTGGAACACCGGATAATGCAGTTTGCCAAACTCGATCTCGACGTTGCATTTCTCAGCCACCTCGAGCGTGTTTTTTACCGCCTCGGGCGTTTCCGCAAAGCGCGCCTTCATTTCCTCGGCGGTTCGCAGGTAAAACTGCTCCGGCTCATAGCGCATCCGTTTGGTGTCGGCGAGCTGCGTTTGCGTGCCGATGCAAATCAGGCAATCGTGCGCATGCGAATGGCTTTTTTCAACGTAATGAACGTCGTTTGTCGCCACGAGCTTGAGTCCGAATTCCTTTGCCCATTGAATTAAATGGCGGTTGACCCTGGCCTGTTCGGCGATGCCGTGGTTCTGGAGTTCGAGGTAATAATTCTCCGGGCCAAGTGTCTGTTTGAACCAGTCCACCGCCTCGCGCGCCTTGTCCGGCTGGTCCTTGAGAATCCAATCCGGCACCTCGCTGGCGAGACAGCCCGAGAACGCAATCAACCCGTCCTTGTGCGCGGCCAGCAGTTCCTTGTCGATGCGCGGTTTATAATAATAACCGCTCAGATGCGCCTCGGTGGTGAGTTTGATCAGATTTTTGTAGCCGGCGACGTCCTTGGCCAGCAACAGCAGATGATGATATACGTCGCGTCCGCCGCTGCCGGTTTTCTTTTCCAGCCGGCTGCCGGGCGCCACATAAACCTCGCAGCCGATGATGGGTTTGATGCCCCGGTCCCGCGCCTCTTTGTAAAAATCAATGACGCCATGCATTGCGCCGTGGTCGGTGATGGCCAGCGCGGGGAATTTCAGTTCACGGGCCTTGTCCACCAGCCGGTCCAGCCGGCAGGCGCCATCGAGCAGGGAATACTCGGTGTGCAGATGCAGATGAACAAAGTCCGCGTGCGACATGGAGGCAGTTTAACTTCCTACCGCGAAGACACCAAGACGCAAAGATTTGAAAAATCAACGAAGAGGATGGGCCCCCCTTAACGTAGCCACGTGGCAAAAACGTTTCACAACGCCGGCGATGCGTCCTGATCTGCTGGCCGTTGGCGACCTTTTGCCAATGGCGGAAATCAAAATAAAAACGCAGCGTCGGCCACCCAAACCGTGACACGGACAGACTTTGTGGAATTACTATGGACTGCCTCCTTTTCGAGTATTGCTTTTCAGAGCAAGGAATCGTTTTTCAACAAGGTTCCAGCTTAACCACGCAAATAAAAGTGTTACTGGTACAGCGAGAATAAAAATAGCCAAGGGATGTCTCAACGTTGCGTTCATGGCCAGCATCTGTTGAACGGGGAATGCGTAAAGATAAGTGCCATATGAAAGATCCGTCTTTTCAGCCCAACTTGAAAGTATCAGCTTGGGTTCGTATGCAAGCCACAAAATGCAGTAACCACCCGCAATTGGAAAAACAACTGAAAACCAAGGCCTGAATTGACTGGTGACCAACAAAAACACCAGGCAACCGCAGGCAATAAGTTTGGAAAAAGGTATCTTATCTTGCCAAAGCCAGATGGTTACACCCGTGAGAAAGCATATCAAACACTCGTCAAACTGACTGATGCCATGGAACAAACCCAAAACGTAAACCGCATAACCGAGCAAAGCGGCCAAAAAAATCAGGAACCGCCGTTTAAATAATCCAAACAACCCAATAACCAAGACAATTGAATAACAGAAGAATTCCACCGAAATTGTCCATAACGATGCGTTGGCCATGATGGGAAATGGATTCCCAGCAAAAATACCTCGATAGTAAATACTGTCGGTGGTCAACAACAGCAAGTCTCGCAGCAGTAACAACAACCAATTAACTGGATGCACAACTGCCGCCCTGAATTCAGGGCAGAACGCCCAAATCAAAGCCGCTGAAAATCCCATGGCAACAATGAACCCCGGGTAAATTCTCAATACCCGCTTCATAAAATAATCCTGCATGGACCTGGAGCGCAGCCAACTGGCAGTGACGAGAAGGCCGCTGATTAAAAAAAACAGATCCACAGCCACACCTCCGGACGATTCCTGCCGGTGAGTCCAGGTGGAAAGCGGCTCTTCTCGTGTATCTCCTCCGGGTCCTAGCGCCACTGGAAACGAATGAGAGAAAATGACCATCAAAGCCAGAAACAGCCGTATGATATTTAGATTATTGTTTTTACGGCTGGCGATTTGGCTCCCGAGACTTGTCACAGTTTCAAGATAATTCCAATTAAGAGTAAAAGGTATTCCCAGTTTATTAAACAATAAAGCAAAGGAGTCTTTAAACTCGACACACCATAGCACGACAGAGAATCCGCCCGGCCATTTTTAAAATTCCCATCACCTCGGCGGGGGCCGGCCGGTGATGGCGAGCCCGGGAAATTTCAGTTCACGGGCCTTGTCCACCAGCCGGTCCAGCCGGCAGGCGCCATCGAGCAGGAAATACTCGGTGTGCAGATGAAGATGGACAAAGTCCGCGTGCGACATGGAAACAGTTTAACTTCCCACCGTGAAGACACCAAGAAACAAAGTTTTTGAAATCATCCTCTGCCAACGCGAAAGCAACGGGTTTGACGTTGTGTTGGCGCGAGGAATTGACTACTTTCCGTGACGGAGGGCCGAATCCGGAACCGTGAGAAAAAAAGTTCAACCGAACCGTGAAAAAAAGGTTTTGCCGCCGGCGGGTGGCAACAACCCGTTTCACGTTTTGCCGCCGGGCGACGCCATTCCCCGGGAATGCAACGCCTTCATCGAATGCCCGATGCGGAGCAAGATCAAATACGAACTGGACAAGATTTCAGGCTTCCTGCAAATCAGCCGCGTCCTGCACAGCGCGGTGCATTATCCGAGCAATTATGGGTTCATACCACAAACCTACTGCGAAGACCACGATCCGCTGGACATCCTGGTATTGTCCCAGGAGCCGGTGACGCCCGGGTGCGTGATGAAGGCGCGCCCCATCGGCATGTTGCGCATGATTGATCAGGGCTTGGAGGATATCAAAATCATCGCCGCGCATACCAATGATCCGTTCTTCGAAAATTACACTGACATTGCCCAGTTGCCGCCCCACGTGCTGCGCGAGATTCACCACTTTTTTGAGATTTACAAGGAACTGGAAAAGGCCGACCTGCCGCAGGTGGGGAATTTTCAGGACCGCTACGCTGCGTATCGCGCCATCCGCACCGCGCTGGCCCAATACCAGCAACATCGCCGTCAACTGCTCAAGGGCGAATTTCCGGATACGTGAGGAAAGCGCGCGTGTGACCGGAGCCCGTTCGCACCGGGCAGCGCTTGCAGGACATGGACTGGATGTTTCCCCGACGGTTTAATCTCTGCCGTGCCGATGGCTTTACTCCTGGTCCGTGACGGTGTCGTGGAACTTGAGGATGTCGCCCTTTTCATCCTTCAACTCGGCTTCCTTGAACTTGATGGCGGTGCGCGGATGCTGGTTCAACATGCCGGTGAGCAGATACGGCAGGTCGTAACCCCATAACAATTTGGCGCGCATCGATTCGATGTGGTTTTGCACGCAGTCGAGCACGGGGCGGAGCTTGTATTTGGGATTGTGAAGAAAGCTGATGAGCAGTTCCATCGGGCAATTGCCCGCGCCCCGGCCCAAGCCGGCCATGGTGGCGTCGAGAAAGTTGGCGCCGAGGATGATCCCTTCAATGGTGTTGGCGAAGGCCAGCTGCATGTTGTTGTGCATGTGCACGCCCACTTCCTTGCCCGACGCCTTGCAGTAATGCTGGTATTTTTTCACCAGGTATTGCACCCGCTCGCTGTACAGTGCGCCGAAACTGTCCACGACATAAATCGCCTGCGCCTCGGACGTGGCCAGCATTTCCAATCCCTCGTCCAGCTCGCGCTCCGGCACGGCGGAAACGGCCATGAGATTCACCGTCGTCTCGTAACCCTTGTCGTGCGCGTCCTTGACCATGTCCAGCGCGGTGGGAATCTGGCTGATGTAAGTGGCCACGCGGATCATGTCCAGCACGCTGTCCTTTTTCGGCAGGATGTCCTCGTGATAATCGCAACGTTCGGCGTCGGCCATCACCGTCAGCTTGAGATCGGTCGGGTTGTCGCCGACGATGCGGCGGAGGTCGTCCTCGACACAATATTTCCAGCAGCCATGTTCGCCCTGCTTGATGCCTTTGCGCGACGCCTTGTAACCCAGCTCCATGTAATCCACCCCGGCGGCCACACAGGTGTCGTAAACCATCTTTACGATTTTGTCGTTGAAATGATGGTTGTTCATCAGCCCGCCATCGCGAATGGTGCAATCGAGGACCTTGATCTCCGGCCGGTACGAAAGCCAGCGGCTGGTGGCTGTGTCTTTGGGTTTGGTTGTTTTCATGGTTGCCAATCATCGGCGACATGCCGGGTCTTGAGTCTGCCCTGAAATCAGCGGGAATGGACAGTAGAAACTGGCCGTATTTTGACACACTTTTTGCCCTGCGCAGGAGCAAAAAACGTCCGCCTATTTACGGAAGAAATCCTGGATGACCTCGGCCACGTGCTGGATCTGCGCGTCGGTCAGTTCCGGATAGATTGGCAGGCTGAGACATTCGCGCGCGGCCTTTTCAGCGACGGGAAAATCCCCGGCCCGGTGGCCAAGACCGGCGTAACACTTTTGCAAATGTAACGGCACCGGATAATGCAACGCGCACCCGACGCCGTTGGCTTCGAGGTGTTTTTTGAGTTCGTCCCGGCGCGGATGGCGCACGACGTAAAGGTGATAGGCGCTTTCAGCGTAACCGGCCTCGCGCGGCAGTTGCAGCGGCGTGCCGGCCAGCAGTTCATGATAACGATGCGCCACCCGACGCCGTTCCGCCGTCCATTTGGCCAGATGCTTCAGTTTCACGCCCAGCACCGCGCCTTGAATGCCTTCCATGCGATAATTGTATCCGACTTCATCGTGATAATAGCGCACGGTCGAGCCGTGCTCGCGCAAGGAACGGGCGCGCTGGTCAAAGGCGGCGTTGTTCGTCACCAGCGCGCCGCCTTCGCCGCAGGCGCCGAGGTTTTTACCGGGATAAAAACTGAAACAGGACAGGTCGCCGAACGTGCCGACGATTTTGCCTTTGTATTTCGCGCCGTGCGCCTGGGCCGTGTCTTCGACCAGCGGCAATTTGTGCTTTTTGCAAATCGCCAGGACCGGGTCGAGGTCAAACGGATGACCGTAAAGATGCACCGGCATGACCACCTTGGTTCGCGGCGTGATGACGCGCTCGATGAGTTTCGCGTCAAGGTTGAACGTGGCGTCGTCGACGTCGACATAGACCGGCTTGGCGCCGACATAGGAAATCGCCCAGCTGGTGGCGACAAAAGTGAACGGCGTGGTAATGACTTCATCGCCGGGGCGGACGCCGAGCAGCAGCATGGCCACGTGCAACGCCGACGTGCCGCTGTTGAATCCGGAACAATGTTCAGCGCCGACATAATGGGCAAAGTCCTTTTCAAATTGCGCCACATCCGGGCCCAGGCAGAAGGAACAGTTATCGAGCGTGCGTGCGATGACGGCGTCGAGGTCTTTACGAAGGCCACGGATTTGCGCGGGCAGGTCGAGATACGGAATCGGGTTCATCTGGGGAGTTCAAGGTTCTCAGCAAAACATCATAAATTCGGCGGGCAATATGCCGTCGGCGGTCAAATAAGGCGAGCAGTTTGTCGCGGATGGGAAAAATTTTGTTGTGGAGACACGCTAACGCCCAAGGGAGCCGGCGGGCCTTGTTTATTATACACTTGCCGGGAATGGCGGCGTACAACGCGCCGGCAATGCCCCGGTCTCCAACTGCGCCGCCAGCCGGCGGCGAAAGGCCAGATGCCGCAGGCGCGTCATTTCCACGAGCGGACGCCAGACGAAGTGAACCAACTGGTGCCGGATGAGAAAGCGCCAGAGCCGGTTCGAACGTTTGTAAAGATAACAGCCGGCAAAGTAGGCAGGCAAGGCCGACAGTTCGGCTGGCTTGCGCCGCCAGATGGACGCGTGCGAAAACAGCCGCCGGTAAAGCCAGTCGTAGCCGAGCAACAATTCATCGGGGGTCATCTGCTTCGGCAGGAAGACGACGTGTGCGGTGTCGTATTTTTCCCAATCGCGGTGCAACAATCGGCCTTCGGCCTCCAGTTGCCGGAAGAGCGGCGTTCCCGGATAGGGCGTGAGAATGTGAAATGTGGCGCATTCCATCCGGTTCTGCTCGATCCATTGCACCAGCGTCGTAAACGTGTCCTTCCGGTCACCGTCGAATCCGACCACAAAACTGCCGTTCACCTGAATGCCGTGCTCGTGAAAAAGGCGGACGCGCCGGGCGTAATCCGCTGCGCGCGGAGTGCGTTTGCGCGCGTCCGCGAGATTTTGGTCGGTGAGCGACTCAAATCCGATGAACACGCCGGTGCAACCGGCCAGGGCCATTTCCCGCACCAGCGCCGGTTCGTTCGTGACGTCCAGCGTCACCGCCGCACTCCAGATTTTTTTCGCCGGCCGCAGGGCGCGACAAAGCTCACGCAGATAGTCGGGCCGGGAACCGAGGTTGTTGTCAATGAACACGGCGTAAGGCTGGCTGTCGGCCTCGAATTGCCGGCGGATGTCTTTGGGTTCACGCACACGATAGGGCATCCGCAGGCCGTTGGTGGAGAGATAGCAAAAACCACAACGGTTATGGCAGCCGCGCGTGGCAATGAGGCTGGTTGTCGTCAGAAAACTTCTGCGCGACAGCAAATCCCGCCGGGGCAACGGGTCGAGGGCGTAAGGCCGCTCGTAAGTCGCCTCGTAACGCGGTTTCAGCCTGCCCCGCTCGATATCGCGCAGAATTTCCGGCCACAGCTGAACGCCATCGCCGATGGCCAGCGCATCCGCATGTGGCGCCATTTCATCCGGACACGCTTGCGCGTGCAGTCCCCCCAGAATCACTGTGCTGCCCTGGGCGCGATACCACGCCGCCAGCTCATAGGCGCGCCGGGCGAAAGTCAGATGCACCGTGATGCCCACCACTGCCGGCAAGGGATCTGAAGGCGGCAAACCCTGCAGAAGATTTTCGTCCCAATAACGCACCTGCCAGTGAGCCGGTGTCGCTCCCGCCACCGAGGTCAGGGCGAGCGTCGGCGTGAGCACGTGCTTGCCAAAGCTACCATGCGGGGATTTGGCGTAAAACGGATTGATGAGCAGTGCGGATTCCGGTTTTGGTGGACGGCGTGGGCGCGGCGGCGGCAGAACCGGCGCCCCAGACATTTCCGGCGGCAACCAAAGCGGTTTGCGCGGCCGGTAAAACGGGTCGTCCGGCACGTTTTCAGGCCAGATGGAAAGCCAGTTCATGATTCTCCTTGGTTCGGTTTGTTTGAGCCGCCGGCCGCGCCGCAAAAGTCTTGAACCAAAACTCGACCTCGTTGATCACCGGGTCCGGCGTGGAAGTCCCGGCGGTGATGCCGACTATATCCTCCGCGCGAAACCAGTCTTCACGCAAATCAGCGGCGGTCTGGACGTGATAAACGCGCCGGCAAAAGCGTGAGCCCGTTTTGACCAGTTCGTGCGTGTTGTTGCTGTGGGTGCCGCCGATGACGATGACCACATTGCATCGGCGCGCCAACTCGGCCGCCGCGTTCTGCCGCTGTTTCGTCGGCTGGCAGACCGTGTCAACGAAGCGCACTTCCGATTTTGGAAAACATTCCCGGATCAACCGCACGAGCCGCCGGACCTTGTCAATGGGCTGGGTAGTTTGTGCCATCACCCCGAAGCGCGGACGTTCGCTGAGAACGCCGACGTCCTCTTCCGTAAGCACCACGTCAAATTCGGCGAGGTCTTCCGTCATGCCGCGCACTTCCACGTGGTCGCGTTGGCCGACAATGACGGGATGAAAACCTTCGCGGACAAGTTTTGCCAGACTGCGATGAGCGACATGAACGAGCGGACACGTGGCCTCCAACACGTTCAAACCGCGGCCACGGGTTTCCCTCAGCTTGCGCTCGGAGGCGCCGTGGGCCGTGATCATCACTGTCCGCGTGTTCGCTTCCGCCGGCTGCTGTTCAATGCGAATGCCGCGCGCGCGCAATTCCGTCAGCACGGTTTCGTTGTGAACCAGGTCGCCCAGGATGGTCAGGGGTTCCTGCTTCGCGGTTTCCAACGCCAGCGCAATGGCGTCCTTGACTCCAAAACACATGCCCAGATGAACCGCACGAATTATTTTCATATTAACTTTGTGACACAAAGTAAAAGACCAGGGAGGGTTGGATGTGTTCAAAGAAAGTTCATTTGGGCCGGTTTTGCTGGACGATTCGCTCCAGCAGGTTGATGTATTCAGCAAAGGCTTTACGGCCCGCGGCGGTGAGCGAGCAGGTGGTGAGCGGGCGGCGGTTTTGAAACGATTTGGCCACCGAGACGTAGCCTGTCTCCTGCAAGGCGCGGATGTGGGTGGTAAGGTTGCCGTCGGTCATGGCCAGCGCGCCGCGCAACTCGGTGAACGACAATTCCGGCGAGGCAGCGAGCATGGACATGATCGCCAGCCGGCCCTTCTCGTGAATCACGCGGTCGAGCTGTTGGAACGGTTCCGGGTTCACGCTGCATTCTTTCCTTTCCCGGTCAGATACAGGTAGACGCCGTAAGCCAGATGTAATCCGCCGAAGAAAAAGCCCATCAGCCAATGCGCTTTCAGGTTGAGATCAGAACGGGTGAAGACAGCGCCAAGCAAGAAGGCACACGCGCAGGCAATAAACGACCAGCCCAAAAGTTTCACACCCCGGGGAGCAAAAAAGCCGGCGGCGTGCAATCCGCACCCGTAAAAAAGCACCCAAAGCAGGGCCAGCAACACCGTGAATCCACCCTCCAGATCCGCCGATGTGAACACCACCCCCAGACACATTCCGGCGGTCAAAGGCGGCAGCAATGCCTGGGCGACCCGTCGGGTGGGTGGTGACCAGAAAGGCTCGCGATCCTTGAATGCCTGGCGGCGGGCGATCAGCAGCGCCCCGGCGACGACCACAATGGCGGTTCCCAACCACAGGGTTCCAAACGCCCGCATCGAATTCAAATGAAACAAGAGTCCGACGACGGCGGCAGCCGTTCCCAGCACGCCGGCGAACAACATGATGGGCGCCAGCGCCCGCCGGTACACGGCGGAACGCTCCATCAGCGTGCGGATGGTTTGCAAGTTTTCAGCCGCCCAATTGGTTTCCATGCCAGTCACTTTGCAATACAAAGTCCATTGAGGCAAGTGAAAAATGAAGCCACTGAAACCGCGACCGGGAAGCCGCACTCTTTTGTTTTCTAAGATTTGCGGCGCTCTGCCGAGGCGCCGCTACGGTGAAGTTTTCGGTTTTCAGTTTTCGGTTTTCAGTCCAAACTTTTTTGATGCCGCCGCCGAAGAAAATTTCCGCCCGCCAACGCGTGCTCGCGCAGTGGCGCGGCGTGGATTTGTCGCCGCTGGAAACCGCGAAGGCCGTGCGCGCCCGCGCCGTCGGCGACGTGTTGTCGGGCGTGCTGACCGGTTTGCGCATGGACGACCGCCGTGCCGAGGCCGAGGTCGTCAAGGTCTGGAATTCGCTGATCGACCCGAACATCGTCGCACACGCGCAGCCGGCCGGCTTGCGCAAGGGCACGCTGTTCGTGAACGTGGACAGCAGCGTGTGGCTTTCCGAGATCGTCCGATATCGCCGCCGGGAGATTCTGGACCGTTTGCAACACAGTTTCGGGAAAAATGTGATTCAAAGAATTTCGTTCCGTGTCGGGTGAACCGGTTCACGCCATCCCTTTCATTTGTTTGGGCGTGAGCAGCCACGCGAGCGTGGCACACCGGCCGAAGCGCAACGCAGCCACTTCCAGTTTGGCGAGGCCGCCCTTCTTCAATTCGATGCCCGCGGTGGCGCCACCTGAGATCAACCGCCCGATCAGCTCGCTTAAATAGGGTTCATGGCCGACCAGCAAAACGTTTTCCGGCGCGGGTTTCAGTTCAATCAGTTGTTGAATCAATGCCTTCGGGTCGCCGCCCGGCGTCAGTTCATCTGAAAAAGCGAGGCGTTTTTTTAACCCCAGCGATTGGGCAACGATTTCGGCGGTTTGGCGCGCGCGCAAAAATGGGCTGGAAAGGATCAGGTTGAAACTCAGGTCCAGATTTTGCATGGCGCCGGCAATCTCCCGGAGTTGACGTTTGCCTTTGGGCATGAGGGGCCGTTCGGCATCCGTTTTGAACCCCGGGGTGCCGCGTTCCACCGCAATTCCATGCCGCAAAATATACAGGTTCACAGAGGGAGAATACCCCTCCGGGCACCGGGCGCAATCCCGTCAAATGTAACATTTTTTCACTTGGGTTGGGATGAGGTTGCTTCGTAGTTTTGTTGCCTTATGGAAGCCGTGCGGCGCGCCGTCATTGATGTCGGCACCAACTCGATCAAATTGTTGGTGGCCGAAGTGGCGGGGCGCGAGGTGCGGCCGGTGCACGAAGAGAGCCGGCAGACGCGCCTCGGCCAGGGCTTTTACGAAACCCGGCGGCTCCAGCCCGAGGCCATCGCCCATACCGCCGCCGCGGTCTGGGAGTTCGCCGAAATGGCGCGCGAAAAAGGCGCCGGTTCCATCCGCGTCATCGCCACCAGCGCCGCGCGCGACGCGGTGAATCCCGGCGACCTCACCACGGCCATCCGGCGCGCGGCCGATCTCAAGGTTGAAATCATCTCCGGTGAACAGGAGGCTGAATGGGTGTTTCGGGGCGTGAACACCGATGCGGAACTGGCCAAACAGCCCCTGCTGCTTCTCGATGTCGGCGGCGGGAGCACGGAATTCATCCTGGGCCATGACGAGCACCAGCGCTTCGCTCACAGTTTCCCGCTCGGCACCGTGCGGCTGCTGGAAAAATTTCCGCACAGCGATCCGCCGACGCGCGGCGAATTCGCCGCGTGCCGCGATTGGGTCAAAGGGTTCCTGCAAAAAGAGGTACGCCCCAAACTTGAGCCGGCCCTACACCGCGAGGTGAAACCCGGTTCCGCCACCAGCCGGATCCAGCTGGTGGGGACGGGCGGCACGACCAGCATCCTCGCGCGCATCGAAAAAAAGCTGGACCGTTTTGACCGTGAGCGCATCGAAAGCACGGTTTTAAGCCGGGAACAAGTGACGGCTTACCGGAAACAGCTTTGGGGCCTGCCCCTGGCCAAACGGAAGGAGATCACCGGCCTGCCCAAATTGCGTGCCGACGTGATTCTTACCGGCGTTGTGATTTATGAGGCGGTCATGGAGGAATTTGATTTCAAACAACTCCGCGTCAGCACGCGCGGTTTGCGCTTTGCGGCGGTGATGGAGTAGTCATTTACGATTGATGATTTACGATTTTAAAAGTGCCTCACTGCTCGAAGTAATCGTCAAACATAAAACATAAATGAAGTGCCTGATTATCGGCTGCGGTTACGTCGGTTTGCCACTGGGCGCGGAGCTCGTCCGCTTGGGGCATGAGGTTTCCGGCCTGCGGCGAAATGCCCTGGCGGAAAATGAATTGAATGCCGCCGGGATCCGGCCGCTGGTCGGTGACGTGACCCAACCCGAAGCGCTGGCCCGCTTGCCGCGTGAATTTGATTGGGTCGTCAATTGCGTCGCCTCCCGCGGCGGCGGGGTGGAAGATTACCGCCGGATTTATCTGCAAGGGACGCGCCACTTGATTGAGTGGTTGTCGGTCGCGCCGCCGCGAAAATTCGTTTATACCGGCAGCACGAGCGTTTACGGCCAGACCGACGGCTCGCCGGTCAAGGAGACCAGCCCCACTGAACCTGCGGCAGAAACGGCGAAAGTTCTTCTCGAAACAGAACGGGTTCTGTTGGCGGCGGTGGCCGATCGCAAGGTCCCCGCCGTGATTTTGCGGGTGGCGGGCATTTATGGTCCGCATCGCGGCCAAGCACTCAGGCAATTCCTCAATGACGAAGCGCGCATCGAAGGCGACGGCTTGCGTTTCCTGAACATGATTCACCGCGACGACGTGATCGGCGGCATTCTGGCGGCGTTGAAAGACGGCCGGGCCGGGGAAATTTACAACACCGTGGACGACGAGCCGGTGAGTCAGGTAAACTTTTTCCAATGGCTCGCGGAGGAACTCGGCAAGGATCCACTGCCGGTTGCCCCCGGGAATCCCGAAGCAAACCGCCAGCGCGGCGTCACGAACAAACGGGTCTCCAATCGGAAACTGAAGATGGAACTGGGCTATCAGTTCAAGTATCCCAACTTTCGCATCGGTTACAGTGCGGAAATTCTGCGGCTCGAACGCGCCGGAAGATTGGACATTACTCCTGAACAGCGGTAATAAAGTTTGTTCATTTTTCACTTTGAAAGTACATTGCTTCCACTGATATTTGGTTTACGGATACCATGTTGACTAGGTCAATCTCTCTTTTGCAGAGTGGAATCTATACGGTTCCAGAGGCTTCGCGTCTG
>Ga0187871_10000188_pt1 | contig 56173 bp, 41 predicted proteins | sample June2016WEW_16_1_FD_132988 | JGI IMG/M metagenome (GOLD analysis project Ga0187871, IMG submission 132988) | Peatland microbial communities from SPRUCE experiment site at the Marcell Experimental Forest, Minnesota, USA - June2016WEW_16_10 | ecosystem: Environmental > Terrestrial > Soil >...
ACCCCATAAGTAGACCGGCTCAGTTCAACGAATTGTATCCAACGTGTTCCGGGCCGTGCCCTTGCAGATTAATTCGAGCATTCGTCCCCCGGAACACATTGGATACAATGCTCTTCGTTATCATACGCTTGTAGGCCAGGCAGGCGTTAAGGATTTTCTCACCATCGGTTGTGCTGTTCTGGGTGCGACGCTGGGTATTATCAACACCGTTATGGGGCTGAGCCAACGCCGGGTGAGGCTCAGGGTAACGCCAAAAATGAGCATTCAGGGCCAAACGGGGACGTTCTCGAATCGAATGGACGTGATCCCCGGCGGAGGCTTGTCCATCGATGTCGTTAACTCAGCGCCTTTCCGCTTACGATTGCGGAGGCGGGTTTTACACTCGATGGCACCAAAAGCAGAATGATGCCGCACCCGCCCTTCGTGGTGGACAACAAGCCGTGGCCCCGTCGCCTTGAACCGCGTGAATCGGTAACCGTGTACTTCTTGGGAAATTATAAGTTCCCGCGAAACTTAGGCCGGGCGTACGCGACAACCGATTGCGACGTACAACGGTTTGGAGACAGTCCAGCACTACAGAAGTTTCACTCGTTGCTCCAGCAAGCGAGCGAATGACCGTTGCCTGGCGCACTGTCGAATAACAAGGTGGAGGCTTCAATTCTATGCTCAGCAACGATGATTTGATTTACGACGCGGAGGGCAAGCCGTTTCACCTTGCTGGCACGCGGATTTTTTGGGACGGCGGCGAGCTTGTCTACGACTGCCCACACTGCAAGCGGCATCGGGTTCCAACGCGGCTGTTGAATGATCTCGACGAAATCGCCGAAGTAGCCGATTGGGCTCCATTCAGAAACGGGCCTTACTAAGCGCGGAGATTGGCCCTTCAGCGGTAGGCTTCCCGGCGGTTCCGGACGCCGGTGATCAAAATAGCGTTCTCATCTTTGAGATCGAAGATAGACGCGGTAGTCGCCACAGCGGAGCCGAAAGCCGGTGAGCGGAGGCTTGAGTTTCTTCACGTCCCCGTTTCGGTCGGCCAAATAGCGATCCACGCAATAGAGAATCTGCAATGCGGTTTGGCGCTCGATGGCGCGTAGATCGGCACGGCCTTCCGGCGACCAGATAATGGCGATCCGCTCGGGGACGGGGTCTTCACTCACTGATGCAGCCCGAACTCGCGCAGAATCTCTTCGTGGGGAATCCCTTCGCCACGGGCTAGCGAATCGCGGGCGCGGCCCAGCGCGGCAGCCGTCTCGGGCGAGACATCCTCTTCTTCCACCGAAGCCAGCGCCAGCGAGCGCGCCAGAGGTTCCACCATCGCTTCGAGCAGACCTCTTACGGCGTTCAACTTGCCGGCGGGCAGCATATCAAGTAGCGCGTGCGCTATTTGGCGTTCGTCGTCGAGATTCGTTTCCATGGTCTTTCTCGATGGTTCAACTACTGTAAGTATAACGGTTTTGGGGAAACCGCTCTTACGGTCGCGGCTCGATAACGAAGACTCGGTAATCGCGTAGCGGAGCCCAACATACTGGAGCAGACCGAACTCGCACGGCAGCCGTCTCGGGTGAGACTGCGAGCCGCCTGAAAAAGCGGCTACGGGCAAAATTGCCCGCCCCACAAGCGGCGAGCGCTACTTTTCGCGGACCTCCATGTACTGGTCGACCGGCAGATCCTTATAGGTGTCCACCTGCGTGCTGGGCGCGGGCCAGCGGATTTCGAGCGAGTCCACCTTGGAAGCCTTCCCCAGCCCCAACACCTCGCGCGGGTCGCGGCAGGAGAGATAGCTGCCGCCGCCATTCTTCAAGCGCGAGTGCTTGACGCCTCCAGCCGACCAGGTGATGCGGGCGCCGATGGCATCCCGATTCGCGCGCACGCCTACCAGTTTCAGGCCCAGCCAATGGTTGCCTGCGCCGGCATTGTTGTGCAGCAGCAAGGGCGCGCCGCCATTGTTGCCGACCAGCACATCCAAGCGGCCGTCGTTATCGTAATCTCCCACGGCCAGGCCGCGCGCCGGAAACATCCTGGAAAATGCCGGCCCGGCATCCGCGCTGACATTGCGCAGCTTTCCGCTTTCGTTGTGGAACAGCAGCAGCGGCTCCTTATATTTCACCAGGGGCGAGTACAACTCGATCATGTCGTCCGGATGGCCATTGGACAGGATCAGATCGACCAGCCCATCGTTGTCGTAATCGAAGAACTTGAGTCCCCAGCCGCTGAGCAGGCCGGTGGCTTGCGCCACACTGTTGGCGTGGGCCACGTCCGCGAATGTTTCATCGTGCTTGTTCCGGTACAGCGAGAACATCTCATGGTCCACGTTAGCCACGAAGAGGTCCTCCCAACCGTCGCCGTCGAAATCGGAGGCGTCCACGCCCATGCCGGAACGGGGCTGGCCGTTCTCGCTGAAACCGACTTCGGCGGATATGGCGATCTCCTCCCATTTGCCCTTCCCCCGGTTCATGAACAGGAAGTTCTGCACCGTGTCGTTGGCCACGAAGAGATCCAAGCGGCCGTCGTTGTTCACGTCGGTAGCCACCACGCCCAGGCCCTTGCCCAGAGCCCGCTCGATGTCCGTGCCACGGCTCACTTCCGTGAAGGTGCCGTCGCCGTTATTGTGGTACAGAAAACTGTGCGTGGGCCGGAACACGCGCGGGATGCAGTAGTAGTGGCGGCCCAACTTGTTGTCGCCGCACGAAAAGTGCTCGGTGGTTCCATAGTCCACGAAACTGCATACGAACAGGTCCAGGCGGCCGTCGTTGTCATAATCGAACCAGACGGCGCTGGTGGTCCAGCCGGGAGTGGGCAGGCCGGACTTTTCCGTCACGTCGCGGAATGTGCCGTTGCGGTTGTTTTGATAGAGGATACATTTGCCGTAAGCGGTGACAAATATGTCGGGCCAACCGTCGTTGTCGTAGTCGCCGACCGCTACGCCCATGCCGAACGTGCCGCCGCTCACGCCGGCCGTCTCCGTGACATCGCTGAACGTTCCATCGCGATTGTTCTTATACAGCGCGTTGCGAGGCGGCTTGGCGGGCTTGTAGAAATCGGACGGACCGCTGTTCACCAGGTAGATATCCATCCAGCCATCGTTGTCGTAATCCAGGAAGGCGCAGCCCGGGCCCATGGTTTCGGGCAAGTAATGCTCCGCGGACATGGCGTTGTCGTGGATCCAACGGATGCCGCTCTTTTCGGGAAGAACCTCTTCGAAGATCGGTGGAACGGCCGCCCGCGCCGCGCGCGCCAGGCGGGACGCGCCATATCCGGCGGCAGCCGCCAGGAAGCTTCTGCGTGAGAGAGGGCTCGGCATGTCAGACGATCCCTTTTCCTTCCACAACACGGACGTACTGGTTGGCCGGCAGGTTCGTCAGCTTATCGACCTGCTTGCTGGGTGCGGGCCAATGGATCTCCAGTTCATCGATCTTCGGCGCGTTCCCAATGCCCAGCACCTCGCGCGGGTCGTGCGACGAAAGATAGCTGCCGCCATTGTTCTTCAGACGGGTACGCTTCACGCCGGCCGCCGTCCAGGAGATCCTGGCGCCGATGGCGTCGCGGTTGCATGTCACGCCCTCCAACTTCATGCCGAGCCAGTTGTTGCCTTTGGCGGCGTTGTTCTTCAGCAGCAACGGTGCATCGCCGTTGACGCAAATGAGCACGTCGACGGCGCCGTCGTTGTCAAAGTCGCCCACGGCGAGACCGCGGGCGTTAAAATCGCGGGTGAACGCGGTCCCGCCGTGCGCACTCACGTTATTCAGCTTACCGGCGTCATCCTGCCGGAACAGCAGCAATGGCTCCTTCCATTTCACCTGCAGCGAGTATTCGGCGATCATGTCGTCGGGATGGCCGTTAGCCAGAATCAGGTCGACGCGCCCGTCGTTGTCGAAATCGAAAAGCTTCAATCCCCAGCCGCTCAGCAGGCGCGTCGCCTGGGCGATACCCTGCAAGGCCGAAATATCCTCGAACGTCTCGTCCTGCTTATTGCGATAGAGGGAGAACATCTCCTGGTCCACGTTGGCGAGGAACAAGTCCTGCCATCCGCGATTGTTGACGTCGCCCGCGTCGACGCCCATTCCGGAGCGCGCCTTTCCGTTCTCGCTGAACGCTACGCCGGCATCGAGTCCCGCTTCGTCCCACTTCCACGTGCCATTCGGGCCGGGCCCGCGATTCACGTATAAGAAGTCCTGCACGGTGTCGTTGGCGACGAACAGATCCATGCGGCCGTCATTATTAATATCGGTCGCCACTACGCCGAGGCCCTTACCCAACGTCTTGCCGAGAACGGTATTCTTACCTACTTCCGTGAATGTGCCGTCGCCGTTATTATGATACAGGAAGCTTCGCGTCGGAATAAATACCCTGGGAATGCAGTAATAGTATTTGCCAATCGAGTTGTTCCCGCATCCGACACGATGGTCGGCGGAATAATCCACAAAGCTGCATACGAATAAGTCCAGCCTGCCGTCGCCGTCATAGTCGAACCAGACCGCGCTGGTGGTCCAGCCGGGCGTGGCTAAACCAGCCTTCGCGGTCACATCGCGGAATGTGCCGTCATGGTTATTCCGATAAAGAACGCACTTGCCATAGGAGGTGACAAATATGTCGGGCCATCCGTCATTGTCGAAATCGCCCACCGCGACTCCCATACCGAAGGTGCCGCCGCTCACGCCCGCCTTCTCCGTCACATCGGTGAACGTGCCATCGCGATTGTTCTTGTACAGCGCGTTCCGTACGGGTTTGGCGGGAGCATAGAAATCACAGGGACCGGAGTTCACCAGATACAAGTCCATCCAGCCATCGTTATCGTAGTCCAGGAACGCCACGCCGGCGCCCATGGTTTCGGGCAGATGACGGCGCTGGGACATGGCCGCATCGTGGACGAACGCGATGCCACTGGATTTGGGCGGGATTTCAAGAAACAGAGGCGGCGCCGCTTCGGCCGGGGAGGCGGTGGAGCGGACGGCGCCGGCGCAGGCCGTGAGCCACAACCATTCTCTTCTCGTTAGACTCACGAAGCACACCGTCTGAGGGTGGCAAGACAGGCGGCCTGCGAGGCCGCCGCAGGCTGCGAGCCTGCCCCACGGTTGTACAAAGGCATCATTGCAGGGTGAAAGTAGCGGATTCGCGCGCAACCTCGGCGCCTTGCGTAACTTGGAAGACAACCTGGTAGTTTCCGGGCGGCAGCTTATCAGCCGGCGCGGTGGCGATGTATTGGATGCGGCCACCGGAATCCGGATCCGGCAGCGGCGGCGATCCGGCGCCCAGCGGCTCGCCATCTTTGCTGAACTGCATCGAAAGCTGCGCCTTGGCAGCCTGCGCTTTGTCGGGATAGATCACCAGATAGAAGGACAACCGGTCGGTGGCGCTCTTGTTGAAAGACGGACCGATGGCCGGCGTCACTAACTTCCCGGATATCAAGAACGGGTCTTGCTCGGAGGTGTTCTCATTCTTGTCGCGAATGGTCCGGACCAGCGCGACGCTGCTGATGCCCAGTCCCGGCCCTTCGGCCGGAACCAAAAACACCGACTTGCGCGCGCTGATTTTCGCGCCAGCCTTGTCGGAAACGGCTGTTTCCAGCGTATACCGGCCCGGCCCCAGGGCAAGGTGTTCATGGTAAATGAAGTGGCTGTCCTTGAAGGCGGCCAACTGGGCGGCCGGCGCCGCCAGGGGCACCTCGCCGCGGAACTTGTGGACCACTTCTCCGGTGGCATTGCGCACCAGCGCGACATAGGCGACGCTTCCTTCATAAGGAGCATCCGCGGCGGCCTGTTTGAGAGTCACGTTTCCGACCGGCACATCCAAAACCACGCTGACCTCGGGCGCATGGCCCGGCCCGCGGAAGTGCATGCCCGCGGATTGAAAGCCGAACTCGCGGGGCAGCGGTCTGGCGGTTAAGGACTGCATCAGAGGCAGTTCATAGGGAGCCAGCATCACGTCGCCATTCGCGGAGGATGGGGGCAGCGCGAAGTAACCCGACCGCGCCTGGATGCGGAGTCCGGCGCGCAGGGGATGCACTTCAATCTTGTGGAACGCGCCGTCGTACTTGTCGATCCGCGGGTCGTAGGTGACCTCGTAATAGGTTTCGATGTCCTCGCTGACCTTCTTCAATTGGTTACGAAAATCGTTGGTGTTCGCGATCAGAATGCCGCCGGTAGACTGCGCCAGGTCGGCGAGGGTATCCTGCGTATTGGCCTTGCCGCTATCAATCGCCATATCCATGGCTTGCGCCATGGACCGGGTGACCAGCCCATTTCCCTTCTTAAGGCTCGCCCGCGAGGCGCTGGCCGAATCCTTAAGCTCCGAGACGGCCTCCTGATTCATGGCGGTGGTGTTCAGCCCGCGCGCATCGATCGAGTAGAACGTCACGTTAAACCGGTTCGCCGTGCTGATCAACACGCGCCATGCCTCCTCCATCCCTTGCGGAACGCCAAAGCCGGAGGAGAAGAACAGAACCGATTTGCGGCCAGGCAGGCGATACTGCTGGCTCACTGCATCCATCAAACCCCAGATGGCGCTTCGGCCGGTTTGGGCCAGCTCGTTGGCGCGCGACAGTTGCAGCATATTGAGCATCATCTGGGCCATGGCGGCGCCCGCGGGATCGCCCGAGGGGCCCTTGCCTCCCGAGCCGCCCGTCGCATCGCTCATCCCCTGCACCTGCTCGCCGACACTCTCTCCGGCGGTTGCCGGACCCAGTTGCTGCTGCATCTGCATTTCGATGTTCGCCGAATCGGAGACGAATTCCGCATAAGCGCCGCTGGTAGCGCGGTCCACCGCTTTGCGCAGCAGTCCGATGTCGTTGGTGAACGGCTGCAAGGCCTCGAGAGAATCGCCGAGCACCAGCACGCCCATATACACGTTCTGAGGAAACTCGTTCTTCAAAAGGTCCAGAGCGGCGGTACGGGCAATGGTCCTGGCGTTCAAATCCAGGCGATTGAAGATGAGAGTGACCAAGCGGATGGGACGCTCGACGTCTACCGGCCGCTTGGGCCGGCTCACTTCGGCGGGCTTGGGCGGCGCGCCCGGCTCAGGACCGGCAATCACCCGATCGCCTTCAACCAACCGGAAACTGACGATCTTGCGGACCACACCATTGTCGGTGACCTCCAACTCACCGGGTTCAAGATTGGTGACGCGCTGCCCCTTCTTGTCGCGAACCACCACATCGAGCAGTACTTCCTGGGTTCCGGTGCGAATGGTCACGCCCTCGGCCGGAGCGGCGGGCGGTGCGGCCGGTTGTTGTCCGAAGACGTTCCAACATGCGGCCATCGAACAAATGAGAACTGTTTTCTTCATCGGCGTGTTTCCACCTGCTTTTCAAGGCTCCAGGTTGAGGGCAAAATTCTCTTCGGCGGCTTCCGCGCCCTGACGGACGAGGAAACGCACCGCATAATTGCCGGGAGCGAATTGGTCGATCGGCGCGTTCGCCACATACTGGATGCGGCCTTGCGAGTCCGGCGGATCCATGGGGACCGCCGCTACCCGTTTGACGTTCCCATCCCGGTTGAATTCAATCCACATCTCCGGTTTGGCCGTGTTGTGCGCGCTGGGGTAAACAATCCCGTAGAACGGCAGCGAAGTGGAGACGGACTTGTTGATTTTAGGAAGCAGCGAGGGAGTCACCGTCTTATCTCCGACGACAAACGGATCGTCGGCGCCGGCATCCGGCTCTTTCGGCCGCCACTTGCGGATCAGGGCTACGCTGCTCATGCCCAGACCTTCCCCGCGCTTGGGCACGAACATGGCGCTGCGCCGCGCGTTGGTTTGCCCGGACTCGCGATCCAGTATAGCGACCTCGATGGTGTAATATCCCGGGGCCGCATCGAAGTACTCCACATCCGTAAAGCGGCTTTGCTTGAACGACAGCACCTGACCGGGGTCCAACTCCACCGGCATCTCGCCTTGCAGCTTCTTCACCACCGCGCCCTTCACGTCTTTGATCAGGGCCAGGTAGGCGAGACCTCCAGTCTTCATGTTCTTGCCCCGCTCCTCGCGCAGCATCACGTTGCTCAACGGGACATCGATGAGCACGCCGCAGGTTTCCAGGTTTCCTTCGCCGCGGAAGTGCATGCCGCCGGATTCGAAGGGGAGCGCGGGATTGATCCGCACGTCGCTCAGCGTGCGCAGCAAGGGGACTTCGTATGCGTTTAGCCCGGATGACCGCAACATGTCGGGCGGCAGCGCAAAGTAGCCGGCGCGGGACTGCACCGTCAGGTCGTGGTTGTCCACCTTTACCTCGATGTGCCGGAACTTGCCGTCATATTTATCGATCCGTGGTATGTAGGTGATCTCGTAATAAGTGTCGATCTCCTCCATCACTCGGTGCAGGGGGGCCGTGAAGTCGTTGGTGTTGGCCGTGAGGAAACCTCCGGTTTGATCCGCCAGGATGGCCAGCGTGTCCTGGATGTTGCTGCGGTTGGCGTCGATGGCGATGTCGTCGGAGCGCGCCACTTCGGTCTTGACCGTGGCCGCCCCGGGTAGTCCCGAGGCACCGAGGTTCGCGGTGTCCCTGGACGCGGTAGCCGCCTCGGCGAGGCCCTCGGTCGCCTTGTTGTTCAAGCCGGTGGATGTTGCCGCGCCACCCGAAGTGCTTGAGATCAGGCCGTGCGCATCGATCGGGTAGAAGCTGAGGTTATTCCGGTTAGCCGCGCTGATGACTGCCTGGAACTCTTCTTCCGCTCCCTGCGGAATGGCAAAGCCTTCCGAAAAATAGATCAGGGCTTTGCGGCCCGGTAACTGCGACTGGCCGCGCACAGCCGCCAGCAGCGCCCAGACGGTCGACCGCCCGGCCTGGCGCATCTCGGTTCTCTCGCTGAAGGAGATCATGTCAAGTAGCGATCGCGCCATCATCATCTCAAACATGTCCCGATGTCCCAACGCCACGGGATTGGCACCGCCGGCTGCCGTAGCCGCCGGGTCCAGCCGAGACAACATGTCCTGGTTGCCCGCCTGATTGGGCCCAAGGATCACCTCGACCTGCGCGCGCAGCGCATCGCCATCGGCGGAAAACTGCGACGATGGCCGGCTAGTCGCCTTCTCCACAGCTTGAATCAGCAAATCGCGCTTGTTGGTAAAGCCCTGAATCGCTTGCAGCTCTTTGCCGAGCGTGAACACGGCCATGTACACATTCTGCGGAAAGTCCTTGTTCAACAGTTCCAATGCCGCCTTTCTCGTGGCGGCGCGTTCGCCCTGATTCAGACTGTCGAAGATCATACTGACCAGGCGGATTTGCCGGATCGGATCAAGCTTCTGGGTCGTGCTGGCGCCATTGGCCGACGATGAAATTGCTTCGGTTCCCTTCACCAGCCGGAACGAGGCGATCTGCCGCAGCGCGCCGTCGTCCAGCACCGAAAACGATTGTTGCTGCAGGTCAGTGACGGCGTGTCCATGCTTGTCGCGCACCACCACATCCACCAGCACCTCCTCGCCCGACGTCCGAATGGAAGCGGGCTCCTGCGCCGAAGCGACGCCCGCTATCAAAAGAGAAAAGGCCAGAAAGCGCTTCATCGTTCCACCCACTCAAGGTTCCAGGTTCAGGGCGAAATTCTCTTCGGCGGCTTCGGCGCCCTGCCGGACGAGGAAACGCACCGCATAATTGCCGGGCGCGAATTGGCCGATCGGCGCGTTCGCCACGTATTGGATGCGCCCTTGCGAGTCCGGCGCTTCCATGGGGACGGCCGCCACCCGTTTGACGTTCCCATCCCGGTTGAATTCAATCCACATCTCCGGCTTGGCCGAGTTGTGCGCGCTGGGGTAGACGATCCCATAGAATGGCAGTGAAGTAGAAATCGATTTGTTGATCTTGGGCAGCAGCGAGGGCGTCACCGTCTTATCCCCGACTACAAACGGATCGTCGGCGCCGGCATCCGTATCTTTCGGCCGCCACTTGCGGATCAGGGCTACGCTGCTCATCCCCAGACCCTCCCCTCGCTTGGGCACGAACATGGCGCTGCGCCGCGCGTTGGTTTGTCCGGACTCCCGATCCAGTATCGCCACCTCGATGGTGTAATACCCCGGGGCCGCGTCGAAGTACTCCACGTCCGTGAAACGGCTTTGCTTGAATGACAGCACTTGATCGGGGTTTAAGTCCACCGGCATCTCGCCTTGCAACTTCTTCACCACCGCGCCTTTCACGTCTTTGATCAGGGCGAGGTAGGCTAGACCTCCCGTCTTCATGTTCTTGCCGCGCTCCTCCCGGAGAGTCACATTGTTGAGGGACATATCGATCAGCACGCCGCAGGTTTCCAGGTTTCCTTCGCCGCGGAAGTGCATGCCGCCGGATTCAAATGGCAGCGCGGGATTCGAGCGCACATCGCTGAGGGTGCGCAGCAAGGGGACTTCATATGCGTTCAGGCCGGACGACCGCAACATATCGGGCGGAAGGGCAAAGTAGCCGGCGCGCGACTGTACCGTCAGGTCGTGGTTATCCACCTTCACCTCGATGCGCCGGAACTTACCATCATACCTGTCGATCCGAGGAATATAGGTGATCTCGTAGTAAGTGTCGAGCTCGTCCATCACGCGCCGCAGAGGGGCGCTGAAATCGTTGGTGTTGGCGGTGAGGAAACCGCCGGTTTCATCCGCCAGGATGGCGAGGGTATCCTGGATGTTGCTGCGGTTGGCCTCGATATAGATGTCGTCGGAACGCGCAACCTCGGTTTTGGCCGTGGTCGCCCCGGCAAGTCCGGATGCGCCGAAGTTCGCGTTGCCCGCCGACGCCGTAGCGGCCTCGGATATGCCCTCGGTCGCCCGGTTGTTCAACCCGGTGGATGTTGCGGCGCCGCCGGTGGAAGTGCCCGAGAGCAGACCGTGGGCGTCGATCGGGTAGAAGCTGAGGTTGTTCCGGTTAGCCGCGCTAATGACTGCCTTAAACTCTTCCTCCGCGCCCTGGGGAATGGCAAAACCTTCCGAGAAATAGATCAAGGCCTTGCGTCCCGGCAACTGCGACTGGCCGCGCACCGCCGAAAGCAGCGCCCAAATGGTGGATCGCCCGACCTGGTACATCTCGGTTCTCTCGGCAAAGGAAGTCATTTCAAGCAGCGACCGCGCCATGATCGCATCCACTCCCGCCGCTAACGATCCTGAGCTTTCGGCTGTCGCAGCCAACTGTCCGACCCGGCCCATCATATCCTGATTTCCGGTCTGATTTGGCTGCAGGATCTGCTCGATCTGCGCCCGCATCGCGTCGCTATCGGCGGAGAACTGGGACGACGGACGGCTGGTCGCCTTTTCCACGGCTTGAATCAACAAGTCGCGCTTGTTGGTAAAGCCCTGAATCGCCTGCAGCTCTTTGCCGAGCGTGAACACGGCCATGTACACATTCGGCGGAAAGTCCTTGTTCAACAGTTCCATGGCCGCCTTTCGCGTGGCGGCGCGTTCACCCTGATTCAGACTGTCGAAGATCATGCTGACCAGGCGGATTTGCCGGATCGGATCGAGCTTCTGCGTGGTGCTGGTTCCGTTGGCCGACGATGAAATGGCTACGGTTCCCTTCACCAGCCGGAACGACGCGATCTGCCGGGGCGAACCTTCATCCAGCACCGAAAAAGAGTGTTGCTCCAGGTTGGTGACGGCGTGGCCATGCTTGTCGCGCACCACCACATCCACCAGCACTTCCTCGCCCGCGGTGCGAATGGAGGCCGGCTCCTGGGCCGGGGCGGCGCCCGCCATCAAGAGAGAAAGTGCCAGCAGACGTTTCGTAACGCGTGCGGCGCCACTATTCGAGTGTAAAGGCGACGGACTCATCGGCGGTCTCCTTGCCTTGTTGGGCGACAAAGCGGATCTCCCACTTGCCCGCGGGCAGCGCCGAAGCAGGCGCGTTGGCCACATATTGAATCCGCCCTTGCGCGTCGGGGTCGCCGAGCTGTGGAGCGTTGGCCTTGCCGAGCACCTGGCCGTCCTTACTGAAAATCATGATCATGTTGGGCGTCTCAAAGTTCTTCTTGTCGGGATAAATGGTGAGGTAAAACGAGAGCGCGTCGTAGTCGGCCTTCTTCAGCACCGGGTTCACCATGGGAAGGATCACTTTGTCCGCCATCAGCATAGGATCGTCGGCCTTGGCGGTGGCATCTTTGGCCTTGGTGCTGCGGATCATGGCCACGCTGCTCATGGAGAGCGCGTCCGACGGCGCCGGCACGACAAAACCGGCCTTTTTCACGCTGATCTTCTGCGACTCCAGATCGAGGACCGCGGTCTCCAGCGTGTAATGGCCTGGGGTCAGGTTCATTCCTTCGTCGTAAATAAAGTGACTGGCGGCCTTATAAGCGGCCAATTTGTCCGCCGTCACGCGCAGCGGAACCTGCTGGCGCAGTTTCTTTACCACCTGGCCATCCGCATCTTTCACCACAGCGACATAGGCCAGCTTACCTTCGAAATAGCCGGCTTGCTTGTTCTCTTCATAAGTGAGGCCGCCGACCGGAATGTCGACCACCACCTCGCAAGTACCACCATTGGCGGAGCGGAAGTGCATGGCGGCTGCCTGGAAAGGAAAATCGGTCTGGAGAGGTTGGGTGTCCAAGGCCTGCAGCAGGGGCACTTCATAGGTGGCGAGCACCGCTCCCTGGGTCACGTTGGGGGGCAGCGCAAAGTAGCCGGCGCGCGATTGTACCTTCAGATCCGCCATATCCGTTTTGACGAATACCTTGCGAAAGGCGCCATCGTACTTCACGATCTGGGGGTCATACGTGATTTCGTAGTAGCTCTGCACGTCTTCGGTAATTTTGCGGATCGGCGTTTTGAAATCGTTGGTGTTGGCGATCAGTACGCCGCCGGTCTGCTCCGCGAGCATCTTGATGGTGAGCTGCGTGTCGCTCTTACCGGCATCCAGGGCGGCATCCGCGCCCTTCGCATCCCAGGTGGAAACCGAGTTCGTGCTGCTGGTGACATGACTCATGGAAGCCGCCCCCGCATTGCTTAGGGCGTTATTGGCGTTGCCGGCGGTGCTCCAGGTAGTCAGTCCATTTATGTCGATGCTGTAAAAGCTGACGTTGGCGCGGTTGGCCATACTGACGATCTGTTTGAATGGATCCTCGGTGTCCTGCGTGATCGGGAATCCGCCGGAGAAGTACAGAATCGTTTTGCGGCCCGGCAAACGGTACTGTTCCTTGACCAAGTCGAGCAGCGGGAAAACAGAGGCACGCGACCAGTCTTGAGATTCATCGGACGACGCGTTCTTCAAGATGGTCACCATCAATTGAGCCATGGCGGCCTGGGCGCCGTTGTTGTTCGCGGCGCCGGGGCCCGTGGCGGACGACGCCGAGGCCGAAAGCGCGTTGGCTTGGCCCGTAACGCTCATATCGCCGCCTTGGGCCGGGCCGAGGATCTGTTCCAGGTCTTTGCGCACCTGGATGGTGTCCGAGGTGTAGTCGTTCACCGATGCGGTAGCGCGCGCAATGCCCTTGCGCAGGAGGTCGCGGTCGTTGGTGAAAGGTTGGATCGCCTGGAGCTTGTGGTCGATGGCCATGACCGCGATGTAGACATTCTGCGCCAGCTCGCCCTTGATCAGTTCATCAGCCGCGTCCCGCGCGAGCTTCTTGGAATTGTTATCGCCCCCTTGGAAGACCAGGGTGATCAGGCGAAGCTGGCGGAGAGGATCGAGCTGCATGCGGCCGCCGCTGGAGTTGATGGCCTCGGTGCCTTCCACGATGCGGAATGACTTGATGGGCCGCGTCTGGCCGTTGTCGGTGATGGTGAAGTCGCTCTCTTTCAGGTCCTTCACCAGCCGGCCTTTCTTGTCGCGCACCACGACGTCCAGCACGGTTTCTTCGGTTTTGGCTTTGAACGTCGCGTTCTGATCGGCGGCGGCGGCCGCCGGTGCGGGGGTCTGTGCGGGCGCCGGCGCGGCCGTCTGCGCCTGCATACTTGCCCCGATAGCGGCGGCTACCAGCATCAATCTCGGAAAGATCTTCATGGTTTTGCTCCTTCGTTTATTCCGGATCACTGCGGATAAGGTTCACTTTTCACCGCGATCCGGATGTTGTGATCGGTGAAACTGTGATGCGCTCCGGGGAGTTCGGTTTTGGGCATATGGCAGCTCGAACAATCCTTCGTCCCCACGCTACAAGACTTCGCCCCTGGTTTGCCGGCGGGCTGGCTTGCGCTCCCGTGGCAGGATTGGCACTTCGCGTCGTAGTGGGACGCCACCCGGTCAATCGTTTCGTGCGGATTGTGACAATTGGTGCAACCGATCCGCGCGTCATCCACATCGAAGCACTTGCTGTTGGTAAGCCGGTACGGCTGGAAGCGGACGTTGCCCACGCTGTGCGGCCCATGTTCGGCTACGTATTCCCATGTGCGGTGGCACTGGCCGCAGAACTGCGCGCTCTCCTCGGCGGTCATACCGGTGAGCTTCTTCATCTGAAACAGTTGGGGATCGCCCTTCTTCAGGCCCGCCAAGTGATTCTCGGTGGCCCCGTGGCACCCCTCGCAGGTGATGCCTGGCAGCAGCGTGTTCTCGGCTACATGGCCGCCGCTCAGCCCGTTGCTGGTGTGGCACCCAAAGCACATCGCAATCTCGTGAGACCCGATGTGGCGTCCGGCGGCATCGCGCAGATTGGACGGGTGTAGGGGCTGATCGCCAATGGTGATGTCGAGCCCGTCGATGGCTTTGTAATAGCTGACAAAACTCTCGTAGTATTCGCCGTCTTTTTCCAGGACGTAGGTTTGTCCCGCTTCGCCCAACCCGAATGCGTAGCGGATGGGATAGGTCACGGTCTCTACGCCATCGGTGACCATGTACAGGCTCTGGCCGTCATGGCGTTCGATGCGGTAGTCGTAGCGCCCCAGCCTCAACTTCATCAGGGGGTGGCTCTTCAACACGCTGCATTCCGCGTTTGTCTCGGCCGCGTGGGCCATGGGCGTGAGCGGGTGCGCCTTGGATTCGGCTGCGTGGCACTGGACGCATTCCCTCACGTTGCGCGAGAAGCTGGCAATCGCCGGTGTATCGCTGGTCTTCGTGTCGCTTCCCGCGCGCAAGCCCAACAGTCCCGCCAAACCGCACAGAAACAGAATAGGAGCCAAGCGCCGTTTCATTTGGGGTTGCGCGACTCCGTGGAGTCGGCCTCCTGCCGCAGCTTCAGGAACTCGCGGCGCTCGCGAGCCGCATCCTCTTTCCGTCCGGCCTTCGCGTAAGCGGTCGCCAGGGCAATGCGCACCTGCGGGCTTCCGGGCGCCAGCTTGCGAGCCTCTTCCAGCTCCTGGATGCCGCGCGGAACGTCCAGATCGCCTTCCGCCAGAACGCGCCCCAAAACGGCGTGCGCCGGAAACGACTGTGGCTCCAGCTCGGCCGCTTTTTTGGCGTAGGGCAGCGCCGACTGAAAATCCTTGCGCTGGATATACTCATTGGCGATCGTCACCATGGCGGGAACGTGCGCCGGCGAAACTTCCAGCTCCTTTTTCATCTCCCGAAGTCCGCTGTCGGCGTCGGAGAACATCAGGAAGCTGCCATACAGGTAATGAATATTGGGCGTTTCCGGGTATTTGTCGACCAGGATCTTGAATTCGGAACCCGCTTCGGTGGTGCGCAGCGCCGTGGCGTCGTACATGACGCGGCCCACATCCATCACCAACTGCCGGTCGGTGGGCACCAGTTCCGACGGGAGCAGCGGCTTGCGTAGCGCCGCGATTCCCATGGCTTCGATATATTTCGCGTCGTTCAGATTGCGCTGGGCAAACAAAGCGATGATCTTCATCGCGCTCTCGTATTCCTGATTGCGGGTCAGCAGCCAGGCCAGGTGGAAGTTAGCCTCGTCGGCAATGCTTTGCTCCTGTCCCGTGTGCAGGTCCGCGGCGTGGCGCAGATGCGAGAACGCCTGGTCGTACTGCTTGGTCTCGAACTCCGACAGGCCCAGCATGGCCCAGGGGGCTCCAATGTTCGGCTGTATGGCCGCCAGATGCTTGAAGGCGTCGCGCGCTTCATCGAAATGGTCCAAGCTGTACTGCAAGGTGCCGAGCGACCACCAGCCTTCCTCCCAAGCGGGCGCGATGGCCACGCCCTTCTTATACAGCGCGATCGCCGCGTCAACGTGGTTTTGCTTGCGCGCCGCCTCAGCTTGCGCCTGAAACTGGCGTACCGCGGGAGGAGTCGTGGGTTGGGCCTTGGGTTCCTCCCCCCAGGCGGAAACGATGCACGCAAATGCGAGACACACAAGCATCGCCTTGAAGAAAGGGTTCATTGGTTTGTCCGGACTGAAGCCGGTTTGCCATCCGCACCCAAGCGGGCCGCGGGCTGCTCCGCCTGCCGTTCCGCGGTGAGCGTTTGCACGATCTCGCGCTCGCGGTTGCCGTCGGCTTTGCGTTTCAGCCGGTAATACAGGGTCGATAGGGTAACGTGAGCTTCCAGGAACTTCGGGGATTCCGAAATAATCTGCTCCAACTCATCCAGCGCCGGCTGGTCCTTGCCCTGAGCCATCTTCACCAGGGCGATCTGATAACGGACCGCCACGTCGCCTGGGCGCGATGCCAGAGCGCGCTTCAAGAACTTCAGGGCATCGTCGTAGTTCTGGTCCTGCTTCGCCAGCAACCCGACGTGAACATTCGATTGAAAATCGTTGGGGTTCAGCGCTAATTCCTTCTCAAAAAGCGCTTTGCTTTCCTCGGTGTGGCCGTTGGAGAACAGGGCCTGGCCGTAGTAGGAATTTACTTCGGGCAGGTTGGGATTCATTTCCGCGGCCTTACGCAATTCCTCGAGCGCCCCCGGATAATCGCGCGCAGAGAATCTGGCGGTTCCCAAGAGCATGTGCTTCTCCGCGGAATCCGGCCCTTCCATGAGCGGGTTGATCACGCGCTGCGCGAGATCCGCTTGACCGTCCCGCGCCAACGCCATACCAAGCACGTAATCGACCGCTACGTCGTTGGCGCCGGTTGCGAATACCGGCCATAGCACATCGATGGCTTTCTTGTTCTCGCCGGTGCGCACATAGGAGTCCGCGAGCAGAGTTTGGACCTGCCGGTTAGTCCGGTCCACTGCCCGGACTTTCTCAAGTTCCGCAATCGCGCCCGCAAAGTTGTCCGTCTTATAGTACGCCAGCGCCAGGTTCAACTGCACCCTCGGATCGGACTTCTTCATCAGGGCGAGCTTGTACTGTTCGATGGCCTGCGCGTACTTTCCAGTGGCGGCCAGAGCGGCGCCCAGGTTGGACCGGACTTCCGGAGCATCGGGGTATATATCCAGGAACAGTTCATAGTCGTGAATCGCTCCTGCCAGCTTCCCCTGTTGCTGCAAGGTTACCGCTTCCTTAAGCAGCTCTTGGGGGGACTGATTGGCAGGCGTGTGAAGCGCGGTTTGCCCACAGAGCAGCCCTGCCGCGAAGACAGCCAACCCAAACCGATACATCACCGAGCCTTCCAAGATTTTATCACGCATTCATGTACAGCTACTCCGTCGTCTCGTGGCGCACGCTCTCAGCGGGCTGCACCCGCCTGCGATGGCAGGAGTGCCATCGCGGCAGGCAGAGTGCCCGCGCCACATCGCCCCTCAATTAGACTTGCGCAGTTGGTCCAGCGCCGACTTTAGCTGCGCATCGTCCGGACGCAGTTGATGGGCGCGGTCCAGCACCGGCAGAGCGGCCCGATCGTCGCCCAGAACGTAAAGCGTCGCGCCCAGCAGGTTGAGCGTATCGAACAGGTCGGGGCGCAACGCCACAGCCCTTTCCAGCGGCTGCCTGGCCTCCTGGTAGCGCTTCAACCGGAAGTAGCTGAGACCCAGATTGTGCCAGGCGTCGAAGGAATCCGGATCCAACGCCACGGCCCGCAGCAAAGGGTTAAGGGCATCGGCAAAATGGCCGTGCTCCCCGTACAGTTGCCCGAGCAGCACCAGCTTCTCCGGGTCGTTTTGGTCCACCAAGTGGCCGCAAGACTCCTGAATTCTATCGGCAACCTGCGAATCCAGCGCCGCGCTGCAGGCGCGCATGCGTTCCTCGGTTCCGCGCGCAGCGTCCCGATATTTGTTATAAAGTCCATACTCCCGGTCTGCGTCGGATTTTCGTCCGGCCCCTGCGTAGACCCGGGCCAAGCGGTAGTGGACCCGATAATCGCCTGGCTTAGCCTGGACGCAGTGTTCCAGCCATTGAATGCCCTTGGCCCGATCTCCCGCCGCGATATAAGCCAAGCCCAGGAAGTAATCCGCATCGGGAATCTTGGAATCGCCGGTGAGGGGCGCCAACTCCCGGATCGCACCGGCGGCGTCGCCCGCGATAAACAGCAGGCGGCCCATATAATAGGCGATCTCATGCGAATCTCCGGCCTGTTTCCTCAGTAGTTCGAATTCCCGGCGGGACTCGTCGTTCCGGCCCAGCGCGAAGAAACAAATCCCGAGCTCGTAGCGGGCAGCGTGAAAGTCCGGTTGAAGCTGCAGGGCGTGCTCAAACTCAGCGGCTGCTTCTTGGAACAACCGCTGCTGCATCAGTTGGTTGCCTTTGCCCAGGAAGGACGTAGAATCGTTCGAGGAAGCCGCTTGGGCCAGCGCAGTCAGTGTGAAAAAGAGAACCGCGGAGAAATTGCCGGCCGCCACAGAACTACCCTGTATCTGAAGCATACCATGCGCTGAAAGCAAACGGGGTGGCTTGCGCCACCCCGTCGTTGCATTTGAGTTGTGCGGCGAACCTAGAAGAAGAACTTCAGCACCAACTGGATGGTACGGTTGCCGTTTAGATAGTCCGCAGTCCCAAAATTCGGGCTCAGTTTCCCGGCCGAGTTGAAGCTCATGGTCAGGTTTCCGTCGCCGCCCGCCGGGTTGAAGCTAACTAGCGGATGGTTGAGGAAGTTATAGAAGGAAGCCCGGAACTGAATCTTCTTAGCTTCCGAGATCTGGAAGTTCTTGAACAGCGAAAGATCGCTATTGAAGAATGCGGGTCCCTTGACGTACGGGAAGATGAACGAGCCGTTATTTCCCGGCGTAGGCAGCGCGAAACAGTTGGGGTTCATGAACTGATTCTTACCCACCCCATTCCTGGGATCGCAGGTCAGAATCGGCTGTTCGTTGATACTCGGACTTCCAGTGACCAGATCGTTGGTGATACCCACGCCAGCCACACTCACTCCATTCGGGAGCGTGGCGCCAGGTTGGAAGTTCCCGCCCATCCCGAAGTTGCTGCTGTTGATGGCTTGCAGCGGGTTGCCGCTTTGGAATTGAGTAAGTCCCGATATCTGCCATCCGTTCACTACACCTCCCACCAACTTGTTCCCGTGGGAGATGGCGCCTTCCTGGTACACGTAGGCGGCGTTGAAAAGATGCGTTCTGTCGTTCGGCAGTACGCCGTAATCGTTACGGATGTTGGTCGGGTCGCCTACACCGCTCGTCCCGTTCTCACCACGGATGCCCATGGCTTTGCTGAACGTATAATTGAGCAGCCAATTGGCGTGACCGCTTTGCTTGTTCCAACTGCTCTGTAATGAGTTGTAGTTGGAGTACTCGGTGTGGCTGATCTGCTGGATCGTCTCGTACAGCGGATACGGGAGCAAGGCTTGCACATTGGGCGAACCAGTTACAGAGCCGGTCTTGCCGAACAGGCCGATATTCTGTGGCTGGAACAGCGTTCCATTCGGCAGAATATTCAGGCCGCCGACGCTCGAGTTGTAGTTGCTGAGGTCCGAAGCATGGTTGCCGACATAGGCGACCTCCGCGGTTGAGGACCACGGCATGCGTTGGGAAATCGTGAAGCTGTAGCTCTGCGTGAAGGGCTGCTCGCTATCTTTCGGATTCAGGACCACCACGCTTCCCGGAGTGACCGCCTGAGGCGAAATGGTGGCGATGTAGGCGTAGGTTTGCGGCGCGCCTCCAGCCGGGCTGGGAACACTGTAAGTGTACGATCCTCCGGAGAGGGCCATAGCGCCTGCCTGCACGTTCTGCTCATCGTGATAGCGATACGTGCCGTAACCGCCGCGGAGTACGGTTTTGCCGGTTCCGAACAGGTCATAGGCAAATCCGAAGCGCGGGTTGTAGAAGGCCAAGCGCCCTTTCGCGCCGCTGAGCGGAACTGAGGGGTCGATTGCGTGCCACTCAAAACCGGTGAGCGACGTGCCGCCGCCCACTGCATTGGGGTTATAGTCGCTGGGAATGAAGGTAGCGGCACCCTTGCCGCTTTCATCCACCCAGGGGCCCAGGTGGTCGATGCGCAAGCCATAATCCAGAGTGAAGCGGCGGCTGATCTTCCAGGAATCCTGACCGTAAAAAGAGACGGTATTGAAGTGCATGTGGACGAGCGGGTCGAAGTTGCTTTCCGCGTACCCGCCGGAGATGATACCCGTCAGCATGTCTGCATAAACGTTGCCGGTGGAACCCTGGCCCCAGTTGGCATACTGCTGTTCGCCGTTGACGTAACTGTCGCTGGGCTGCTGGTTCTTGGTCCACTCATAGTAGAAGCCGAACTTGGCAATGTGCGTCCCCCAAACCTTCGAGACGTTGTCGGATACGCTGGGCAGCCACTTGTGGGCGTAAAGCGATCCAGTCTCAAAGCCGCTGGGCTGAATCAGGTTGGCCATACCATCGCTCCAGCCGGTTAGAACGGGGATCTGGTTGTTCACCGTGTCGTTGAAAATGTGCTTGTAGCCGATGCCCAGCGCGGTAGCCGTATAGCTGGACAGATTCGGAATGGTGAACGGCACATAGAGATCGGTGTAGGTGAACAGGAGTTCGTTAGTCAGCGTGGGGCTGAAAACCTTGGTCACGTTGACCGAGATCGAATCGGAGTAGTTACCTTGCGCGAGCGGGGTCGGATACGGAACCGCGGGATTGGTGCCCCACCACGCGGTACTATTGTCGTGATTCAGATCCTGCTGATGGTTGAAGGTGACAAAAAGCTTGGTGTTGTCGTTGATGCTATAGTCCACGCGCGGGCGGAACTGCCACATGTTGTCGGAATGCGTAGTCGAATAGATGTAGTTGTACCCGTTGTTCGTAATCGGGTTGACATTCGCCTGCGGGAACAACTTGGCGAACATAGTCACGCCGATGCTGTTGAACTCCGACGAGGGAATGACGCCGTTGGTGCTGCCCACATAGGAGGTCGACGCGGCTGGACCGAGCGCGTAGCCTTGGGCGCCGGCAGTCGAACCGAAGACCTGTGTGATGCTGGCTTGGCTGAAATCGCCGTTCCGCCACTGCGTCGTGGGCACCACCGAATTGAAGACATCGTGGGACAAGTCCTGCACCGTCTGCTGGTATCTCTCGTACGCCAGGAAGAAAAACAGCTTGTCATGGTTATGGTTGAAATTCGTCCCCGGTATAATTACGGGGCCGCCAATGTTGCCGCCAGGATAATAGAAGCTCGTGTCGGGCTTCGGCGCCACTTTCATGCCGGTCAGCGGGTTTGTTCCTTCGCTGTTGTTGAAGGCGTTGGTTGCCGAGAGGACCCCGTTGCGCGCATATATATAAGCTTCACCGTGGAACTGGCTGCCTCCGGACTTGCCGACCGCCGAAATGACTACCGGACCCTTGGCGTTATCGGCGCCGAAGTTCGACGTGAGCACCTTCATTTCCGACGTCATATCTACAACGGTGTTCACGGATTGGCCGCAATTGCAGCCCGGATCGATGATGTGCGCGCCATCCGATGTAATGTCGAGCGCCGCCGTACGCAATCCGTTAGCCGAGAAGCTGCCCACCGGGCCGGCGCCCGTATTTTCGGCCTGTGAACCGCTACCAAAGCTAGCTCCGTTCGCATTGCCGGTATTCGACATGGCAAAGCCGGGCAGGATTTTGATGAACTCCGCTGCGTTCTGGCCGTATATCGCGATGTCGTTCATCTGCTTCTGGCCGATAACCGTCGATTTTTCGCCCGAGTCGACCGGCGTCAGTTGTTCCGCGACGCCTGCGACCGTGACGGTTTCGGCAGTGGTGCCGACCTTTAGAGCGATGTTGGCCAGGTTGCGATGGTCGCCTACGTCGAAGTGGACGCCCTTTGTCTCGTACTTTTCGAAACCTTGAGCCGAGATCGTGACGGTGTAATCGCCCGGCTGAACGGCGTTGATAGAAAAGAACCCATCATTGTTCGATATGGTTTTGCGCTCGTCGCCGCTCTGTTCATTTTTCATGAGGACAGTCGCGCCTGGCACCACCGAACTGCTGGGGTCGAGAACGGTCCCAGTGAGGACACCGCTAGCGTTTTGGGCCCTGAGGGGCAGTACAGAAAGGAAACACAGGCAGCAGATCAGAAGGACCGGCAGCACAGCCGTCAAGACATCTTTACATCGAATGCGAGTCATGGCACTCTCCCTGAATGGAAAAACTGGAATCTTGGGCTAGTATACGGGCACTAGAGGTTTCTGTCTAGTTACAATTTTGCTTTTTACTTGAACATGACGTTTCCCATTCGGAACCGGGCCCTGTGAAACTGACGGAGCAGGGTGTTGATATCGTCATATAAGATACGTATAATCAGTGATGTACGGCTTGTTACAGAATTGATATTGCGCTGATCTTTCAGCTCGACGGAAATTTACATCTTTCGTTTGCCTAGGGTAGCTTTTTTAACCATGTAACCCGATTTGGAGGGCTGCCAATCTTGGCCGCAGCCGCCTTTTAGGCTGCCGGCGCAGGCTTGAGGCCGACTGGCCGGGGGCATGGCCCGCCTCACAATTCTTGCCAGGACCACCTCTGGAATGGGTATAATGATTTCCACGGATTGGGAGGTTTGCTAATGGGGAATGGTGTTGAGGCGGCTAATTTGGCCGCTGGCGTCGCCGACGCCGAACGGCAGGAACTTGCCGCCGTGCTCGCTTCACCGGCCTTCGCACGCTCGCCGCGGCTGGTGAAGCTGCTCGAGTATATTTCGGAAAAGCAATTTAACGGTCAAGCCGGGCAGGTATGCGAGTACGCCATAGCGACCGAGGTCCTGGGCCGGGGGGCCGATTTCGATTCCTCCGACGATGCCATCGCGCGCGTCGAGATCCATCGATTGCGGAAGAAATTGCGCGAATACTATGCCGCCGAGGGGGCTCAAAGGGGACTGAAGATCATCATCCCACCCGGCTTGTATACGCCCGTTTTCCAACGCGACGGAGACGTCACCGAGATTGTCCGGATCAACAGGAAGCCGCGCTTCGAGCCTGCCGGGGAACCGCCGGCGGGCGGGCTCCATGCGGAAGTAGATGGACCTCCGCCAGCGGCGCGCACAACCGGTTCTTCAGCCCCTTGGAAACGAGGCGCCTGGCTGGTGGCGGCTGCGGTTGTGGTAGTGGCCGGCGGGACTGTAGCGGCTTGGCGCGTGGCCGCGCACGTAGATCCAGCGCCGCCCCCCCGCGTGGCCTCGCCGCCCGTGGCGATCGCGCCGGATAGCGCCGTTCGGATCATCGCCGGCTACGAACGCAAATACATCGATCACCGCGGCCACACCTGGTTGCCGGACAGCTACTTCGACGGAGGCGGCCGGCCGGAAGCGCCTTTCCGCCAGTTTTTCGCCCGCACATCCGATCCGCTGCTCTATCAGAATGGCCGTGTCGGCATGATGTCGTACAACATCCCGCTGAAGCCCGGCACCTATGAAATGAAGCTGCACTTCGTGGAGCCGGTCTACGGCCCCGGATTGGAGACCGGCGGCGGAGAGAACAGCCGCGTGTTCGATGTCCTGTTGAACGGCAAGCTGTTGATCGATGGCCTCGACATCGTTTCCGACGCCGGCGGACCGCTGATCGCCGATGTCCGGGTGTTCAAGGATATACAGCCGGGGCCAAATGGCATCCTGCGGCTGGGTTTCCACGCCCGGCGCGAACAGCCGATCGTCAGCGCGATCGAAATCGAACCCGCCGAGCCGCACAAGCTGAACCCCATCCGGCTGGTCACGCAACCCAACTCGGTGACCGATTCGCGGGGACAGGTTTGGGAGGCCGACAACTATTATTCGGGCGGCCAGCCATCCAACCACTGGAAGGCCGTGACGGCCGCGCCGGATCCGGACTTGTTCGGAAACGAGCGGTACGGCCACTTCTCATACGCCATCCCGGCCGCGCCGGGAACCTATGCGGCGACCATGTATTTCGCCGAGACCTACTGGGGCAAAGAGAACGAGGGAGGCGGCGGCCAGGGCCAACGCCTGTTCGACATCTACTGTAACGGCTCGGCGATCATCCGCAATCTCGACATCCTGAAGGAGGCCGGCCCGAACCACGCCCTGATCAAGAGATTCCGCGGATTGCGGCCAACCGTTCAAGGCAAGTTAAACTTTGAGTTTGTGCCGGTGGCTAACTATGCATCCGTCTTCGCTATCGAGGTCGTGGACGAAAGCCGCTAAGAGCGGTCTCTGTGCCCTGGCTTGTCTCGCCGTCGCGCGGGCCCAGCCGGCGCTTTCCATCAACTCCAGCGGCATTGTCAACGCCGCCAGTTCCGCGCCGGATGCACCAGTCGCTCCGGGCAGCATCGCGACGGTTTACGGAGATTTTCCTCTGAGCACGCCCTTCTCGGCCGCGGCATTCCCTTTGCCCCTGGATCTGGGCGGCCTCTCCTTCGCATTCGGAACGGCCGAAACGCCGCTGTACTACGCATCCGGCACCCAGGTGAACTTGCAAATACCGTGGGAGGTGGCCGCGCCGTCGCAGGCATCCCTGACCGCCACTTTCGGGAACCAGACCAGCGCCCCCCAGACGGTGAACATTGCGACATTCGCGCCGGGTATTTTCACCGTGAATGGCCAGGGCACCGGTCCGGGATCCATCCAAGACTCTTCCTACAACCTGATCACTCCGGCAAATCCGGCGGGCGCGGGCGTCACCGTGATTTTGATTTACTGCACAGGCCTAGGCCCGGTGACCAGCCCGCCGCCTACGGGCGCGGCCGCTCCGACCGGCTCGCTGGTCTGGACCACCACGGAACCGGTCGTGACCATCGGTGGCGTGCAAGCTCAACTGCTTTTCTACGGTCTCGCGCCAGGCTCCGTCGGCGAGTATCAGGTGAACGCCGTGGTGCCGGCCAATGCCCCTACGGGCGCCGCCGTCCCCGTGGTCCTTTCCATCGGCGGCATAGCGTCGAACACCGTGCAAATCGCGGTGCAACCGCCCACACCGGATCAGCGCGCGGGCCAGTTGCTGACCCAGATGACGCAGGATCAGGAAATCCAGCTCGTGTATGGAGCCGGCGGCCCGGTCACCAACGACTTCCCGCTTCCCCGCGGCGCTGGGGGCTTCGTTCCAGGAATCCCGCAACTCGGGATTCCGGATCTCTACTTCGCCGATGGCAGTGTCGGCGTGGGCAACGGCGTGGGACCAGCCACCGCGCTGCCCTCCTCCATCGCCAGCGCCGCCAGTTGGGACCTGACCGAAGCCACGAAGTACGGCAACGTGATCGGCGCGGAGTTGCGCGCCTACGGCATCAACGCGAATCTGGGAGGCAACATCAACCTGATCGGGCGTGAGCCGCGCGACGGCCGCACCTTCGAAACCAAAGGCGAGGACCCCATCCTGGCCGGCAAGATCGCGGCCGCGCACATCAGTGCGATTCAGGCCCAGCACGTGCTCGGAGGCATCAAGCATTTTGCGCTGAACGATCAGGAAACCGGCCGCACCACCGCCGATGTCCAGATCGATGAACGGGGCATGCGCGAGAGCGATCTGCTGGCCTTCGAGATCGGCATCCAGGACTCCAATGTGCAGTCCGTCATGTGCGCCTACAACCTGGTGAACGGTGTTTACAACTGCGAGATTTCGCACCTGCTGAACGACATCCTTAAGGGCGATTGGCAGTTTCCGGGCTTCGTGATGTCGGACTGGTGGGCGACCCACTCGACGGTGAACGCCGCGCTGAACGGCCTCGACCAGGAACAGCCGGACAACCAATACTTCGGAAGTCTCGCGGCTGCGATCACGGGCGGCCTGGTGCCGCAGTCCCGCCTGGACGATATGGTACATCGCATTCTGCGCGCCATGTATGCGACGGGACTGTTCGACTATCCCGCGACCATTACGCCGGTCGATACAGCCGCCGACCAAGCCATCGCGCAAGAGGCCGAGGAGCAAGGCGCGGTGCTGCTGAAAAATGCCGGCGGGCAGCTTCCGCTCAACGCCGCGGCCGTCAAATCCATCGCCGTCATCGGATCGCATGCCGATGTCGCGGTGCTTTCCGGCGGCGGCTCGGCGCAAGTCACGCCGACCGGCGGACCGGCGCTCACGGAAGGAATGCCCTGTCCGCCTTGTTGGGCGGAAGTGATCTGGGATCCATCGTCGCCCTTGCAGGCCATTCAAGCCATGGCTCCCAATGCCGCGGTACAATTCGATCCCGGCACCAATCCGGCGAGCGCCGCCGCGCTGGCAGCCGCTTCGCAAGTGGCTATCGTGTTCGTCAGCCAATGGACCAGTGAAGGCATGGACATGCCGAGCCTGAACTTTACCGACGTGATCCATACACCGCCCATCGACCAGGATGGGCTGGTGGCCGCCGTGGCTGCCGCCAACCCGCAGACCATCGTGGTCATGGAGAATGCCAGCGCGCAGGTGATGCCTTGGCTTGGAAGCGTTAGCGCGGTGCTGGAGGCTTGGTTTCCAGGCCAGAACGGCGGTCCGGCGATCGCCAATCTGCTGTTCGGCGCGGTGAATCCGTCGGGCAAGCTGCCCATCACGTTCCCCGCCAGCGTGAGCCAACTGCCGAACCCGGTGATCGCCCAGCCGCCGGACGGCACCACGCCGTTTCCAGTGGACTACTCCGCAGGCTTCAATGTGGGCTATAAGTGGTACGACTCACAGGGCTTCACGCCGCTATTCCCTTTCGGTTTTGGCTTGTCGTACACCACCTTTTCGTTCTCGAATGCGGCGGTCGTGAATAACCTGAATTCCGGCAATCCCAACTTTCAGGTAACCTTCAATCTGGCGAATACCGGTTACATGGCCGGCGCGGAAGTCGCGCAAGTGTACCTGGCGTTCCCCGCCTCCGCGGGCGAGCCGCCCAAACGCCTGGTAGGATGGCAGAAGGTGTTTCTGCAGCCCGGCGGCGCGCAGGCGGTGACCATTGAAGTGGATGAGAACGACTCCTCTCATCCGCTGTCCTACTGGGATGTCAATTCCAACGGCTGGCTGATTGCTCCGGGCGTGTACACAGTGTACCTCGGCAACTCCTCCAGCGGCGCAAGCCTGATCACTGTGGGCACTTTTCAGATCGGGTCGTAATGAAAGTACAACTAATCAGGGAACCGGGATGAAGAGCCATGTGTCGCCAAGCGTGGTTGTCCCGAATCCACCGAACAATAGCAGGCCATGGGACGTAGGGTCGTAATCCATGCCTGCGGCCCAGCGGGCCGCCGGCACGCTGGTGGGATGGATCTCCCTCCAGTTGGTCCCGTTCCACAACCAGGTATCGTTGGACTGGCCGCCTGGCCCCCGGGTTCCACCAAACAGCACTACCGAACCCAGGTTAGCGTCATAGGCCATGGAAGCCATTCCTCGCGGGGAGGGGACGGATGCGGGAAACTGCTGGACCCAGGCGGCTCCATCCCATATCCAGGTATCGTTGTAAAAGGTGTCTTCGGAGAGGGTGCGGGTTATGTCGCCGCCGAAGAGAACTATCGTTCCAGCAGCATCGTCGTACGCCATCATCGCCCGCCGGGGGGAAGGACTGGATTTTGAAAAGTGCTGAGTCCAGTTCTTGGCCAACCCGTCCCACGTCCAGGTGTCGCCAAGGGCATGGGCGTCGGTAACGCCGCCAAAGAGCACGACCCTTCGCGTGGCCGCGTGGTACGCCATGCCCCGCATATCAATTCGGCGTCCGGGTGGAGAAACGGGGGGAAACTGCCGGGTCCACGCTATTCCGTCCCAAGTCCAGGTGTCGGTGAGGAGGGATCCTTGGGCGTCGGCTCCTCCGAAAAGCACAATGTTGCCGGCGGCCCCATCGTAGGCCATGCCGGGACAATCCCGCGCGGAAGGAGCGGTGGCCGGCGTTAGTTTGCGCCACCCGTTCCGCCAGACCCACGTGTCGCCAAACCACACCCAAGGAGTGAAGCCGCCGAAGAACAGCGTGGAGCGCATGGCGGGGTCATAAGCAAGGCCCATGCAACACCGGCCGGCGGGAGAAGCAGAAAGGTGGGGGCTGGCCCAGTTCAGCCCTGGTGCGCCGGCTGCTGCATCCGCAATGGACGCGAGATTTTGCCGCATCTGCGCCACCAACAGCACCTGGTCCGGATATTCTCTGACCACGTGCATATAGGCGTCGCGGGCACGGCTGGCGTGGCCCAACTGCTGTTCGGCCTGCCCAATCTCCGCCAGCGCCCGCGCGGCCACCGGCATCCCAGCGTACCGCGCGGCGATGTACTCGAACTGCTGTATGGCGCTCGGCAGATCGCCCAATATCCTGGCCCGATAGATAGCCGCTTCCAGCAATTTCTCAGGGCTCTCCACGGGCGGCTGGGAAGCCGCCAAGCTCGAGGTCAGGAATATCGCGATTGCAATGGACGTTCTCAACAGCGCCGCGACCGTTTTCAGTTGAAGGAAGAGTCGAAAAACTCGGCCATCTTGTTCTCTTTCCTTAGCCGCTTGTACTTACGGCGTCAACGCGAACACCGTCCCCTGGTTGGAGCTTCCGCCGCTGTAGGTCGTGCCGTAGAGCGCGTTTCCAGGACCGAATGCGAGACCTCCCAGCGGACCTCCCCCGTCGTTTCCGCCGGTGAAGGTGTGAAGAACGGTTTCGGTCCATGCTCCTCCTTCGGTTGCCGGCGGCCTCAGAGAGAACACGATTCCAGCATTCGAAGCTCCACCCTCATGGGTGGTGCCATACAGGACGCCGCCGGGACCGATCACCACGGCATTTGGCACAAACCCATCGCTACCCCCGGCGAAGCTGTAAAGGATCTGCTCGGCCCAGGCGCCGCCAGCCTCGGCCGGCGGTTTAAGCGAATAGACGGTTCCGCATCCGCTCTTAAAAATACCATTTGTGCAGGAACCCGTTCCCCCGTAGGAGGTTGTACCGTATAGCACGCCGCCCGCGCCGATCACGACACCTGCCGAGGTGTCTATACCGTCACCCGGAGGGCCGGTGAAGCTGTAAAGAGTAGTCGGGGTCCACGCACCGCCCGGCGAAGCCGGCGGAGTCACGGAGTACACCGAGTTGCCGGTTGTACCGTAAAGGACTCCCCCGCTCCCGAACACGACACCTGTCTCGGGACCGCCCAGGGCACAGAGTACGGTGGTGGTCCAAGAGCCGCCGGGAGAGGCCGGCGGGGTGAGTGAAATCAGATCGCCGGCTGAATCGAAGGTGGTCCCGCCTTCCCATGTGGTCACGTAGAGCACTCCGTTGGCGCCGATCGCCGGAGTATCATACGGATAGATCAGAGGCGGGGCACCGCCGTCCAGCCGCACCTCGCTCCACTGGGGATTGGAAGCGTTCGGCGGTGTCAAGGAGAACACAGAGCCGCCGCCACCCAACGTGGTACCGTAGAGCACGCCGTCCTTCTCAACAAGACCCCCGTAAGGGCCGGACCCAACCCCGTTGGCGGACAAACTGTAGACGTATTCGGTCCAAGGCTCGCCCGAAGCCGCTGGCGGCGCCAACGAGAAGACTGTACCGCATCCTTGGGGGACGGCAGTGTACTTGCAGGTTTCAGCTCCGCCGAAGATGGTCGTACCGTGGAGCACCCCACCGGGGCCGGCCAACACGCCGGCCACAGGATTGGCGCCATCGGGGGCTCCGGTAAAAGTGTGGATCGTGGTTAACGTCGCGGCTGACGCTGCTGCCGCAGCGCACAGACTCGAAACTGAGAGTATTGTCAGATACGTTACGCTCGCTTGGAGCGCTGGTCGCCGGTTCGCCATACCTTCCTCCAATTAGCGGATCTTGCCTTGGGTCAAGGCTAACATCTGCTCTACGATTGTAAGCCGACAGTGTGGAAATCCAGCCTGGAAAGTGTCATGTTTGTGTCACGTTTCGCCGTCGAAGCGATAGCCGAGGCCGCGCACGTTGCGAAGGTAGCGCGGACGCGCCGGATCCGGCTCGATCTTGCGGCGCAGATTAGCGATATGGTTGTCGACGATGCGGCCCGATGAGAAAGCGCCATGTCCCCATGCGGCATCCATCAACTGCGTGCGATTCAGCACGCGCCCGCTGGCGCGCATCAACACGGAGAGCAGCCGGAATTCAATCGGCGTGAGATCGACGGACTTGCCGCCCGCGCGCACTTCTCCGCGGCCGAAGTCGACTTCCACGCCGCCGAAGCGGCGGCATTCGTCCGCGTAGCCGGCGCCGGAGCGCCGCAGCAGGGCTTTGATGCGCGCGCGCAGTTCGCGGGTGCCGAACGGCTTGGTGACGTAATCGTCCGCGCCAAGCTCCAAACCCATCACCTTCTCTTCTTCCTGCGCCTTGGCTGTGAGCATGAGTATGGGCGTGCGCAGGCCGGCGCGGCGCAATTCGCGGCAGACTTCGAAGCCGTCCTTGCCGGGCAACATGACATCCAGGACGATCAGGTCAAAACCGCCTTCGCGGCCGCGGCGCGCAGCCGTGTGGCCATCGCGAATCACCTCCACGCTGTAACCCTCCATCTTGAGGTCGTCTTCCAAGCCGAGCGCAATGGCCGGTTCATCCTCCACTACCAGGATTCGTTTCATATCCGCTCCACCGCCGGCAGGACGATCGTGAAGGTGGCGCCTTTGCCCGGCTCGCTTTCCAGACGCATCTCTCCGCCATGCGCGGCGACGATCTGGCTCACCACGGCTAGGCCCACGCCGGTGCCCTTCGCATTCATCGCCGCCGCCGCGCTGCCCCGAACGAATTTCTCGAAGATCGACTTTCGTTCGCCGGCTTGGATGCCGAGCCCCCGGTCGCGCACCTGGATGGATATTTGACCGCTGGCCCGGCTCCATTCGACAGTCACGCGGGAATCCGGGGGCGAATACTTCACGGCGTTATCCAGCAGATTGTGCAGGGCCACTGCCAGCGCCTCGGGGTCCGCCCGGATCCGGCAATTGCCTTGGCCGGAGGTCTCGATCTTGCGGGCATTTCCGAACTCTCGCTCGAATGCGGCCGTCGCCTGTTCCGCGAGCTGGCCGGCGTCGATTTCCTGTAACCGGTATTTGCGTGCGCGGGCTTCCATGCGGCCGAAATTCAATAGGGTATCTACCAGCCGCTGAAGGCGCTTCGCCTCGCCAACGAGGGTTTCGTAGTAAAGCTGACGCCGCTCTTCGCCTGGCACGCGTCCTTCAGCCAGGATTTCTGCAAGCTGCCGGATGGAGGTTAGGGGCGAGCGGAACTCGTGGGAGACGGCGGAGACGAAATCCGATTGCAAGCGGGAGACGTCCGCTTCACGGCGGATGGCCCGTGCGATAAAATACGTGCCGGACAGCAGGAATAGCACCATGACGAGGATGCTGGTGCGCAGAAATCGCTGGCGGGCGAGCGTACCCGCGTCGGCGGGGCCGGGGCGCGCCGTGACCGCCAGCGTCCAGGGAATGTGAAACTCGGCGGCGCTGCGCAGGGTGGCTCGGCCTTGTCCAATCCCCCGGCCAGCCAGATTATGGCCGTCTCCGTCGAGGGCGGCGCAGTCGACATCTTCTCCGGCGGCGATCTGTTGCAGGACGGACTCAACTGGGACCAATAGCACGGTGCGGTGGGCTGGCGGGCCGTGCCAGACCAGCAGGATGGGGAGTCCGGCCGCATGGATGACTTGTTCCCGATCGCGGGCGCCGGCGGCGAGAACGCCCGCCGTGCCGGCAGCTTCGGAAAGAGCGACACGCACTGCATCCGGCGCTTCGCTGCTGCGGGCCAGTCTCGAAACGTCGTCCCAATAGAATTCGAACTGCCCACGGCGCATTTGCCAGCGCGGCTCCCGAAGATCGGAGAGCAGCCGTTCCGCATCTTCCTTGCGGGCTTGCAGCACGCAGATCTCGTGGCGCGCTACCAGTTCCGCGGGAGTGCCGGCAACCCGCACTCCGGAGATGGCCCCCAGACGCCGATAGACTGCCAAGCTTTGCGGGTTGCGTCCGGTCTTGCGGAGTTCGCGGGCGAGCCGCAACAGCGCTCCCGCGCGAACGGCGTCGTCGTTGGCCTGGGCCAGCCGCTCATATACCGCAATGGCGGGCGCCGGCTGCCCCTCGCGGAATTCGTAAGCTTCGCCTTCGCGAAAGGTGGCGTCGGGAGCTTCCGGTTCCAGCGCGACGTGAGGATAATAGAGCAGCCGTCCGGGAGGGGCAACGGAAAACGAGTCTTTGGCGATGGTGAGAGTGAGGCCGTGCAGCCGCCCTTCGGCGTCCAGACTGCGGCGGAGCTTCGCCGCGATGCGGTCGGCGGCCTGCTCCAGGCGCTCGCGCGCCCTTTGGGCCTCCACGATCCGCTCCTGCGAAACGAGCCTCCATCCGAGCCAGCCCAATGCCGACACGGATACCAGCGTCAGCAACAGCAGAATCACGAGGAGACTCCGGGGCGGTCTGAGCCAGTCTCGCATTCCCACGTTGCGAAGGTAGCACAGTCCCGGCGCGTTGCAAATCGGCACATAATGAAATCGGTACCGCTATGAGGCTCACACGCCGCCAGTTTATGGCCGCTTCCGCTATGGCTCCCCTAGCGGCGGCGGCCGGACCCACTACTGTAAAGGATTCCGTGCCGGCGCAGGCGCAGCCGTTCGACCTGGACAGCGTCCGCGTTACGGATCGCGCCCTGCTGAAGATGATGGACCAAAACCGCGACTTCCTGCAGGGCCTGGAAACCGACCGGTTGTTGCATACTTTCCGTCTGACCGCTGGTCTTCCCACCTCTGCCGAACCGCTGGGCGGCTGGGAGAAGCCGAATGTCGAGTTGCGCGGCCACTTCACCGGCCACTTCCTGTCGGGCTGCGCGCTGATGTCGGCGGCCGCGGGCGACCCCATGCTGCTGGGTAAAGGCAATCTGGTGGTGGCGGAACTGGCCAAGTGCCAGAAGGCCAACGGAGGCGGCTATCTGAGCGCATTTCCGCCGTCGTTCTTCGATCGCCTCAAGGCCGGCCAGAAGGTTTGGGCGCCCTGGTACACACTGCACAAAATCATGGCGGGCCTGCTCGATATGTATGTCCTGGCCCGCAACGAACAGGCGCTCGAGGTGGTCCGCGGCATGGCTGGCTGGACCAAGCGGTGGACCGATGAGATCGGCGACGAAGAAATGGCCCGCATCCTGCACGTGGAGTTCGGCGGCATGAACGAGGTGCTCTACAATCTGTACGCCGTCACGAGCGTGAAGGATTACGCCGCGGCCGCGCATCGTTTCGACCACGAGCAGCTCTTTGGACCGCTCGCCGACGGCCGCGACGAATTGAAGGGTCTGCACGTGAACACGCAGATCCCCAAGATCATCGGCGCGGCGCGGCGCTATGAGCTGACGGGCGACCCGCGCTACCGGCGCATCGCGGAGTTCTTCTGGACGCAAGTCACCCAGCACCGCTCCTATGCCACGGGCGGTACCAGCAACGACGAGCACTGGCGGTCCGATCCGGACAGACTGGCCGCGGAACTCAGCCACGACACGCAGGAATGCTGCTGCACTTACAACATGCTGAAGTTGACGCGCCACTTGTTCGCGTGGGCGCCCGACGCGCGATATTTCGACTATTACGAGCGCGCCTTCTTCAATGGCATTCTCGGCACGATGAATTTGAAGAACGGGCTGACCATGTACTATGTGCCACTGGCGACCGGGTATTGGAAGGTGTTCGCCAGCCCGCGCGGATCATTTTGGTGCTGCACCGGCACGGGCGTCGAATCGTTCTCAAAACTGGCAGACAGCATCTATTTCCACGACGAGAATAGCTTGTATGTGAACCTGTTCGTGGGCTCGGAACTGGAGTGGGAAGAGAAGGGCATCCGCGTCCGGCAGGCGACGACGTTTCCCCGGCAAGACGAGACGCACCTGCAGATCGGGACCGCCAAGCCCGCGCGGCTGGCGTTGCGCATCCGCGAGCCTTACTGGACGGACGGCAAGATGACCGTGACGGTGAATGGAAAACCGGTGGCCGCAGTTCGCGCGGGCGGCTACCTGGTGGTCGACCGGACCTGGGAAAATGGCGACGATCTGCACGCCGTGCTGCCGATGAGCTTGCATGTCCATCCGATGCCCGACGATGGCACGCTCGAGGCCCTCATGTACGGCCCGCTGGTTTTGGCGGGAGATCTGGGACACGAGGGCTTGACCGACGAAATGCGGCGCGGCGGCGACAACCCGCCGGACATGCCCAAACCCGCGCCGGCCCCGGAATTCGTGGCCGAGCCGGGCGACCCGGCGTCGTGGATCGAGCCGGTGCCCAAAACGACGCTTGTGTTCCGGACCAAAGGGCAGAGCCGGGACCTTACCATGCGGCCGCTGAACTCGATTGCCGAACAGCGCTATGGAGTGTATTGGCGGGTCACCCGAAGCCGGTGACTACTTCACCTTCTTAGCCTTCTGATCCATACCATTCTGGTGGAGAATCAGGCCGTCGTTCAGGAATGTAATCTGGGCATCCACGACCTTGAGGAAGAACTCCGATTCCGCCTCCGCGAAGATCTCGAAGCGCGGTTGGGCGGTGGCTTGCGCGAAGAGCCGCGATCCTTCGCGCGTCACGGCAATCTTGAAGGCCGGCGATAGCGCATATTCGCCCACGTACTTTTCGAGCACCGCCGCATCCACCGCTACCTCCTTGTGTTCGCGGATGGCGGCAACCGGGTACCGGCTCTCCAACACGTGCCTGCCCAAGTCGTCGTTGTCCATGAACGTATTGCACAGCACCACGACGCCTTCCTTCTTGGCCGGGTCGAACCCCACAAACGAGCGGTAACCGGCAGTGCCGCCGTTGTGCCACCAGATCTGTGTATCGAACTTTGTCAGGAGATGCCACGCCATGCCGATCTCCAGGTCCGGCGCACCCGTTTCTTTCTTCATGGATCGCATGCGGTGCATGGCGGACTTGAGCGGTGTATCGGTCAGATCCAGGTTGGCCGCGACGAACTTCAGCATATCGTTCGCCGTGGAGCGGATCGCGCCGGCGCCCGCCAAAGCATCCAGATCCCAGTTCTTGACCGGTTTGAGGGACACGTCGTATCCCGGCGCGAGACGCTTCTTCTGCGCGTCGGACAGCGTGATGGAAGTGCTGTTCATGCCCAAGGGTTCGAAGATCCGCCGGCGCAGCAGTTCTTCATAGCTCATCCCCGCCCTGAGCGACAAAGCATGGCCCAACAGACCGACGGCCAGGTTGGAGTACTCGTACTTCTCGCCGGGATCGCGAGTGAGCGTGTAGCGCGAAAGAAAGTCGTACAACTTCGGCGCGTCGTAATCGGCGTACGGGTTGGCCGGATCGGCAGGCTTCATATTGTCGGGCAGGCGCGGCAGCCCGGATACCTGCATCGAAAGATCCAGCAGTGTGATCTGGCGGCCGTTGCGGCTGGGCACTTTCACCGTGGCGGGGAGAAACTTCGCGACCGGATCGTCGGGCTTCACTTCACCCTTCTCGATCATGTCGGCGAGGATCAGCGACGTGAAGACCTTGGTGACCGAGCCGATCTCGTACACCGTATCGCCGTCCGGCTGCTGCGGATTATCGAGCGACACTTTGCCGCTGGCGATCACCTGGCGGCCTTTCGCATCGATGACGCCGGTCACGATGCCTACGGCCTTACCGGCATCCACGCGACTGGCCATGATCGAGCGGATTTCGGCGATATCCGCAGCGCGCAGACTAACAGTAGACACCAATGCCACCCAGAGCCATCCGGATTTCATTTTCCCAGGCTATCATGAACGACCTTGATCACCAGGCTGGCGGTGGCGGTGTGACCCGCGCCGTCTTCGGCGATGAGCTTGTATTCAGTATCTTTCCGGGGTGCAACCTGCAGACAGTCGCTCACCGCGGGATGCAGATCCTCTCCCGCAGGCTCCATGTGAACACGCTTGGCGCCGTAGACTCCATAGCAGATTTTGGCTTGACCGCCGCTCCGGATGGTCTGCGGAACGGCGTAAAAACTGATGATCCTGAAACCCGTTCCACCCATCAGATCGATGGTTTCTCGCGCGCGCCGCGCTTCCTCGGCCTGGCGCGCCCGCTCGGCGTCCCCAGCGCTTCTCCAGCGCGAGTAGAAGGTCCAGCCATCGTAGGCCACGGCGGCGATTACCGCGACGCTGACCAACGGCAGCACGCGACGGAGGAGCCGGATCGAAGCGGCACGGGCCATATTCTCATTTTGCCAACAACGAGGCCACGCCGATCTGTCCGTTCAGGTTTTCGTCCGGCGATGGCGCATCTCCGCCGCCGAACCACACTGTCAAGCGGCCGCCCAGCATTTCGATAGTCGGATCGCAGACCACTCTATTGTCCCAGCGCTCGCTGCCTGCGAAGACCGTGGGCAGCTTTTCCCAGTGGACGCCATCGGTGGAACGCGCCATTCCCAGGCGCCGATTCCGCTGTGCATCGCGGCCGGTATACAGCATCCAGTAGTAGCCGTGCGCGGCCCAAACGGCCGGTTCGCCCAGGCCCATCTCGTCGAAGCTGCCGTACTTGCCAAGTTCCAGAATAGGGTTGGTCCGCAGCTTCTGCCATGCGACGCCGTCCGCGGACCGAGCCAGGCCCAAACGCTGCCTGCGGGCGCGATCTTCACCCAGGTAAAACAGGTAGAAATACCGGCCCAATTTGATCGCGTAGGGATCGGCCAGACCGCGCTCGTCCCAACTGCCGCGGGGTCCGTAATCCATAACCGGAAAGCGCGCTTTGCGCCAATGCCGGCCGTCGCTGGAGCGCGCGAGGCCCAGCCGGGGCGCGTCCTTGGGTCCAGCCTGGTACCAATACCAGAACTCGCTTCCGGCAAACAGGGCGGAGCCGTTCGCCGCGATGTAGCCGCCTTCCCCGGAGAGCGGCTCGGGTGCCAGCACGACGCCTTCCTTCTTCCAGGAGAGGCCATCGGCGGAAGTCGCCAGGATGGTGCGCCAGGCGGTCCCGTCGAAGCCCGAATAGAAGTTGTAATAGACTGCGACGCGGCGGACCACGGAGGGGTTCAAGGCATCGTGCGAGTCCCAATCGCCAGGACCGCCGTGCGGCAAGACCGGTGCATCGCGAGGTTCCCACTCATAATGCACCTGGGGTTCGGCGGGCGCCAGTGCCGGCAGCCGGAAATCGGAGTAACCGCATCCGCCACATGCAACCGACAGAATGCAAAGCGCGCTGCCGCCGAGGGCGCGCATCGGCGCCATGGATCTCATGGAATGGGGACGCGCAGCTTCAGCCCGGCGCCCCGTCCGGGCCGCGACTCCAGCGTCATCTCCGCATTCAAGGCGCGCGCGCGGCGTTGAAAACTGGCTGGCCCCAGACGGAGCAGTTCCAACTCATCCAGCGTATACACGCCCGAGAAGTGGAAGCCGCCGCCGTTGTCGTCCACCGATAATTCCAGAGTTCTGGCCACCCCTTCCAAAGAGACTGCCACGCGCGTGGCGCCCGCGTGTTTCAGCACGTTGTGGAGCGCCTCGCGGAGCATCTGAATCACCTCGGAAGCCATCTCCTCGGGGAATTTCAGGGGACCCTCGCCGCCCACGAAGGACACCGGGATGCCGCTTTCCTTTTGGAAATTCTCGCAAATCCGGCGCGCCGAAGCGTACAGGTTGGATCCCTGCATATCCGGCGGCCGCATGCTGCGGACGAACGCGCGCAATTCCGTCACCTGTTGGTGGGCCAGCTCCTGCAGGTCTCTCAGGTCGTCCATGCCCGCGCCGGAATCCCGCTCCAGGAGTTTGCGCAGAATCTCCAGGCGCATCTGCAAGCTGATGAAGCTTTGCAGCGGACCGTCATGGAAATCGGAAGCGATCCGCTGGCGTTCCGCTTCCCGCGCACGCCGGGCATCCTCCCGGGTCTCGCCGGCTTCGCGTTCCAGGTCGTCTATACACGATTCCAGACGCTTCTTATAGACTGCAAACGCGTACGCCAGAGCGCCCATCACCACGACCGTGCGCCGGATCGGAAACACGTTCTGCGATTGCACGGCGATGCAGAAGATGGCGTTCACCACCACCACGATCAGGACCTCGGGTGGGCGATAGAGGAACACCGCCTCCGTAAGCAGGTAGAGGTGGTAGAAGGCAGGAAGCCAGATGACGGACCCGATGCCGGCTCTCACCAGCACCAAAAAATAGACCAAATCCACAAACAGCACCAGCAACGCGAAGGCCCCACCGCTGCGCTTTCTGAGTGGAACCAACAGGCTGATGACCAGATACACGGCGATGGGGGCCATTACCCAGGGAGTGCTGCGCGGAGAAAGCAGCGACCCACAAGCCAATCCGGCGCCGGCGAACGCCACTCGTGTCCAGAGCAGAACGCGCCTCCAAGCGGAGGGCGACGGGATCATATCACCTGGCACTTGTGCTCATCATGTGGCTATCGCCGGTACAGAAAAAGTGTATGACTGCGGCCTTGGCCGTCATCTTCGATATCTTCCACCTTTACCGGCGTCCAGCCCCTGAATTCGAAATCGTGCGCGACGACGCGCGCTCCTTTTTTCAATTGCCGTTCCAGCAAGGGCTGCACTCTATCGTTGGAATTGGGCAGCAAATATACCGTGATCAAATCCGCGGAACTGTAATCCTGCTTCAGAATATCGCCATTGACAATCTGCGCGGTCTTTTCCAGACCGAGCTTACGGATGCGCTCCAGGCTTTGCCGGCACAACTCTTTGTCCAACTCCACGCCGATGGCGACGGCGTGGAACTTCTGGGCTGCCGCGATGACGATGCGTCCGTCGCCGCTGCCGAGGTCGAACATCTTTTCGCCCGCTTTGAGCTCCCCCAGCTCGAGCATTTTCACCACAATGGTCTCGGGAGTTGGGTAATAAGGCGCCAGCTTGGCTGGGTCCTGCGCCCAAGCGGCGGCGCCGGCCAGCACCCATAGAATATGGCGTCTTCGCATCGGAATTCCCTTCAATCGGGGCGATTTTGAGTGTAACAAAAAGCACGGCCAGTTAGCACCACTTACTCTTGGTTAATAGTATTGCGGACGCGAAATGGAAGATGGAGGACGAGGAAGGCGACTCGTAAGTTACTTGTTTACATATGTTACATCCGGCAGCGCGCGGCGCACAGACAAGTGCTACATTGGAGCGGAGGCCATGGTACAGTTTCGCGAAGAGCAACGCTTTGAGTGGTTTTGGACGGCGATGTTTTGCGTTCCGGCCCTCATTCTCGGTTACGGCCTGTACCGGGAAGTGTGGCTGAAGCAGCCGTTTATATCCGGCGCTTTGCTGTGGCCGGCCTTCGTGGTGGCCGTGGTGGTGGCTATCTGGTTTTTGCGATTGAAGATGGTGACGGAAGTCCGCGACGATGGCCTGTACATCTGCTTTGTCTGGCTGTGGCCCGAACGCACCATCCCCTGGGGCCAGGTCCGCAGCGTGGAGACGCGCACTTACCGGCCCATCCGCGACTTCGGCGGCTGGGGAGTGCGTTGGGCGGCGCGGGGAATCGTCTATCACGCGCGCGGCAAACACGGCGCGCGCCTGGTGCTGGCCTCGGGCGAGCGCGTGCTGATCGGCTCCCAGCGGGCCGACGATCTGGCGCGCGCCATCGCGGAGCGCACCGGGCTGAGTGTCACAACGTTATGAGGGCGGATCCACGGCCATCGCCCGCCTGACAAATTCACCGAAGAACTGCTGTTGAAAGCGCAGAAACGCGGCGTGCACGTTGCCGAACGTGTCGGTGTGCCAGTGATAGTTCCCCATGCGTCCGGCGGCGTCTTTGCCCAGAAAGGAAATCGCTTCGAAGCCGAAGGCCGATGGCGGCAGCGCGTCGGTCGGCAGGAGCAGATTGGAGTGTTCCTGTATGGGACGGCCGGCGGTAATCGACAGCAGCTTGGCGCCTGCCCGGCGGTAGAACAGCATCCCTTCGCCGCTCAAGTAGGTGGGCATACCGGTGCCGAGGTTGTCCAGGTTCACGAATCGCGCCGGGTGGCTAGTCCGCTCAGGTTCCCGTGCGCCCGGTCGACGTAGGCCAGCAGGTCCACGTCGGCAGCGGTGTAGATGCTGGGGAAGCGCGCCCGTTGATAGGGCGCTGCGATCACCCGGCCGGTCTCCCGATAATCGCCGATCAGGCGGGTCACCTGTGCCCTGCTCAAACCGGTCATCTGCGCCAGATAGAGCCGCAGAACACCCTTGTCGGCACGCCCCAGGCCGGCATATTCGTGCCGTACCAGCGTCCGTTCGATCCAGTCGTACAACCTCCGGGCGCCGTTGCCCGGTAAATCGCACCGCACTGTTGGCGGCCACCAGAGCCCGGATCTGCTCTAGGCTGCTTGCTTGAGAATCGTCCACCTGATGAGCAATCTTCAGCATCCCGTGCTTCCCCTTCAGGCTCATCTTGCGTGAGAATCCGATCTCCAGTTCAGGCTCATCTTGCATGAGACAAGAGTGATCCGTCATTCTATCGTGCTGTATGATAACGTGCGGAAGGGCCTGGAGGCTCGCAAAATGAAACGATTCAGCCTGCCGGTTGGCATGGCATTAACAACCTTGGCGATAGCCGGACTGGCACAAGAGACTGGCGGCGCCGGCCCGTACAAGGTAGTAAAAACGGTCAAAGTAGGCGGTGCGGGCGGTTTCGACTATGTATACGCGGACGTGGACGGACGGCGCTTGTACATCCCGCGGCCTGGGGCCGCCGACGTAGCGCGGATTACGGTATTCGATCTGGATTCGCTGGCCGCGGTGGGCGAGATCCCGAAGGCCAACGCGCGGGGCGTGGCGGTCGATCCCAAGTCGCATCACGGTTTCGGGAGCAGCAAACCGGTGGTGATGTGGGATACCAAAACGCTGGCCACTATCAAGACAATTGACGTGGAGGGCGGCCCGGACGGCATTATGTTCGATCCATTTAACGACCGCGTCTGGGTCTTCAGCCATCGCGCGCCGAACGCGACCGTGATCGACGCTAAGGATGGGTCGATTGCGGGCACCGTCGATCTGGGGGGCGCTCCGGAGCAGGCCGTCAGCGATGGCAAGGGTCACATTTGGGTGGACATCGAAGACAAGGACAACATCGCGGTAGTGGACGCCAAGACGCTGAAGGTGACGGCGCACTACGATCTGGCCGGCAAAGGCGGCGGACCGGGCGGGCTGGCTCTGGACGAGAAGCACCATATCCTTTTTGCGGCATGCCATGAACCGGCCACCATGGTGATCCTGAATGCCGACGACGGCAAGATCATTACGACGCTGCCGATCGGCAAAGGCGTGGACGGCGCCGGCTTCAATCCACACACGATGGAGGCGTTCAGCTCGCAGGGCGACGGTACGCTGACGGTCATCAAGGAGAAGAGTCAGACCAGCTTCGAGGTGGAGCAGAACGTACCGACCAAGATGGGCGCCCGTACCATGACGGTGGATCCGAAGACGGACCGGATTTTTTCGATCACCGGGGAGTTCACTCCGCCTCCGCCGGGACAGCGGCGCGGCCAGATGGTTCCGGATTCGTTTTCGATCGTGGTAGTGGGGAAGTAAGGGGCCTGCCGGGTTACGCCGTTGCGCCAGCTCGTGTAGGTTGAGAGTATGATTGAGCCGCAGGCTTTTCCTTACGTCGGCGCCAGAGTTAAAGGACATCCGCGGGTAAGGCGTCTTCTTTTATTCCCCGATTTACGTTTATTATCGCCTGGACGAGCACAGACTTGCTGTTGAGATTCTTCATTTCTGGCACGCCGCGCGGCGGGCACCACGGCTCTGATTAATTGAGGTAGCAAGCGCTTCAGCAGCGCGGCGGTGGCGGCGCGGTGGCATTGCAGGCAGAGCGTGCGCATATTGGCGAGGTCGCATTCGCCTCCGCCTTCCGCGACAGGCACGATGTGGTCGGCGTCCCAGAGGTGGCGGCGCCGGCCCCAGTGTTTCTCGAATTGGCGGCGGGCGGCGTAATCCAGCTTGCGCTTGTCCTTGCGCAGGACTTCGGTATCCAGGCCGCATTGCGCGCAGACGCCGCGGTCGCGCAGGAAGACTTGTTCGCGCAGGTAGCCGGGATCGGTGCGCAGCTTCCATTCGTGTACGCACGCGTTCGAGCAGAAGGTATAGCGCCCCTTGGGGACTTCGCCTTTGCACCAGCGGCACGGTTGGCGGCGGTACACGCGCCGATCCACCCATCCGCCCGGCTGTGTGCGGCGCGTGCTCACAAGCGCAGGTCGTAGCCCCGCGCGCGCATGCCATCGATCAGGCAGGCGCGGACTTCGGCCACCTCTTCGGAGGAAAGCGTGCGCTCCGGCGAGCCCAGGGTCAAGCGGAAAGACACGCTCTTGGTTCCTTCCGCGAGCGGCGGACCGGCATACTGGCGCTGATAGACGATCGATTCGAGCAGCGGTCCGGCCAGCGCCGCGAGGGCGTCGCGCAGATCGCCAACGAGCTCACGCTCGCGCGCCACCACGGACAGGTCGAAGGCGCTGGAAGGGTAGCGACGGATGGGCGTGTAGCGAAGCTCTTTGGGCGCGGCGGCCTGGACCACCGCCAGGTCCAGATCCAGCATGGCAGTGCGGCCTTCGGCTAACGATGGATGCAGTTCAAAGAGACGGCCGGCCACGACCCCCTGCCAGTGGATTTCGGCCGCACGCACGGGATGCTCATAGGGCCTGGCGGTACAGGGGCGCGTCTCGGCGCCGGGCATCAGGCAACCGGCGGTGCGCTTCATTTCGAACAGACCGGCTGCGCCATCGCCATCCTTGCTGTAGATCGCCGCCGCCAGGTGCGGGATCTCGCACGGGAGGCCTTGCGGCTGCTTGTGGATCTCGCGACCGATTTCGAAGATGCGGAAGGCGTCGAAGTGCTTGCTGTTCTCCAGCACGTTAGAACGCAGTTCAGGCAGCAGGGACATGCGCAATAGCGACTGGTTGGGCGCGATGGGATTGGCCACGGTGACATGCTCGGCCGGCTCCATTCCAAACGCGCGCGCATCGGCTTCCGCCACGAAGGAGTAGTTGTAGACTTCGGTGAAGCCCTGGTCCGCGAACATGGCGCGCACGTGTGCGTGGAAGGCGCGCTCCGCGTTGGCGGGCGGCACGGTGGTGAGGACTGACGGCGGCTGGGGCGCAATGGAATCGTAACCGATCATGCGGCCGACTTCTTCCACCAGGTCGTCCTTCACCGAAACATCTTTGGTGGCGCGCCAGGAGGGCACGGTTACCGAAAATGCCTGGGGGCCATGCTCGGAGACGCCGAATGCCAGCCGCTGCAGGATGTCGCGCACCTCGCCGGGGCCGACGTCTTTGCCGAGCTTGCGTGCGAGCCAGTCCAGGGGCAGCAGGATCGGCGCTGGCGGCGGGACGGGCTTGCGCTGGTCCGCCAAGCCGCCCACCAAGCGGATTCCTGGCGAGAGTTCCTGCAACAACTCGACGGCGCGCGCCAAGCCGCGCACGGTATTGGCGGGGTCCTGCGATTTCTCGAAGCGCATGGAGGCGTCGGTACGCAGCTTGAGGGCGGACGAAGTGCGGCGCACGCTGGAGGCGTTGAAACACGCGCTTTCGAGCACGATGCGGGTGGTGCCCGCAGCGATGGCGCTATCCATGCCGCCGATCACGCCGGCTAGCGCGACTGCGCTTTTGGCATCGGCGATGACCAGGTTGGAGGCGTGCAGCGTGAAATCCTGTTCGTTCAAGGCCAGGAAGTATTCGCCTTCGTGCGCGCGGCGGATGAAAATGGTATCGCCGTGGAGCAGGTCGCGATCAAAGGCGTGCATGGGCTGCGCTAACTCGGACATGATGAAGTTGGTCATGTCCACGATGTTGTTCTTGGGGTTCAGGCCGATGGCCGTGAGGCGGTATTGCAGCCATAAGGGCGACGGCTGAACGATGACGTTGTCGAATACCAGCGCGCTGTATCGCGGGCAGAGATCCAGATCTTCGATGGCCACTTGAATGGGCGCCGGCTCGGTGGGAATGAGCGATGGCTGTACCGGATCGCGCAGCGGTTGGCGCAGAATAGCGGCCACTTCGCGCGCCATGCCGTAGTGTCCCCACAGGTCGGGACGGTGGGTGATGGACTTGTTGTCGATTTCGACGATGTTATCGGGCGTGCAGCCAACGAGTTCGCCAGTTAGTTCAATGATGCCGGCGGAATCGCGGTTGACGCCGAGTTCCGCGCCACTGGCCAGCATGCCGTCGCTCTCGACGCCATTGATGACCTTCTTGCCGAGCGGGACGTAAACGCCGAGCATGCCGGCGCGGCAGTTGGGCGCGCCGCAGACGACGACCCTATCGCCATAGCGTCCTGTTTGAATGCCGGCCTTCACGTTGTGAGAGCCGGGGATGGGTTCGACGGAGACGATGCGGGCGGCGACGGCCTGACCCAACAGCCCGCCGGTTTCTTCGATGCCTTCGCACTCAGCGGTGCGCATCGTGATGAGGCGCTCCAGTTGGCGGGCCGGGGTGTCGAGCGAGGGGACGAGTTCGCGAATCCAGTTGTATGAGAACTTCATGAGCTTAGAATTGCCGCAGAAAACGGAGATCGCCGCCTTGCAGCAGGCGGATATCGTCGATGGCGTAGCGCATCATCACCAGGCGCGTGAGACCCAGGCCGAAGGCGAAGCCGTTCCACTCCTCGGGATCGATGCCGCTCATGCGCAACACGTTCGGATTGACCAGCCCGCAGGGCAACAATTCGACCCATCCGCTCTGCTTGCACACAGGGCAGCCGGGGCCGCCGCAGATCAGACATTGAATATCCAGCTCAAAGCCGGGCTCCACGAACGGGAAGTAGCCCGGCCGCAGCCGCACGGTGACTTCGCGCTTGAAGATGGCGGTGAGCAGCGTCTTCATGAAATAGATGAGGTGCGCCACGGAGACATCGCGGTCGACCATCATGCCTTCGAGCTGGTAGAAAGTGTGCTCGTGGGAGGCGTCCACATTTTCGTTGCGGAAGGCGCGGCCGGGCGCGATCATGCGGAGGGGCGGCCCCAGGCGCTCCATGCCGCGCACTTGCACGGGCGATGTGTGGGTGCGCAGCAGGTTGCCGCCGGTGAGCCAGAACGTATCCTGCATGTCGCGCGCGGGATGATCGGCGGGGATGTTGAGCGCGTCGAAATTATGGTATTCATCCTCCACTTCGGGGCCGTCGAGAACGGCGAAACCGAGGGAGGCGAAGAGGTCTTCGATTTCGGTTTGAATCTGGGTGATGGGGTGCAGATGGCCCCTTTGCGGGCCCGGCGCCGGGATGGTGAGATCGAGCCATTCGGCATTGAGGCGGGTTTGCAGGGCGTCCGCGTCAAACTGGCTCTGGACAATAGCGGCGGTTCCTTCGATCGTCTGCTTGACGGTATTCAGCAACTTGCCTATGCGCGCGCGGTCTTCGGGCGCGAGCTTGCCCATGTCCTTGCTGATCTGAGTGAGCGCGCCTTTGCGGCCGAGCACCTCGACGCGCACGGCTTCCAGATCCTTGGGCGAACTGGCGGCTTTGATGCGGGCTAGGGCGGCGGATTCCAGATCCGATAGTTGTTGTTCGAGCATTGCGGGGAAAGTTCTATTCTAACCGGTCGGAGCGGCCTACGAGGCCGGGCCCAGAGGGCACCCCGGCTACGAGCCGGCCCCACTTGCACGAGAAGGCCTTTCCGCGCGTCTGTAGTTAGAGGCAACCCGACATGCTGAGCCGGTCCGTCGCACTTGCATTCGCAATAGCCGCTGCGCTTTTGGCCCAGGCAGACCGCCCGTTCACGGATGTCCCTTTCGTCCCCACGCCGGCGAATGTCGTCGATGCAATGCTGGACCTCGCCGCTATCAAACCGGCGGACGTCTTGATCGATCTAGGCTCGGGCGACGGCCGCATTGTCCTGGCAGCCTGCAAGCGGTTTGGCATTCGCGCCACGGGCGTGGAGATCGACCCGGACCTGGTGCGGCAGTCGGAAACGCTGGCCCGGCAGGAGGGCCTGGCGGGGAAAGCCAGGTTCGTGCAGGCCGACCTGTTTGCATACGATCTGCGCGAGGCGTCGGTGGTGACCCTGTTTCTGACGCCGGGCGTCAACTTGCGTTTGCGCTCCAAGCTTCTCAGTGAGCTGCGGCCGGGAACCCGCATCGTCTCTCACCGATTCGACATGGGGAGCTGGATTCCAGCCAAGACAGTGCAAGTTGAAGACGACCGGATCTATATGTGGGTGGTTCCCTCGGGCGGGCTGGCAGCCTCCGATCCAGCAGCCCGGCACGCAGCAACAGCCCCGGAAAACCAAACGTCGATGTTTGCGTACGATTCAGCCGCGCCACTCAACAGCCGCTCGGAAGAGCCCGCGCGTACAGAGGGGTCGTACGTTACGGCGGTGTCGTATTCGGGCGCCCGCGGGCCGGTTTCGGCGACCGTTGTGACTCCGGAACGGAAAGGGAGGTACGCGTCGGTAATCTTCGTTCACGATTACGGGAGACGCGATGAGTTCCTGCCTGAGGCGCTGCTGCTGGCGCGGGCGGAGCCGCCGGTGGTGTCGTTGCTCATCGACGGTCCGCAGGAAAGGCCCGTAGGTTGGCGGCGCAGTTTCAATTCCCTGAGCGACAACGACAACGACCGGGAAATCCACATTCAGGCGGTGATCGATATCCGGCGTGGGATCGACCTGCTGGCCACGCGGAGCGACGTGGATGCCAGCCGGATCGCCTATGTGGGTCACGGGTACGGAGCGAATTGGGGCGCGATATTGTCGAGCATCGAACCGCGGCTGCGCGCCTTTGTTCTGGTGGCGGGGTATCCGAGCCTCACGGAAGCGATGGACGGCGACGATCCCGAGATGGCCAACATGCGGTTCTCCTTGGGCGCCGAACGTTTCGCACGCTATCTGGCATCTATGTCCGCGGTGGATCCGGTCCGTTTCACGCGTTTTTGGCTGGGAGCCCCGATTCTGTTCCAGTTCGGACGCTTCGATCAATTCGTGCCGCGCGCCGCGGCCGAGCAGCTCGTACGCTCGGTCCCACATCCGCAAAAGGTGGTCTTCTACGATGCCGGGCACTCGGTGAACGACCCGCGCGCGATGGCGGATCGTGCGGAGTTTATTGCGCGATGCTTGGGCGGGGCTGCGAGCCCCGCGCAGGCTACGAGCCTGCCCCACTAATTACTACCAGGTGCTGGCCTCGGGGGAGGAAGATGGCGTTTGGGCCGGCTGGATCGGGAGCGGCTTCGGCTCCGTCGATCTCGACGCGGACGGGCGTGCGATTCAGGATGGCTACGGCTCGGGCGGAACTTCGATAAGACAGTTCGACGGCGTTCGCTTCAACGAGTTGCGCGGAAGCCAGTTCGCCTGTGAAGCGGGTCACTAGCAGCGCGGGCGAGGCGGGGCCGGCTTCCACGGAATGCGTACCCGCCGGCAGGAACAACAGCGCCTCGCTGCGCACTGGCCAGGGTAGACCGTCTACTATCGCAGGCCCCGGCCAGCGCAGGGCGACTCCATGCGGCGAATCGATCATCAGCTTGGGCCCGACCATCTCGGCGCGGCTGACTACCGCGGCCGCGGCCGGCAGCAGATACAGGTCCGGCGATAGGATGGAGTTCTCGAAGTAGAGCGCGACCTGGGCGAAAGCTGCGGCCGCGGAATGCACCACCTCGAACAGTTCCGCGCCGGTCTGCTGTTTGGTGGGGTAAACGTTCTGGTAGCGGTCGACAATATTCAGATCGATGGCCAGCCGGTCCTGGCGTGTGGTCAGCGGGCGGTAGCGGCGCGCGATCTCCTCATAGCGCTGGGGCGCTTCGTTCCACACGGTGGCGGGGTCCTCCACGAGGAAGGTGAAGTTGTGGCGATCAAGCAGCGGCAGAAGCTGCGCGGAATCCGCGCCAATGGCGTCGCGCATGGATGTATCCAGGCGGTCGTCGACGTGCGTGAGGACCACATCCAGATAGGTACGCGTGCCGCGGATGGTTTCGATCTCGCCCAGCCACTGCTGTTGCATGTCGCGCGCCAGCCGGGCGCGAAAGTCCAGGAAGGCGCGTTGGGATGGCGAATCTTTGCGGGACTGGAACAACTCGATGGGGTCGAAGCCACCGGCGGCGCGGAACTGCGCGCGCACGTTGTCGTTCATGGGCGTGAATCGGGAAGGATTGGACAGGCCTTCGAGCGACTCGAAGTAAAGCTCGGCTAGGTTCACGCCATCCCAATCGAAGCGCCCGAGGAGGTCCCTGACGCCCGCGGCGGCGGCGCGGAAGCAATCGGGATTGGCGAGGTTCATGAGCTTGCGCCAATCGAGCTGGGCATCTTGCAGGACGCCGGTTTTTTCGCGCCACTGAGGATGATCGTTCCAGAATTTTTCGCTGACGTGCGGCAGTTCGAGCCAGGCGTAGACCAGGATGCCGTTGGCGTGGCAGGCGGCGATCAGGCGCTTGAGGTAGGCGTCGCTCTCGGGGTCGGAGTCGTAGAAGTGCCAGGCGGCGACTTGCAGGGCGGAGATGCCCGCGTTACGCCAGCGCGCGGCGAAGTAGTCGAGATCCACACGCAGACGGTAGGACGAATCGAAGAAGGCCCAGAGGCGCGTGGAGCGGAAGGGCGGATCGAGGCCGAGGTCGGCCAGCGCGTGCAGCAGATATGGGAAGCGCTCGTAGCCGCGTTCGCCAGGAGACACTTCCACCCAGAGGACCGCCCCTGCGCCGCGGCGGAAACCCGCCAGTATGGGCGCGCCGGTCCAGCGCTCTTTGGCGAAGACTTTGGCCTCGGCGGGCACTTCGTAGCGGGGCAGTTCCAGGCCCTTCTCCCACACGATGGGTAGTTTGGGCAGATGCACATCTTCCAGGCTGCCGATTTTTACGTTTTCCTTGGTGGCGCGGAAACCGAACGATTCGGCGATGGAGGATTCGCCTTCGAGGATCAGGTAGGCGCCGGCCTCGACGCGGGCGGGCCACTCGGGCGAGCCGGCGGAACCGGCGCGCAGCACGAAGATCCGCGCGGAGGCGGCGGGCTGCGGCATGAATCCGACGGACTGCAGCAGCAGCGGCCAGCCGCCCTGGTCGCCGGAGAGGATGGCGAAGCTGGGCAGGGGGGCGGCTGGGGCCAAGGGGAGAATGGCAAGCGTCGCGATGAGTCGCGACGTGGCACGCAGGAGTGCGTGCGCCACGAGTTTAGTAAGTGAAGGCATACCAGAAGCCGGCTCGAAAATCGTTGAAGGTGGGGCCGTAGGGATCCCCAGCCACGGTGTAATAGCCGCGGAGATAGTTCACCGTGAAGTAGAGGGCGCTGGGCATGAACGCGGTGCGGAAGCGCACGCCGGGACCGGTTTCAAAGAAGTTGGCCCAGGCTTCGCGCTTTTGATCCACGGTCAGGTTGACGTTCCAATAGAACTGCGTCTGCAATGCGCGCAGCACCGGCGTATAGCCGAAGCGATTCTGCGTGTAGGCCAGGAAATCGTTATCGAAGCGGCTGACGAAAATGGCGTCGTCATTGGTTTCAAAGAACAGGCCGCCGGTTTCGGATTTCAGCATGTGTCCGAAACCCTTGGTGAACGAAGCGCCGCCGCGGTAGTCCTGCAAGATGTGCCCGGTGAAATATCCGACGGAAACGCCGGCTTCGCCCCAGCCCAGCAGCCCGTGCCAAACGTTGGTGGCTACGCCGAGGGCTGGAATCAGGGCACTCTCCGATAGATATTGCGGAGCGATGCCGCCGTTTTCCTGACTAATGGTCCCGCGCGAGTCGCCGATGAAACGCAGGCTGACGTATGGATGAATCGGGAAATTCACGCGGCGCTCCGTCTTGATCTGGGCGTAGGCGAAGAAGTCGTGCCAGCGGGTGGAAAAGAGCGGGTACATCCAGACGGTGGTGCGGAGAGTTTCGAACGCGGGGCGCAGGTTTTTGTAAGCCGTGTTGGCCTCCATGGCGATTTTGGGGTCGGAGCTTTTGCGCGCGAGGTCGAACCAGCGCATCGCCTGCCGGTCGTTGTGTAGCAGGTTGTAGGTCCAGCCGAGCTTGAGCATGACGGCGAAATCGGCCGGATCGTCCTCCTGGGCAAGCTGCAAGTACTTGAGCGCGTCGCGGACGAAGCCGGCCTTGAGGCTGCGCTCGGCCATGACTTTAGAGTCGATGGAAGGCGGCGCTGGCTGGGCCGGGCGCGTGCGCAAGGTTTGCGGAATGCGCAGGACGGCGCGTAAGCGATTGGCGAGATCTTCGTCGGCGCCCTGCATCACGCGTTCCAGCAGCGGCATGGCTTCGGTAGTTTGGCCGCGCGCCAACAGCAAAAAACCGAGCTGCGCGGCGGAGAGGTAGTCGGTTTCCGACAGGCCGATGAGTTCGCGGAATTCCTGTTCAGCCTCGGACTGGCGGTTCATGCGCAGCAGGAGATAGGCGAGCTCGCGGCGCAAATCGAGGTTTTTGGGGTCGAGCTGCAGGGCGCGTTGAAACTCGGAGACGTAAGGATAGCGGGTGGGGAGCAGCTCGCGGGCGGCTTCGGCGGCGCGCGGTTCGCCCCCGCGGGATGCGGCCAGCAGGGCGGCATTGGCTTCATCGGCGCGGTTTAGAGCTTGCAGCACGCGGCCCAGATCCACCAGCACCGAGCGCCGCTCGGGAATCAGACGCCAGGCTTTTTCGTAATGAAGGGCGGCGAGCGATCGTTCGTCGCGTTGTTCGGCGAGGGTAGCCAGCTCGAAGTGCGCGCTGAAATTGTCGCCGCCCAGTTGGATGGCTTGGGTCCAGCGCGCGATGCCTTCGGCCAGGGGGCGGTCGATATTTTGAAAGGCTCGTTCGGCAGTGGCGCGGGATTCGGGGTCGCCGGCTTTGCGGATGCGATCGAAAACGCGGCGCGCCTGGGCTTGCTCCTTGGTTTCATTGCAAAGAAATGCGTATTCCAGGGCGACGTGGAAATCCTTTGGATCGAGCCGCATGGCTTCGCGGAACTGATCGCGGGCGGCCCCGTTTTCACCGATTTTCAGATAGGTGTAGGCAAGGTCCTTACGCACGGCGGCACGGGTGGGGGCGGCGTCGATGGCTTTCAGGAAGAGGGCGGTGGCCTGGTCATAGCTGCGGGTGCGCAAGGCTTCGTAGGCTTGGTTGAGGGGCTCGTAAGCGGGGTCGGGGGTCTGGCCGGCGGCAAGCCCGGACGCAAAAAGGAGTATCCATAGCCGCATGGTGGTACCTAGTTAGTGGGGCGACGGGGGAATTGTCGCACGGGATGTTTGGTGAGGGTGGCTAAGCCGGACGGCGAGGTGCAGACTAGCTGTACGATCGAAGCCCAAGTTATTGAATCTAAATAGGTTCTTCGGTCATCGCGATGCCTGCTTTAATAAACCGTGGCTTGTACCCGTGGAAACTTTCATTGGAGTGAGAGGCCAAAACGGGGCGTTGATCGTCACTGCGCCGGTTCCATTGGCGAAGGCGTACAGGCGGAATCGCATGGTGCGGGACCGGCCCGGAATCGCTGAATGCCTTGTCGGTCGTAATGAGAATGCGCGCCCCCGTATCAGGTGTTGAGTTCGCGGTCGAATGAACGAACCAGGCAAACTCTCGTCCCTTGCGCACGAATGCGCATGTTTGCGCTTGCAAAGGGCCGCACCGGGAGCTTAAATGGTTAACGCTGGCGTGGACGCTCGGCACGCGAGCATTCACTCCATTCCCCGGGGCCGAGCAACGAAGGAGAGCACATGACGCGACAGCGTTGGTTCCTAATTCTGTTGGGCGGCCTGCTTTGGTTCACCTCACAACTTTGCGCGCAAATGTACACCGTCACCGACCTTGGCTGGGAATGCGCTGGTCCCGGTGGCGCCGCCTATCACGCCTTTATCAACAACAATGGCCAGGTGACCGGCGGCGGGGGTGCTAACCCCCCGCATGCCTACCTTTACAGCCCCCCGAGCGGAACGACCGGAGCGATCACGGCCGACATCGGCACGTTGGGAGGCTATCCTACCCTCCCTTACGCTATTAACAGCAGTGGTGAAGTCGTGGGAAGTTCCATCGCCGCCACCGGCGACACCCACGCATTCCTCTACAGCGGCGGCCCGATGACGGATTTGGGAATACACCTTCCTGCCGGCTCAAGCAGCACAGCCTACGGCATCAACAATAACGGACAGATCGTAGGCGGTTTCACCACGACCAGTGGTGTCACCCAGGCATTTCTCTATAACGTCTCGACAGGCATGCCAAGTGATCTGGGTTCCAAGATCGGCGGAGCCAATAACCAAGCAAACTCCATCAACGATAACGGTCAGATTGTGGGTTCCTTTACTGCACCCAACGGATTAACCCATGCCTTCCTTTACTGTACGACTACTATTGCTGTATGTAGCAAGGGGAGCATGACCGATCTGGGGGCATTTATCAGTGGTGGCAACGTAAACAGTTGGGCGTACGACATCAACAACGCCGAGCAAGTGATGATCGAGTCGGACAGCGGACCGGTTATTTTCGTTTATAGCGGCGGCGAGATAATCAGCATACCCCCTCCGTCAGATGCCAGCGCCGTGGACGCGCTGCGCATGAACGATAGCGGTCAAGTCGTGGGCGAGAGCGAGAATCCTATTAGCGGGTTTTTTTACAGCGGTGGCACAACTATTGACCTGAACACTCTCGGTTTGTCAATTCTCGGCTCACCCATTACGGTCCAGCTTGCGTTTGACATCAATGACAGCGGTAGTATTGTCATTTCGGGCTGGCCGGAGGTCTATCTCTTGACACCGACAACACCCAGACAAATTACCATAGGGAGCATTACTGGCTGGACCTTGGGAGGATCGGCCGAGGAGTTGGTCTGGGAGGCCAAGTGGCAGGGGCAGCCGTCCTATGACAAGACGGCGAATACCAACATTTATGACGACTTCTATGCGATAGATGTTTGTCAGGGCCCAACGTCGCCTTGTAAAATCGAGGGCACTACAACACCCATAGTGGTCAAGCCGATCCCATATTGGACGCTTAATGGCCAAGGCTTTTGTCCACCTTCAGGATGCCCCAGCGGACAATTCGGACAGATCGTTTTTTCCGACTCAAACATCAGTCCCGTTACCGTGCCAGTAGGTCCAGCGGGTTGGATGCCGAACTCAATTACCTTTACACCTTCGTTCGCACCCAGCGGGTCGTTCCAGTATACAACTAACCCCGGCGTAACCGTGACCATTACGACCCCTGACGGCATTGTCAGCGGCCCGCTGCCGTTGCCGCCACCGCAATTGCCGCCTGGGGAGGAGCCTCCCTGGCTTGGTGGTGCGTGGTACGGAGGCGTGATTGCGACAATAGACGGCCGTGGATATGGACAGTGCACATGGTACGTGGCGAACCAGCGGTTGGCGCAGGGCCTCGGTATACCTTATCCCTCGGCTTATACATCAACCCCTATCGATGCGAGTTATGTTCCTCAACAATGGGACGTGATAGATTTCACGACCCTGCACACAGCGATTATCATCTCGCCGGTCACTAAGACAACGTCACCAGGGTCCAATGGTGACACCCTGATCACTTACAATTTCACAATTGGCGAGATGAATGTGGGCACCTGTCTACCGAATGGCGGAGCATGCAGGTTCTCTGCCTGGTCGGAAGAGCCATCCTCGGTCGACAGACCGTTTGTCATTACAAGGTCGCCGACTGGGGAGCAATCTGTGCAGACGCCAATCTATTCTCTGGATATTACAAAAACGTGTAATGGGCACTGTCCAGCGACGGCATATTTCCACTAACCTGGCACGTTCTAGGTGCGTCTAGCAGCCTTGGCTTAAGGCGACAAAGCGTCGCAGAACACTTTGGCCGGGGGGCACCTGTCAGATAGGTAGCCTGGTACCTACTGTCGGAAATGTCGCGCGGGAGATTTCGGCAGACCTTGATAAGATAGTGAGCGAAACGTGACCAACCAACCCCTCAAGATTCTGGTCCTCGACGTCGGCGGCACCCACGTCAAGGCCCTGGCCACCGGCCACAAGAAATTCATCGAGATTCCTTCCGGACCGAAGATGACCCCTCGCAAAATGGCGGCCGACGTGCGCAAAGCCATCCATGGCTGGGAGTACTCGGTGGCGTCTATCGGCTATCCCGGGCCGGTGGTCCACGGCAAGCCCGTCGGCGAACCGCATAACCTGGGGCCCGGCTGGGTCGGTTTCGATTTCAAAAAGGCGCTCGGCTGCCCCGTCAAGATCCTCAATGACGCCGCCATGCAAGCCTTGGGCCATTACGAGGGCGGGCGCATGTTGTTCCTCGGTTTGGGCACGGGGCTCGGTGCGGCGATGATCGTGGATGGCGTCCTGGAACCGATGGAGCTGGCGCACCTACCCTATGAGCATGGCCGCACGTATGAGGACTACGTCGGCATTCGCGGCTTGCAGCGCCTGGGCAAGAAGAAGTGGCGGCAGCACGTGTTCGATGTCGTGAAGCGGTTGAAGGCGGCGCTGGAAGCCGATTATGTCATCCTGGGCGGCGGCAACGCCAAGGCGCTGAAGAAGCTCCCGCCCGGCACGCGGCTAGGCAATAACGCTTACGCTTTTCGCGGCGGCTTTCGCCTGTGGCAGGAGCCCAGCGAACGCCACAAACGCTGAAATGCTGCGAGCCGCCTAAAAGGCGTCCCCAGAGGGGACCCCAGGGCAAAATTGCCCGCCCTCCAGAGTCTTACCCGCGCGCCAGCACCCGCCGGGGATCGAGCAGGTGTTTGGGCTCGTAGAGCTGGCGCGACCATTTCCGCCCGGCATCGAACCGCACTTCCACGAAATACCCGATTTCGTTGTGGATGCAGGACTGCGCGTGCCCGCGAAACTTATACCGGCCGAGTTTCAGGCAGAGCCGTGCGCCCGCCGGGACGGGTTCCTCGAATTGCACGCACGCGCCCGATGGCGAGATTTCTTCCAGGTTCGCGATCAGCTCCGCGGGTTCGCCGCCATCGGCCTCCACACGCACCTCGATCAAATCCGAACACCACAGCCGCGGCTCCGCGCGCCGTTCCTTCATTCTCCCACCACCGTTACCAGCACCTGCTGGTCCCGCGAGCGGTTGTCGAAATCGCATAGCACGATCTGTTGCCAGGTACCGGTTCCGATTTGTCCTTCGATCACCGGAAAGCTGCGCGCGGTGCCCACCAGGGCGCTACGCAAGTGCGCGTATCCGTTGCCATCGCCCCAGCGCTCGTTGTGCGCGTAGTCACCATCGGCGGGAGCGATCTGATCGAGCGCGCGCCGCAGATCCGCCACGCATCCCGGCTCGAATTCCAGCGTGGTTATGCCCAGTGTAGACCCCACGCCGGCGATGTTCACGATACCTTGCTGCACGCCGCTCTCGGCCACGACGCGCTCTACTTGCGGTGTGATATCCAGCACGTCCGAATGGCCCCGCGTGGAGATACGAAAGCTCTTCTGCAGAACACTCATGCGGAACCGGCCTACCGCCCGAACTGCTCTTCGAATCCGGCGATCTTTCCCAGCCTGCGCCGGTGGCGCTCGGCCCCGGAGAAATTGGCTCCGATGTACCGCCGTACCAGTTCCACGGCCAATTCCGGACCGACCACGCGCGCGCCCAGGCACATCACGTTCACATCGTCGTCTTCCACGGCTTGATGCGCCGAAAACGGATCGTGGCAGGTTGCGGCGCGCACGCCTTTGAATTTGTTGGCGGCCACGCAGGCGCCTGCGCCGCTACCGCACAGCAGGATGGCCCGATCGGCGCGCCCATCGAGCACCGCCTCGGCCACCGCGCGCGAATAATCCGGATAGTCCACCGGGTCGGTCGAATCGGTGCCCAGGTCTGTGGTTTGGTGCCCCAATTTGCCCAATTCCTCGATAATCCGCGCCTTCAGCGGGAAACCAGCATGATCGCTTGCTACGGCCACCTTCATGGACTCCCATCATAGCGCTATACTGCGAGAGTGGCGCCGTGAGATTTTAGGTCCGTGGCGGCGTCTATTTGCATATGCATACTTTGAGACTCCTCATCGCGCTTGGCGCGCTCGCCGTTACCGGTTGGGCGCAGTCTTCGGCCGGCTTGGCCGGACCGGTCACCGGGTTCGTCTTCGACGCGCAGGCGGGCGCCGTAAGGCCCATGCTGGGTATCCCCGGCGCCGCCTATCTTGGCAATGTGGTGGCTGCCGGACTCCAGGCCGCTTCCGTTTCGCCGAATGGCTCCGCCGCACTGGCCGTGCAGCAAGGCGGCAAGCTGGTACTCTATAGCGGCTTGCGCACCGCGCTACCCGTGACATTAGCCGTTTCGGGCGCCATCGCCGGCGCCGACCACTTCGCGTGGGGTCCTGGTAGCGGCACAGCGGCGGTTTACGCATCGCGCACTGGTCAGGGGCAGATTCTGACGAGTCTTAATCCATCGCCGGTTGCCGCCGCTTCCATCGAGCTGTCGAGCCTTCCCGGACATGTGACCGCACTAGCCTTTGACGGGCAGCGTATGATCGTGGGGGTGGCATCCACCGACTCCGGCGGCATCTACCTG
>Ga0187871_10000190_pt1 | contig 55905 bp, 52 predicted proteins | sample June2016WEW_16_1_FD_132988 | JGI IMG/M metagenome (GOLD analysis project Ga0187871, IMG submission 132988) | Peatland microbial communities from SPRUCE experiment site at the Marcell Experimental Forest, Minnesota, USA - June2016WEW_16_10 | ecosystem: Environmental > Terrestrial > Soil >...
AAAGAAATGCCCTGGGGAAAGATTTTTGCGGGTCGATGACTTCGCCGGCGCTGTAGGTGCCGAATTGCCAGCCTTCGTAGGCCCAGAGCACGGCGATCATCGCCAGGCCGAAACTCGAAAGTAACGCGGAGCCTTGCTGCGCGGTGCCCATCGCCGCGGGCAGTTCGCCGGCGTGATGACCGAGAGAAAGAAGAAAGCCACTCAGGACCACGATCAGAAGAACCTTGAGGAGCGTGGTCCAGTTCTGCAGGTCGGAACTTTTGCGGGTACCCAGGACGTTGACGACGGTGACGACGCCAATCATGAGCACCGAGACGATGGTGGCGCCGGTGGTGGACAGCGGGATGATTTCGGAGAGGTAGCGCGTGAAGGCGCGGGCCAGCGCAGCGACCGTGCCGCTGGCGATCACCAGGAAGAGCGACCAGCCGTAGAGGAATGCCGGCATGCGGCCGAAACCGTCGCGGATGAAGCAGTACAGGCCGCCCGCTTCGGGGTTGGAGGCGGACAGCTCGGCGTACGTTAAAGCGCCCAGGAGCGAAAGAACTCCACCGACGACCCACACGAGCAGCGAAAAGCCGACCGAGCCGCGGAGCTGCTGCAGGATCAGGCCCGGCGTCAGAAAAATCCCGGAGCCAATCACAGAGCCGATGAAAAGGAGAAGTAAATCACGCTGACGCAACGTGCGGACAAGTGGGGTCATCGATGGCGATGAATTGTAGCTGGTGTTCCGCGCCGGTCAATGGCAAGTTCGTTGATGGAGCTTCGAGGGCTTGAGCCAATTTGTCGCCCGGCGGCAGGCAGGAGGAAATCATGCACGATGAAGCCATGAAAGCGATGTACGAGGCGATGTACAAGGCGTTTAACGATCGCGACATCGATGCGGTTCTGGCTACGATGCATCGCGATGTGGATTGGCCGAATGGGATGGAAGGCGGACGCGTTCACGGCCACGAGGGCGTTCGCGCGTATTGGACGCGGCAATGGAGCATGATCAATCCCAAGGTTTACCCGGTGAATGTCAGCGAGGATGAGCTCGGGCGCATCGTCGTCGATGTTCATCAACTGGTGCGAAATCTCGAGGGCATAGTCGTGCTGGACCAGATGGTGCGGCATGTGTACGTCATGGAGAGCGGGTTGATCAAGAGTATGGAAATACTTGAAGCGCCGAGCACGGCACTGTCACCCAAGCAATAGCCAGGGCGCCTGGGTCCCGCGTTTTGCACGCATCGTGTCGCCAGAGGAAAACGCTCGGCGGTGTTTCTTTTGTTTATTCGATAAACGGAGCGGGCATGAAGCAGAGGATAAAAATCACCAGCGTGAGCGCGGCGGTGAAGCGGCGACGGTTGTCGAGAGGCACTGGATTGTAGATGGGGATGAAGCGGAAGAAGCGAATCACCAGGAGCAGCGCGCCCCAAACGTACCAGCCAGCCCAGAAGTGCAGCAACGCGAGACCCACCAGCGCTAGAGGTAGAACGATCGAGGAGTAGCGATGAGCGCGGGGGCTGAGCGAGCGAAGGATGTGGCCGCCGTCGAGTTGCGCGGCGGGAAGAAGATTGAGCGAGGTGGCGAAGAGTCCCACCCACGCGGCGCGGCCCACGGGATGGAGCAGCAGGCTGCTCGCCGGAACGCCGGGATGAACCAGCGGAGCGAGCAGCCGCAGGATTAGCGGCGTGCCCAGCACGATGCTCGCGTGGGCGGGATCGTTGAGGCCGGGAACGAACTTGGCGTGGAGAATGCCGAAAATCAGCGCGGGGACGGCGACGACGAAGCCGACGAGCGGGCCGGAGGCGCCGACGTCGAAGAGCGCGCGGGTGGTTCGGATCGGCGAGCGGATGAGAATGAAAGCGCCGAGCGTGCCGATCAAGGTGGGAAAGGGAATGAAATAGGGATAGCTGGAATGGATGTGGTGGTGACGGCAGGCGAAATAGTGCCCGAGTTCGTGGGTCAGCAGAATGGCGAGGAGCGTGAGGGCAAAGGGCAGGCCGCTGGCGAGGGCGAGCGGGTGCTGGTACAGCAGGGTGAGGGCGCGAACGAATTCGTCCCAGGAGACGGCTTGATTTTGCGCATAGGCCGCGGCGAAGTGCGTGCCGGCTACAAGACACGTGCAAAGCGTCAGTAGAAACAGCGCGCAGGCGACGACGAGAGTTTTTAGCGGCGGGTGCCGGGGAACCGGAGAGTAGTACGACGGCGGAATTGGCGCTGGGCGCCAGTCGACCGGGCCAGGTGGGACGAGGGTGCCGCTGTCTGGGAACGAGTTGGTCACGAGGTCCGGAAAATCGTAACGATACGGCTAGACCAGTACAGCACAACCGGGTGTTGTTGTGCAAAAAAGCCGAACTGGCCGCGACGGGCAGTGCGCCATAGCTTGTTGTACCCGCTCAGGAAGGATTTCGCAGGAACGTGAGGGCCGTTTGGGCAAACTGCGCGGCGGCATCGAGGAAGACGGGACCATGACCGCCATTGGGTACGACCCAGAGCGCGGACTTCGGGATGGCGCGGTACATGTCCACCGCCATTTCGACGGGATAGAGGAAGTCGCGATCGCCGTACACGATCAGAGTTGACGCGGTGATGCGTGACAGCAACGGCGGCGCGAGATTCATGTCGTCGTAGCTGACGCTCATGCTGCGCTGCCATTCCCACAGGGCCACGATCTGGTCGTCGCCGAGCGGGTGGCGCTTGCGCATGGTCTCCCACTCGCTGGGCGGCTGATTTTCCACCTGGACTTGCCGCATGATCGCGCGGGCCTGCTCGGGAAAATACATGGTGCAACTCACGACGACCATGGCTTCGATGCGATCGGGCAGCAGCGTGGCCATGTGAAGAAGAATGTTGGCGCCCATGCTGATGCCGATGGCGCGGCACCGCTTGATGCCGAGGTGGTCCAGCAAAGCGAGAGTGTCTAGGGCGCACTGACGGTGCGTGATGGTTCTCTGGGGATTCGTTGATCGGCCATGACCTCGCGCGTCGGGCGCGATAAGTTTGTATTCGCGGAGGAATTGATCGCGGCCCGCGTAGGTCCAATTCTCGTGCGTGCCGCCGCCACCGTGCAGGAGCAAAAGGGGTTCGCCGGCGCCTGCGACCTCATAGAAGAGGTCGATACCGTTGACTTGGACGGTGAACTCATTCTGTTCGTTCGCCATGTAGGTTTCTCCGGTACGCGTTGAGCGAGCAGAAATAGACGATGGCAAGAAAATGGGTACGAAAAACGAAGTTTGTTCGGTTAGGACGTCGCCGCTATCTCAGGCAGTGCGGAAATTTACTCCGCGGGTTTCGGGGGAGCTTCCAGGCCTTGCAATTCTTTGCCGGGCTTGAAGCGGACGGCTTTGCCTGGGGGGATGTTGACTTCTTCACCGGTGCGCGGGTTGCGGCCGATGCCGGTCTTGCGAGGCTTGACGCTGAAGACGCCAAAGCGGCGCAGTTCGATGCGCTGGCCGCGGCCGAGAGCGGTCTTCAAGGATTCAAAGACGGTCTCGACGGCCTGTTCCGCCTTGGTGCGGCTGATGTTCGGTGACGTGGCGTTCACGACCGCGTTCACGATATCCAACTTGATCACACAAACCTCCAACTTATCCGTTGGCAGATGCTAGAGGGTACGACCCAGGTTGTCAAGACTTGGCGGGTAATCTACACTGGCTTGCTTTTTGCGAGCAAGGAAATAGGAAGCAACGAAGTAATAATGTAACGATGTAACGAAAAAGAACGAGGAGGACTGGATGTCTGTTAAGCCCGACAAGTGGATCCGGCGGATGTCGCTGGAACATAAGATGATCGAACCGTTCACGGACCGGCAGGTGCGCGAAGGGGTGATCAGCTATGGAGTTTCGTCGTATGGCTACGACATTCGGGTGGCGGACGAATTTCAGATTTTCACGAATGTGAATTCGACGATCGTGGATCCGAAACATTTCGATCCGCGATCGCTGGTCGCGTATAAAGGCGCCGAGTGCCTGATTCCGCCGAACTCATTTGCGTTGGCGCGGTCGGTGGAATATTTCCGGATTCCACGCAACGTGCTGACCATCTGCCTAGGGAAGTCGACTTATGCCCGCTGCGGAATCATTGTGAACGTGACGCCCTTTGAGCCGGAGTGGGAAGGATTCGTAACGCTGGAGATCAGCAACACGACTCCGTTGCCCGCGAAGATTTATGCCAACGAAGGTCTGTGTCAGGTACTTTTCTTCGAGTCCGATGAGCAATGCGAAGTCAGCTACAAGGACAAGAAGGGGAAGTATCAGGCGCAGGGGGGAATCGTTTTGCCGCGGCTGTAGCTATTGGCAGGAGTCTGGGCGTTTGGGGCGCAGGAGTCCTGCGCCCCTACAAGAGATGCGGCGCGGCGTTGTGGTTGTGGCGAGATGCAGCGCGGCATTGTTGGTGGCTGGATGCGGGGCGGCTACGTGGTGATGGATGCGGTGGTGGCGCTGATTTGGGTTAGCGTGGCGTTGTGGACGGGGTAGCCGTGTTCGCGCCAGGCTTCCAGGCCGCCCTGCAGCGGGCGGATGTGACGTATACCTTGATTTCGTAGGATCAGCGCCGCACGGGCGCTGGTGGCTTCGTTTGGTCAAGTACAGTAGAGGATGACTTCGCGGTCGTGAGGCAAGCGGTTGTCCTTTTCCTCCAGGTCCTTGGCATCCATCCGAAAAGCGCCGGGAATTGTTTCGGGATCGGCCTCGAAGTCCAAAGCGTGGCGGAGATCCACGATGACCAGCGGCTCGCCGGCATCGATCTTGGACTTTAGCTCTTCGACGGTAATGCGCCCGATGCGCAGCTGGCGCATGAAGCGCTGCCGAGCAATAAATTTGTAGCTGATGTAGGAAGCCAACCCGCCGATTATCAGAACGAGGAGCCATCCGCCCAGGCTCAAGGCATCTTCGGCAATGCGCTCAATCTGGCCGCTGAAAGCGAACCCAAGGCCGAGAAAGCTGCCGGCCCAGAGCAATGCGCCGCAGCCGTCGAAAAGCAGGAAGCGTCGCGGGCGCATGTGGAAGATGCCCGCGAGGGGCGGCGCAACGGTGCTCAAGCCGGGAAGAAATTTCGCGACGAGAAGGGAACGCGCGCCTTGTTTGGAAAAAACGCCTTCGGTGCGCCGCACGCAGGAATCGGGCTCCAGCGAGATCTTGCAGAGCAACTGAAGGACTTTGATTCCCTTGATGCGGCCCAGGGCATACCAAATGGAGTCCGCGACAACCGCGGCAAAGACACACAGAAAGAGAGAGAAAAAGAAGTTCAGGTGGTGCGTGCCTGCCAGAGCGCCCGCCGCCAGCAACAGCGGCAGCGAAGGAACAGGCAGGCCGATCTGTTCGGCAAAGACCCAGGCCAGCAGGACCACGTAACCGTGGCGTAGAAGAAAGTCCAGAGTGCTGTGCATGGCGTGGGGCTGGGGTTCCTCTTGACCGGTTACTTCGAGACGAAAGAAGCAGTATGCCCCCAGCCGCCCGTCATGACAAATTCGGAAAGCGGCTTGCGCGTCCGCGGAGCCAGCTCGCGCTCCCGGAGCTTTTCCGGCAGCGTGGCAGGGTCACCAGGATAACCGATCGCGATGGCGGCAACGGCATCCCAACCTTCCGGGATCTGAAAGACTTTCCGGGCTTTCTCGGGATCGAGGCCCGCCATCTGATGCACGTAAAGGCCCCGGCTATGGGCTTCCGTGGTGAGTTGCGCCGATGCGCTGCCCACATCATGAAATGCCCAGCGATTGGACGGGCCGTCCTTGTCCTTTTTCACTTGCGCCACTGATATAGCCAGTACCGGCGCGTTCTTTGCCCAGCCCTGGTTGAACTCGACCAGCGTGCTCAGGACCTTCTCGAAATTCTCCTTGTCATCCTTGGTGCCTACGATATAGGCCCACGGCTGGAGATTCGAGCTGGATGGGGCCCAGCGCGCCGCTTCAAACAGGCTGCGCAATACATCCGGCGCGACGGCCTTCTCGCTAAACGCGCGCGGACTCCATCGTTCACGGACAAATTCATGGACTGGTGCTTCGGTGGGAGCAGGATTTTTCATGACCTTGGACCTTTCTCAGCTTACTCTTTGCGGCGCTGTTGAATGGCTGAGCGTTAGATGAGTAAAGCCCAGCGGGCGGTACAAAAGTGCCCGCCGGGCCAAAGCACACACTGGTTGACGCGACGCCTCAGTTGCCAGACTTGGCGGCGCTCTTCTGCACCATTTCCGCGTCGATGTTGATGGAAACGTCGTCGCCGACAACCACACCGCCGTTGTCCATGGTGGCGTTCCACTTCACGCCGTAATCCTGGCGATCGATTTTCGTGGTGGCATTGACGGCCGCGCGCTGGTTGCCCCAGGGATCTTTTACCGGAGCGGTCGGGCCATCGACATCCAGAACGACTTCTTTGGTGACGCCGTGGATGGTCAGATTCCCGGTGACCTTTAATTTGCCGGCGCCGGCCTGCTCCACCTTGGTCGATTTGAAAGTCATGGTGGGATAGTTAGCGACGTCGAAGAAATGATCGCTCTTCAGATCCTTGTCGCGATTCGGTTCGCGGGTGTCCACGGTGGAAACGTCGATGGTGACGTCCACACTGGACTTGCTGACATCCTTGTCATCGAAAATTACCGTCCCGGTTACTTTGCTGAAAGCGCCGCGCACGGTGGAGATGGCCAGGTGCCGGACGGAAAATTGCGCGGCGGTGTGTGCTGGGTCGATCTGCCAGGTGGAGGTGGCTGCGGCAGCCGGCAGCGAGAAAGTGGCTGCGAGGGCTGCGGTGAGTGCGATGCGAGTTAGAGAATGGCCCATGGGTTCGATCTCCTTTTGATTTGACTTAAGTTTTGAAATTTGACAATTGCTCCTGCGAATTCCTACTCGGCTTTGCGCTGGAGAACTTGATCGAGCAACTCCGCGAGCGTCTTCAACCGCGCGGCCGGTAGGTGCTGAAACTGCCGTTTATGAACTTCGCGAACCGGTTCGTCCAGGCCCTTCAACAAGTCCAGGCCCGCCGGAGTGATGCGCGTTTTCACCACGCGGCGATCGTCTTTTTGACGCTGGCGCGTGATCAGGGCGCGTTTTTCCATGCGGTCGAGAAGGCGCGTCATATCGGGGTCGTGGGAAATCATGCGGTCGCTGATGTTGCTACAAGCGAGGCCTTCGGGCTCGGCGCCGCGGAGGATGCGAAGGACGTTGTATTGCGCGCCGGTCAAGTTGTGAGCTTTCAGGAGTTGTTCGGCTTGCTGGGCCAGGGCGTCGGCGATCTTTTGGAGGGCGATGAATACCTGGGCCTCCAAGAGAACGGAAGGACGTGCGGAACGTTGCCGTGAACTCATGGGGCTAGGATAGTCGTTATAACGACCATTGTCAAGAGGAAAATGTGGGAGGTAAACACACGTATTGGTCGGTGTCGCGCTGCGGGTCGACGACGGCCGCGGTGCCGCTGGTCTCGTCCCCGATCACGTAGGAGGCGTGCGCCAAGCACGGCGGATAGAACTGCTTGAAGAGCATGCGTGGTGCCTTGCGTACCTTTGGCTGATTACATCGGCTGACTACATCGGCTGATTACTTTGGCTGAGGAACGATGCGCAGATAGGGGCGGGGGGCTTTCCAGCCGCCGGGATACTTCTGCTTCGCCTCTTCGTCGGAAACCGACGGGAGAATGATCACGTCGTCGCCATCCTTCCAGTTCACCGGCGTAGCCACTTTGTGCCTGGCGGTGAGTTGCATGGAGTCGAGCACGCGGAGCACTTCGTCGAAGTTGCGACCGGTGCTCATGGGATAGCTGAGCATAAGCTTGATCTTCTTATCGGGGCCGATAATAAATACCGTGCGGACGGTGGCATTGTTAGCGGCGGTGCGGCCCTCGGAAGTGGTGCCGCTCTCCGCCGGGAGCATGTTGTAGAGCTTGGCGATTTCGAGAGTAGGGTCTCCAATCATGGGGTAAGTCACTTTGTGACCCTGTGTCTCTTCGATATCCGCGGCCCACTTGCTGTGCTGGGTCACCGGATCGACGCTGAGGCCGATGATTTTGCAATGGCGCTTTGCGAAATCGGGTTGCAGGCCAGCCATGTAGCCCAGCTCCGTGGTACACACCGGCGTGAAGTCCTTGGGGTGCGAGAACAGAATGGCCCAGCCGTCGCCGATCCAATCGTGGAAATCGATGGTGCCCTGTGATGTTTCGGCGGTGAAATTGGGAGCTTCGTCGTTAATCCGCAACATGGTTTTTCTCCTGGTATTGTGCACACTAGAGTTGGGTGTCTTGAGACACTTCTTTGCGTGTCGCCAGCCGGCAACATTCTAGCAGGGCAGATTCCTTCGATTCCGACCTTTGGCCTCGTGCATCATACGCCCCTCATGCCATCGGCACAAAATTGGGACTGTTGGAGCCTCGGCCCGAAAATTCTGTTGCTACGTTGCCCGGCAAATCACGCTGACGCGTAGTCTTACTCAGGCATTGAGTTTGTGGAATTGAGTTGCGTACCATACGCCTCGGCCACTTTCGAACGCTGCTACGCGAACCGACAATGAACGCGATTTGACGGTGTTCCAGTCTGCGCATTCTGAGTAATCTCACAGCAGCCTGGCACGTTGCGATTTCTGGTTTGGAGAGACAAATGACAATAGGAACCAACGACCCGCCAAATCATCCTGATGATGCGTCCGGTGAAACCTCTTTCGATCGCACGCTGAGCACGGGCACGGCGGCATCCGGAGGGGCGCCTGCCGTTCAGATTGGACCCTATCGGCTGATGCAACTGCTCGGCGAAGGCGGCATGGGCGAGGTGTGGCTGGCGGAGCAGAAAACACCTATCCACCGGACGGTGGCGCTGAAACTGATCAAGGCGGGCATGGACACCAAAGCGGTGGCGGCACGGTTCGAGTCGGAACGGCAGGCACTCGCGCTGATGGATCACCCGAATATCGCGCGGGTGTTCGACGCAGGTTCGACTCCCGAGGGACGTCCGTACTTTGCGATGGAGTATGTGCCGGGACTCCCGATCACGGAATACTGCGACAAGCGCCGGCTCACCATCAAAGAGCGGCTGGAGTTGTTTATCCAAGTGTGCGAGGGCGTGCAGCATGCGCATCAGAAAGCGATCATTCACCGCGACTTGAAGCCGTCGAACGTGCTGGTGGTGGAGCAGGACAACAAAGCGGTGCCGAAGATCATCGATTTTGGATTGGCGAAAGCCACGTCCCAGCCCCTCACGGATAGAACCATGTTCACCGAACTCGGGGTGATGCTGGGGACGCCGGAGTACATGAGCCCGGAGCAAGCGGACCAGCGCGAACAGAACATTGACACGCGAACAGATGTGTATTCGCTGGGTGTGATTCTGTACCAGTTGTTGGTGGGGGCGCTGCCGTTTGAGGCGAAGGCTTTGCGGGCCGCGGGCCTGGACGAGATCCTGCGCAAGATTCGAGAGGAGGAACCATCGAAGCCAAGTACGCGGGTTCGCTCGATGGGGTCGAATTCGGCGGCCTCGGCGCAGAACCGTAGGGAGGAACCGCGGTCGTTTGCCCAGCACCTGCAAGGAGAGTTGGATTGGATCACGATGAAGGCGCTGGAGAAGGACCGCGTCCGGCGCTATGGCACGGCGTCAGAACTCTCGGCGGACATCTCCAGGTATCTGCGAAACGAGCCGGTCATCGCGGGTCCGGCGACCGCGGGTTACCGCATACAAAAGTATGCCGCGCGGCATCGCTTTGCCTTGGCCGCGGCCGCAGGCTTACTGCTGCTGTTGGCCGGGTTTGCGGTCACCCAGACTGTCGAATTGAGGCGAATCACAGAGGAGCGAAACCGAGCCACGCGTGAGCGCGACCGGGCCACGCGCGTCACCGACTTCATGACTAACATGTTCAGAGTATCTGACCCGAGCGAAGCGCGAGGCAATTCCATTACCGCCCGCGAAATTCTGGACAAAGCCTCGACCGACATTGATACCGGCCTGGCGAAAGACCCGGAACTCCAGGCGCAGATGATGCACGTCATGGGAGACGTGTACGACAACCTCGGGTTGTATTCACGCGCTCAGGCACTTGAGCAGCGAAGCGTGGAAATTCGGAAGCGCGTCCTGGGACCAGAAAATCCGGACACACTCAAGTCGGCAAATACCCTGGCTATCCTTTTGCAAAAACAGGGGCACTACGCCGAAGCGGAGAAGTTGTATCGAGAAGACCTCGACATCAGCCTGCGTGTCCTGGGGCCGGAGAGTCCCTTCACACTCGGTACCCGAAACAACCTGGCTACGCTTCTGGACCGCGAAGGCCACTACCCGGAAGCGGAGAAATTGCATCGCGAAACGCTCGAGGTCAGCAGCCGTGTCCTTGGGCCCGAGCATCCGAGCACACTAAAGGCGATGATGAACCTGGCGAACGTTCTGTGGAGCGAAGGCCGGTACACCGAAGCGGAGCAGTTGCATCGAGAGACGCTCGACATTCGCCGGCGAGTGCTTGGGCCCGAGCATCCCGACACTTTGAATTCGATGTTGAACCTGGGAAATGATCTGGAGAGCGAAGGCCGCCATGCCGAAGCGGAAAAGTTGGATCGCGAAACGCTCGACATACTGCGGCGAGTCCTGGGTCCGGAGCATCCGATCACGCTGGGTTTGATGAGCAACCTGGCCAACGTTCTGGATGAAGAAGGCCATCCCGCCGAAGCGGAAAAGTTGAATCGCGAAACGCTGGACATTCAGCGGCGCGTCCTCGGGCCGGAACATCCGAATACGCTGGATTCGATGAGCAACCTGGCCACGGTTCTGGCTCACGAGGGCCATCCCGCCGAAGCGGAAAAGTTGGATCGCGAAACGCTGGGCATCCAGCGGCGAGTCCTCAGGCCCGGACATCCGAACACCGCCGCTTCGATGTACAACCTTGCCAGCGTTGTGGCCCAACGCGGCCAGCGCGATGAGGCGTTTGCTCTGTTACAGGAGGCCGTGGACCACGGGTTACGCGACTCCGCCCTCTTGGGGATAGAGAAGGATCCCGATTTCAAGTCGCTGCATGGGGATTCCCGTTTTGACGCTCTGGTCGCGCAAGCGAAAGAGCGCGCCGCGGCCACCCAAAAACCAAACTAGGTATCGGCATCTGCCAGTCGGTGCGTTCTGTGAGTTCTGTGGATCGAGATTTGTTTCACTGACCGATTCCTGGCACGCCAGCTTTTAGGCTTTGCGCAGTGGCCGCACGTGAATCTCGCTGAGGAAGCTCTGCGGCCCTTGGGTTACCACCATTGCTACCGCGTGCGCCACATCGTCCGCCGTCAAGACCTTCGCCGGATCCTTGGGGCCGCGGCCGGAAAATTCCGTGGCTACGCTGCCAGGGCAAATGACGCTGACGCGAATTCCGTGATCGCGCAGATCTTCCGCCATGCAGCCGGAGAGACCCTGAACGCCCCACTTTGACGCGCAGTAGAGTCCACCGCCCGCGAAGGTATTGCGCCCGGCGAGCGAACTGATATTGATGATGTCGCCGCGCCCATGGCGGATCATCGATGAGGCGACCGCGCGCGAGACGAGGAAGACGCTCTTGAGGTTCGTGTCGAGCACGCGATCCCAGTCCTCCTCGGACTTTTCATGGGCCGGTCCAAAGACGCCCAAGCCAGCGTTATTGACCAGAATCGAGATGGGTCCCAGAGTGGCCTCGGTTTTTTCGACAAGCGTGGCTACGTCGGCCGAACGCGTAACATCGGCGACCTGAGAGAAAACGCGCGACGCCCGGCCCTGCAACTCCGCCGTCGCAGACTGCAAGGCATTGACGTCGCGCCCGCAGATGGCCACCGAGGATCCCATCGATGCCAAGCGCAACGCGATGGCCCGGCCGATCCCGCGGCTGCCGCCAGTAACCAAAGATATGGCGCCCGCCAGGGGCGCTGTGTCGCCCGTCACAAGATTTGTTTCGGTCATCGGCGGCATCGGAATTCTTCCTCGTAGAAGCAACTGATTTATGCGACACTCATCTTAACAACATTCGGAGCGAGTGGTTTTCGAGGGGTATTTCGGTGTGTATGAGGCTCCGGGCGTGGTTTGGTGGGCGCTAAATCGAACAGGTCGAGGGACAAATACCCGTATATACATAGTTCCCTGTAGGGTACTGCCTTGCGGATGTCACCCGGCTTTTCCTATAATCCCGAAGTTTTAGCAAGCAAGGGAATTCCCGGCTGACGCGTTCCGGGTGCGGTAGAAATACATGACAACGGCTTGGATATCGAGCGAGGGAGAATCGGAATGAATGGATCACGGAGACTGGCGGGCCTCGCAATGGTCGCGGCGCTTTGCCTGATGGTCGGGAGCGTTGCCGGAGCGAAGGCGCAGGCAGCAGGGCAGGATGCCGCAAAGCCCCAGTACACGATGGCGGAGTACAACGCGTACACCGCTGCGCAAGCGACGAAAGATCCAACGCAGCAGATCAAGCAGCTCGATGACTTTGTTTCCAAGTATCCGAACTCCGCTCTGCTCATTTACGTCTACCCGCTCTACTACAACGCCTACAGCCAGCTGAAGAATTACCCGAAGGTGATCGAGAACGCGGACAAGCTTCTGGCGCTCGGCGACAAAATCGAACCGCCAGTCAAGTATCAGGCCTACTACGCACGCGCTTTCGCCTACAGCAACATCAACCCTCCTCCGACCGATCCAGATATGGCAAAGAAGGCGCGCCAGGCTGCAGCCGATGGTTTGGCGACCCTGAACGGCCTGAAAAAGCCCGACAACATGAGCCAGGATGACTTCGACAAGCAAAAAAAGCAGCCGGCGATTTTGTTCAACTACACGGCGGCCAATGCGTCGATGAGCTTGAAGGATTATCCCGCAGCGATCGAATCGTACAAGGCGGTTCTGGCGTTAACGCCCGACGACGCGATTACCAGCTATCGCATCGGCCAGGCGTACATGGCGATGGCGCCGCCGCAGCAAATGGATGCGTTCTGGTATTTCGCAAAGGCAGTGACGGCGAAAGGTGCGAACCCGGCGCAATCCAATCAGGTGAAAACGTACCTGCGCAAACTGATCCTGAATTACCAGCAGGCGGCTTGCGACAACTTGACCGACGCCGAACTCAATGAACTGTTGCAGCTTGCGGGCAGCTCGGCGGAGCGTCCGTCGACGTATACGCTGCCCAGCTCCGCGGATCTGGACGCAGCGCGCAAGGACATGACCATCGCGTCGGTAATAGCGGACCTGAAAGCCGGCGGCGACAAGGCCAAAGTCACCTGGCTCGCTTCCTGCGGTCTGGAGTTTCCCGACGTGCCTGGCAAGCTGATCGAAGTGACCCCCGCGACCGATACCACCCAGCTGAAGGTCGCGTTCGTTACCAGCGACGCCGAGTTTGACGCCAAGACGGTTCCCGACATGGACGTGAAAGTGGTTGCTCAGCCCGACGCCGCGAAGCTGGAGAAGGACAATCCAGTGCGCTTCACGGGCACACTCGTGTCTTACGATCCCGACCCCGCGTTCATGCTGCACTGGGACAAAGCCAAGGTGAACGAAGAAGACATCCCGAAGGACAAGGAAAAAGGAAAGAAAAAGCGGCCGGCAACGAAGAAGCAGCAACAGTAAATTCGAGCGGAAATGAAAAAACGGCGCCCTGGCAATGCCAGGGCGCCGTTTTCATTTCCAGGAGGAACTAGTTCGCGCGCCCCAGCCTAGGTTCCGCTGCATTTGCGCTTTGTGGAGCGTTTCAGGCAAATGGGTTTTCGTCGGCACTGCGGCCGTAGATTACAGGAACTGGCACGTCGAGCAACCGGAGATAGACCGACAGCTGACCGCGGTGGTGGTACCAGTGATTGAGCATGACCGTCCGCAGGAGTTCCACGCGGGGAATCGCTAACACTTCTTTGCCCTTAGAGGTCAGCCGCCAGGTTTCCATCACCGCGGAGTCGCTGACAGTGCCGAGATATTCTTCGGCGGCTTTGACGCCGGCGTCGAGCGTCGCGAGGATTTCTTTCGCGTCGGTTGGATCAGGCGGATTGAAATTTGCCTCGGCGGTGTCGAGGCCGTCGCGTTGCGCTAGCTGCGAAATGGTGCCCGGAACGGCCGCGATGTGCAGAGCCAGCTGGCCGAGCGACATCGATTTAGGGTGAGGCCTCCACGATATCTTGTCGGCAGGGACGCGTTCGAGAATGCGCTTGGTGATGGCCGCTTCTTGGTGAATTTCACTCATCATGGGTTCGAGCATTTTTTCCATTCTTGTCTCCCTGAAATGTTTACAGGCGGCCCTTCATCGCGTCTATCCACTTGGTGGAGGTGCTTTTCAGCAGATCGAACGAGCCTGGTGACGACTAGGCTTTGGGTGCACCAGCGATCTGTCCATCAATGTATTTGTCGTGATGGCGAACCCAGGCCATGGAATTCTTCAAGCCTTCTTCGTCGCGGCCCCGGCGCGTTCCTTGATGCGGTGCAGCTGATGCCGCCAGAATCCTTCGAGGGTGCTGGTCCACTCGTGGAGCGGGCGAATGGCTTCGGCGTTGGTGCGATAGAACATGCGGCGGCCTTCGCGCCGTACATCCACCAGGCCGACATCTTTGAGGACCCGCAAGTGCTTTGAGACCGACGGCTGTTCCATGCTCAGGCTGTGCACGATGTCACCGACGGAGCGTTCTTGCAGGGCGAGATAGTTCAGGATGTCGCGGCGGCGGGGTTCGGCGACGGCGTTAAAAGCGTCGGAGGTGGTGGAAGCGCGAGCCATGGGTTGAGGGTACATACCCATATGGGAATATGCCAAGTGCAAAATTTCCACCTCGATTGGCCGCGCAGATTCGCGAGAATGGAGGCTCGGGAATGCGCCGGGAGGCCGGAATGAAGACCTTGGGAGTTCCGAAGTACCGCGAAGAGATTGCCTCGCGACTGGGCTTGGCAGGGATTGATAGCCGGCGGCGGTGGGGGAAGATGACCGCACACCAGATGGTTTGTCATCTGGGGGATTCGTTTCGGGGAGTGATCGGAGAGAAGGCACTGGCTGGGAAGCCGGCGACATTCACGCAGGGATTAATGAAATGGGGCGCGTTGTACGTTCCGCTTCGATGGCCCCATGGAATCAAGACCATGCCGGAAATGGATCAGGAGATTGGCGGAACGCGGCCGGTAGAGTTTGACGGCGATGTGCGAGAACTTCGGCGCTTGCTGGAACGATTTACGCGGCAGCCGAGGGATTTTTCGTGGCGACCTCATCCGATTTTTGGAGAGATGACGGAAAAGGACTGGATGCGGTGGGGATACCTGCACATGGATCATCATTTTCGGCAGTTCGGGGTTTGAGAGGTAATGAAGTAACGAAATAACGATGCAAAGATTTGAAGAAATGCGTGATGTGCGCGGCGGGACGGCAGATTTGCGGTAAGCTGCCTGCCTCAAATATACGAACTGGCCAGGCAATCGAATCCCTGAGGCGGAAAGGCACCCCGCGATGACTGGAACCCAAGGAACAAAGACCAGCCTGACGCCCGAGCAACAGTTCCTGAACGATTTATGGGAAGAGCACCTCGGCGACGAGTTCGCGGTGCGCGACACCGACGCTACCGTGGACACGATGGTGCCGGACGCCTACGTGAACCACATTCCGGTGTTGACCGGGGGCGTGGGCCGCGAGCAGTTGCGCGAATTCTACTCGCGGCACTTCATTCCCAAGATGCCGCCCGACACCGAGATCGTGCCGATTTCGCGGACCATCGGGACGGAGCGGCTGGTGGACGAGATGATTTTTCGCTTCACCCACACAATCGAGATGGACTGGATGCTTCCCGGCGTGGCGCCCACGGGTAAGCGGGTGGAGTGCGGCTTGGTGGTGATCGTCCACTTTCGAGACGGGAAGCTGGCTAACGAGCACATCTACTGGGATCAAGCTTGCGTGCTGGTTCAACTCGGGCTTATCGATTCAGCGAGCCTGCCCGTCGCCGGCGGCGAAAGCGCCAGGAAGCTAGCGGATCCCGGCTTACCTTCGAACGAGCTGATTCGGAGAGCGCGGGCCGCGCACGCAACTTAGATTTTCGATCGATACTGCAAGTTCGGGAGCGCCCGCCGTCGTTGGCCCTTCAGCTTTTCTGCGCGGAAAACCGTAGGCGGACGTAGTCGGCGGTCCATTTGCCTTGGGAGTCGCAAAGTTTGGGGCGTAGAGCTTCCTGGACTTCGGCCAAGTACCCGGGGCGTTCAGCTTGCGGTAGAGTCGCCGTGAAACTTTGAGCGAAAGTTTCCAGCCAGGCGGTTACGTCGCCGGGCAATGTAGTCGGGCGGGGAATCAGCGCGATGTAGTTTATGGTGAAACCGCGGTTGTTCAGACGGGCGGAATAATCTTCTACGGTGGGGAAATACCACGGGCTGGCGGCTTGGCCGTCGAAGCCGCGACGATTCAGGGCTTCGATCAGGGCACGCTTGATCGTTTCGACGCAGCCGTAGCCGCCCATTTCGGCCACGAAGCGTCCGCCCGGGCGCAGTGCGCGATGAACGCCGTTGATTACGGCGTCTGGGTTGCGCATCCAGTGCAGCGCGGCGTTGCTGAAGACGGCGTCAAATTCCGCTTCGAAGTTGAGGTGCTCTGCGTCCACCACCTGTGCTTCGACTCCCAGTTTTTGCGTAGCTTGTATTTGGGCGGGGCTGGCGTCTACGCCGATGACGTTACATCCCATTGCTGCTAGCTTGGCGGAGAGGACGCCGTCGCCGCATCCGAGATCGAGGATGCGTTCACCGGCACGCGGCGCGAGCAGCTCAACAACAGGCGCGCCCAGGTCGGAGACGAATCGGGCGTTGCGCGCGTAGCGATCGGGGTCCCAGGTTTGTGTGGTTTGCATTTAGGAGTCGTTCACCGGGCTGAAGCCCGGCGCCTACACAAGGCTCGCTTTGCTCAATTTACCAGCCTTTTTGTTTGCGAAGCTCGGTGATGTGCGCGGTGTGGTGTTTGCCGTGCCACTCATACATGAACAGCAGCCAATCGATGTTGCGCTCGCCGTGATCGGGGTGAATCAGCGGCCGAGCGAACTGCTCAGGCTGCATGGCGCGCCAGTTCATATCCCAGCGCGCGTGCAAACAGTCTAAAAGGACTTGCGAGACTTCGATGGGCGCTTTCGCGTCTGCCAGTTCGGCCCAGCGCGATTCGTCGTAAGGCCGGATCGTGGGATTGTCTTCGGTCAGCGCGAGCCGCAGGCGGATGAAGGCGTTCATGTGGCTGTCGGGGACGTGGTGAACGACTTGCCGCACAGTCCACCCGCCTTCGCGATACGGGGTGTTGAGCTGTGCGTCGTTTAGGCCCGCGACGGCGGCGCGCAACTTCTTGGGCGTTGCGGCGATTTCATCGATCGCAGCACGGCGTCGGGCCGGCGTGATGTCCTTGGGTATTTCGAATTTTCCGATCGGGTAGCGCGGGTCCATGGATGCTTCCTTTCCAGCCGTCTCTGCGTTTCGAAGAATAGGCTAGACGCGGCACCGAGGACGGTCAATGCCGGCTAAGTCCAACTCTATCTCCAAATTGGACGGTGGCGCGGTTCGAGACGCGCGACTCGGCAATGCTACAATGCTTGCTCGTTGTATCGGTCGGACATGTTGCGGAATCAAATACTGAGGAGCATTCAATGCACAACGTGGTGATCATCGGCAGTGGGTGCGCGGGGCTTACGGCCGCGATCTATGCGGCTCGCGCCAATTTGACGCCGCTGGTGATCGACGGGCACGAGCCCGGAGGCCAGCTTTCCTTGACCACTCACGTGGAAAATTTCCCCGGTTTCCCGGACGGCATCATGGGGCCGGAACTGATCGAGAATATGCGCAAGCAGGCCGCGAAATTCGGCACCGAATTCAAGGCCGGCGTCATCACCGATGTGGATTTGAGCCAGCGCCCGTTCAAGATCGTGGCGGGCAAAGAGACGTACGAAGCTAAGGCGCTGATCGTCGCGGCTGGAGCTTCGGCACGGCTGATCGGTCTTCCGAACGAGCGCGAGTTGATTGGACATGGAGTTTCCACCTGCGCGACCTGCGACGGTTATTTCTTTCGTGGTAAGCCCATCGGCGTGGTCGGCGGCGGAGACACGGCGATGGAAGAAGCGAACTTTTTGTCGCGATATGCGAGCAGGGTCTATCTGATCCATCGCCGCAATGAGTTTCGCGCTTCGAAAATCATGATCGACCGCGCGAAGGCCAACGAAAAAATCGAGTTCGTCATGCCGGCCGTAGTGGACGAGATCCTGGCAAAGGATGGTTCGGTCGAGAGCGTGCGGTTGCGCAATCCCGACTCCAGCGAGAAGCGGGAAATCCCGGTCCACGGTCTTTTCATCGCGATCGGGCATGACCCGAACACCAAGGTGCTGAAGGGGAAGCTCGAAATGGATGTGAATGGCTACCTGATCGCCAAGCACGGCAGCTTGACGAAAATTCCCGGCGTGTTTGTTGCCGGCGACGTGCAGGATCATCGCTACCGGCAGGCCATCACTGCCGCGGGCTCGGGCTGCATGGCGGCTATGGACGCCGAAAAGTTTCTGGAAGGGCACACAGACTAGCAGGGAACTGGCAGTCAGCCTCGCACGCCGCCATAATCAAAGCTTCCCATGCTCCGCTCGACCCTGCTCAAACTCTCGGAAAGCCCTGGTTTTGCCCGCTGGGTCATTTCGAATCGTTCCACTCGAAAAATGTCGCGGCGGTTCGTCGCTGGCGAAACGTTGGACGAGGCCATTGCTGTCGCGCGCAAGTGCAACGAGTTGGGAATGGCCGCGAGCCTCGACTATCTTGGTGAAAATGTCTCGACGACAACGGATGCGCAGCGCGCCCGCGATGCCTACCTGGAAGTTTTTGATCGGATTGCGAACGAAAAACTGAACGCCAACGTTTCTTGCAAACTGACGCAGTTAGGCTTGGATCTGAGCGCGGAATTCTGCGAAGGGCTGGTTCTTTCCGTCGTCGAGCGCGCCGCTGGCTACGATAGTTTCCTCCGCGTGGACATGGAAGGATCGATCTACACGCAGCGAACGGTCGAACTGGTCAAACGCATTCGGACGCGGAGCCCGGCCATTGGCACGGTGATTCAATCGTATTTGTACCGCAGCGAAGCCGATATTCAGGATTTGCTGGCGTATGGTTGCCGGGTGCGGCTATGCAAAGGCGCTTACAAGGAGTCAGCCGAGGTCGGATTCGAGAAAAAGCAGGATGTGGATGCAAATTACATCCGGCTGATGCAGATGCTGTTGGCAAGTGGTTTCTACCACGCCATCGCGACGCATGACCCGCACATGATCGCCGAAACTATTCGGTGGGCGGCAACGAAGCAAATTTCGAAGAACGATTTCGAGTTTCAGATGTTGTATGGGATCCGAACCGACTTGCAGCGCCGGCTGGTGAACGACGGCTACCGCGTGCGCATTTACATCCCTTACGGGCGCGATTGGTTCCCGTATTTTATGCGCCGCCTGGCGGAACGGCCGGCGAACGTCGGATTCTTACTCCGAAATTTCTTCCGCTCGTAACCGACATCTTTACCGAAATTCGCGGCAGCGGTAATTCAGCTTCCGTGCGCCGAGCGCATGCTTGCCGAATCGAGACTCTCTCCAGGTTTCAACGCGTGAATCTCCAACCCAGAGATGTTCTCGGTTTCCGCTCTCAGCGCGTCCGGCGTTCCCGTCAGAAAAGGGAACGTCGCATAGTGCATGGGAATGACGTGTTTCACGCCAAGAAACCGGATGGCGTGCGCCGCCTCACGAGGTCCCATCGTAAAGAGATCGCCGATCGGCAGCATGGCGAGTTCCGGTTTGTATAGTTCGCCGATCAATTCCATGTCGCGAAAAAGCGCGGTGTCGCCCGCATGGTAGATCGTCAATCCTCCGGGCATGCGAATCACCAGACCCGCGGGCTCGCCGCCATAAATGAGTTTGCCGCCATCGTCGATGGAATTGGAATGGAACGCGTGGGTCATGGTGACGCGAAAGTCGCCAATCTGCTGCGATCCACCTTTACTCATCGGGCTGGTTTCCTTCTCAAACCCTTTGCCGTCGAGCCAGCCGCACGTCTCGTAGATGGCCGCGATCCTGGGCTCGTGTTGCCTCGCCAGTGGCAGCAAGTCGGCAATGTGATCGCCGTGCGCATGAGAGATTAAAATCACATCCAGCCGCGGCACCTTTTTTAACGCCTCGGGGCAGGCGGGGTTGCTCATCACAAACGGATCGATCAGCGCTACTTGGCCGCTGCGAGTCGTGAGCGAAAACGTAGCGTGGCCGAAATACGTAATTTTGTTTCCTCTCATGTCGATCATCAGGCACCTCGCGGGAGGTTGGAAAATAGGCTGGATGTGCTGGAACTCTGTCTTGGCTGGTAACCCTACTTCGCAGCGGCAGCGCTACCGTTACCTTCTGATGCCAGCAGCGTTCGAATCGCCGCTTCATATGTTGCGCGATCGTTTGCGCCGACCAGGTGCCCGATCTGCTGGCCATCTTTGCCATAGAAGAACGACGCCGGAATCTCGCCGCGCCATCCCGGCAGGACCGCTTGCACAAACACATCCTCCCCGCCCGCACTCTTGCGGTAATTCGGAAACGCCGGCTTATAGCGCGTGATGAACCGGCGCATCAGGATCAAATCGCCGTCCTGGTCGAGATTGACACCGACGACATGCAATCCCTGGGGAGCATATTGCTTCACCAATTCATTCAGCATGGGGAACTCGTCGCGACACGGTTCGCACCAGGTTGCCCAGAAGGTGATCAGCAGGGGTTTCCCGCGGTATTGTGCGACCAATTTTTGGTAGCCCTGTGCGTCGATCAATCGAGGATCGTGGAGCGCCGGGGCTTGCGGCGCCGCAAGGGTGGAGGCGGCGGCGAAAAGCGCGAGTGCGACGAAAAGACTCCGAATTCTCATATGTATTCCTTCCCCTCATATTCTAGCCGGACCCATCCAAGTTGAGAAACTCATTCGCGCCGCGTACAATCAGGTCACGCTTGTTGGCCCCAATGGGGCCGTGGTATAAGAAATTTCCGGCGGTCGCGCACTGCAATGGAGAAGAGCCTCCGGTCTTGGGTCCAATAAAGGAGACCTTGAATGGCATACGTTATTGCCGAGCCTTGCATCGGCACAAAAGACACCGCCTGCGTTGATGTCTGCCCGGTCGACTGCATCCACCCGCGCAAGGATGAGCCGGAGTACGAAGGCGTGAAGCAGCTCTTTATCAATCCCGCGGAGTGCATTGATTGTGGCGCGTGCGTTCCGGTGTGCCCGGTGACAGCCATTTTCGCGCTGGAAGATCTGCCGGAGAAGTGGCAGAGCTATACGCCCGTCAATGCGGACTTCTATGCAAAGAAATAGCTTGCGTCAGTCGGCTCGAACCAAGTTCGAACAGAGGTTGAACAGGACCATTCTTCTTCTGCGGCACGCCTAGGCGTGCTGCTTTAGTTTTTTGCCCCGGCTATCGCGGAGACCCACGCAAACCTGATTCATTGCCCTGCTTCCAACGCTTGCCGCCGTGAAGTCATCTACAATTGTGTGTAGCTTGTGTGGAATGGGAGACGCCGCCTGAAGATCCGGTTTCCATTGAGTGCTTTGCTCGCCTTGACTTGCGTGCTCGTACAAGGAGGCGCTTTAAGAGCGCAAGTTTCGTCTCCAAGGCAACCATCTGGCGCGAAAGCTCACGCGCAAACGCTCGAGGGCACGTGGTCGGGCACGCTGCAAGCTGGCGACACCGCGCTGCATCTTGTTTTGCACATCGCAAAGGGAAACTACGGATCGTTCGCGGCCACCGTGGACAGCCTCGATCAAGGCGTCTACGGCATCGAAGTTGGGTCTCTGCAGCAAGCTGACTCAACCTTCAAATTTGAAATTCCCTCTGTCAGCGCTTCCTTCAAGGGAGAAATTTCCGCCGACCACCACGCGATTGAAGGAACCTGGTCACAGGGAGGCGCCAACCTTCCGCTAACTTTTCATCGCCAACCACATATGTCCGCCTCAAAGAGTCCTTCAGGAGCTATGGCGACCGCCGAAGGTACCTGGCAGGGTGCTCTCGAAACCAAAGGCATGCGTTATCGCCTGCAATTGCGCATTTCCCACGACGAGCAAGGGCAGCTCATCGCTGCGATGGACAGCATCGATCAGGGCATCAACGGTTTTCGAGCGACGAAGGTGACACAAAGCCAGTCCGCCTTGCATCTGGATCTGCCCGCGGTCAGCGGCGTTTACGACGGTGATCTGAACGCCACAAACAATTTGATCTCCGGAACGTGGCGGCAAAACGGCGATCCGACTCCGCTCAATTTCAAACGCTCCGATCAAATCCTGGAGTTGCGCCGCCCGCAAATTCCCGTCAAGCCTTACCCCTACCGGGAGGAAGATTTCACTTTTCCAAACGCCAAGGCTGGCATCTCGCTTGCCGCAACCTTAACGCTTCCGCGCGGCCCAGGACCTTTCCCCGCCGCAATTCTCCTCGCGGGTTCCGGCCCGCTCGACCGTGACGAAGCCGACTCCGGACATCGCCCCTTCTTGATTCTTGCCGATCATCTCACCCGCAAAGGCATTGCTGTGCTCCGGTACGATAAACGAGGCATCGGCAAATCCACTGGCGATTATGAGGCCGCCACCACCGCCGATTTCGCTTCGGATGCCCAGGCCGCTCTCGCTTTCCTCAGGCGACGCAAAGAGGTCGACCCGCGAAAGATCGGAATCATCGGCCACAGCGAAGGCGGCATCATTGCGCCCATGATTGCCTCGCGCTCGACCGACGTCTCGTGGATCGTCCTCCTCGCGGGTCCCGCGACAAAAGGCGAAGAAACATTGCTCCTGCAATCCGATCTGATCACCCGGGCCGCCGGCATGACCACCGACCAAATTGCTAAGAGCCTCGACTTCGACAGGGAATCCTACAATCTGGTGCGTCAGGAGACGAACCGCACAATTCTCGAAAATAAATTGGAGGAGCTCGTCAAAGTCAGCGGTCTAGGTCCGTCGATGCCGCCCGCGTTCGTGCAACGGCAAATCCACTGGACCAGTTCTCCGTGGTTCCACTATTTTCTGGATTACGATCCCCTACCGGCGCTCCAGGAAACAAAATGTCCGGTCCTGGAGTTGGCTGGCGAAAGAGATCTGCAAGTGCCTCCGCAAGAAAATCTGCCGCTGGCAAGAAAGGCCCTCGAAGACGGTGGCAACAAAGATTTCCATGTAATCGAATTGCCCGGCTTGAATCATCAGTTCCAGCATTGCTACATGGGTTTGCCGGCGGAGTCCCGCGCGATCGAGGAGACTTTCGCCCCGGATGCGCTAACTACGATCTCCGACTGGATTTTAAAGCATTCGTCATCATGACTCCCCTCGACGCCGTGGCTGCACCGGACCTGCCTTCCCATGCATCGAACTCAGGTGCGCCATTCGCGCAACACTACGTTCTCTGAGCGTTCATAAATCCACGCGTCAGGTTATGCTGTAATTCAGGAGACCGACTTAGTCCCCGTGCCGCCGAAGCTCCATCTGGTTCTCCTCGTTCACGCGCATCAGCCCGTTGGCAATTTTGACCATGTTTTCGAGCAATCCTATGCGCGCTGCTATTTGCCTTTCGTCGAAGTCCTCGAACGGCATCCGAATGTGCATACCGGTCTTCACTATTCCGGTCCGCTGCTAACCTGGATCGAACAGCATCATCCCGAATATTTTGAGCGGCTTAAAATTCTTGTAAAAAATGGCCAGGTCGAGCTGGTCGGCGGCGGCTTTTACGAGCCCATCCTCATATCGATTCCGCCTGCCGACCAGCACGACCAAATCGTCCGGCTCGCGGACTATGTAGAGCACCACTTCGGCAAGCGCCCCACCGGCGCATGGCTCGCCGAACGGGTTTGGGAGCCTCAGCTCGCCTCCGTGCTCGCAGAGGCCAACGTCGAGTACACCGTTCTCGACGACATCCACTTCCTCTCCGCAGGTTTCGAGCAGGACGAGCTTTTCGGTGACTATATCGCCGAGGACAAAGGTCAAACGATCCGCATCATCCCGGGGCAAAAATCGCTGCGCTACCTAATCCCTTGGGACACCGTCGACAAGGTCATAGCCCACCTCCACGAAACCGCTGCCGCGCATCCCGATGGCATCGCCGCCATGGGCGATGATATGGAAAAATTTGGCGGGTGGCCCGGAACCTTCGAACACTGCTATCAGGAAGACTGGCTCGACAATCTTTTCACCACCTTCCAGCAAAATTCCGAGTGGCTTGATGTTTGTACACCCAGTGAATACCTCGCCGCGCACAAGCCTTTTGGCCGCGCCGATCTTCCGACCGCCTCGTACACGGAGATGATGGAGTGGGCCCTTCCCACGCGCACGCGCGAGCGCTACAACGCGCTGCTGAAAGAGTTCAGCTCGCGCAGCGAGGTTCTCTCGTTTCTTCGCGGCTGTCCCTGGCGCGGCTTCTTCCGCAAATATTCGGAATCGAACTTGATGCACAAAAAAATGCTGCGCGCCGCCGGCCGCATCACTAAAGCGCCTAAACGCCGAGCCGGTTCGAAGGCCGCCGACGAACTCGCTGCCGCCCGCGATTTGCTCCAGCGCGCGCAATGCAACGACGCCTATTGGCACGGAATCTTCGGCGGCCTCTACGCCCCGCATCTTCGGACCGACATTTCCCGCAATCTCATCCGTGCCGAGGCCACTGCCGATCGCCATACACCAGGCGGGATTGCTCCTCGGGTGGAAATCCTCGACTACGATGGCGACGGCGTCGATGAGCTTCTATTCACCGCGTCCGAATATCAGGCGTTATTGAAGCCTTCCGACGGCGGCACGCTCGCCGCTCTTGATTTCCGCTCCACCGCCTCTACGCTAATCAATTCCATCTTGCGGCGTCCTGAGCCGTATCATTCCCGGTTGCGCGACCCAAACTATCGTCCGGCGACATCCACTGCCGCAGCCTACGAACAAACCAAGGTTAAGGAAGCTGGTTTGGAGAGGTATCTCCTTTACGACCGCTGGCCACGCCATACCTTTCGCCTTTTTCTCTTTGATCCGTCGCGCAGCTCCGCCGACTACGAAACCCTTAAGCTCCAGGAGGATCCAGGATTTGCCGGCGGTACGTTCACGGTCGATAGCTCCTCTGTCCATGGCGCCGAACTCGTGCGCGACGCAGTCGTGGCTTTGCCGGGAGACCATTCCGTTTCGGGACCCGAGTTCAGCGTCATCAAACATTTCTCGTTTGGTCCCGCTCCGCGCGGCTGCGAACTTGCCTGTGAACTTCGACTGAAATTCAGATCCGCTATCGAACGGCCGATCGCGATCGGCTTGGAATCTGTCGTGAACCTACTCGCGCCGAACGCCCCCGATCGCTTCTTCGAAACTCCGGACGGCCCGGAGAATCTCCGCTTCAGCGGTGCTCTGCCGGGCCCTACGCTGCGCATGGAAGACGGCTGGCAGCGGGTGAAAATCGCCCTGCACGCGCCCGGCGCACAGCAATTTTGGATTGCCCCGATTGAAACCGTTTCAGAATCCGAGGAAGGTTTCGAGCGCGTCTACCAGGGCTCGCAAATTCTTGCCGTCTGGTATCCCGATTTCGCCGGCGAAAAATCCTGGTTGGGCCGCCTGGTGTGGCGAATCGAAGAAATTTAGTTTTGACGAAACCAGGGAAGTTAGAACTGAAGCGCGCGAGCCGCCCTCAGCTTCCGACTACGCACTACTCACCACCCACTACTCACTATCCCGCTACTCCCGAATCAGCAAATTCTGCGCAAACGGCCATTCCTCATCAATCCACTGTCCATCGCACCGGAAGCCCGTTCTCTGCGCCATGGCAACAACGTCCGCAGGCCGGTACTTATGCGAACTTTCCGTCCAAATCGTCTCGCCTTCTTTAAACCTCACCTTTATCCCCGCCGCCGGAATTGTCACTTCTTGCTGCCGTGTGGATCGCAGGTGCATCTCGATCCGGCGCTCCTCGGTATTCCACCGCGCCTGGTGCTCGAAGCGGGAAAGATCGAAATCAGCGCCCAGTTCCCGATTGATCCGCGCCAGCAAATTCCTGTTGAACGCTGCTGTCACACTCGCGGGATCGTCGTAAGCGAGAATCTGGACCGCGACACTCTTTTCCAGGTCCGTTCCAAGCAATAACGCGTCCCCGGTTCGCAAGGTCGCGCACACTTCGCGCAAAAATCCGTCGCCAGCTTCGCGATCAAAGTTGCCGATCGTGCTTCCCAAAAACAAAACAAGTAAATGCTCCCGATCGTCGCGCTGCTTCGCCACCGCGCGCAAACCCTCCAGGTACGGCTGCTCGTAACCCACAATGCTGACCAGATCGATCTGTCCGAGCTCTTTCTCGCAGGCCGCCAGCGCCGAAGGCGATATCTCGATCGGATAATAATAGGTCCGCTGCCGCCTCGAGAGCGCCTCCAAAATCCACCGGGTCTTTTTCCCGCTGCCGCTTCCAAGTTCAGCCACCTCGATCGGAAATGGCAGCCGCTCCACGATCTCCCCGGCGTGCTTCTCCAGCAATCGCGCGTCCGCGCGCGTCAAGCCATATTCCGGCAGCACGCAAATCGCTTCGAACAATGCCGAACCGACCTCGTCATACAGATATTTCGACGGCAGTTCCTTCTGCACTTCTTTCGTCAGACATTCGCGTACGCATCGCGCGAACTCCGAGACGTGCCTCGTGGGAAGGGAATAGGTCTGCATTTGGGCTCCCAGGTCTGACTTCTTGGTCAGTCCTCGACGCAACGAAATGTCGCGTACACGTACGGATAGTTAGGTTGGAACCAATTACGGAACGATCGCCTCAACATACACGCGGCGGTACGGGGAGAACCGCCTTTCATCACGTAATGCTTGCCGTCAAAAAAGTTAGCCGAATATCCGGGATAAAATGACATGGGGGTGAAGCCCGCAAAGGGACCAAATTCCGTCCGCGTCCACTCCCACCCGTTGCCCACCAAGTCGTGAACGCCAAAGGCGCTTGCTCCGCGGGGATACGATCCTACAGGTTTTGGGTCCCAGTGCGCAAAATTAAAATTCCCGTATTTCTCGCTGGGCGCTTCATTGCCCCACGGATACCCGCGCTCCACACGGTCATCCGAAGTCCCGTAGGCAGCGCGATGAAACTGCTCTTCGGTTGGCAATTTACGTCCGAGCCATTTCGCATACGCGGTGGCTTCGGCATGGCTCACGTACACCGGCCAGTCCAACGGCAATTGAATATCGCCGAACATCGTGCGATACATCCACAAACTTCCTTCACGCCGCCAGAAAGTCGGATGCTTGATTCCCTCAGCCTTCTTCCATTCCCAAGCCTCATCGCTCCACAAGGAACGGTTCTCATACCCGCCCGACTGCATGAACTGCAGAAAATCGCGATTCATCACGTTGTAGTTGTCGATCGCGAACTCCGGCACGAATGCTTCCCAAGCGTCCATCTCATTGTCCCAGCCAAATTCGCCGTTGTTCGCGCGCCGCATTCCAACCGTCGCCTGCCCCGCCGTCACGTCGATCAAATGCGATTTTGCCCGCGCCGTTTTCCACACCACCTCTTTGGCCGCCGGGATTTTTCGATCGGCGGGCAATTGGTGCAACATGTATGACAAAGTCTCCGCATGCATCAAGCGGTGCTCGATCGCCACTTCCAACATCGGCAACAGCAGTGGGTGCCCTTCGGAAGGGTTCGCCAAAGTTCGCGCGATCGCCCGGTCGAGTTCATCGCGCAGCCGCTGGTTGTACTGGTAAATTTCTTCGCGCGAAGGCCAATCCGATGGCTTATCCGCAGGCAAGCCTCCGCCCACGGGATCAATCCCAAACGCAAATAACTTGTCAAAGGATTCGTGGAAGGCCTGCAATCCAAATGCTCGTTGCGCCAGCAAATTCCAATCGAACGACTCAACATGTCCGACGTAAAAGATAATGCGATGGCGCTCGGCGATAGGCCGGTCGTAAAAAGCTTCTTCGCGAACGATCCCGAACAGCTCGTCCGTTCGCTTCCGCGCCTCCGTCAAGCGCGCGTGCAGGTCGTGACGGATGCGAACCGCGCTGCTAAGAACTCCCATGCGCTAATCTCCCCACAGTTCGATGCTTCTTCCGCGTGAAGGATGCACCAAAATTCGGTGCGGGGAGCCCGAGCGAAGTATGATGGTCTCTCCCGACCGCTAAAGGTGTCAATCGAAATGAACGCGAAAGCCGCCGCATTGCCCGAAGCTACCATCCTATTTGAGGACGTAACATACAGTATTAACGGTAACCCCTCGCACGCGATTATTGATTCTATTTCATTGGAAATTCACGCGGGCGAAACCCTGGTCCTTCTGGGCCGCAGCGGCAGTGGCAAAACTACCCTCCTAAAGCTGATTAATCGCCTGCTCCTCGCGGAAAAAGGGGAAGTTCGGGTGCAAGGACGCTCCACTGCCCAATGGGACACCATTCGGCTCCGCCGCGGCATCGGATACGTCATTCAGGAAGGCGGCTTGTTCCCCCATTTCACGGTCGCTCAAAATATCGGCCTGGTTCCCACCCTCGAAAAATGGGATGCATCTCGCATCGCGCGACGCGTGGATGAGCTCCTGAACCTCGTCGGTCTCGATTCTCGCGAATTCTCCGCCCGCTACCCGCACGAACTGTCCGGCGGCCAGCGTCAGCGCGTGGGCGTAGCCCGTGCCTTGGCCGCCGATCCACCGATCCTATTGATGGACGAACCCTTTGGCGCCCTTGATCCCGTCACCCGTGCCGAACTCCAGCGCGAGTTCAGTAGTCTCGCCCGTCGCCTCGGCAAAACCATCGTCTTCGTCACCCACGATCTTCGCGAAGCGCTCCTGCTCGCCTCCCGCGTCGTTCTCATGCAATCCGGCCGCATCGTCGCTTCTGCAAAGCCTCAGGAATTCCTGCAAATCGATCATCCCGAGGTGGAAGCTTTCGCGGCCTCCCTGAGTACGTTCAATGGAACCGGTGCCGCGCGAGACGCCGTTCCCGGAGTCTCCGCGTGAGCCCCTGGCAATTTTTCTTCGGACATCGCGCCGAAATTCTCGAAGCCACCGCCGCCCACCTGACGCTGGTCGCAATTTCCATGGCCATCGCGATCACCATCGCCCTGCCGCTGGGCATGCTGATCGTTCAGCGCCCCGCGCTGCGCAACATCGCCCTCGGTGCTGCCAGCGTCTTCCAGACCATCCCCAGCCTGGCCCTCTTCGGCTTCCTGATCCCCATTCCGTTCATCGGCGGCATCGGTCGCCGCACCGCCATCGTAGCGTTGGTCCTATATGCACTCCTGCCAATCCTCCGAAACACCTACGTGGGCCTGACCGGCATCGACCCTGCCGTTCTGCAAGCCGCAGAAGCCATGGGTATGACGGACCGGCAGATCCTCTGGCGCGTTCGCCTCCCGCTAGCCCTACCCGTGATCCTGGCCGGTATTCGCACAGCTACAGTCATCACCATCGGAGTAGCCACCATCGCCGCCGCCATCGGTGCTGGTGGCCTCGGCACCTTCATCTTTCGCGGCGTAGCCATGGTCAGCGATGCCGTAATCCTAGCCGGCGCCATCCCCGCCGCCCTCCTAGCCATCGCAGCCGACCTCCTGCTAGCGGCCCTCGAGCGCCGCCTAAAAGTCGTCTGAAAATTGATCTCCCTCCCCTCTGCGCTTGCTCAGGGCCCCCAGCGTGTCCGCGTTATCGTTATTCCCTTGTTTTCCTTCCTTTTCTTTCTTTTCCTCCTCTTCCAGCCTTCCGTCCGTGCCCCCAACGTGAGACATTCCTACCGATGAGCCGCCCTCTCGTGACCCTCCTTTCCCTCCTTTCCCTCCTCAACCTCTCCGGCTGCCATCCCGCCCAAGCCCAGATCACTATCGGATCAAAATTCTTCACCGAGCAGGTCATCCTGGCCGAACTTCTAGCCCAACACATCGAAGCCCGCACCGGCATCCACGTCGAGCGCAAAACCAACCTCGGCGGCACTCTGCTCTGCCAAAAAGCCCTCGAATCCGGCCAGCTTGATCTCTACGTCGAGTACACCGGAACAGCCTTGACCGCCGTCCTGAACGAACAACCAGGCGGCGACTCCAACGCCGTGTACGAGCGAGTAAAAAAAGGCTACGCCGACCGCTTCAACCTGGAAGTCACCGAGCCTCTCGGCTTTGAAAACACCTTCGCCATGGTCGTCCGCGGCTCCGACGCCCAGCAATTCCACCTAGCCACGATCTCCGACATCATCCCGCTAGCCCCCCATTGGCGCGTCGGCGTAGGCTACGAATTCATCGAGCGCCCCGACGGCTATCAGGGCTTTACCCAGCGTTACGGCCTCCACTTCGCCACACAACCCAGCGTCATGGACCTCGGCCTGATCTACCGCGCCTTGGTCGACAAAAAGGTAGACATTGTAGCAGGCAACTCCACCGACGGCCTCATCAACGCCCTCCACCTCGTAGCCCTAACCGACGACCGCCACTATTTCCCCCCATACGACGCCGTCCCCATCGTCCGCCGTGACACCCTAGCCAAATTCCCCCAACTCCGCCCCGCCCTGACCGATCTGGCTGACAAAATCTCCGCCGAAGACATGCGTCACCTCAACGCCGAGGTAGACGCGAACCAGCGTGACGTCCCTGCGGTAGTCCGCGCCTTCCGCGCCACCAAAGGCCTCTAGTTCCAATATTTCCCACGTGAGTGACGCTGGCCACATCGATATGTGACCGACGGCATAGCAATTGGCGGCCCGGCAGCCGAAAGTTAAAAGTGGCGTGAGGCTGAAATGAACTCTAATCCTACGGAGCCCCGAAGGGAACGTAGGTAGATCAAGGGCATCGCGCCAAGCGAAAAGAGAGGAAGGCTTATATGTTCGCACGTGAAGTTGTGTTGCAACTGAAGCCGAATGTGGACCGAGAATTCCCGGTAACCTTCGAAAAGGAAATCCTGCCCCTGCTTCGCAGGCAGAGGGGATTCCTGGATGAACTGGTGCTTGTAACACCGGAAAAGCGGGAAGTCGCGGCAATCAGCCTGTGGGAGACCAAGAAGTATGCGGAGGCCTACAATCGCGAACTGTATCCGCAGATCGAGAAGATCGCGGCGAAGTACATTGAGGGCAACCCCGCTGTGAAGAAATTCGAAGCGCAATACTCCACATTCCACAAGACTGCGTTTGCAAGAACCGTCTGATCGCCCGGTTTCGCTGCAGCGGAGGGGCGAGTCCGCCCCCTCTTTTTTTTGACTCGAACACAGGCGAAGCCGTGCGGAAATGACCCGTTCACCTGCGCCTTAAACGCGGTGGCTCTGATTATTTGCTTCGCTAAATCGACCTCGGCAATTTCACCGGTCAGAGCCGCGCATTCGCCGAGTCGCGCCTCACGTTCGCCGAACGCGCATTCACGCCACTCCACAAACAAGCCATGATCGCTCCACAGAAGGAGGCAGTCATGGCAACTCACGTAGCAACCGTAAAGCCCTACAAGGGATTGGGCATGGAGGGCGCCATCGCCAAGTGGTATGCGGCGCTCACCAAGAAGTCGCTGGAGGACTTCAAGGCACTCGCACGGCGCGTCGCCGGGCATCTCCCGCCCCAGGCGAGCGTCCTCGAAGTCGCCCCTGGCCCAGGATATTTCGCGATCGAACTCGCCAAGCTCGGCGGCTATCAAGTCATCGGATTGGATATCAGCCAGACCTTTGTTGAAATAGCCCGCGCGAACGCCGCAGAAGCACGCGTCAAGGTCGACTTTCGCAGAGGGAACGCTTCCAGCATGCCGCTCCCCGACGCCACCTTCGATTTTCTACTCTGCCGCGCGGCTTTCAAAAATTTCACCGAACCGGCTCGCGCCCTTCAGGAGATGCATCGCGTTCTAAAACCCGGCGGTCAAGGACTGATCATCGATCTGAGGAAAGACGCTCCCGTGGCATCAATCAAACGAGCCATAAACGAGATGAACCTGGGCCCGGTGAACGGAACGATAACGAAGCTGACATTCCGCTTCATGCTCCTCAAGCGTGCGTACACCGAAACTGAATTCGAAGCATTAATTTCAACCACCAAATTTCGCAAGGTGAAAATCCGGGAAGAGCTGATGGGTCTGGAAATAGCACTCACGAGAGATAGCGACGAACCCACCACCTAAGTACTCACCGCACCGCCGTCGGCATTTCGTTGAGGAGAATATACTCCCGTTCCGTTCCCGCCAGGCTGCCAAGCTCTTTCGAACTCAGGGTAACAGGACGCTCCACCAACAGTTCGTCACTCATCACAATGCCTTCACGAAACGTCGTATATCCTATCCAGTGCGACTTCCCGGGACTCATGTCGGCCACGTAGTTCTTTCCCTCCTTGGTCACATGAACCTGTTTCGCATCGTTGTCGAAGAATCCTTCCCCGCTTCCCTCGCGCTGCAACGTCACGGAGTGTTCCGTCGTGTCCACCGCCAGGACCGTGACCGTCTCCTTGCCCGGGGGGCCTAGCTCCCACGGTTCCACAATCACCGCTTCCCAGCTTGTCCCTTTATGAAGGTTGCCCGGCGGTGAGCCCCAGATGCCCGCATTGTACAGCAGCCCACTCGCATCCGTTGCCGTCGCGCACTTTCCTTCCCAGCATGAAATTCGACCGTGATCCTTGATCTCGGTCTTCCCCTTCGCCTCAGGCCGCCCGTCGTACAAGAACGTCCCGTCCAACACGACCTTTTCCGGCGAACTCTCGCTCACGATGTATTCCGCCGTCCCGCTGACGCGCCGCACCACATCGTCGACACCCTCCGCCTTATACGCAACTGCCCGCGAAAAAACATTACTGAATTTCTGTCCGAGTTGCACATGTGCCTGCAGGTACGCGCTGGCAGGCAGTTCTTCCGCGTCGTCCGCCCGCCGGCAGCTTAGCTGGTCAGCAGCCGCCCACCCCGTTCCTCCGTCCGTCTCCCATTTCACCGTGAATTCATCCGCCGATTTCGTTTCAAACACGAAGCGGTTCTTGGGAACCGTATAGCTCACAACCTCCGTGCTCGTTAAAACCAGCGATTTGTCCTGCCATCCTGGGCTCGTGTAGATCGCGTAGCCCGCGCTGTTCGCATCGAGTTCCACCACCTGCTTCTTGCCGGTGTCGTAGCCAATCAGATAGCGACCCACATAACCCTTGGGCTCAATGTCCGTCTCCACCAGTTCGGTCCACGTGTCGCCTGCTACACTCCTGCCCTCGTATTTCGAGCGATGCGCCTTTCCGCTGCGAACAAAATTCCCGTCGCAGTTCCATGCTCCGTTGAAGCTAAATCCTCCGGGTGGAGTTGCCGGCGAATCGGCGCTTGCTGCCGAACCGGCCAAGGGGCTGCCAATCCAGAATGGCATCACCAGGCAAAAAAAAATCAGGTAGCGTTTGAGTCGCACAGCAGTGCACCCCCCTCGCACAATTTCGCTGGGCTGTTAGACGCCCCACAAGGATGCAAGTTAGCCTAATGCGCCGGGTCGATCTTTTTGACCGCCGCGCAAAACTCGCGAAATGAGCCCCCACGTGCACCTGATCCGTCGCCAATTCCGCAACACCTGTAGTGGCCGATCTTTAGATCGGTCCAACCGACCAGCGGAGGAACGGACACTCGCAAATATGCTGAAACCATCTCGAGAACGAACAAAAGCACTACGGCAGTGTAAACGCCAAAACGTAATCCCCCTGCTTGGTTCCGAATTTTCCGTGCCCCCCAGCCGCGATCACCACATACTGCTTCCCATCCACGCTGTACGTCATCGGCGTAGCCTGCCCGCCTGCGGGCAGCTCATAGGACCAAATCTCTTTCCCGGTCCCCGACTCGAACGCGCGCAAGTGGCCATCCCAGGAAGCCGCCGTGAAAATCAAACCGCCCGCCGTGACGATCGGTCCGCCGAAATTGACCGCTCCAGTCTGCTGACCTGGGATGTAGCTGCCCAGCGGGATATCCCAAACTTTCTTCCCTGAAAATAGGTCAAGAGCCACAACGGTGCCCCAAGGCGGAGGCGTGCAAGGCAGTTTGTGAGTCGGAGACAAAAAAGTCTCGCGGTACATCCCATAGGGCGCGCCCGTTTGCCTCGCGAACTCGCCGCTCATGCGGTTGTTCTCGCGTTCGGAGTACACGCCCGCCAGTTTGTCGCGTTCGATCAGTCTCACCCACATCGCCAGATGGTTCGTGTTCATGATCAGCAAATGCCGTTGCGGATCGAACGCCGAACTGCTCCAATTCACGCCGCCGGCATTGCCCGGATAAACAATCGTGCCCTGCAAACTCGGCGGCGTAAAAATTCCTTCCGAGCGTGAAGCCTTGATGCGGTCTTCGCACCACTTCCGCTGGTCCTCGTCCAATCCCCACGCATCGCTAACCTTCAATCCTTCAGGTATGGTCGAGATTCCCGAAGGCTGCGTCGGCCACGCTTCCTCGCCGGGAATGTCGCTCTTCGGCACGGGCCGTTCTTCCACGGGAATCAGCGGCTTGCCATTCAGTCGATTGAGCACAAACACGCGCCCCATCTTCGTGGTAATCGCAATCGCCGGAGTCTCGCTCTTCCAGGTAAAAAGCGTCGGCTGCGACGCCACGTCGTAATCCCACAAATCGTGATGCACCACTTGAAAACCCCACACAAATTCGCCGGTAGACGCCTTCAGCGCCACCACCGAGTCCGCCCACTTGTCGTCGCCCTTGCGAATCCCGCCAAAATAATCCGGGCTCGCGCTGCCCGTCGGAATGAACACCAAGTCGCGCTGGGCATCCACGGAAATCGTGGACCAGGCATTTCCCGCGCCCGTCCGCGGTTTCGTATCCTTCGCCCACGGAATCGGATCCCAGCTCCAACGAATTTTTCCCGTGCGGCCATCAAACGCCCGCACAATCCCGCGTTCCACATCCACCGCGCGATTATCCCCAATCGACGACCCGACGATTACAAGATCGCCCGCGATCGAAGTCGCCGAAGTCACCTGGTAATCGCCAACATCGCGCAACTCGACGTCGCGCGTGAGATCAACTTGGCCCTGCGCGCCAAAATCCGCACACAACGCCCCGGTCTGTCCATCTAGTGCAATCAGCCGCGCATCCAACGTGCCGATGAAAATCCTCAGGCTGCACTGCGCGCCGGTCTTCGCCGCCGCATCGCGCCACGCGGAAACGCCCCGTGAGGTAACTTCCGAATATCCATGCGTCAAATTCAGCTTGGGGTCGAACTCCCAAATTTTCTTCCCCGACACCGGATCGAGCGCAATCACGTGATCGTACGGAGTGCTCAGGAAGAGCTTCCCATCCACAAGAATCGGCGTGGACTCGAACGCAGCCTTGTGGTTCAAATCCGTTTGCACATCCATCGCGCCGGTGCGATACGTCCACGCCAACTGCAGTTGCGCCACGTTATCGCGATTGATCTGCGCCGCGGTCGAATACCGTCCGCCGCCCGCATCATTCCCATAATTTGGCCAACCCGCGTCGGGCGCAGATTGCGCATGCGCCACGCAATTCACCCCGAGCAGGACTATGCCCAGCAGTATCCACCAAACCCAGCAACTCAGTCTTGGAGTGTTCATGCAGAAGGAATACCGCGAGGCCGCAGCGCACGCAATGAACTTGTGACCAACGGGCCCAATCCAGGGACAGCCGGGCCGAGCAACAAGCCGAATTCGTTTTTCACACGCGGTCATCAGCCGGCAAGTTCGGCATAAAGTTCCGGCGGCGCAAGACTCTATTTCAGAAGGTCTTCTACTGCAGCCACAAAGTCCGCGGTCTACTCGACGGGCGGCACATGGCGAGCACGACGACGAACCGTGTCCATACAAGCAGACTTTGCGGTAGGATGCGGGCCATGCGACCACCCAAAACATCCATTACTCGGCGGGACGCGCTTGCGCTTCTCGCCGGCGCCGTTCCAGCATTCCAGGCGCTCACCTCCACCGCGCAAGAGGTTCCTAGCTCATCGGCAAAGATTGCGCCGGGCCCGTTCCAAGCCAGTCGCGAGTCTCTGGCCACCTATCGCGTGCCTGAGTGGTTCCGCGACGCCAAATTCGGGATCTGGGCGCATTGGGGACCGCAATCCTCCGTGGAAGACGGCGATTGGTACGCGCGCAATATGTATATCCAGACGCAAGCGCAGTACAAATATCATCTGGAGCACTACGGCCATCCCTCGAAGTTCGGCTACAAAGATCTGATTCCCGCCTGGCACGGCGAAAAATTCGATCCCGAATATCTAATGGGCCTCTATCAAAAGGCGGGCGCGAAATATTTCATGAGTATGGGCGTGCACCACGACAATTTCGACATGTGGAACTCGAAGCACAATCGCTGGAACGCCGCCAACATGGGCATCAAGAAAGACGTTGTCGGCGCGTTCGGGCAAGCCGCGCGAAATCACGGCCTGAAATTCGGCGTCAGCGATCATCTCTGGATTAGCTACAAGTGGTTCGCGGTAAGCCACCTCGCCGACAAAGATGGCCCGCTTGCCAGCGTTCCGTACGACGGCGCCGATCCAAAGTTCGCGGACCTGTATCACGACATTACCGATCCGAAGGTGCTCACTGCGAAGCTCGATTGGAACGAAGAGGGCATCCCCGAATCTTGGAAACAGCATTGGGCCCTGCGCATAAAAGATCTGGTGGACAACTACTCGCCCGATCTTTTGTATTGCGACGGACACCTGCCCTTCGAGAACTATGGCTTGGAAATGTTGGCTAACTTTCTGAACGCAAACTGGGGCCGCAACGCTCAGCAAGTCGGAGCTGTCTATACCAGCAAGCACAAAGAAGACTCCGATGCGGGCCTTTGCGTCTTCGATCGCGAACGCGGCGTCCTGGACGAGATTTGGCCCAGCCCCTGGCAGACCGACACGTGCATCGGCGACTGGCACTACAAGCGCGATATCACCTACAAAACTCCCAAAACCGTCGTGGATATGCTCGTCGACATCGTCAGCAAAAATGGGAATCTGATGCTGAATTTTCCGTTGCCCTCCAGCGGCATGCTCGACGATCGTGAACTAAAGGTTCTCGCCGGGATCACTGCCTGGATGAACGTAAACGCCGAAGGCATCCATGCAACGCGTCCATGGAAAATTTCCGGGCAGACCGCCGAGGCGCAAACTGCAGCCCAGGACACCAACTTCAACGAAAGCAAGCGCAAGCCGCTCACCGGCCAAGATGTCCGCTTCACCAGCAAGGGGCAGGCTCTTTACGCCTTCGTGATGGACTGGCCCGGAAAAGAAGCCGTAATCGCGCCACTCGCAACCACCAGCAAGCAAGCGCCCGGCAAGATCGAAAACGTCCAACTCCTCGGCTATCCCGGTAAATTAAAATGGTCGCGCGACGAGGCCGCCCTGAAGATCGAGCTGCCCGATCAAAAACCATGCGATTACGCCATCACCTTCAAAGTTTCTGGCACCGGCTTCGTTTGAGCGGCAGCGCCCTTGAGTCGTCGAGTTGCGCTGGATGGTTCGCAGCGACGGGTGTAGAAAGCGATGCTTATCGTGGCCCACAAAGATTTCCGCTTCGGCTCGCCACATTTTAGAGGATAATCCGGCTTGAGGTGACCCATGAAAGCGAAACTCCTTCTCTTCCTCTCCGCGTTTCTCACCTTCAGCGTCGCAACTTATCCTCAAGGGACCCGGGGCGGCGGCGCCCCCGCCGGGGGATCGGGCGCGCCCGCGAATACCGCCGCGGGTCCTGCGTCTACCAGCGACATCGGCAAATATTCGAACTTTGATAATTTGATCAAGCAAGGCCGCCCCGGAGATTTTCTGGCAGGAAATGTAACCGTTACGGGAGGCGCGCTCCCCTGGGACCCGATCCCGCTTACGGTCAATTGTGACGGAAAGACCGTCTACACTTCGAACACCGATCCAAGGGGCAATTTCGTGATTGCTCCCAGTGGCAACGGGCCATCCGAGGTTGGCAACACCGAAGTGAAACCGAAATTCGCGGCGCAGTTCGTCGGATGTGCCGTGCAAGCCACGCTGCCGGGTTTCGATTCAAGCAGCCTCACCATCGCGAACCGTAACATACTGGACAGTCCGAACATCGGTACCGTCACTCTGAAGCGGGAAGATGGTTCGACCGGCGGCGCAGTCAGCGCCACGACGGAGTCTGCTCCCAAGGACGCCACGAAAGCGTTCGAGAAGGCTCGGCAAGAATGGCTTGACCGGAAACCCGACAAAGCGCAGCACGATCTCGAGAAAGCCGTTCAGGTCTACCCGCAATTTGCGGAAGCCTGGTATCAGCTGGGAAAAATTCAGGAGCCTTCGAAGCCGCAGGACGCCTGGAACTCTTTCTCCAAGGCTGTTTCGGCCGATCCAAAATTCGTGCCCCCCTACCAGCAGCTGGCTATGCTTGCCGGACAAAGCGGGAAATGGCAGGAGCTCGTCGGCTACACGTCTAAAGAATTGGAGCTCAATCCGCGCGGCACCGCGCAAACCTGGTATTACAACGCCTTGGGAAATTTCAAACTAAACAAGCCGGACGTCGCCGAAGCCAGCGCCAACAAAGCCCTTTCGATGGACCCGCTTCACACGCAGGCGCCAAACACCGAACAACTGCTTGCCGTACTCCTCGCCGGTAAGGGGGACGCCGCTGGCGCCCTGCAACACCTGCGCAACTGCCTGACCTATATCCCATCCGGCCCGAACGCCGACATTATCAAGCAGCAGATCGCGCAACTCGAACCAGCCGTCCCTTCCAAGTAGAGCGGCTCTTCCGAGGGAAATCGACGGCGTTTGCTTGGTCGCCCATCAAGCGGAAGGTAGATGAGCGAAGCACGGGCGGGCGGAACCCTTTGAACGGCAGCAATCACCAGGAGTTCTGCCGTCACCGTCATATTACGTTTCGTCTGAAAACTGAGGAGCCCATCATGCCAACGGATTCGCACCAGAGAGCCGCCGAGTTCCACGACCTCGCCGCACACGCCCACCGTGTTGCTGCGACGCACCACGATAAGGGTGACCATCAAACCGGACACGAACTTTCCAAGCAGGCGATGGAACACTCGGCCAAGGCGCATCAGGCTTCGCAGGAGGCATTTCAGAAATCGGCGATACTCGTCCAGGCCAGGAGTAAAAGCGAGTAGCGTTTCGCGAGTTTAGTTCTTCTCTTTCTTCGGTGCGAAATAGCCTCGCCGCGCCTGCAGTGTGAGGCCGCCCTGGTCCACCTTGATTTTTAGCCGGTGATACGATCCGTCCAACTTCACTTTTTCCAGCGAAACCTCGAGCAAATACACATATTCCGGCGCTGCTGCCAGACTCTGGAACCCGCCCTCCAAATCGTTGCTGTTGTGAAAGTAAGTTCCTCCGGTGCCGTCCGCAAGTTCCGACATCACGTCTTCGTCGAAGTTCATCGCATCGGCGCGATACTGGGCATGTTGGCCGGTCATTAAGTCTTGAGTCGAAGACCCGCCCCGTTCGCTAGCGTCTATTCCCGTGGTGTACAACCCGCGGGCATCCATCGCACTGACGGTCACGTCGGAGCGCGCTGCAAGGTCCAAAATCTCCGATTTTTCAGCCATTGCGTCCGGGGTCATAGTAAAAAAGCCGGGCGAAATCAGAATCAGCGTCCGTTGACCCGGCAGAGCGCCCATTTTTTTCACAAACTCTCCGACAGTGTGCAGGGACACCCAAACATCGTGTTCCCCGTTCGACAAGGACTGCGCCGCGGCGGACCTCACCATCGTCTCGACCATGCTGGGCGACGCGCTTACAAGAGCTGCGCATGTCACGTAGTCCGCCTCCGCAGCCTTGAGAGCTGCCTCGTCGCGCTTGTCTTGAATTAAGTCGGCCTGATAGAAGCTGATATTCGGGCATGCATGATCGTCGTGCCGGAAGAGTTGCTGCACTCTCAGATTCCCGACAGCGTCTTCCAATTTGGCGCGATCGTGAGTCAGGCCGCTGTTCATCCCAGACAAAGAAACCACGGCAGCCATGTCCGCATTCGTCAAGGATTGGCTCAGCATCTTGGTCGCCACCTTTTGCACTCGCAGTAAGTCGCCGTTGTTCAGGTGCAGGTCATCGAATAAGAAAACAATGAAACGCTGCGGCGCGGTTGCTTGTGGTTGCGGAGTGTCTGGATGGATAGGCGCCGGCCCCAGTTCACCGGCCTGCTTGACCTCAACGCTTGCCCGCTGCTGCACACTGAATCCGGATATAACTTGGGCTTTGTTGCCATCGAAGACTTGGAAGTCTTCTTTTTTCAGGTTGCCAACGGCACGCCCATGCGAGTCCCGGACTACCACCGGCACCAAAACTGCGTCCACCGCTACGTGAATCTTAGTGTCGCTTCCTGAAGGTGTTTGCGCGTTCTCTTGTGCAGCGCCGGAGGTTGACAGCAGGAGCGCCCAGAGCAGCAGCAGGGTCGCGAGGAATCCAATCGCGTTGGCCTTCGTATCGATATTGCGATTCTACCCCGCCTTACTTTCTCTCAGGAGACTTTCAACGGTAGACTGCTGCTATCGACTCTCGGCCACACCCTTTGCTACAGTGTCGATTCGACTTCACGGAGACAATTATGCCCATCCCAAAAGATCTGCTCGACATCCTCGTTTGTCCGGCGTGCAAAGCGCCGGTGAAACCCACTCCCGACAATAGTGGGCTTAAGTGCCAGGCCTGCCGCCGCGTTTATCCCGTGCGCGACGACATTCCCGTGATGCTTGTGGAAGAAGCTACCATCGCCCCGGAATGACCATCACGGAAACCGGAAAAAAACTTTCATGTCCACCAATCTTTCTGAGTTCGTGCCTCGCCTGAAGCGACTGGTGCCGCGCCTGCGCGGAAATCGTGTCGGCGTCGTCGGCGACGTGATGCTTGATCGCTACCTCTGGGGCACAGCGTCGCGCCTGTCGCCCGAAGCCGCCGTGCCCATCGTGGATTTTGTTGAGCAGAGCGAGTGTCTCGGCGGCGCAGGAAACGTCGCCGCGAATTTAGCGACGCTCGGTGCGCGCGCGGAAATATTTGGCGTCATGGGTGCCGCCAAGAATGGCGACGAGCCGGGCGAAGCCCTGCGCAATTGCCTCCGCAAGGCGGGCATCGTCGACAAAGTCGTCCGCGATCCCAAGCGCATTACCACCGTGAAGACGCGCATCATCGCCCGCCACCAGCACATTGTGCGCGTGGACCGCGAGCGCCGTGAGCCCTTGCGCCCGGAAATCGAGGAGCGTCTTTTGCGATCGCTCTTCGCGGCGCTCAAGCATCTGGATGCGCTGGTGCTTTCCGACTATGACAAGGGCTTGATCACCGATGAGTTTGCCGATCGCGTGCTCAGCGCCTGCCACCGCCTGGAAGTGCCGGTATTCGTGGGGCCCAAGCGATCGCGCCTGTATGCGTATCGCGGCGCGAAAGCGATCGTCTGCAATGCCAAGGAAGCGGGCCTGTTCGTGGCGCGAACGCTAACCGATGAAAAATCGCTGGAAGAAGCGGGCCGCGCGCTGCTGGCGCATTTTGGGTGTGGCGCTGTGCTCATCACGCGAGGCGAAGAGGGCATGAGCCTGTTCGAGGAATCCTCGCCGCGCCATGTGAATATTCCCGCGACAAGTTTCGAGGTGACCTACGCACGGGTGGGCCAGCCGGGCGTCGACCGTAGCTCCCACGGCCGCCAGGTCTTCGACGTCACCGGCGCCGGCGATACTGTTCTCAGCGTCCTGGCCCTAGCCGCCGCCGCTGGCGCGCACTTACCCGAAGCCGCGATGTTAGCGAATGTGGCTGCGGGTGTCGTCGTCGGTAAATTAGGGACGGCCAGCGTGCGGCCGGACGAGCTCCTCCACGCTCTCGACGAGATCCAGCGATAACAGAAGATGCTTCGGTAGCACAGACTTCAGCCTGTGTCGGGTGTGCGCCTGAAACTGAAAAAGCTAATTCGTTCTACGGTGGGAACGTGAGCGACTTATCTTTCGAAACCACCCAGATCCCAATCACCCGCGTCTTCTGGCTCTGCTCCTTGGTGGTGGTGTCGGCTGGATTGGGCATTGGTGAAAACGGACTGATCGCAACGGCTACTTCCACCGCATTCGAGCCGGCAGGCGAAGCTTCGCGGAGAATGCGGTAGCTCTTCACCGGGCCAAAATAGCCATTTGGCCCCCAGTCTGCCAGGAAATCCTCCATTTTGTAGCTAGGCTTGGGCTGCCAAAGTTGATAGGCCTTGGCCGTATCGCCGGCGACCACCGCGTCGAAGAAACGGGCCACCGCTCGTTTTTCCGGATAGAAGCGAAACGCCCACCACAGGGAAACGACGGCCACCAGCACGATCGCGGCAATCGTAAACGCCATAGGCCTGGATTTATGCGATGTTATCGGAGGCGGATCGAGAAGTGACAAGGTAAGGTCTCCTGCCCTGCGAGCGTCAGAGCAGCCGCTGGAGCGACGCGACAAAACGCGCCGTTCTGCGACACTCACACCGTAACAAAATTCAGCCGCGCTAGTAAATGTTTTCGGTGAAACAGCGGAAATACCTCGAACTCAGAGGCTGTCGCGGTACGTGAAATCGCTGACGGTGTTCGACGGTAAGGCAGAGTCCTCGCCCTAACTGGATGCCCTCTGGTGGCGCCGGCTTCCAGCCGGCTTTTGGCTAACCCTGCAATGCGCCCGCCGCACCTTCCGGCAGTTCAATCTCGTATTTCGTGCGTGCTTTCTCCGCGTGTTGTTCCAGCGCCAGCGCGATCAGCCGGTCGATCAATTCGCGAAAGGGAATTCCACTCGCTTCCCAGAGTTTGGGATACATACTGATCGACGTGAAGCCCGGGATCGTGTTCACTTCATTCAGGAAGAGCTTTCCGCTTCCGCGTTTTTCCAGGAAGAAATCGACGCGCGCCATGCCGCTCAGCTCCAACGCGCGAAACGCCGCAACCGCCAGCGATTGGATCGTTTTCACTTGCGCGCCTTTGAGTTTCGCCGGAATCAGCAGCTGCGTGCCGTCTTCCAGATATTTCGCGGTGTAGTCGTAGAATTCGCGGTGTGGCACGATCTCGCCGGGGATGGACGCTTTCGGATCGTTGTTTCCCAGCACGGACACTTCGATCTCCCGCGCGACCATCGCTTTCTCGACCAGAATCTTCATCGCGAATTCCGAAGCCAGATTCAGCGCCGGCGCGAGTTCCGCGCGCGAGTGAACCTTGGTCATGCCTACCGATGAGCCTAGTGTGGCGGGTTTGACGAACACCGGATACTTGAATTTGCTTTCGACCGCCCGCTGTATCTGTTTTGGATTCTTTTCCCAATCGTGCCGGTGAACGGTGATCCACGGCACGACCGGAATTTTTGCCACCTGCAACAATCGCTTAGCGACATCCTTATCCATGCCGATCGCCGACCCAAGTACGCCCGCACCGACAAACGGAAGCCCGGCAAGATCGAGCAGCCCCTGAATGGTGCCGTCTTCGCCGAACGTTCCGTGCATCACCGGGAAAATCACATCCAGCCGCTGGCCACCGCCGCCACCACCGTTAAGCGGCACGAGAGACGCGTCCGTGGGATCGGCCGTCATCATCACCGCCTGGCCGCCACTCAACACCTCCGGCAGCATCTTCTGCGCTCCGGCTCCGATGCGCCAGTGACCTTCCTTGGTGATGCCAATAGGCACAGCCTCGTATTTTGCGGGGTCGAGCCCGCGAATCACGGAAGCCGCTGACGCGAGCGAAACCTCATGCTCGCCCGATCGGCCGCCAAAGAGCACGCCGACTCGGAGACGCTTGTTTGGGGTTGAGAAAGTCACGGGAGAGTCCTATTTGGGGTTTAGCTGGCGGCGATCTTGGCTGCCAGTTGCCAATCACTAGTTATAAGGCAAAATCGTTGGCGATGCCGGTCAAGACCCCTGGAAGGTTCTAGAACTGACAACGTACGCAAAAGTGAGAAAGGCGATGGGACTTTTCGAGCCGGCCATCGTCTATGTCGTCGTGTGGAAATACCCTCACAGGGCGCCACAGGAGAGCGGATGTTATCCCCAAATCGCAACACGGTTGGACTGCCATTCCTGGAAGTTCTGGAACACGATGTGCGCTATGCCGCTCGGACCCTGCGGCGTGACTACGGCTTCGCCCTTTTCGCGATTCTGATCGTCGGGCTTGGTGTCGGCGCGAGCTGCACGATTTTCAGCGTGGTGAATACCCTGCTGATTCACTCGCTGCCGTTTCGCGATCCTGGAAGGCTGGTGTGGATCGCCAACCACGAGGATGCGACCGGAGATATGTCCGCCAAAACGACGCAGGTCGATCATTTCCTGGATTTGCGCGAAAAAAGCCAGTCGTTCTCCGATATGGCTGCGTACTTCGCGTTTTATGGTGTAGGTGACGAGAAGTTGATCGGCAACGGCGAGCCCGAGAGACTCACGGCGGTTCCCGTTTCGCAGAATTTTTTTCCTCTGCTCGGAATCGAGCCAAAGATCGGAAGGCAATTCAGCGCGGACGAATGCAAATGGAACGGACCAAAGGCCGTGATGCTGAGCGACGCCATCTGGCGACGCAGGTTCGCCGCCGATCCGAATATCGTCGGCCGCGCCCTGCCCTTCGACGGGGGGCCAGCGACGGTTGTGGGCGTGTTGCCGGCATCGTTGGATTTCGGCACAATCTTTGCCCCCGGGACCAGGATCGACATTTTCGAGCCCTTCGCGCTTTCCCCGGAAACCAACCGGTGGGGCAACACCCTGTCCATTGTGGGTCGGTTGAAGCCTGGCGCGACGGTGAAGAGCGCCCAAGCGGAAGTGACCGTTCTGGGCAAGCTCGATAAGCAGGCGCATCCCGACCGCAACGATTTTGAGCCCAAGGTTTCCGGGCTGGCCGAGCATGTGAGCGGGCGTTTGCGTCCAGCACTGTTCGTTCTGGCCACCGCCGTCGGCGTGGTAATGCTGATCGTCTGCGCGAACCTCTCCAATCTGTTGCTCGCGCGAGGTGCGACACGCCAAAAAGAAATCGCCATTCGTGCGGCTCTGGGCGCCGGCAAACGCCGATTGATCCGCCAGATGCTGACCGAAAGCCTGATGCTGTCTTGCTGCGGAGCGGTCGTTGGGCTGGTGCTGGCGTTTGTAGGAACCCGCGTGCTCTCGCATCTTTCCTCGGTAAGTATTCCGTTGCTTGGAGAAGTACACATCGACGCCAGCGTGATGGGATTCACGTTGCTAGTCGCAGTGGCCACCGGATTGGTTTTTGGATTAGTGCCGGCGTTGCAAGTACGCGACGTCAAGCTGTACGACACTCTCAAGGACTCCACCCGAGGGTCGAGCCAGGGCCGCGGCCATGCTTGGATTCGCAACGCTCTCGTCGTGTCCGAGATCGGGCTGGCTTGCGTGTTGCTGGTTGGCGCCGGCCTGTTGATTCGCAGTTTCTTGCGGGTGCTCGACGTAAACATGGGGTTCCATCCGGAACGCGCCGCTGCTGTACGGATCGATCCGAACTCGTCGTACAAAACGCAGGAGCAGCGCAACTCGTATTTCACCGAGGCCCTGCATCGTGTGCTGGATGTGCCCGGCATCGAAGCAGCGGGCCTTTCCGACGCTCTGCCCCTAGGGCACAACCGCAGCTGGGGAGTCGCGGCGAAAGGCGTGGTCTACACACCGGAAAATTATCCGAACGGTTTTCCGCGCATCATAAGCGACGGCTATTTCCACGCCATGGGCATTCCCCTGAAGAAGGGCCGCGATTTTTCGGAGCGCGACGACAAAAACACGCTTGCAGTGATCATCTTGAATGAAACGTGCGCGCGCAATTTATGGCCCGGTGAGGATCCGGTCGGAAAGATCGTTGCCGAGGATGTGGACCGCACTGTGGTCGGCGTCGTGGGGGACGTTCATCACATGGCGCTGGAAGAGGGCTCCGGCAACGAATTTTACATTCCGATCCGCCAGATCCAAGACTACGGCTCCGTCGATCTGGTGGTCCGCACCTCGATGCCAACAACCGAACTCGCCGGCAGACTCCGCGAAGCGCTGCGGCCGATCGAGCCGGATCTCCCGACGCAGAATCTGCGCACGTTGCAGACCCTGGTGGATCGTGCCGTGTCACCGCGCAGATTTGTCGTGATTCTCCTGGGCGGATTCGCCGGCTTCGCCCTGGTGCTGGCATCCTTGGGAATCTACGCAGTGATTTCCTACTCGGTGAGCCAGCGCACCCAGGAAATCGGCATCCGCATGGCGTTAGGTGCGTCCGCCGAAATGCTCCAGAAAAGCATCCTGTTGCAGACGTTGGGACTCGCAGGAATCGGCATGGCTGCGGGAATCGCTGCATCCTGGATCCTCGCGCGCACTCTGAGCGGCATGCTGTTCGGTGTAACCCCGGGCGACCCGGTGACCTTTGCCGCCATGGTAGTAGTTTTGGCAGCCGTGGCTGGGCTAGCCGGTTACCTGCCAGCCCGCAGAGCCTCGAGAATCGAGCCAATGTCAGCATTGCGCACCAGCTGAGCGAATCGACTCGATGCACTGCTGGCGTTCGGTCTTACAGGATTTTTTGACCGAGCGCGGAAAGCACCAACTCCACTCCCAGCAACGCTGTGCGGTTATGCTCGTCGAGAATAGGATTAATCTCGACGATCTCTAGCGAAACCATCGCCTCGCTGTCGGCAATCATCTCCATCGCTAGATGCGCCTCGCGATACGTAACCCCGCCGCGCACCGGCGTGCCCACTCCGGGCGCATCCGCGGGGTCGACAAAATCCATGTCCAGGCTGACGGCCACGCCAGCCGTGTCATCCATCGCATATTTCAGCGCCTCGGACATCACATCCCGCATCCCGCGCTCATCGATGTCGCGCATCGTAAAAACGTGAATCCCCGATTTCTTCACGATCTTGCGTTCCTGCGCGTCCAAATCGCGCGCCCCAACGATCACAATGTTCCCCGCCTCCGCTTTCGGATGAAACCCCATCAGATCGACCAACTCCGGCGCTCCATAACCCATAATCGCCGCAAGAGGCATGCCATGCACGTTCCCCGAAGGCGAAGAGTCCGGCGTATTCATGTCGCCGTGCGCATCCAGCCAAAGATACCCAATCTCCTTTTTCTCCTTGCGAAAGTGCGAAGCGACGCCCGCGGCCACGCCCGCGGCAATCGAGTGGTCCCCGCCCAGCACCACCGGCAGAAAACTCTCGGTTAGCGATTTTTCAACCGTCTTCGCGATATCCAGGCAGGTTTCCGCGATCTCCTGCAAATACTTGGCCCGCTTTTCTCCGACCGGCATCTCCTCTGGCTGCTTTACTTCAAGGTTGCCGATGTCTTCCACCGTGACGCCAAGCTTCTTGATGGCCGCCTGAAGTCCAGCCCCGCGAAGCGCCGAAGGCCCCATATCCACGCCGCGCCGGCTTTGGCCAAGGTCCATGGGTACGCCAATGATGCGAACTTTGTGAGGCATTTGAAGATCCTGAGGCGGCGACTGGCGACGAGTGATTGGTGACTGGGCAGCACCCAGAACGACCGGGGCGCACCAATCACTAGTCACCATTCATCAGTCACTCTAGAAATGCGAGAAATTCAACGAAAGAGCGGGAACGAGCCAACTACTCCAAACTGCAACTACCCCAAACTAAGGATACACGCGATAAAGCATCCGCGGGAAGGGGATGACCTCCCGGATGTGCTCGGCGCCGCAAATCCAGGCCACGGTGCGCTCCAATCCCATGCCAAAGCCCGAATGAGGCACGCTGCCATAGCGCCGCAGGTCCAGGTACCACTGGAACGATTCCTCCGGCAAGTTGTGCTCCCTCAATCGCTTAACCAGCAAATCGTAATCGTGAATGCGCTGGCTCCCCCCAATAATTTCGCCGTAGCCCTCGGGCGCCAGCATATCGAACGCCAGCGCCAGATCGGGCCGCGCGCCATCCGGCTGCATATAAAACGCCTTAATCGCCGCAGGATAGCGGTGCACCATCACCGGCCGGTCAAACTCGTTCGAAACAATCGTCTCTTCGTCCCCGCCGATGTCATCTCCAAACTTCGACGCATTCCCATGCTTCTGCAGCACCTTGATCGCGTCCTCGTAACTGATCCGCGGGAACGGCGCCTTCACGTTTTCCAGTTTTTTCGTATCGCGCTTCAAAGTCTCCAATTCGCGCGGCTTGTTCTTCAAAACAGACTGCACGATTGCACTCACCAACCCTTCACCCAGCGCCATCATGTCGTCCAGATCGGCATACGCCGCTTCCGGTTCGAGCATCCAGAACTCCGTCAAGTGTCGCCGCGTCTTCGATTTTTCCGCGCGAAACGTAGGGCCAAACGTATACACCTTCCCAAGCGCCATCGCGGTCGCTTCGATGTACAGCTGCCCGCTCTGTGTCAAATAAGCCTTCTGATCGTCGATGTAATTCACTTCGAACAGCGTCGAGGTCCCCTCGCAAGCGGCCGGCGTAAACATCGGCGCATCGGTCAAGGTATAGCCCTGGCTATCCATGTAATTCCGCGCCGCCCGCTCGGCCTCCGCCCTAATCCGCAGAATCGCCGCCTGCCGCGGAGTCCGCATCCACAAATGACGGTGATCCAGCAAAAAATCAACGCCATGCTCTTTCAGCTGAATAGGGTAAGGCTGGCTCTCGGAAACTCTCTGCACCACGTTGACCTGCGTGACGCCCATCTCATACCCGCCCGGCGCCCGCTGCTCCGCGCGAATCTTCCCCGTGACAATGACGCTCGACTCCTGCGTCAACCCCTTCAGCGCCGCAAACGCCTCGGGATTTTCCTTCAACGCCACCACGCCCTGAATAATCCCGGTGCCGTCCCGAAAAATCGGAAACAAAAGCTTCCCCGACTCGCGCAAGTTATAAAGCCACCCGCGAATCGTTACTTCCTGCCCGTCATATTTTCCCGCATCTTCAATGGTGATGATCGTCATCAGACCTTTCGCGTCCTGGCGTTGAATCGCGTCACCTCCCGGCTCCATCGCGGGAGCGTGCAGCGTGTCGGGATGTGGCATTATTTCGTCCTCCGCGGCAAATACAACACGGCAATAGAATATCGCGCTCGCACCAAAGATGCGAGACTCCACACGCAACACTCCTGCGGACCGCCTTAGTCTGGAAAGTATATGTAGGGATTCTCGACGGTTTGCGCCGCGTCCAGTGAAAAGCAATAGTTTCCTGCCGGGTGATACCAACTGCTGCGGCGCGCCGCCCGATCCTTGACTTGGCTCGGCAGCGAAAACGTCGCGCAAAGCTCGTATTGGCTTCCTTCCTTGCGGTGATACCCGTACGCTACGCGCGTCACGGGATCGGCCAGCGCAACACCGGGAAATTCGTCGAGATGTTCTGGCAGCTTGTTCCCGTCGGAACGCCAGCGCACGTTGATTTGATTGCTCAATTGAAATAAGTCCTGCACCCGCCGGCTGTCCGCCCGCAACGTGCGCTGTTTTTTCGGCGCTCCCAGATACCAGAATCCCAAAACGACCATGACTCCTATCGCTAGCGCGCTGAGCAGGGCCATCGCCGCGTCCCTGCTCAGCCTGCCGCGAACGTGCGCTTCCCCGGTTTTTCGCACCCCTGCAAAATAGTAAAAGAAGACCCCGCCAGAGATCACCAGCACTACGAACGCCTTGGCGAGAAATCGCGAAGTAATCTCGCCGCGCAAAAGAGTGGTTAGTGCGGCGATCAGATCGCCCATGAAAACGCCGGCGGCGATCACTAACGCCATATACGTCAGCCACTTCCGCACCGGCGATTCCAGTTTCTCGGGATGGTTTCTCTCTTCGCTGATGATCGCTCGCGACACCAGAAGATAAATCGGAAAGGCCACAAGTATCGACGCCAGAGACGAGGCGATGCTGTAGGTTTCCATCCCCTCGTAGTAGCCGTTGGGAAATAGCGCGTCTGCCAGCCAGTGATCGATCAGCGTGAACGCAAGCCAGCCCAGTCCGATGGTCCACGTAGCCAGCGTGGAGAAGACCAGCAAATAAAAGAAAGCATCCTTGGCCGCTGTTCCTCCGCTTCCGCGGCGCGGAATTTCCACTCCCGTGAGACGTTCATACTGTGCTGCCAGCGCTTCGTAAACGTCTTTTTCCGGCCACCCGCGAGTTGTCAACATCCCGACGATGGATTGCTCCGACGCGCCGCTCGCACGTGCGCGTTCAATGAACTCCGAGACCTTGGGGTTGGCTGGCACGGCCGAGATTGTATATCAGCGCTATTACCGGAACGATGCCAATGATGGGATGCCCCTGCGTCTGTCGCCGATGGGCGCCGGTGTCCGGCGAATCTGGCATAAGCCTGCGCCGGGAGAAAAACATAACTTTGTTGCGTTTCAATCAGTTATCGTGATGTCCGGCTCGGCGGCTAACGTGCTCGCACTATCCGGACAACTGTCCGTGTGGCGCAGCGTCAGGCCGGGCAGGCGCATCGAACCTAGGTGTCCGCGTTTCTGGGCTCGGGCCAGCCGCGCGACTCTGGTTGCGGCTGTAAAGGCTGTGCTTGTAAAGTTCGATGGAGGCACGAAATGCGGAAGTCCACCGCTCTAAAAACCTTGCTAATGGTTGTAGCGTGCACGGTCGCCGGCGCGGCGAATTTCGCGGCAAGCTCGCACGGCAGCCACGGCTCCCATGGCGGCGGACACTCCCGCGGTGGTGGCTCACATGGAGGGGGCGGAGGCCACTTCCACGGCGGCAGCTTCCACAGCAGCAAATCCCACGGCAGTAGCATCGGCCACTTTGGCGGCAACGGCAGCAGCCGCCAGCGAAGCGCGTTTTCGGGTATGCAGCGATCTTCGGCCTCGATGTCGAATCGAGGATCGGGATTCTTCTCCTCCGGCCAGTATCGCAGTTCAGGATCCGCTCGCGACTTCGGGAGCAGCATGAATCGCGGTTACAGCGCACGGGCCAGCTCCGCAGCCTATTCCGCGCCACGGGCCGGCTCCAGCGCAAACTGGAGCAATTCAGCGCGGTCCACAGGCGGATTCGGATCCGATCGTCCATCGAGCGCCCGGTCCAACTTCAGCGCTACGTCACGGGCAGGCCGCCTAGGATCTCGAGACACTTCGGCCGCCAGCTCAAGATATGCCTCCTCGTTTGGCGCAAATCGCCCTCCGAGCGCTCAGCGAAATTCTTCCTATGAGTCCGCGCGCGAAGGATGGGGTTCCGGTCGGGGAACCCCGTCGGGGCGAGTCCTCTCGACAGACGTGAATCGATCGGCGAACAGAGTCACCTCGGCAGGCTGGACCTCTGCGTCGCGAACCACTGCCACCAGCGGACGTGAGATGGATCGCGGAGGCGCCTTTGCAGATAGGCCGCCCTCCGCTCGTCCAAACACCAGCAACGTGTCCGCCCGCGCCAATTCGTACCCGGCAAACAGCTCCTACAGCAACGCGAGCCGCGGCAGGACCAGTTCCGGCAACTCACACTTCGCAGGCGCGAGTCTCACGAATACCTCGTTCTCAGGCGTCGGCTCGGGACGCTTCAGCAGCGCACGCTCCTCAAACTTCGCGCGCAGCGGATTCCAAAGCGACAGCCTCGGGAGCAACCGATTCGGGAACAACGGCTTTGGTCGCGGCAGTTTCGGTTACGGCAGTTACGGCCGTGGCTATGGCCATCCGGGTTTTGGCTACGGTCGTTTTGGCTATGGAGGCCCGGGTTATGGAGGCTGGTACGGCGGCGGCAGCGACCTCTGGTTCCTCGGCGATCTCTTCGGTCTCGCGCTCGACTTCGGCCGTTTCGCCTGGAGCCCCTGGGCCCCGGTAGGCCTAGTAGGCTGGAATCTGCTCAACAGCGGAATCCAAGCCCTCGACAACCTGGACAACAACGATCAACAGTCCTACCAGCAACCTTATTCGAACGATCAGCAACCCGACACCCCGCTTTGCGGCACCTACTATTCCGACGAAAATCCCGGCTGCGTCCAGTAGCCACGAAAACAGACATTACCGAGTAGGTTGTGACAACGGGAGGGCACGGCTTCAGCTGTGCCACAAAGGCCTTTTTCCGTCCGGCTTCAGCCGCTGAGGGATTTCTCGGGTCGCAAAGTGTTTTGAGATCGGCGAGGCTGCCCTGACAAGAGCTTGCTCAACTGCTGACGTGATTGCTGTCGACGAAGCTAATGCAGCACAATCAAGACTACGATCTACCCCCACTCCTCTTCCAACCGATCCAACGACTTGCGCCCCGCTTCGAGTTGCTCCCGCGTCGAAGGAGCCTCAGGCCCAATTTTTTCTTTCAACTCGAACGTGAGCGGCAAATTCACTTCCGGCGCGGTCTTAAGCAGCTTCACCGCGGCCGCCCAATCGATCGTTCCATCGTAAGGTGGCAAATGCTCATCCTTTTCCCCATGATTGTCGTGTACGTGCACGCCGGCGACGAGTTCCCGCAGCGGTTCAAAGCTTTCCGCGATCCGATTTTCCTCCGCGCCATCTGCCAGGTGCGCGTGCCCGATATCAAAGTTAAAGCGCAGCCCCGCAAGTCGCGTCTCGTCAACGAACGAACGCAAATAAGAAGGCGCGCCCATTTCGCTGGTTGTATTTTCCACGCAAATCGTAACGCCCAGATGCCGGGCGTGCAGCATCAAATGTTCCAGCGAGCTGAATGCGGCGTCGCGTTTGCGCGGGTCCGAAGTTTCGCGCGGGCCGCCCATGTGAAAGATCATCCGTGAAAACGGGACCTCTTCGGCGACGTCGATCGCCCGCTTAAGCTCGTCCATCGCCTCGATGCGGCGCACTCGCTCGACCTCGCAGATCGAAAGCGGCTGGCCGCCCTCTCGCGTCGCGCTCAGGTCGCGGCTGGTAGGGGCGTGTAGCGAAGCCAGCTTGAGCCGGTGATCGGCAAGAACGCGCCCCATCTCCTGCACCTCAGACTTCGATGTGTAGTCGAAGTGACTTCGCGAACAGAAAATCTCCAGTCCTTGAAAGCCCGCTTCCGCAATCTGTCCAAGAAGTTCGCGCGTAAGTTTACGAGAGATAAAAATATAGGTTGAGAGCAGTCGGTCCATAGCATTCGCCTGGAATATTATCCACGAGTTTCGCCAAGCGGCGAGGCCTTCGTTCCTAAGGTGTGCGAGACAAGAAAGAGAGGCTGTAGTGGCGGGTCTTTAGACCCGTCAATGGAGATCAATATCCGGCGGCGGCCCCATTGTCGCGCGGATCGGCGGCGCCCAGCCGCTCGCCGGACTTGGGATCAATGCCGATAGCGTTCACCAGTCCGATGTGGCCGCGACGCCTGGTCTCAAAGCCGCGCGCCTGCAATTCCTTCTCGACGCTTTCGGAGAAATTCTGTTCCATCAGAATTCGATCGGGTAGCCACTGGTGATGAAAGCGTGGCGCGTTGATGGCCGCCTGCGCGTCCATTCCCAGCCGCATCCAGTTGATGACGCTCAGCAGCGTCGCGGAAATGATCGTCGGCCCTCCGGGCGAGCCGGTGACAAAGCTGAGCTTCCCGTCGCGCAACAGCATCGTCGGCGACATCGAACTAAGCGGACGGTGGCTTGGCGCAATGGCGTTCGCGTCCGACTGAATCAGCCCGAATAGCGCATTCGGTACGCCGGGCTGCGTCGTGAAGTCATCCATTTCGTCGTTGAGCAAAAATCCGGCCGGACTCGTGACGTGGGAACCGTAGCTGTCATTCAGCGTATAGGTGCTCGCGACTGCGTTTCCCGCCGCGTCCACCACGGAAAAATGCGTGGTATGTGGACCATCGTTAAAGCTCACGGTGGTCGGCGGCGCGCTGGCGGCGGAAGCCGCACCGCACGTGTGCGGCGCTCCGGCCTTCACAGTTTTGCTCGACGACGCGTGCTGCGGATCGATCGTCGCCTCAAGTTCTCGCGCGTAGCAAGGCGCGGTCAAGCCTGCAACAGGCACATTCGAGTAGTCAGGGTCGGCCAGATACGCCGCGCGATCCGCGAACACGCGCCGCATGGTTTCCGCCACCATGTGCACGCTTTCCACGTCGTCCCAACCCTTCAGCGGCACGTTCTTCAGCATATTCAGCGCTTCGATAATCGCCACCCCGCCAGAGCTCGGCGGTGGCGATGTGAGAATTTCCCAGGTGTGCCCAGCCCCGTCGCGGTCATCGGCGTCATATTGCGCGTGAAGCACTTCGCGCACCTTCGGTTTGTACTGCGCAAGATCGTCGAGCGTAATGAGCCCGCCGTTGCGGGTGATGTCGTCCACGACGACCCGCGCGGTTTCGCCACGGTAGAATTCCGCCGCGCCGTTCTTGGCGATGCGCTGCAGCGTCGCCGCCAGTTCCCGCTGGCGCAACATATCGCCCGCGTGCAGCATCCTGCCGTCATTCAAAAAAACGCGCTTGCTCACGGGGAATCGCTGCAGGCCCGATTTTTCTTCGTCCAATTCGTGCGCGAGCTTCGCGCTGACGGGATAGCCTTCCTTCGCCAGCCGGATCGCCGGCGCCATCACCTCCGCCAGCTTCATCGTGCCGTACGTTTTCAGCGCCAGTTCAAGGCCCGCCACCGTCCCCGGCACCGCCACCGAACGATACCCAAGAACGGAACTCGTAACGTTGTCATCAGGAATCAGCTTGCCGTCCGCGCCGATGTACATGTCGCGCGTGGCTTTGCCGGGTGCGACTTCGCGATAATCCAGGAAACTCGCCCGGCCGTCCGCGAGCCGCACCAGCATGAAGCCCCCGCCGCCAATGTTCCCGGCGGCAGGCTCGACAACCGCCAGCGCAAACGCGACGGCTACTGCCGCATCCACCGCGTTTCCGCCGTGCTTCAGAATCTCCACCCCCGCTTCGGATCCCAACTGCTCATCCGTCGCGACCATGCCGTGCGCCGCCCGCACCGCCTGCTTCGGCCATTGTTCCGGCTGCATCGGATGCGGGCGATACTCTGCCGCAGCCTGCCCGCGCGCGGTCGAAGCCATCGCCAACAGCAATGCCAAAGCCAGGACTACAACGCAATCCCGCGTAGCGAAGTGGAATTTCATTCGAGACGACAGACACTAAGGGATTCAGCGCACACCGTCAAGGCAAGTTGTGTTCTCTTAGTTTGTAGTGGCCGGTCTTCAGACCGGCAGCGAGTTCTTCCGCATGACGCTGCGTCTCATTGAGCGTTCTAAGCCGCCGCCGCTCTGGTCTGTGCGGCCGCGGGTCCGGCGCTTCCAATCTGAACCTGCACCGTTTGCCCGTAGCCGCTGACGAAGTTCAATTGAAGCTGCACGCCTTGAAGCGCGAAGTTCCCGCCCGGTGACTTCGCTAACCCGGACGTGGCGCCGTTCGTCGCCGCTGCTTCAGGCTGAGCGGCCGTCGGAGCATTCGCAACGTTACTCGTCGCAGCCGCCGTCTGCGCCGTTTGCGCCGCCGCGCTTTGCGCAAGCCCTTCCAGCTGGTACGCCAAGCTGGTGAACGTCGTCGGATCGTAATTATTGATGGCCCCCGCGATCTGATCCACTTTCTGAATATCGCTCGCGCTCAATCCCAGCGCCGCCAGCGAATCATTCAACGTTTGCAATTGCGCCTGGGCCGCCAATGTACTGGACACCGACGCGGCACTGGCGTTCGGCGCCGGCGCGGTGCTCGCATTCGCCACCGCAGTTGTGGCGGCGTTTGCCGCTGCCGCATTCGCGACAGCACTCGCCGCAACTACAGTCTGCGGCGCCGCGCTCTGCGGCAACGCATTCGCCGCCGCGCCCCGCGGCAACCCGGTCGTCGCCGTCGCGCCGCCCGCGTTTCCGCCAGCGTTGCCGTCTAGAGTGTTGGCAGCAGCACTCGCTACGTTGCTGATCGCCGCGATCGCCAAGGCGTTGTCGGCCGCGGCCGCAACGTTGTTCGTCGCGCCGCCTACCGCAGCTTGCGCCGCGGCTGGCGCTGCAGTAGCTTGCGCCGTCGCTGCTGACGCCGTCGCCGCGGCGTCGTTGGTTTGCGCTGCCGCCGGTTGCGCTTGCGGCGCCGCCGCGGCTTGCGCCAGCAGCGCATCGGCCGCCGGCGTGAACAGCGACGATGGCGTCGCCGTGAACAAGCCCGCCTCGGCGGCGGTCACAATCGCGGACTCCGCCTGCGAGGATGGCACAAACTCATCCAGGGCTCCGGCGAAATCGTCCGCTATCGAGTCCGGAGCAGCGCTCGCTCCGACGGCGGAGTTCAACAACGTTTGGGTATTCTGCAGCGCAGTTTGACCCAGAAGGCTTTCCGACAGACTGACGAGCGATGTAGCCGACATGTGATCGACCTCTGAGCGTGCACGAGGCGTTGCCTGAGCGCCATCGAAGCTCCGCAAGGATGATGCG